>Ga0272444_10001921_pt1 | contig 19502 bp, 9 predicted proteins | sample SSMForm13_FD_201033 | JGI IMG/M metagenome (GOLD analysis project Ga0272444, IMG submission 201033) | Marine sediment archaeal communities from Little Sippewissett salt marsh, Falmouth, MA, United States - SSM-Form-13 | ecosystem: Environmental > Aquatic > Marine > Wetlands > Sediment ... | reverse complement strand
AAGAGTCCGGCACTGGCGGCCAAGACCGCCAACGCAAAGCATGCCGTCGCCGAGATTCCTGCCGCCAGACCGTCAAGGCCATCTATCAGGTTCACCGCGTTTGTGACGCCCACAATCCAGGCAACCGTGACCGGCCAGGCTGCAATGCCCAGGTCCTGCCTGAACAGCCCGTTGATCCCGATGCTGTCTATTCTGGCCCCAAGCGCGCACATCATGACGGCGGCGATTATCTGCCAGGCCAACTTGGTCTCCGCGCGCAGACCGCGCACGTCATCGGCCAGGCCGACAAGCCCCATAAACGCAGCCCCTGCCAGCAGGGCGATTACCTTGGTATCGCACGCCCCGCGAAGTGAACTGCTCAAGATCAGCGAGAAGGCAAAAGACAGACCAGTCGCCAGCAGAATCGCCACCCCGCCGATGCGGGGCGTCGGTGAAGTGTGAATCTTCCGAACGCCGCAGCGGTCCAGTAGCCCCGCAGCGCGACCCAGAGCAGCCACGATCGGTGTGACTATCCAGGCCAATGCCGCAGCCGTCAAATATGCCAGTATCCAGTTTTGCACTTTAAGTCCCCTTCGCGCCCAGGCCCGATTCTGCCCGGAAGCGCTATTTCCCAATGACTACCTCGTTCGCAAACTTCGCCTTGTCAGCCCTTCGAGGCATCTCGGGCACTTCTTCCACTTCAATGGGGACTCGTTGCGCAACTCTGCTGCGGAAGTCCAACAACCGCGAAGTATTCCTTATGGTCCTCCTGACGCTGATGCTCATGAACCGCACCTGCCGCGAAGTCCATCGCAGACTAGTCGTTACCGACCGGCTCACCGCAGCAAACGCCTTTCTGCACGAACTGAGTTGCCGCGAGGCCCATCGCAAGCTGCGCCTTGCCGATCCGGTCACCGGAGCGACCGTCTTCTTAAATGAGCTGGCAGCGCCATCAACAATGCGCCCGGCCCGTTTCCGTATTGCCTCCCAAGGACTCCACTTCGGAACCGCTTTCGGAACCGCCGCGCAAACCTGGGACATCTTCTTGAGCATGCGCGAACCTGCGCCGACTGCCTGACTCTTGCCGCGGCGCCACGCACGTCTTGCTGATGCCTTGATCCGCCTGCTCCTTCCGGATCGAGTCGAACCGCCCTTGTGATCGTCCCCGTCATCGTAGCCCGTCCAGTAATGCCCGTATCTGCCGTCACCGGCAGGCGCGCCGACGACGACCACTCCAAGCATCTTCGCGCCGACTGCGACCAAGGCGTTGCGCGCCTGGCGGGTCTTGCTTCGAATTGAGGAACCAGCCGAGACAGTCAAAACCGTTGCGTCGCACATCGTTGCCAGAACGCTGGCATCGGTCACCGCCGCCGCTGGAGGAGCGTCCAGGATCACTCGATCGTATGATCCGGCCAACCAGTCGAAGACCTCGGAAAATCTTGCGCTGCTCAGCAATTCCGAAGGTTCGCAAGGCGTTGTTCCCGCGGTGAGAATATCCAGACCTTTCACCTCGGTCTGTTGGATTGACGCGGCAAGGTTCTCACCTTGGAGGACCACATTTGACAAGCCCGGCTCCTGTCGGATGCTGAAAGCGTTGTGCTGGGCGGGTCTGCGCAGATCGCAGTCGAGGATAAGCGTGCGCCGCCCCGCCTGGGCAGTGGCGATCGACAGGTTGGTAACCAGCGTTGACTTGCCTTCGCCCTGCCTGCCGGAGGTAACCAGAAGGGTCTTGACCTTGCTTACCGTCGCACCGAAGCACGTTGCCGTGCGGATGGCGCGGTAGGCTTCCGCCGACGGAGATGCCGGATCGATCGCCATGACCTGAAACCGCTCGAACTGTGACTTGTCCGCGTCTTCGGTCGGAACCGATCCCAAAACGGGAAGGTCAAGGACGTCCACGATGTCCTCCGCCGATTGGAAGCGCTTGTCGATGTGCTTGCGGACGAAGACGATGCCCACGCCAAGGACCAGACCCAACGCCGCAGCCACAGGGATGGCCCTGGCAGGGCTTGGACTGGTGGGAACTGACTCGGCGCGTGCGGGTTCAACAACGTTGATATTCAAGGCGCCGGTGTCCTCGGCGATGTTCAACTCCTTTATCTTCTCGTCCAGGACCTCGCATATTCTCTCTGCTCGCTTCACCTCGGATTGGAGAACGGCATACTGAGCGCCCTTGTAGTTGATCTCCGCGGTTGCGATTCGCTGGTCCTCGAACAATTCCCGTAGTTCGGCTTCTTTCTGATAGGCGGAAGCCTCTCGCTGACTGGCAACAGCAAGGCACGCCTCGGCAAGACCGGAGCTGTCCGAGGCCATCTGGCTGTTGACCTCGGCGATCTGGCCTCGAAGGGCGACCACCGCCGGATGATCGTCGGTGCATTGGCTTCGCAAGTCGGACAGCTTGAGCTGAAGCTGTCGGGCCCTTTCACCCAGGATTTCCGCCCCGGCAGAAAGGCTCTTTGCTGCCCCATAGCGATCGCGCGAAACCAGGAAGTGCTCCAGCCTGGCCGGATCGCTGGCCAACCTCTGGATCACCTCTCTGTCTGCCCGGGCCTCAATCGCCTCCAATTGCACGTCTGCAATCGCCTGGCTGATCCGCTTGAGCGGCTCGATTGCCGCAACCGGGCCGCTATCGGCTGTCCAGAGGTCTCCGTTGGCCTTCTGGAACGCCAGGTTCTCGGCCAGCTTGGTGTTAAGTTCGGTCTCCCTGGCGGACTTTTCCTTCTGGAGAATATCCAGGATTCTTCCCGCCCAAGACTTCTTCTGGCTTGTGTGGTAGTCGAGGTAGGCCTCAACAACACTTCCGACGACCAATGTCGAGTCTTCAGGAAATTCTGAGTCGTAGGATACGCTTATCAGGTCGTCCTTCTTGCCCAACTCGACTGTCAGATCCTGTTTGAGGCGCCTGATCGGGTCGTCTGCGCCTGCAATTGCGTCGATCTGCCTGAGCCCGGGCGTCTGAAGAGCGGCTTCGAGTATCGGGGTGAACTTCAGCAGTTCGCATTGGGTATGGAGGTAGTTTTTGGACTGGGTCATCACTCCGGAAGTATCCGAAAGGATCGTCGGTCCTTCCTGCTCAACGTATATCCGTGCGGTGCTTGTGTATTGTCTCGGCGCAAGCAGCAGATAGCCGACCGCAACGGCAAGGCAACAGGCCGTAACCGCCAGGACAATCTTCCTGCCGCGATACGCGGTTTTGAAGAAGCCCTCGGCAGGAGCTCTGCCAGCAATTGGAGTTGTGTCCCAGTCCCCGCTGTCGCCAAAGTCTCCAAGTCTTTGATTTCTCATCGGTTTGTCCCTTCTCTGGGCTCCTATGGCCCGTGAAGCTTCAAGTAACCTCGATGCATCCCATCCGCTTAATTGCTTGCGCTGGCGCCCGCGCTGAACCGCAGCAATTGCATCAGCACCATTCGCGTGTCGGTTCCCGCCGTCTGCTCCACCGCAATTACGTCTCCAGGTCTGATCTGGACGTTCACGGACTCAGACAAGCTGCCGTGGCTGATGGGAAATGGAACCGCTATAACCTGCCCGGTTTCGTCCTGCCGGCATATCTTGGCGTACTTCGGGTCGGCGAACGCATTGACCCCGCCCGCACTGGCCAGGGCGTGGGCAAGGCTGTATTCAACACCCGGAGGATAGGGGAAAACTCCCGCCTTCTTAACAAGTCCGACCACGGCAAAGGTCTGGCTGTCCAGGCTGCGGACCTCGATTGTCTCCCCGCCCTTAAGGGCAACGTCGGCAAAGGAGATATCCAGACCGCTGACGGGAAGAAGCAGCGGCTCGCCGCCTTCACCGCCTGTTGGGGTCCGGATGCATACCGCGCCTGCCCCTTCGGGAAGGATCCCGCCGGCCTTCATCAGCGCGGACACCAGCGACATTTCGTCGCTTCGGAGGTCGTATGTTCCCGGTTGCTGCACCAGCCCGACAATGGCGACCTTCCTGGTATGGTAGTCCGCCACCTTGACCGTCACCGAAGGAGCGCGTCTGAGGTACGCGGGGCAGTGCGCTTCGATGATGGCTGATTCTATCTCTCCGAGCGTCCTTCCGGCGACATCCACCTGTCCGGGAACGGGCAGACGTATCGCACCGGAGGAGTTGATCCTGCAGATGATGGGCTCAACCGGCTCGGATGGGTCAGCAATCGCCTGACGGGCAACGGCGGGGACGGTCACTTCCAGAAGGTCGTCCACGACCACCCTGTAGGCGCCGCTGGGAAGCTGGGCCTGGGTCAACCGGTCCATGTCAGGCTGCAAGCGAAGCGGATAGGCCCGCTCGAAGGCGGCCAGTTGCTCGTCGCTGGGCATGGCCGGACCACAGCCTGCTGAACTGGCGCAGATCAATATGCCCACAACCGCCCCGCCCAGCAAAAGCTTTCTGCATATGCGCTCGGATCGCATCACAATCTCCCTTCTCAGGCGGCTGCGAGGACGCAAACAAGCGTCCGGCGCACACCGTCCTGGCCAAAAATGGCTATAGGTCATTCCATTTGGGATGTGCATTTGCAGGGCCCGTCGCAGTACGGCGCCCTTGGACCCCGTCCCAAACTTCTCTCTATCAAGGCTTACGCCTTCGTTTGTCCCTTGCGAAGCGAGCTGTTAACTGAACCCCATCGACACTTGAGGCATCGGCAACAGAAACTCCCGTCTTTATCTGCAATTCCCGAAAAATCGGATTTGTACTGTCGGTCTGTCCAGGCCACCCAAACTGACCTGCGGTTGCGTATCGAGCGAAGTTCACAAGTCGTTTCTTGAGTTCGGAATGGCTCCCACCGACCAGTGCCCATACCGCCAAGGCTGCCTCATCGGCGTTATATTAGCCCTAACGTTTCCGATGGGCCTCACGGGTGGTCGGATTCTCGTCGACGTCATCGATCAGGCGACTCGTGCACGACTGTGCTTGCTTCAAGCTGTGCAAGGAGTGGCCTAGAGCGTCGCCAGCACAAGCACGCCCAAGGCCGCAAACAGCACAGCCATGGCGAGCTTAGCTGCCCCAAGGTGACGACGGAGAAAGCTGCCCATGTACTCGGACTTCACCCCCAACCACCCGATCGCCAGAATCCCGATAAGAGGGAGGATGAACATCAAGTTGTAAAGAAGCAGGTAACCGATAGCGCTTGCGCGCAGGCCGGGCGAGCGGGCAACGAAGACTATCGTTGGGAGATACACCTGACCGGTGCACAGCGATTCGAATATCGCCACCAGAAAGCCGACCGAGACCGATGCGATCGCCAAATTCTGCGAAGTCAAGCGGGTGCGGATCACCTTGTGGATTCGCTGTCTTACCGGTTTCGGAAGCCCGAGTGTGACGCTACTGGTGTCGCCCGTTCGCCTGTATCTGACAAAGTCCCAGAAGCTCCAGCCGGCAAGGACAAACGCAAGCGCCCCCACACCGCAAGCCAGGGCGGAGGAAAGCCCGGCGCTGACAGAGAAGCTCTTGATCGTAACGAACAGGCCTAGGCCCAGCGCGAGATAAGTTACGAACACGGCCGCGGTAAAGCCCGCTCCCACTACGGCCAGTTCACGCTTGCTCTTTCCGAGATAGGCAAGCATTGACAGAAGGAATACTATGGTCGTAAACGCGCATGGATTAATGCCATCTATTAAGCCGGCAACGGTCACAGCGCCGATGCTGAAGCTCTCAAACCGGACTAGGACCCCTGCGGGAACTTCCTCCCGGCAGGGATTGGCGGCTTGATCTTGAACGGGGACCGGTGGAAGGAAGGTGACGTTACCGACAGAAAGCTCGTGGACTATGGCCTCGTCCAGCCCATTAACGATGTCCTTGGCGCCCACAAGTTGGCGCCTGCCCACAAAGACCGCCGGCGGAGCATTCACCTCGGTGCCGTAGTGCTCTTCATACTTGAGCAGTTCGTCGAACACTTGTATGTCTTCCACGCTTCGCTTCACTAAGGCGACGCGCGGGCCCCAGTTGCTGAGGATCCGTGGCAAGGCTTGCTCGACCTCATGGCAATCATGGCAAGAAGGAGAGTGAAAATACACGACACGTAACGAGGACGGGTCTGGTGAATCACCTTCACTGGACGTTGCATTCCCGGTCGCAGTTACTTCGCTAGGCCTCAGCACTATGGCTTCAATATGCGAGCCCGTTTGATCGGGCAAATTCGTTTCGTACCATCGACACTTCCTCGGCGGATCACATACCCACAGCCCTCCTTTGTCATGGTCTGGCGCAACTACGACAAAGTGACCCACCGGTGAGATCCTTCTGACGCCGGTGGCGCGTACGATCATCGGATCGCTGAGCCGACCGATATCCGCGACGTCAAGCGCCACCGCACGGACATCAAAGCCCAGTTGTTCCGCCGTTTCCTTAATCGCCCCGATAGTCACCCCCAATTCATTCGGTTCCAGCAGTACCTTGATATCCTCATAGGAGACATCGATTCCGTGGTAGCGGCATATCAGGTAGAGGCAGTTGGCACCGCACCATTTGTCTATATCCCTCTTGGCGATATCGGGCTCATCCTGCAGAACTACGCCCGGAAGGCATAACACTGAAAGGCATACGACCGCAGCCACGGCAATGGGACCTGACCAATAGCGACGCCATTTGCTCACAGAAACAGGATTCACTTCGGTGGACCTCCATGGGAAGTTCCCCTCCTACCCCGCAGCATTCTCACCATACCCAACACCCCAAGTATCACACTAACCCCCAGCCCAACATACCCGGCCAGGTGCCAGGGCGACAATCCCCAAGGAATATCGTCTCCGGGAACAAGCTCTCGGCTCCCGGTCGCCTCATCCAGGACCTCAATATCGTCGGGGGCCGGCCTCCCATCGGAAATCGCCCGATCTCTGCCTGTTGCGATTTGGCCTTCACGCACCTTTTCGAGGAAGTCTGTTGCAGCTTCCTCAACACTCGCATCGAGCGCCCTTTTACTGACACCCGCCACCATGGAGGATTCAGTTATGAAGTCGTAATACATCGCGCCATCGGGAAACCTGAACGTGAATTTCTCCTCAATCGCCGGGTCATTAACGCTTAACTCGGTCACTACGAGCTGCTTGGCGTGCAGTGTCTCCGGCTTGCCGGGCCTGCGATCCCATAGCTTCCATTCAGCTCTTGTTGGAAGCCATAGCCCGGGCTCGACCTCTCTGGCATCTGTAACTTCAATGTGTACGAAGGGACGCTCATCTTCACCAGGGCGCCGGACGTTGACGTGGTACTCTATGATCAGACCTCCACGATCAAGGTCCACCGTCCAGATCTTTGTGGTTGCGGCGCTCTTCCTGATGATGTTCGCGGTATTCCCCTGGACAGCCCATTCGCCACTCCAGCGCCCAGGTCCATCTTTGCGTAGCATCTCCGCGAGCGATCCCTTTGCCAGCGAACCCAGAAGCTGCGTGTAGTCTGTATACGTGGACGGCAGCCTCGGGTTCCTGTTGTCGTGCTCAGCGCGGACCGACCCATTGTCCAACTCGGAATCGTAGGCCTTCAGGAGGCGGCCATCCCATACCGCGATGCCCCACCGCTTTGATTCAGCTTCACCATCGACCGAAGGCCAGTGCCGCTTCCTGTATCTCTTCTCGCCGCTGAATGCCCATTCAGCCTTCGAGTGAGTCAGCTTGCCTTCGACCGTGTCGTGGCGATCGTACCTGACAAAGAGGCTCCCGATCCGGCCATACTGATCGGCCATGAGAGTGCTGATGCTCTCGAACTCCTCTGGAGTCAGTTCCGCAGCACGGCCTGCCCGTGGAATGACGAGAATAACGACGGTCACCGTGCATATCATCGCCATCACGAACGAACAGTTGCGGAGGCTTCTATCACGTGGCATTTTTTGCAATCCTCTCATCAGCTATGCACCCAGAAACCACACGTCATGTGCCTGTCGCCCAAGCCCGATATCGGACAACAATGCAGTGCGATGCTCTCCCCGCTGAGCCCGACCGGGGAGGCGCCTAAACCTGCTCTTCGGCACCAATCTATGGAAAGCGCTAATCCGTGTGGCACTTGAAGGCCTCGCCACAATCATTCTGGGTCGTGCCATCGACATCGCATGACCCAGACTCATCACACGTGCCGAGTGTTTCCATCCCGCAGTCATGAGGCGTATCCTCAATACAGTCGGTGCAGGTCACGTAGGGGATACACCATTCATCCCCGTTGCATTCCTCCTCCTGAGTGTCGCTTTCGCACCTCATGCAGGCGTTTCCCTGGGCCAGTGAATTGGGGCAGCTAGACCCATAGTTCTCATTGCACGTGAACCTCTCTACCTCGCAGTACTCGTCACACCATCCCCCAAACCGAACGGCCAATTCAGTCTGGTTGAGTTCACGAGCCGATTCCAGGCGACAATGCCAGTAGTCTTCGGCCCCATTACCAGAGCCCACGCCGAATGCCCACACGGACAAAGCCAGCCCAATAATGCATCCCGCACAGATGAATCGTGTCAGCATTCTCTATCTCCTTTCTGAGCCCTGCCTATCCCTTCTGGCCTTCGACCACTAGAGGGATATCCAATACGTCGTTGCCGATCGAAACTCGAAGAACAGACCTGGCAGACTCGCGGAGGAGGGAGTTCCCCGTGTGGCTGAGGCAGATGTCCATTGTCTGCTCGCCCTTCCTGAACTGCCTGTTCTTTACCTCCACGGCTACTGCGGAGCTTTCCGCGTAGAGTGAACTCGGTTCCACCGTAACCGTGTATTCATCTCTGACATTGCACGAGGCGACGTGAACCGTCCGTGTGTCTCCGGGTCACAGGAAGACACTGGCTGGAGTCGCTCTGATCGCGCCTGGATAGTTGGCCACAACCGCAACCCTCGAATCCGGTTGATCTGGCGCGCCGTAGTAGAACACCACCTCACTATTCTCCGCTCCACGAGATCGCCTGCCTGTTAACGTTACTGTGTAGTTGGCCCTGAATATATCCATGACTTCCTCGTCAATGCCTGACGAGTCCATGGTAACGCGGACATCTTTGCCTCTTGTCTCGATCCGATCGGGGAGCCTGACCCGAGTCCCATCGACTGATATCAGCGACACGCATCGGGTAATCTGTTGGTCGGGCATAACGGTGCCGAAATCGATCAGTGACGGTTCCACTGCAACCGGCGAGGTTACATTGCCAAGAATCGTCAGGCTTATATCGGGGATGTCGGTTGCATTTTCTGTCCAGAGGAACACTTTATCCGTGCGAGGTCCAAACCGGTTGGCCCAGTTGGCGGATACCTTGACAGGCACCGTGCCGCCCGAAGGTATTACGTCACTCTCGATCGATACGGCTGCGCATCCGCAAGTACTGGAACTGCGAACAATCCGGACGGCATGCGGACTTACATTGGTCAGTGTGAACAGATGCTCCAGCGCTTCGGCTTGCCTTACGGTTATGTCGCCAAAGTCATAACTGTCACTATCTCGGATGAGAATCTCCGAAGAGCGTCGACAAGAGGAATGCGGATCAGACACCGCAGGCCAAGTACCATCCCGCAAGACAAGAGCCATGGCGCCTAGAACCGTCATTGTTATCACGAGAAGCAAGATGTACTTCGAAGGCACTGTCACTTTACTTTGTCCGATCTCGCCCTGAACGACCACTTGATGGCGCCAAGACCCAGTGTAATCCATCCAACGTCGTCCCAGAACGCCCTATGGAAACCACGCGCGACAGGACTCGAACCTGTAACCTTCGGTTCCGTAGACCGATGCTCTATCCATTGAGCTACGCGCGCTTGATGCTGCTTCACGGGCGAGAATAGCGGCTTGGGCCTTTGTTTTCAATGCCTTTCCGCCAGCCTGCGATTCGGCCTGGCGTTCGCCGAAGTTCGCAGCCTGTCGATCCGCAACAAAGTGGGCGGACCCGTTACGATCAGGCCCGCCCAAAGTCTGATGGTCCAATTTTTTCTTTGCCTGAAGCCTACCGACGCCTTCTCCGCATAACTGCCAGCCCGCCAATCGCCAGCAGTGAAAGCGTGGCGGGTTCGGGAACGAGTGTCCCGGTGATGACGACGCTGTCCCAATCGAATGTATGTAGTTCAGGCTGCGATGTGCCCCAGTTCTGGATAGCGAAGAACGGTTCAACATCACTCAGGTCCAGTCCACCGTCAGCAGTCCACGTCCCCTCGAAAGCCATCAAGTAGCCCCGCTTTGCGGGGTCGATTGCGTTCCCTGCATAGTTCCAGTCCCAGTAACAACCTTCATCCTGGGCAGAAGACTTCCACAGTCGGTGCCACCCGGTGACATCGTAGGTATTGGCCGCGACCTTCTCGAACAACATTTTGATGTCGAAAGTGTCGTAGTCCGGGTCAGCACCGGTCGGTCCGCCGCGTTTTTCGGCATTGTACTGGCTGTTACCGACCGTCTCGGTCCAGTTATCGGTGTATTGGCCCTGGAACAGGTATGAGCGGTATCCGTCGTCATTCCAGTGCCCAACGCCTTGTGCATCCCAACTGCCCTTGCCATACGTCTCCGGATCGGTGCCGCGCGGCTTGTTCCCGCTCATGTTCGACTTCACGCTGTACTGGGCTATGTCGGTCCCGTTACCCAGGCCAACGATCACAGATGCGCCAGTGTCGGTGGCATCGGGGGGCCAACCCATGTCACCCGTATAGTTGATCTGGTGGAGGCTGACCCCTAGATACTCGACCGTAATGGGGGCGGCGTCCACATTGAAACCTTTGCCTCCGACATTGAACGACTGGCTGTTGTACCCGCCCCATACACCGAGATTGGTGGTCGTCAGGCTACCACTACCAAAGGTATAGGTATCCGCAGCCACGACGCTCGAGAACATCAGTACCCCGATAACCGCAAGAATGACACATTTCATCTTGTTGCTCCTTTCGATCAGCGCATCTTCACAGACCTCTCTTGATAGCACCTCCGACTACTTCCTCTAAGCCGCTTAGGACACCCAACTGAGAGTAGCCGTATGCTTGCAGCAGTTCACATCGAATGGGACTTGGTCTTACGACCAAGGCAGGTGTGAATGAGCAACGCTCACCGTGCCCTCGCATATCACTCGACCGGCTCAGGTCGATGGCTCCGCACGCTCCCAAAACGTTTTGGAGCAATGGAATGCTACCACTGAATCTGAATATGACAAGCCATCAATAGAGATGTCGTCGGGACTGATGTAATCCGAGCTTCGTACCTATTGTAAATGCCTCAGTTGACAAAAAACCGAGAGTGTTTCAGAAAGGACTAGACCTAGACCATTCTGGGCAGGCAGCATTGCCAAGCAGACCCTGGTGACCTGTGCGTACCGCCTTAACTACCGGTGGCCATCCACCCGCACATCATCACTCTGAGAGGGCTTGTGAAGACAAGCCGCTTAGGGACCCGGGACCTCAAAGCAACAAGGAGGGCGCGAGCGGTCGATCCCGCCCGCGCCCCGCTCACTATCTTTCGGCCATACCAACTTAGAGGCCCGCTGCTACTCCGAGTGCGTCCTACAGCCCAAACGGTGGGCGTCCGTCACTCTGCAAGCAGCTCGATTTCGCTACTGCTCAACGCCCGGTTGTATAGCCGGACGTCGTCAATCTTTCCGTCCAAGTAGCTGCCGTCAGAAGGCCAGCCAACGCGAGCATCCGTCCGATCCGATGTCAAAGTGTCTATCGATGTGGAAGTGGATGTGTCCTCTTCCCCGTCAACGTATATCGTCTTTTCATTTCCGCTAGCGCTATAGACAAACGCAAGGTGGGTCCACTGACCGGTAGAGATACTTGGCATGGACAGGTCGTTATTTCGAGAACCGGTAAGGCCCGTCGAGCTGTCCCGCGTGTACCAACCGGCCTGGGTAATCGAGAACTGCCACCAGTTGTCGATGTGCTCGTCATAGATCGAGTTCGTGCCGACCCATTCATCGGGGTATATCCACATCGTCAGTGTAAGTTCGCTCCTGCCAGCGCACATCTCGTCTTCCGGGAGGTCCACATAATCATCTGTACCGTCAAGACTCAACACCTTCCCACGAGCACCGTCATTGACCACCGTAGCGCCGCTCAACGTGCCGTCGTTAGTACCGTAGGTGTCCCGCGCATCAGTGTCGAAGGTGAATCGACTTACAAGGCCGCTTACCACTGGAGTATACGTGGCCGTTATTTCCTGACTCGATGCAGGCATCGTTAGAGTCCCGCTCGGGTCGTTGACATCTGGTATGTTACTCGTATCTCCTGTCCATGCGTCGAACAAGTATCCGGAAGCGGCCGCGTCCGCGTCTATGTCAACCACGGCGCTTTCGCTGTAGTTACCATCACCCGTCCCACTGTTAACTGTCAGCGTATATCCACTGGGAATATCTTCATACGTTGCTGTAATCTCCGCGTTGGCGTAGGGCATGGTAAGCGTTGTATCGGCGGTGGTTACGTTCGCTATCCCGACCGTGTCACCGATCCATTCATCGAACTGCTTGCCCGATGCGGGCGTGTCTGCGTCGATGTCGGCAACTGCTCCGACAACGTAGCTGCCGTCACCAGTGCCTGAGTTGACCGTCAGCATCCAGGTCTTGTCGGTATATGTGGCTGTAATCTCCTGATTGGCCGCGGGCATTGTCAGCGTGGTGTCCGCGGTGGAGACGCTAGCTATCCCGGCCGTGTCACCAACCCACTCGTCAAAATCCTGACCGGAGGGGGCAACATCGGCCTCGATGTCAGCCACAGCGTCCTCGGCGTAATCTCCGTCGCCCGTCCCACTGTTGACAGTCAACGTGTACTCAGTCGCCGCTGTCTCAGCCAGGTATGCGATCTCCGTACTGTTCAGCGCCCTACTGTAGAGACGCACGTCATCCATCATGCCGTCGTAATAGGTGCCATCGGAGATAAGGCTAAGCAACTCATCGTCGCGGTCAGAGGTCAGCGTGTCAACCGAAGTGGAAGTTGAAGTGCTCTGCTCACCGTCAAGATAAATCGTCTTCGTCCCGGCACTGGCACTGTAAACGAACGCCAGATGCTGCCAAGTGCTCGTCGTCAGGCTCGGCATAGAAAGGTCATTATCGCGTGATCCGGTCGTGCCCGTAGAACTGTCTCGCGTATACCACTTGTCATGCCTTATGGCAAACTGCCAGTACCAGTTGTCATGAGCATCATAGATGCAGTTGGTGCTGACGTCCTCATCGGGTTTGATCCACATCGACAGCGTCAACTCGCTCCTGCCAGCCGTCATGCCGGAAGTCGGGAACGTGATGATGTCATCGGTTCCGTCAAAGCTGGCAACCATGCCGCGGGCGCCGTCATTGACCACCGAAGCGCCGCTCAATGTTCCGTCATTGGTGCCGTAGGTGTCTCTCGCGTCAGTATCAAACGTGAACCGCGACACCAGGCCGCTTACCACCCAAGTGTAAGTAGCTGTGATCTCCTGGCTCGATGCGGGCATCGTCAAAGTCCCGCTCGGGTCGTTAACATCCGAGATGTTGCTCGTATCTCCTGTCCATGCGTCGAACAGCATTCCCGAGGCCGCAGCATCCGCGTCTATGTCAACTAAAGTGGATTCGCTGTAGTCGCCATCACCGGTTCCGCTGTTGACTGTAAGCGTGTATCCGGCAGGGATATCCTCGTAGGTCGCCGTGATTTCGGCATGGGCGTACGGCATCGTCAGCGTGGTATCGGCAACGTTGACATCTGGTATGCCGGTTACGTCTCCTGTCCAAGCGTCAAACTGCTTGCCGGAGGCAGGCGCGTCCGCGTCGATATCGGCCACAGTCCCCACAACGTAGCTGCCATCGCCCGTCCCACTGTTGACCGTCAGCGTCCAGGTCTTATCGGTGTAGGTGGCCGTAATCTCCGCATCGGCGTACGGCATGGTAATAGTCGTCGTAGGATCTTCCACGTCCGCTACGCCGGTGACGTCTCCAGTCCACTCGTCAAAGTCCTGACCGGAAGGCGCACTATCGGCCGTGATGGGCTGGATAGTCCCCACAGCATAGCTACCGTCCCCTGTGCCGGAATGGACCGTCAATGTCCATGTTTTGTCGGTATAGGTTGCCGTTACCTCCGCGGCAGATGCAGCCATCGTAATCGTAGTGGTTGGGTCGCTAGTATCGGCGATCCCGCTCGTGTCGCCCGTCCACTCGTCGAAGTCCTGTCCTGACGGCGCGGCATCGGCAGTGATATCCACTACCTGGTCTTCCGGATAACTGCCATCCCCGCTACCGTTGTTGACAGTCAGCGCATAGGTCGGGATGTCCTCATAGGTAGCTGTAATCTCCGCGTCGGCATACGGCATCGTCAGCGTAGTGTCCGCAACGTTGACATCCGGTATACCGGTCACATCCCCCGTCCATGCGTCAAACTGCTTTCCGGAAGCGGGAGCGTCCGCGTCGATATCGGCGACAACGCCGACAACATAGTTGCCGTCGCCCGTGCCACTGTTGACCGTCAGCGTCCAAGTCTTATCTGTATACGTAGCTGTAATCTCGACATTGGCATAGGGCATAGTCAGAGTACTATCGGCTGTGGTTACACTCGCTATGCCTTCCGTGTCTCCCACCCACTCTTCGAACTCCTGGCCCGAAGGTGCCTCGTCCGCATCTATGTCCGCAATCGCACCGACGACATAGTTTCCGTCACCGGTTCCGCTGTTGACGGTAAGCGCCCAGATCTTGTCGGTATATGTGGCTGTGACTTCCTGATCAGCCGCAGGCATTGTCAGAGTGGTCGAAGAGGAAGTGACGCTGGCAATTCCTGAGGTATCCCCCACCCATTCATCGAAGTCTTGGCCGGAAGGAGCCGTGTCGGCGGAGATATTGGCGATCTCGTTGGCCTCGTAGTCGTCATCGCCTGTCCCACTGTTGACTGTCAATGTGTATTCAGTCACCGAAGTTTCAGCCAACAAGGCAAGCTCAGTGCTATTCAGCACACGGTTGTAGAGCCTTAGGTCGTCAACCATGCCGTCGAAGTACGTCCCGTCGCAGGCATAGCCAAGCCCTACTCCTGTCCGAGTAGAAGTCAGAGTATCTATAGACGTGCTGGACGACGTGTTCTCAGAACCGTCCAGGTAGATCACCTTCTCCCCGGCGGTGGTACTGTACGTCACGGCTATGTGCTGCCACGTTCCAGTGGAAAGCGATGGCATCGATATGTCGTTGTTCCTTCCACCGGTAGTGCCAGTGGAGCTGTCGCGCGTGCAGAAGCCACCGTAGATCAGCGTGAACTGCCAGTATGCGCCCTCGGCGTATTCGTCGTACAGAGTGTCGCCGGAGACCCATGTGTCAGGCTTGACCCACATGCTGAGTGTAAGCTCGCTTCTGCCCGCCGCTATCGCAGATGAAGGCAGAGATACGTAATCGTCAGTTCCGTCCAGGCTGACTACCTTGCCTCTTGTCCCGTCATTGGTTACAGACGCTCCTCCAGTCAGTGTGCCGTCGTTAGTGCCGTAGGTGTCTCTGGCATCCGTATCAAACGTGAACCTTGACACAAGCCCGCTTACCACCCATGTGTAGGTGGCTGTGATCTCCTGGTTGGATGCAGGCATCGTTAACGTCCCGCTAGGATCGTTCACGTCGGAGATGTTGGCTGTATCGCCGATCCAGGCGTCGAAGAGCTTGCCCGAGACCGCGGTGTCTGCGTCGATATCCACCACCGTGCTCTCGCTGTAGTTGCCATCGCCCGTTCCGCTATTGACAGTGAGCACATACGAGGCCGCGGCCTCGTATGTAGCTGTTACCTCCGCGGCGGAGCCAGGCATGGTAATGGTGGTGCTGGCGGTGGTAACGCTCGCGATGCCCGTAGTATCTCCCACCCACTCGTCAAACGCGTAGCCCGAAGCAGCGCTGTCAGCTTCTATGTCAACTACCCAGTTTTCTTGGTAGGTCCCATCACCGGTACCGCTGTTGACGGTGAGCGAATAGAGACTCAGCGCCTGATATGTCGCCGTGATCTCCTGGTTCTCATCAGGCATCGTCAAAGTCGTACTGGAGGAAGTAACACTGGCGATCTCGCTTGTGTCTCCTACCCACTCATCGAATTCCTGGCCGGAAGGGGCAGTGTCGGCCGAGATGTTCGCCACCTGGTCTTCCGAATAGTTGCCGTCACCTGTTCCGCTGTTTACCGTCAGGGTGTAGGTCGTGCCTCCGCCAATCGTTATCTGGTAACCAGTCGAGTTGGGAACATTGTCGTCGTCAATGACATATAGATAGGCTGTCCCGCTGGACATCGCGCCGGTGTTGACGTCGATTGCCACCGAACTGCTGGACCACGACGTGGGGATCTGTATTTCCCTGTGTGAACATCCGTCGTATGTCGAGGCATCGCCGACCTCCACGCGTGCAAAGTACTTGTCGATGTAGATGTCATCCCAGTAAGAACTCGTATCGGTAGGCCCGTTCACCGTCAGGTATCCGAGAGACAAGCAGTCCACTAGCCCCTCGGTGTCACTCGACCCGTAAGTGACGGCGTCATCCTCTCCCTGCTTGTAGTACGCGCCTCCCGAACTTGGCGTTCGCTGATGATATACCCAATATCTTCCGTTAGCCGTGTTAACATCTGACATTTCATAGACTATCTGGTAGTTGACCCAATAATGCTCAGCTACGCTCCCGCCACCGAAGTAAACGCTGTCCCAACTGCCGTAGTCGTTCCAGAAGACGGAATAGTACACCGCCTCCGAGCCGTTCCAATCCAGGTTAGTGAATACGTAGTCCATCAACAGCGGGCATGAGCTGTGGTCTGTATTGGGATGGATACCGTACAGCTTGATCTGTGGGTCATACCCGGTATCCACACCGTCTCGGAAATCGATTTTCAGCCACATGTTCACATAAGCCTTGCCCGTAGATGCGAATCCGATATTGTCACGGTGGAACGGGCGAGTGTTGTTCGGATACGCCTGATTGCTCAGCCAATGAATGTAGATCGGACTTACAGAGGTCCGCCTGATCGCAGAACTGTCCGCAAACGTAGTCTTTGCCGGCGTCTCAGCGTCCCAGTAGCTCGTTGTCTCGATGTTTGTGCCGACCTGGCCATCCTCGAACGTCTCCCAGCGAATTGGCGCTGCGGTGGCTTTGCTCCCAAATCCGCTCCCAGAGATGGTCACGGAGTTGTCATGTGAAAAAGTTCCCGACGTGGAACTGATCGACGGAGCGGCAGCGGCCACCGCCGCCATCGCCGTCACCGTGGCCATGGCCACCAGATACGGTTTGCCAGATCTCATGTTGTTCATCATCTCTTGTTTCTCCTTCTACGCTAGAGTGATTCGCTGTGACAGTTACAGTTGGACAAAGAAGCAGAGTTGCCCGACTTGATCCGCAAAGGTCGGGCCGTTCTTGCCAGCACCGGTTAACACACACCGAAGACGCCGGGCAGATTTGGGCAGGCGATTTGCTCAGACATAGTCGACAACTATCCAAAACAGGTGCCTCAGCGGGCAGTATATACGCGCGGCAACTTGGGTGCCGAAGTGACTGTGATCGGAATTGCCTGAGGTTCCATCAATGATGGAAAGAGATGCCAGAATCCCGAAAGGAGCGCCAAATTGCCCCTTCCCAGTTCCGTGTTCAGCACATTGACGGTCCTGGTTCGCCAAGCTAGACTCCACGCATGTGTCGGGTCCGGTCGGAAGGAGGTCATATCGTGCCGGGCTATCAATACGTGCAGTCGGTCTTACGAGCCTTGGATATTCTTGCGGTCGTTTCCAGCAGTGACAGAGGCGAACCAACGCACTATCTGGCACGTGCGCTTGACCTAAATGAGAAGACCGCTCACAACCTGCTGCGAACATTGGTACATAGGGGCTTCCTGGAAAAGGTATCTTCGCCACCGAGGTACAGGCTGGGCCAAGTAATGAATGCCCTGCGCGAGCGACAAGAACAATGGACGCACAGCGTGCTGATGCCGGCGATTCCGCATTGCATTAGGATATCCAGAAAGATGCGGGCGAACACGGCGGTCAGCCAATACACTGGCGGCGATCTCTTTGGGAGATTCACCTCCAAGTGGGAACAGTCGGAACTGGCCACCAGCATTTGTCTGTTCGCCCGGCCTGCTTACGGCTGTGCACTGGCATACCAGGCCTTCATGCGGGAGAAAGAGCTGGCAGATTACCGTGCCACCCATCGCTTGGAGGGAAACGATCTGGAGTACTGGAAATCAGTTCACATGGTTGACTGTCTGCTGAGCGATGTGCGAACAGAAGGGTACTTGGCCTTTGTGAAGAGCAACGTCTTCCGGGTCGCCGCCCCCATCTTCGACAGCACCACAAAGCCGAGCGCCATGCTATCCCTTACCAAGCCTTTCCCGGAACTCCAACGAGGCGGGGCGCAGGAATGCGTTGCCATGGTACGCCAAGCGGCCGACGAGTTGTCACTAGATGCCGCATCACCTACGAAAGGCGACGAAAGAGTATTGTGCTTTCGGCAGTAGCCACTCAATGGAAGCCGTCCCAAATGCCAAACATATCTTCAGGTAGCTTCGCCCTATCCCGGTTGAGTGCTGCGGCTCGGGCGCAAGCATACCACAAACGTCGGCTCTTATCGCTAGACCTGTCCGGGGTTCGCTTGACGTGGGTTTGTCCACGGTCTGTTCTGCAGTGAGACTTGCCTTCATGTAGAACGATCGCTGACCAAGAGAGCGTTTGGGTTGTCTTGTGGCAACTTGACTGATCCACATAGGAAGCGGCTTCTGCGTCGCAGACAAGCCCGCGGCATCGCATTGGGTTGACCGCCTATTACCTCATTGCGCGAGCTGGCAGGTTTCAATCTTGGGCCGCCGCGGCCCAGTGGGACCGGCACGAATCGCTGTCTGTTTCTTCAGTTGCCGGGCATCGTTCCAAAGCCAGCGAGTTGTGAAAGAGGGCACGGGAGGTAGGCCCTACCCGCGCCCTCGTAAGCTTTGCCGGTTGTGGGTTCAGTCGCCGCTAATCCAACTCGATCTTGTCGATGATCATCTCGTTGGCGCCGTTGGTGTAGCGGCAGACGTTCACCAGGTCGTAGCTTCCAGCGGTCTGCGAGGTAAACGTATATGTCGTCGTCCCGCTGCTCTCGCCGGAACACTGGAGTTGCGTCATGTCATACCAGGTTCCAGAGGTGCCGGCATTGTACCAGTCCGGATCGTCGAAGCTGATCTTCGGCGTGATCGTATGAGAACCGGTGTCACTGTTGTACCATGTAACCGTTATCACATCGCCTTGGGAGAAGCTCTCACTTGTCCCGCCAACCGATCCCTGCAGGCCCGTGCCGGTCCAGCCTGCAATCAACCCGTCTGGACCAAGTGAAGAATAATTGGTGTAGGTCCCAATGAAGGGATCACCCCAATCGCTGAAGTCATAGGTATTGTTGGCCGACGAGCTGCCCCAGTTGACAATCAATACGGTGGAGTCAACGTAGGTCGCCGTGATTTCCGCATTGCCATAGGGCATGGTAAGAGTCGTATCGGCAGTGGTGACGCTGGCAATTCCGGCGGTATCGCCAACCCACTCGTCAAACTCCTGGCCGGTTGGAGCAGTATCGGCGTCGATATCCACGACCGTATCAGCCGCGTAGCTTCCGTCGCCCGTGCCCGAATTCACCGTCAGCGTCCAGGTCTTGTCGGTGTAGGTGGCTGTGACTTGGGCGGTCGAGCCCGGCATTGTCA
>Ga0272444_10001920_pt1 | contig 19514 bp, 12 predicted proteins | sample SSMForm13_FD_201033 | JGI IMG/M metagenome (GOLD analysis project Ga0272444, IMG submission 201033) | Marine sediment archaeal communities from Little Sippewissett salt marsh, Falmouth, MA, United States - SSM-Form-13 | ecosystem: Environmental > Aquatic > Marine > Wetlands > Sediment ... | reverse complement strand
GGTGAAGCATTCGAACGCGCGCTCGTACTCGCCGCGCTCGAAGTAAACGATGCCGAGGTTACCGAGCGGGAAGCGCTGACCGGCAGCGTCGCCCATCTCGCGGAAGATTTCGAGGGCACGGCGGAAGTAGCGGATCATCTCGCCCTGTCGCATTGTGTTGCGGCATACGAGGCCGAGGTTATTGTAGACGCGGGCGAGCTGGGCGCGGTCGCCGGTACTGGCAAGGATACCGGCTGCCTGGTGGAAATACTCTTCGGCCACGGTCATATTGCCCATCAGGTAGCTTGTTGTTCCCGCTTCCTTCAGCGCAGCGGCCTCGGTGGCTTCGTCTTCGCGCTTGCGGGCGAGGTCGATCAGTTCTCTTGCGACGGTCAGTGACTTTTCGTTTTCGCTGATAGTGCGAAGGTAGATGCACTCTTCGAGCATTGCACGCAGCTGCAGGTCATCATCGCCTGTATGAAGCGCGATGCCTTTAAGCTGCTGGACGGCGCGCTCGTGAAGCCTGCGCTCGCCGAGCGGCTTGACAGCCTCGAGGAGATCGAGCGTTATCTCGATCGTCAACTCGTCCTCGATATCCGACGGACTGAGCAATTCGGCAGCATGTCGAAGGTGGTCAAGCGCGAGATGGAATTGCTGGGCTTTCAGGGCTCGTTTGCCTGCCGACAGGAAGTGCTTAGCCGCCTCGCGATGCTCGCCCGACTGCGCCAGGTGGTGGGCGATAAGATGATGAGACGGGGAGGTGCCTTTTTCATCCGCGCAGGTCTGAAGCAGGCGGGCAATATCGCCGTGCCCGCGTGCAACATCTTCAGGCGGCATACCGCGGAGGATCGCGCGTCTGACCTGGTGATGGCTGAAAGCGAAGCTTTCATGATCCTGTTCCCTGATCAGTCCATGGCTCCGTATAAGGTTGTCGAGCACATCCCTGATTGATTCCTCGGAGGGAGAGAACATTCTTTCCAGGATATGGAGCTCGAAACTGTCGCCCTGTATCGCTGCTGCCCGCAATAGAAGGATTTCATTGAGACTGAGTCTGTCCACCCTTCTCTGGATAAGGCTGTTGATGGATGGTGGTACCTTGAAATCGGTAAGGTCACCTTTGAGGATCCACTGCTTATCGCCCCGCTCCGTAAGGATTCCCTCGTCTTCCATAAGACCGACAATCTCGAACAGATAGAACGGATTTCCGCCCGCCATCTGCCGAACGCTGTCGGACAGGGTCGTGAAATCCTCTGGCTTGATGAAGGTGTAGATGTTACTGAGTATTTCATCGACATCCTCGCGCGCAAGCCCGCCGACCTCAAGGATTCTGGACTGCTTGGTACCGTCCAGCTTCTTAAGGAGTTGAAGGAGTGGATGAAGCGTGTCGCTCGAATCCAGAGCAAGCTCCTCGGGACGATGTGTAGCGATTATTACAATCGGTGTGTCCTGGATCCTGGGTGCGAGGAAGTCGAGGAAATCGATAGTTGCCTTATCGGCCCAGTGAAGGTCGTCGAGGAACAGCACGACTGGTGAATTCAACGCTGTCTGGGTCAGGAATCCGGTCATGAGGTATGCTGTATTTGCAGATGCGGAGCCCTCGCGGGAATCCGTTGAATTCTCCCGACCGAGTGAGCGGTATTCGTCGATCAGGTTCGCGACCGGCTTCACCAGCGAGTGCTCCGAGCCAAGTGCCACGGACAGGCACTCTTCGTCACTACCGCCGGGAATCTCCTTCAGAAAGTCGGTCAGCGCCTGGAACAGCGATGCATACGGCAGATTGGGTGCCTGATGGCACCGGTTATAAAGAAGGAGATGACGGGTACGCTCAGATGCCAGGCGACCCAGTGCCTCATCAACGAGACGTGTCTTACCGATTCCAGCCTCTCCGGACACGAACACCATCGATCCGCGCTTCGACAGGAATGAGCCGGATATGATTCCGTATAGTCGGTCAATCTCGTTCGAACGTCCTACGAACGGGGTCTGCCGCACAATTTCAATGCGGCTTCGCATTCCCGAGTCGCTGGTGGGAACTTTGCTGGTCGGTTTATCGGCTTTTCCAAGTTCCTGCTGAAGCTGCTCAATCTCAGCGACAAGGTCGGCGATACGCATCCTGCCGGTCGGGATGAAGTTCTGCGCTTTCTTGAGACACGCCGCGAAACCCTCCAGCACAGCTTTCGTGAAATCGTTGGATAAAACTGCAAGAGACTTCTGGCAAAGGTGATCGAGCTGATTCAGCGCGAAGTGGATGTCCTTTTCCCTGCTTCGCGGGATCAGCGTGTTGGATGCCATGCCGAAGTCGATGATCTTGATGAACGGTCTCTCGGCCCCGAGATGAGAGACCATGATGTTGCCGGCATGGAGATCGTCATGCGACAATTTTCTTGCCTGAAGAAAATCCAGGGTGCTGAGAAGCTGGTGCGCGATCACGAGAAGCGCGGACGGTTCCAGGGGAATCCGGTCGGCGGCAAGATCGCGAAGGGTCTTGCCTTCGATGAATTCGGTGACTATGAAATGAATCGCCTCGGTCTCGTCGTCGATGTTGAGTGTCTCCTCGCCCAGGTCGAGGATGCTGGCTATATGCGGGTGTCCGCGAACCTGCATGGCCTTGCGGCTTTCCTCTTTCCACTCCTCGCCGAGGTCGATTGGGACGCCCGCGATGGCGCTCTTGATAATCTTGACCACGACGCGACCCTGCAGAAGAGTGTCGTATGCCCGGAAGGCATGGGCGGACAGGCCGCTTCCAATGTGATCCTCGATCAGGTAGCGCCCCTTGAGACGCAGTCCAAGGTATGTCCTGGCGTCATCAGCCATTTACATAATAAGTATCAGAAGAATTACACCATCTGGAGTTTATCGGATTTATTTACATGCAACCTGCGTTTAGAATTGACTTATCAGCGGGACGGCAGGTTTCGTGATTCGATCCTTTCCGATCCACTTCCATTGGTGCCTATGATGATTTTTCAGCCAGGTAAGTTGTGAGATGGGTGATTGATGAATGCCCGTCGACGATGGGACCCGGATCTAGTTGCGACGTATGATCCGGGCGATAAAACCGGAGTTCTCGTTGGGTTCCTCGTGCTCGGATGGTAAAACAGGGGGGAGCGACCAGATAATCTCCCCTTCTCCAGGTGACTCCTCGCGCTGGATGTGCGCAAAAAAACCGCGAAAAATCTCGCGCGGTGATTGACGCACAGGTGTTTTTTTGGATTCTTCCTTGGTCGATGAACTGGTACCGTGCGGTACCGCGGTAACATGCAGACCCTTCATTTTTTCTCCCCTTCCCAGTCTTCGTGGGGGATGAAGACTGATTCGCGATCCGAAAAGCCGTTCAGTAATTGTTTACAATGTCGTCTGTGCTGCGTCAAGTGGCATCACAGGTATTTCCCAGTCGACACAAATATAATATTCGCTATAACCTTTATACCATGAGGGTTTCAAGGACAAAGTGGGCTGTGGGAAAATGTGGAAAATTATTGATTTTTTCTAATAATTCTCTTCTTATGTTTTTTCAGTTTGATATCTCTATTAATATACCGTCAACTGGTCCGCTTTAAGTAAATTAATCAAATTTAATAATAGCTAATCAGGGACGTCCCGTTTCTACAATTGAACGAGATCTTCTGCCGATGGGACAGATGGCTGATAAGTATCAGCGGTATCGTCCACAGCATCGGGAATTGCGTATTCGGTTACATACTCAATCGGGTTCTCGCCCAGCCACTGAGGGTTAAACAGCTCATCCAGGACTCTGCCCGCGAATTCTTCCGAAATCGGTACTCCGATCGAATGGAGCAGCGTTGGCGCGATATCGTAAACCTGCGGATTACGGGCCACTTCGCGGTTGCGGAAATGTGGTCCGACTATCAGGAAAAGCGCGTTGCCGGCGATCTGCCCCGAAGGCGTTTCCGTATCGATTAACAGATCCGACATTGGACCGGTCCAGTCGCCCATGGTGATAATCGCTTCGCGGGTAAGATCGGGATTGACCGGCACGGAAATTTCAAGGCAGTTGTCGTACCACGTGGTATTGAAGGTGACCCTCGTCCGTACACGGGTTGACTCTAATTCGTCAGGCAGGGCTGATTCAGCATCGAGGATTACCTGGTCCAGCTCGATAAGAGAATCGAGACTATTGGACACAGGCCTGATGCAGATTCCGTTCGATGAAAAATCACCGACTATCTCATCAGTACTCCCGAGGGCTTCAATGAATTTCTCCGGGGAGAGATGCATCGGAATGCGCCTTGAATCGGATTCGGTACGGATACCGTGATTCGAAACAATCGCAAGTACAGTATTGGGATCGCGGAAATTTTCGAGATCTCCGATGAAGTCATCGATAGCCCTGTATGTATCCGGCACAACATAGCCGAGTCCGCCTGCAAGAGCCGCGTCAACATCGGACGGGAGCACGCTGAATTCATTCGGTCTGATATATCTCCAGTAATACATCAGGAGGGGTTCCAGGCTGTCGAAGCGCAGGATCGCGACTTCCGCAGGATTTTTTCTCATCGAAGCGAGAGCCCTGTCTGTATCAATACGGAATTCGAGAAGCTTGCGACGTGCATAGATTAGTCGCGGTGACGGACGCATCACTGTTTCCCAGAGATATTCTTCGCCGAGAGCGCTGATTGTCTCCAGCTTTACGCCGAGTCGTGCGAGACGGCATGCGGCGAATCCGATTTCCCAGGGCATGGGCAGACCGGGATCGCGACCTGTCGCTCGAATCTGCCCGATGAATTGCGCTGCCGGGTCGATGGATGAATCGTCAGGTATTGGGATTTCGAAGATAGCTCTTTCCATCGGGTAGTGGGGAGGCGGTACCTGGAAAAGCCCGACTGAATAACCATGCAGATTGAGAATCTCCCACAAAGTCGGAGTCACAAGGTCTTCGGCGGTGCTGTTGCGATCGAGAATCCCGTGCTCGGAGGCTTTTTCTCCCGTCATGATGCTGCCCCAGAGACGTGAGGCGATGACCGGGCGGTCGGAATTCAGCATGCCGTATCCACCCGTGGTCTGGATATCTGTCAGATTTGGATAACGACCCGAATCCGGGGAGTTCAGAATCTGGGATGCGTACGAGCTGTCGATCCCGTCGACGGCTACCATGATGAGTTTTGGAGGTCGTGGGACGCCATAGCCGCGATGGAACATCGGTACGAGAATTATCAGCATGAACGCAAGAAGCATGGCCGGACCGATTGCGGTACCAAGGCCTCGCCCGATTGTCGAATGGGGTACCAGGTCTGCGTGGGGATTGGTAGCAATGCCGGCCCACGCGATGAGGATCGCAATTATCGGCGCAAGGATAATTCCAATGGTTGAAGACGGCCAGAATGCAAGAGCGGCAAGCGGATATACGGTGATTACCAGGAATCCGGCCCGTACAAGGGATAGTGGGTGAACTGATCGTTTAAGCGGTGGAATTATGTTGATTAACAGTGCTGCGATCAGGGCGAATATGACACCGAGGATGATTCCCACGATCGAACCCCCGATGAGTATCCACCTGAGGGCAAGCTCGGTCGAATCGACAAAGTCGATTGTCCCGAGGAATCCAAGAGCGATAAACGTGAGCATGATGCTCCATCCGCCGATGATGCTTCCTGCCAGCAGCCTAAGAAGATGAAACTGGGAGTGAGCCGGATGTAGCGGACTTCCGTCGCTCGAGCGGCGAATCGCGATCGCCTGGTATTTATAGTGGTGCCGATGTGTCATTGGAATCTTTGCGAACGGTATTCTATTGCCATTAGAGGCTTGTGGCAACCGGATGTGCCCGATATCTTGACCGGGCACCTCCTCTGAGATACTGTCCGTCCGGGAAGGTTCAGGTTGTCCGGGGTTATTGCATGAAGGATAACCGTGCGCTAGTCTTCTGGGCATCATGGACGACAGTGGGGAGAGCCATAAGCCGTCGCGCCGCGAGTACATCATCGGATGGATCCTCGGGGCGGCTGTACTCGTCCTTTTCTTTTTCTGCCCCAATGTGAAAATGACAAACGGGGACACGCATGGCTGGGCTCGGTACATGAACGAGTTTGCTTCTGCCGAAGGGCCGATTTTATATCCGACTGAGCCGAAACGACCGGGTCCGAGAGCGATGCGGATGTCGGAGGAGCGTTTGAACGAGCTGGGAGAGAGGGAGCGTGAAGCGGGATGGTGGGTGCTCTGGAATCCACATCATCTGTTGTATGTGCCGACTCTCGCGGAGCTTTACAGGCTGATTCACCGGGTATGGGAACCACTCAAGGCTGTCACGCTTCTGAGATGGTGGAACATGCTCGCAAGCGCGGGTCTGATTTTCCTCCTGTACTGCCTGATGATACGCATGGCGCCGGGAAGCCCGTATCCACTCGCGTGGTGCCTGTTCCTGGTGCTGAGTCCGACATTTTTCCGCTATGCGACCGACGGTGCACAGTATCCGACCCCGATTTTCTTCCTCGCGGTAGCATCAGGAGGCATCTGGGCGTACGTGACCGGCGGTCGTCATGTCATGCTCCTGCGGGCCGGATTCTGGCTCGCACTCGCGATTCTTTTCCATCAGATAGTGAGCATCATAGTTCCATTCATTCTTCTGGGTACAGCATTTCTTCTGGCAAAACGGGTGGGGCGGGATGGCAGGGTCGAATGGACATGGTTCTGGGGGATGGCTGCAATTGCCATACTGCTGCCTGTCTTCACTTATGTCGTTCTTGCTTACATCGCGCTCAGTCCGACCGGGGAATTCGGAATTCCGGGATTGATTAAATATGCGACGCTGTACGCGCATCAGCCGAGATACTGGAATTTTTCACTCCTGGATGGTTTTCTGACCAACCTGATGACATTTATCGGGTTCTATTTCGATAACACCCGTACGCAATTCCAGTTCTTCAAAAACCAGATCTTCACGGTAATCGTGATGATACTTCCCGCGTTGTGGCTGACATCGATACTCGGTCTGCCGCGGATGAAACAGCTCGGTCGCAGGTGGGTCGGGCTTTGTTTCCTATGGATACTGCCACTGCTGATTTTTCTGAGTGTATGGAATCCGGGGCATGATTTTTATCATCTGTTCCTGACAATTCCGTTGGGATGTCTTGCCGTGATAGGAGCTGAGTCGGTCAGGGGAAAGGGAGTAAGAGGGATATTCGATACGCTGCTGTTCTGGATGTTCTGCCTTGTGGGGATTTATGTGAACTGGCCGTTTACATTCGCGGGATGCGGGACGATTGCGAATTAAGGTGGCAGGAAAGTGATGCCGGCTGGAAGCCAGCGTTACGGGAATTCAACATTGCTCTTGGATGCCTGTTTAGGGTAGAGTACCCCAACCGGTAGAGCGGATGGGACAAACGATAGTTGAAAAAGCGCTTGTTGCGCACTCGGATGAAGAAAAGATCACCGCAGGCGAGATCCTGAGGTGCCGTCCCGACCTTGTCCTTGCCCACGATCTATCCGTCCCGCTGGCAATCGATGTTTTCAGGGAAATCGGGATCGGGCAGGTCGTGAATCCCGAGCGACAGGTGATTGTGCAGGACCATTTCCAGCCCGCGAAGGACGTCCCTTCCGCGCACCTCGGATCCTCCACGCGGGAATTCGCACTTAAGCAGGGAGTAAAAAACTACTTCGAAGTCGGATGGGGCGGAATCTGCCATAACGTAATAATCGAGAAGGGACTGGTCAGGCCCGGGATGCTGGTCGCCGGCGCCGACAGCCATACGCTGACCTGCGGAGCTGTCGGTGCGGTCGGTTTCGGCATAGGCGCAACCGAACTTGCCGCTCTCTGGGCGTTGGGAGAGATATGGCTCGATGTCCCAAAAAGTCGGAAAGTTGATCTGAATGGTCAACCACCCGATTTCATCGGTGGCAAAGACATCATCCTTTCGATTCTCGGCGACCTCGGACAGGAAGGCGCGATGAACGAATGCATCGAGTATTACGGTACCGCGCTCGAATTCCTCGGATTTTCGGACCGAATAACAATCGCCAATATGTCTGCGGAGGCAGGTGCGACGACCGCGATAATCGAACTTGATAAAAAGTCGCTGGACTGGGTAAGGGAGCGAGGGAACAGCCCGTTTGAAATCCTGAATGCCGATCAGGATGCGGAGTATATCGGTGAGATGACCGTCGATGTCTCGAAACTGAGCCCGATGGTTGCCGTCCCGGACAGTCCGGCGAACGCTGTACCGGTGGATGAAGTCGGGGATGTGAAGGTTGACCAGGTATTCCTCGGAAGCTGCACGAATGGCTCCATCGAAGACCTTCGGAAATTCATTGACGTGGTGGGCAACAACCAGTTTTCGAAGCGGGTAAGAGTGCTCGTGACACCTGCGACACAGGATGTGTACCGGGCCGCGCTGGAAGAGCATATTGTAAGAAGGATCATAGATGCGGGCGGGGCGGTGCAGACTCCGAGCTGCGGGCCGTGCATTGGCGGTCACAGCGGTGTGCTTGGACAGGACGAGGTCTGCCTTTCGACGACCAACAGGAACTTCAAGGGGCGAATGGGACATCCCGGGAGCAAGGTGTATCTTGCCGGACCGGAAGTCGCTGCTGCAACGGCAATCACGGGAAAGATCACGAATCCGTCGAGAGTCGCCGGTCGACAATGAGTATCGGATCAGACAGGGCATTATGATTCAGCACCCTGAAAGCACGGAGACAGAAGAAAGCGCAACGGAATTCAAGATGCCGAAGGGACTCAGGATTCTCTTCTGGCTGATTATCCTGGATTTTCTGCTTCTCACTGGATGGGTATGGATCCTGGCGTACCGCGCGATTGCGATTGCGAGGATGGGCTTCTGGATCGACCTGAGAAATTTCGGCCTTCTGATGCTGGGGTATCACATACTTCTGTTGGCGGTAACGACAATCGCCTGGGGTCTGCAGATTACCTGGCGAGCGAGAGGAGAGATGGGGCTGTTCCTGTACGCGATGATATTCGGCATGCTGTCGCTGAATGTCGCGGCGCTGAAGCTGACATTAATCGTCTACAACGCAGTCCCGTAGCTATTGTGGTTTTAGCGGGACATAATGCTGCCTGACGTGTATAATCTTTCATTAATTAAGTCACATTAACAGGTCGCCCATCCGCTCATAGAGGGGGGATGGGGGGAGGTTCCAATGACGCCGAAAGAACGCTTAACGAGCTCACGTGTAACGGGCCGTAAAGTACTTGGCAGCGCGAATCCACTGGCCAAGGGATTCCGCGACACGAAAAAAGGCTGCGCCGATTCGGTCAGCGGGATATTCCTTGGCTTCATTCTTTTCGCGCTTGCGTTCTGGCCTGCATGGTGCTCGGTCAGGGGAGTCGAGGAAGTCAGCAAGGCAGTTGAAGCTCTTCCGCTGGTTGCTGCAGAGGACGCGTCCGGGCAGAGCGGCATGATCCGTATCTTCGGTGAACCCAGCGATATCGACTATATCGAGCTCGATATCGAGTGCGAAGAAATCGATGAGACGGCTGATGTCTTCTGGTACCACTTTAAGCTCCAGGAATATACGGAGCATGAGGAGACGCGGGAGCGTACGGAAACCCGTACCGAAGGTGGTCAGGAAGTCGAGTACACGGTCGAGGACACAGTGATGGTTGAAGACTGGGAAGTCATCGAGGATTCTACCGACGTGGCCGGGTCATTCAAGCTGAGCGATATCGAGATCGACACGCGTCGAGCGGAACTCAGACTGACTGATTTCGAAACATGCGAAGACAAGGGCAGGGAACGTCTCGGTGAAGAGTGGCTCCTGATAGAGTATATCCCGATCGATGAAATGAACGAGATCGCAGTAGTGGGCGATCTGCAGGACGATGAGATCGGAAGCGGCGAGCCGTTTATCATCACCGACCAGGATCCCGACGAGCTTGTGTCGGCGATGGCGACCGAGGAGAAGGGCTCGAGGACGATGCTTACGATTGTGAGCATCATAATGTTCTTCATCGCGTTCAACCTGATAATCGGACCATTGCTGTTCCTCCTGAATTACGTCCCGGTCATCGGGGCCGGACTGAGATTCGGGATCGGTATCGGGAGCCTTATCCTTGCGATAATCCTCGTCCTGATCCTGCGATTCATCATCGCTTTCTGGTGGGTAATCCTGATCCTGCTCGCGGTGATAATCTGGGTCCTGATCGCGATGGCGAAGAAGAAGTCTTCCGTAGAGCCAGAGGTCGAGGAGGCGGAAGCGGAGCCGGCACCGGTGGAAGAGAAACCTGTGACTCCCGAGCCTCCCGCAGCTCCCGAGCCTGCTGCGCGTGCTGCTGAAACGGAACTGAAGTGCCCTGCGTGCGGCGATCCGTACAAACCGGGCGACAAGTTCTGCGAGAACTGCGGACATAAACTGCAGGAGTGAGAACTGACTAAATAAGAGAATTCAAGGAGATTACAGGTATGTTCTGTCCGAATTGCGGCAGCGAAATTGCCGAGAATGCCAAATTCTGCCCCGGATGCGGTCAAGCAACGGGTGAAGTGAGTGCTCCGACCGCGGAAGCTCCATCGACGCTTGAATATCGCATTAAGGGTGAAATCATGCAGGTGGTGGAGATTGATCTTCCGCAGGGTGAGCGCGTTTTTTCGGAGACAGGCGGCATGGTGTGGATGGACGATGCGATCGAGATGGAAACGTCCATCCAGAAGGGAAAAGAGAACAAGGGCGCCCTCAATGCGATTCTCCAGGCTGCAAGCCGTGCGATACAGGGCGAGAGCCTGTTCCTGAATTATTTCGGCGCGGCGACTGCTCCGGGTACAGTCGCGTTCGCGTCGAGTTTTCCCGGCAAGATTCTTCCCTTCGTGCTTAAGCCGGAAGAGTCGATAATCGCGCAGCGCGGAAGTTTCCTTGTCGGGCAGGAAGATGTCGGTCTCGCAATGGAGTGGCGCGGCGCGGGAGCGGCGTTCTTCGGTGGAGAGGGTCTGATTCTCCAGAAACTCACCGGTCCGGGACTGGTCTTTCTTGAAATCGACGGCGAGCTGACCGAGATGGATCTGAAGGCAGGGCAGTCGGTACGCATCGACACAGGCCATATTGCGTGTTTCGAAGCGAGTGTGACGTACGACATCAAGATCCAGAAGGGCTTCAAGAACATCTTCCTCGGCGGCGAGGGAATTTTCCTCGCGCGACTGACGGGTCCGGGGAAAGTATGGCTCCAGCACATGACGATGCCGAATCTCGCGGGAAGGCTTGTTCCGTTCCTGCCGTTCGAAAGAAGTGGCGGTGGGAAGGGAATCAACCTGAACCTGGGTTAGGAGTCAGGACATTCAACTGCAAATCGTGGGGCAGACTTTCCAGTCTGCCTTTCTTGTTAGCATAAAAAAATATGGCAGACTGGAAGGTCTGCCCCACAACCAACCGCTTCTTTTTAGCAATCCCGGAATAAGTCAGGATGTTTTTCCGGGCATCGGGCGACGTTTGCCGATAAGCAGGTAGCCGATATCCTCGCGGATAGCGGAGAAACGTAACTGCCATACTCGCCAGATCGCTTCGAACACTATCTTCTTCGACATCTTGCTCCCGCCCTCGGTACGGTCGGTGAAGACGATCGGAATTTCCCCGACTTTATATCCCATACGCACGGCGCGGAAATTCATCTCGATCTGGAACGAGTAACCCTCGCTTTTAACTTTGTCAAGTGGTAGATGCTCCAGCACCTTCCGCTTGAAGCACTTAAAGCCGGTGGTGGAGTCCCATAATTTCAACCCGGTGATGACGCGGACGTAGATACTTGCCGCAAGGGAGAGGATAAGCCTCGACAGCGGCCAGTTTACGATTGACAGCTTGCCTGCATAGAACCGCGAGCCGATCGCGATATCGAAATCCTTTGTCGCTTCCAGCAGGTGGGGAAGGTCGGCGGGATCGTGACTGAAGTCGGCGTCCATCTCGAAGCAGTGCGTGTAATCGCTTTCGAGCGCCCATTTGAAGGCGGTGATGTAGGCGGTACCGAGTCCCATTTTCCCGGCACGGTGAATGCAGTGGACCTTTTTGTTCTTCCCGGAAATACCATCGACAATCTCACCGGTGCCGTCGGGAGAACCGTCGTCGACAACCATGATTTCGGTCTCGGGTAGATTCTCGAAAATACGATCGATGAGTTTCGCGATATTCTCGCACTCATTGTAGGTCGGGATGCATACGAGGGTTTTTAGGGATTTCCTGGTCACGGTCGACGAATTATAGCGCAAAATGGCTGTCGCGCGGCCATCATGGGATAACTAATAATCGTTCTGCCCGTTCTGGTTTGTCTGTGCCGGGTGGTCATCCGCGGCATCGCTGGCTGCGAAGGCGGTGGTTTGTCCGGTTGAGACGTCAGTGCGGTCGATGGCCATGAACGGCCCGGGAGGTCCAAGCGCATCATATTTCCATCTGCCCTCGATAAGGACACTCGTGGCTGCGTCGATGATTCCCGTAACATCGAGACCCATGGATGCCTGGAATGATCGTATCGACCCGGACAATCTCTCGCTCCAGGCTCCGTCGATCGGACCGCTGTAATACCCGAGCGACCTGAGCATGTTCTGGAATCGAGCTGTAGCATTCGGGGGGCTATCCGGATCGCATGTCGAAAGCACGCCCGGGTAAAAAATCAGCATTCGCGGCTCATAGGGAGTATTAAGCGCATACTGCTCGGAATTCCAGGTTGTAAGGCCGAGAGCGGGATCGCGTATGATCGCGCCTCCATTATCGTCCATACCCCAGTACGTGACGATGTGATAAAGCCGTGAGTGAAAAACAATCGACGGCCACCCGATGTACTGGAGCTGATTGAATGCAGGGTTCAGCTCAACGGTCTGGAAGCCGAGAGAGTGACCGGCGCGTTTCAACCCGGAGAGCCTCGTGCCGAGAGTAAGGCTGGTTCCTGCGAGTTCGGCGTAATCACGCTCGCTGTGAACGATGTTGTAATGCCTGAGAAGCGTGGCGAGGCTTGCGGGACCGCACGAATAGTCGGTGGACTGGTAGATGACACCGTCGGAATCGGCGGAAGGAGGATTGGCGGGAAGTCGCTCGACCGCAAGCTGGTGGTTGTAAATCAGGACGATATTGAAAATCCAGAAAGTGAGCGTGGCAATGAATAATGCCACACGCTGCGGTGAGGACAGGGGAGGTCCGGATGACTGTCTCAGGAGGTTCATCGGGGTGCTCCACCAGATTGGGGCGGGTAGAGGAACCTCATAAAATATTATACACGATTAGAGCAGAAATCCTATGTAGGGCAGACTTTTCAGTCTGCCATTTATTCGGAATGGAAGGCAGACTGGAAAGTCTGCCCCACAAATTTATTCGTTATCAGCCCGGGATTTTGGTCAGCTTCTGCATGAATCTCCATTTTCACTGTAAGGAATTCCGGATTACTGCTCCGAGCCGGGATCCGTAACGTCCGCGATACGCACTACTTCATCAAGCGAGGTCTCTCCTGATTCGGCAAGCGACCAAGCGGCATCGAGGAGGGTGGTCATACCGCTACGCTTGGCCAGGATTCGAAGGTTGCGGGGAGGCATGCCTTTCAGGATGGCGCTGCGGATTTCCGATATCATCTCGAATCCCTCGTGGATGAGAATTCTTCCGCGATATCCCGTACCGTCGCATGATTCGCATCCCAGGCCTTTATAGCCGGAAAGGACGTGCTCCTGTCCGCCTATTAGGATGATGTCCTGGTCGCTTAGCTCATACTCGACACGTACCTTGCAGTGCTCGCAGATTCTCGCGACAGTATTCAGCCCGAGAATTCCCATCAGGCTTGCCGCGGCAAGATGCTCGCTCCCCACGAGGTCGATGAATGACTGAAGCGCAGGGAAACTTCCTTCCGCGCGTATGCCCGATACAACAAGGTTACCGGTCATCGCGGACTCCACCGCGGACGGGACAATCTCGCCGGCAAACTCGGGGATGAAAACAAGGTCGGGCGTCCGCGGAAGCGGATTCGGTGATACTCCTTCTGATTCAGGCTCTGGCTCGACCTTCTCCGGTGGATTCTCCACCGCGTTGCGGGCTTCGTCGAGAACGTCCTCTATCGTCCTGAGTTTTCGTTGTTCACCCTCCAGCTTTTCGAAATCATCCTGCGTCGCGGAGAAAGATGAGTAATAGACCTGCTGGAGTGAGAAATTGGCGAGGAAGTCGAGGATGGTCGGGAGGTTGACCTGCCTTGCGGCGCTGACAAGTATAAGCCCCCAGCGTGCGCCGAGGATACGCCTGAGGAAGCCCTCCATGGGGGGGACGAGAAATCTCTCCGGCTCGAAAGCATAGTAACCCGAGCCACCATCATCGGGCGGAAGTGACATCAATATAGTATCGCATGTCCAGAGGCCTTTACCCAAGCGGGTTTGCGATAAGCAAGGGATTTTTCGGAATACGCTATACGTTCGACTGCATGAACTGGCTGTGCGGAATCAGGAAAACGAAAACGGTGACGATGATGGCGACGATTGTCCAGATGGCGAAGGACCTCGCACGAGCCGTATCGAAGATCCCAGACAGCGAGGCCTTGTAAGCCCGGAAATAACTCAGCAGTAGTACTCCCCAGAAGATAGCGAGCCAGGTACTTTTCGTATCGGTGATATCACCCGGATTGTCGAATCCCTGGGTCGGCCATGGCATGAAGCCGCAACCGAAGGTGTACCAGGTGATGGGGATTCCAAGCGCGATTGTGCCGATCCAGAATGTCAGCCATGCCCAGAAGAGGGAGCGATAAGCTCTCAGGAACCATCCGTTGGATGACCGCGCGAAGATTCTCATGATGAAATACAACGTGTGGAAAAGGAACAGCAATGCGCCGAAAGCGAGCACGATGTGTCCGACAAAAACAATTTTGCCCATCGGCATTTCGCGCACTACGCTGCCTTCATATGTGGTCCAGAAATGCTGCTTGTCGTGAGTGAATCCCGAGAACAGCTTCTCGAACCAGTTCATGTCCTTCCAGATTTCGAACGTGCGACCTGTGCTGGTCTCGACTTCCAGATAGTAGAACCATCGCTGCCCTTTCTGGTGGAGTGTCGGAAGGACTGCGATCCACTTGTCCATCTGGACGCCTTCATAGAAGACAGGCTCGAACTCGACCGGCTCGAAATCTCCATCGATTCTTCTGCTGATCCATGCGGTTGCTGCGACAGGCGCCTCGGATTCGGGACCGAACTGAACGAAATCGATTTCGAGATAGTGGTCGGTATCGATGAATGTATCGTCGTCCGGGACGAACACATAACCAAGCTGCGGCGGCGACATCTCCCGGTACATCTCTGGGGTAATCATACCGCTCATTGCGTTTCCGAAGGCGATGAATGCAATTAGTACGGTCAGTAACAGTGGCCAGTTACGCACAACAATTACACCTTAATTAAATGGTTGGCGGATTGTACCACGAAATTGTTATAAATGCTCCAGACTATGCTTACCATTCACCATCAGCGGGATATTTCACAACAAATGCATCCGCCTGACCTACCGGTGTATGAAGATCGTACCAGCTGGTGGGATTGAAATCGATGGTTGTTCGATAGAGTCCACATGCGTAGACGTCGCCCCAGAAATCGACGGTGACTCCGTGACAGGAATCGAGCTCACCACCCCCCCAGGTACTTACCCAGTTGAATAGGCCATCCATTGTGTATACCGCTAAGAAGGCGTCATCCTGACCGTTTGAGAATCTGAACGCACTTCCGGAGCCGGGATCGAAATCCACGCCTGCCCTGAAATCTCCGGCGACTGCGAGATATGTGCCGCCATTATTTATTCCTATGCTCCTGGAATAATCATAATCCGACCCGCCCCAGGTACGTGTCCATTCATACGACGCGGATGAGGTATATTTGACGATAAAGCAGTCTTTCTCGCCCAAGGAAGTGTGATTCTCGACGAAACCGGTAGGATCGAAATCGACAGTATCTCTGAAGGTTCCTGTGATATAGACATCCGGGTAGTCGTAATTGGGCGACGCGGCAATCCCGAGACCGGTATCATCGTAATCCCCTCCCCAGGCTCGCGACCACTGGAAATCACCGGAGTTATTGTACTTCACAAGGAAGACATCCTGACCACCGTGCGAGACCCGGTTTTCCGAATCGGGACCCGGTTTGAAGTCTACAGTGCCCATGAAATAACCGGTAACGAAGATTTTATTCAGCGAATCGACACTGACATCTGTAGCCCCGTCATAACTGGAGTTGCCCCAGGTCTGTGCCCAGCTGAAGCCCCCGTCGGGAAACAGCCTGAGAAGATAAGCATCGAATTCACCCGCTGAAGTGTGATCGTCAGTGCCCAGGTTTGGATCGAAGTCAACCGTGTCCTCAAACACACCTACGATGTAGATATATGTTGACCATTCCGCTGAGACGCCGAGAGCGGAGTCAATTCCGGTTCCGCCCCACGTTTCCGCCCACTGGAAATTGCCGTTCTGATCGAACTTTGTAACGTAGCAGTCCGAATCGCCATTGGACTCGTGGATGTCGGTGCCTCCGGAGGGATCGAAGTCGACACTATCCTCGAACTCGCCTGCAACAATGACCCCCCATTCACTGTCGACGACAATGTCCCATGCATAGTCCGCATACATACCGCCCCACGTCTTTACCCATTGATACTCGCCGAGATTATTGTACTTGCAGAGATAAACATCGGCCGCGCCGTTTGATTCCCGAATTGAAGTGCCGTTTCCCGGATTGAAATCAACAGTGTTGCGGAAATAACCTGCCACATAAGTATTTCCTGACAGGTCAGTGGCTACACAGCGTGCATCATCGTTATTATCGCTACCCCATGACCATGCCCAGCCGTTGAAAACATACAGTTCTATCAGCGAATCCAGTATGTCAGTACCGCCCTCATCATCTGTGACCCGAACCTGGACATAATAGACGCCCGATGTGCTGTACACATGAGTGCCGATTCCTTCTGAAGTTGTTTCATCATAAGTGCCGTCGTAATCCCAGTCCCATTCCCACTGGACGATTTCCATATCTGAGCAGTCATTGTCATGCGACCCCGTCGCGTCTATCGTGACTGTCTCGCCGGTCCCATAGTACTTGTATTTATCGGGCCAGGCGATTGCGGTCGGGAGCGCGTTTTCGATGATTATCTCCAGTGGTTCGTCGAGATCATCACTGAAACCATCATCATTCGCGACCTGGTAATTTACGTAATAAGTGCCTGGAGTGTTCCATGTATAGGTGGTATCAAAAGGCGCGGTTTCGATTTCATCCCAGGTGCCGTCATTGTCGAAATCCCATCCGGCCCATGCAAAAGGCGGACCGCCGCTGGTCGATCCGTCATCATACAGAAACACTTCTTCGCATACTGTCTGCGGATTCGGATCGGCTCCGGCAAGCGCGGTAGGAAAGTGCGCTTCGTTGACGGTGATTTCGAGCGGCACATCAAGAACATCCGTTCCGCCTTCATCATCCGTCACTCTGAGCTGAACCTCGTAAATGCCATGGACGAGGTAATTATGTACTGCGATCGCTCCGGTATCATCCCATGTGCCATCGTTTTCGAAATCCCACTCATAGAGGACAATCTCATCGCCGCCGCAGTCTGTATCGACCGACGCGCTTCCATCGAAAGTAACCCCCTGCGACTCCCAGATTTCGTAATGATTGGCTTCCGCTTCGGCTACCGGCGGAGAATCCATCACCGTGATAGAAATCGGCGTGTCCAGAGTATCGGTCGCTCCTTCATCATCCGTTACACGGAACTGTACAGGATATACACCAATCTCAGTCCAGGTGTGTTCAGCAGACTCGCCTTCTTCGTCCCATACGCTGTCATTGTCCCAGTCCCATTCCCACTTGACGATATCGCCGCCGTCCGGATCGATCGAGCCATCATCCGAGAAGTAGAAAGTCTCGCAGACAATTTTGTTTCTGTCATCGACGGTTGCTATGGCGATCGGATCGAGCTTGTCGGGAATGTATTCGACTACTGTAAGAACAATTACCTGGTATGCCGCAAGATCGAGCCATGCGGGAGCGGTATCGTTTGCAGTATCGATTACACGAATAAGGCATTCGTACTGCCCGATGCCGGCACAATTTTCATTTCCAACGATTGCGGTATATGTCGCGAAGCCGTCTCCGTCCGCAACGAAGTCCGCGGTTTTCATATCGCTGAATAATTCAGGGCATTCGATCATCGGGAGATAGTGACTGTCGCTTCCCTGCCAGTCGTATACATTGATCGTAAGCGTCACAGCCCCGCCGACTTCGGTGAGTCCCTGCCCACTGCTGGTCTGCGTGACCTCGATCATCCACGGTTCCGGGCAGTTGGCGGAGATTGGGAAATCGGTCATCGGGTCGGTGACCGGTGTAACAGTCGGTCGCGCCCAGTTTGCATCGACAGCATAGCCGAAGATGAACGGTCCGTCCGGCATGTCGATTTCATACATTACAGTGACCGAGTCTCCTGCATAGAATGCATTGCGGGTGTTACCGGGATCGTCGGTGATGTGGCGTTTGTAGCCGTTCAGTGTGGCGTCCGGTGGAGTCAGTGACGCGAAACGTCCGCGATGGTACCCCTGCATACCCTCAGGTCCGGAGTTCTCGGTAGTTATATTGTAGAGAGTTGTATAGCCATCGGCATTGACAAGCTCGCCATCCCCTGCAGCCTCGTCTGGCGTGGTGACATCGCATAGCGGAAAATCCCTGCTTCCGTTGAAGATGGCGATTCCGCGGACGTCGAAGCCGGTCAGGTTTGGCCATGAAAACGGGTGAGTGATTTCGACATCGACCAGGTACGTCCCGTGGCCTGAATCGGTCAGGCTGGTGATTTTGAAGCAGTTAGTGCACGGGCCGTCTTCAAGCCATGTGAGGACGTTCCAGTGCCCTGTTACCGTCCGGTCGGGAATGATTTCGAATTCCATTGTGGAAGGATTGATCATTATCTCCGCGTATCCCCAGAGATAGTGACCCTCCCGGGCGTCCTGCGGAATCCGTGGTGTGTCAGATGGAGTGATTGGAGCATCCAGGGGGGTTGTTTCCCCGGTGCTTCCTCCCGCGCATGAAATAATCAGCGTCAGGCTGATTCCAAGGGCGATGATTAATACCAGCGGACGAGACAACATAGAAATGACCTCCCAGTTTTGTGGTGATACTTCCTTTGCCTGATAAAACAGAAAAGCGGAACTAACTCTCTATTGCAGATTAAATAATGGTTTGCTTGTTTACAAAATAATTATGACAAAAAATCACTGTGAATGAAACCTTTCAAGCATCTTATCGATATGTGATATAGAAAAATCCCCCTTGAAAGGGGGATTGACTTTTTACATTGATAGAGCTGGGATGAGCACTAAGTTCCCACTTCCCAGCTTGAGAGGTACTTCTCCTGCTCCGGGGTGAGTGTATCGATATTCACACCCATTGAGGCGAGTTTGAGTTCTGCGACGCGGTTGTCGATGTCAGCGGGAACAGGATAGACCTCCGTATCAAGTTCATCGGCGTGACCTTTCAGATACTCGACACAAAGCGCCTGGTTGGCAAACGACATATCCATGACACTAGCGGGATGACCCTCGGCGGCCGCGAGATTGACAAGCCGTCCCTGCCCGGCAAGGAATAATCTTCGACCGTCGGGCA
>Ga0272444_10001918_pt1 | contig 19537 bp, 23 predicted proteins | sample SSMForm13_FD_201033 | JGI IMG/M metagenome (GOLD analysis project Ga0272444, IMG submission 201033) | Marine sediment archaeal communities from Little Sippewissett salt marsh, Falmouth, MA, United States - SSM-Form-13 | ecosystem: Environmental > Aquatic > Marine > Wetlands > Sediment ... | reverse complement strand
CATGAAGATGCGCACCCCTGCATCGCGCCGGACGGCAGCTACCTGATTTTCGACTCCGACACGCGCCCGCGCAGCGGGTCGTGCTGGTTGTACGTTACGTTCCGGAACGAGGACGAAGCGTGGACAGAGCCGGTGAACATGCAGCCCGTGCTCGGCGATCTCCCTGCAGCGCTCGCGCGCATTAGCCCGGACGGGAAGGCCCTGTTCTTCAAGGCCAACGGCGACATCTACTGGATCGACGCATCGGTCGTCAACGAGTTGCGATGAGCCGCGAAGGGGGTCGAGAGTGAAGAAGCTGCTTGCAGGTGTTCTGGCTTGTCTAGGGATCGTCATTGTCGGACTCGGAGCCGGAGCAGGCGCGTCGACCGAGAGGTCGGCGATTGACCTCTCAACTGCCGGCGACGTGGAGGAGCTGCTTCGGCTCCCTCACACCGGGGTCGCCGCGATCGCGTTCACCGCGGACGGAGAAACGCTCGCATCGGTGGACGGGAATCTGATTCTTCGCATCTGGGATCTCGCGACGGGCGAGGACGTACAAGAGATCGAACTCGAACCGGACGTGGAGCAGGCATCGAAGGGCGCCTTCTCGCCGGATGGGCGCCTCGTGGCCGTGGGTCTTCCCGGACACTCCGTGGGCGTTTGGCGGGTCTGCGATGGGGTGCGGACCGCCATGTTCGAAGGGGAGACCCACGTGATGGGCCTTCGGTTCTCCCCGGATTCGGAGATTCTGGCCGTCGGACGGTATGACGGCTCGGTCGAGTTGTGGCGTGTCGCGGACGGGGCGCTCGTCGATCGGTGGACGGCGCACGAGAGTGCGGTGCACGGACTCGCCTTCTCCCCGGACGGGGACACCTTCGCGACGGGAAGCATCAACCGGACCTTCACGATCCGCCTCTGGTCGCTCGACACCGGCGAGATGCTGGCCGAACTCACCGAGCACCGCGAGGACGTGTACGGGCTGCTGTTCGTGAGCGATGGTGAACGGCTCCTGTCCGCAAGCGGCGATCGTACCGCGATCCTGTGGGACGTGACATCGGGCGATCCGGTTCGAACGTTTCGCGGCCATGCCGACATCGTCAACGAGATCGCCCTTTCGCCGAACGGGGCTGTGCTCGCCACGGCGGGAAGCGACCGTACCGTCCGGCTGTGGGACCTCGCCATGGCGGAGACAATCGCGATCCTGCGGGGGCATACGACCTACGTACTGCGTGCCGTCTTCTCCCCGCGGGGCGACCTTCTGGCATCGTGCACCCTCAACGTCGGAGGCGGGGGCGAAGTGATCGTCTGGGGTGTCGAGGAGGAAGGAGTCTGATGCGCGGAAGGGCAGTGGGCTTCGTCTTGGCTCTGGGAATCTGCTCGCTGGCCGTCACATCGACGGCCCAGGTGGCGCCGGTCTGGCAGAGATCGTACGGCGAAGGGCAGCACGACCTCGGGCACGATGTGCTCCTCCTCGACGATGGGGGCTGCCTCATCGTCGGGACGATCCAGTCGGAGGACGGCGGAGACGCCGAGCTGTACTTGATCCGGGTCGACTCGAACGGCAGCGAGCTCTGGTCAGGAACCTACGGAACGCCGCTCGACGAGTACGGGGGGAAGATCGTCCCCCTTCGCGACGGCGGACACATGATCGTCGGGAATTCCGTGGACCCGAAAGATGTGGTCGCCGACCCGGGGGCGGCGGGGTACGCCGGATTCGCCGGGCGGTCGAACGTCTTCCTCGTTCGAGTCGACGCGGACGGACGCGAGATCTGGTCGAGTCGACTCGCGTCGCCGGAGAACACGCTCGCATCGGGCGCTGCTCTTGCGATCGACGGCGGAGTGGTCGTGTTGAGCTACATCCTGCGGTACCCGATCGACGACAACGACATCCGGCTGTTCCAGGTCGATCCCGACGGAAACGAGATCTGGTCCCGACGCTGGGCGGATGGGAAGACCTCCGGCTACGACATGATCGGGACGAGCGACGGCGGATTCCTGATCTCCGGGATCCGGTCGTACCCCGACGATCCCGAACGGGCGAAGGCGGATGCGCTGTTGATCAAGGTCGACGCAAGCGGGAACGAGGAATGGTTCGTGACGTACGGGGAGCCGGACCAGGTCGAGACGGCGCACGCCGTCCTCGAAACGGCGGACGGGCGTTACATCTGCGTCGGGTGGCAGGAGCTGAACACATGGAGGGACGACATCCTCCTTGCGGCGTTCGATCGTGACGGAACGCCCCTGTGGCAGGACGTGACGCCCTCCGGCGAACACAACCTCCACGAGGGCTTCTCGGAGCATCCCGACGGGTCGTTTGTGATCGCCGGTTCCGCTTCCAGGCCCGGGCGATCGTTCTGTATCCGCCTGCGGAAGATGGACCCGGAGACGGAATGAGCTAGGCAGGGGAGAGAACCGAGGCGGACCGCCTCACTCTCCGTCCGTCTGCAATGCCTTGCCGATCTCGAACGCGGGCCCGAGCGACGCGCCGATGCCGTAGTAGGCGGCTTCGCCGGTGGAGAAGACCGGTGGATTCAGCTTCTCGATCGACGGACGGCCCTTCTCGTTGAGGATCGATTCGTCGGCGATGACATCGCGGATCTCCCCGACAAACAGGGTGTGCAGGCCGATCTTCATGGTGTGGATCAGCGCGCACTCCAGGGAGAGCGGGAAGTCGTCGATCCGCGGGGCATCGACGTGCTCGGCCCGGACGGCGTTCAGCCCGGCGACGGCGAGCTTGTCGACGTCGCGGCCGGAAGCGATGCCGAGGTAGTCTGCGAGCTGCACCTGATCGGCCGAGGGGACGTTCACGGTGAACGCCCGGCGGTTGACGATCGCGCCGTACGTGTACGTCGCCTCGCGAAGCGATACGCAGACGGACGGCGGTTTCGAACAACAGATCCCGCCCCACGCCGCGGTCATCGCATTCGCTTTGCCGTTTGCGTCGTACGTTCCCACTACCCACGCCGGGGAAGGCAGGATGAGCGTCTTGCGCCCGAGGGATACCTTCATGTCTCTCCTTTCGCCCGGCCGGAGCCGGGCCGCCCTCATCGTTGGAAGGCTTCGATCAGCCGCTTCGCGAGGTCCTGACACCTTTCGAACGGGTGGAAGATCTCGTCTCGTTCGAGCTCGCCGTGCCCGCCGACGCCGAGGTACGGGAACGAAGGCAGCTCGACCGGCCGCATCTTCAGTAGCAGCGTGAAGTCGTGCAGGTACTCGAGGATCGCGTGGGGGGTGGTGTACTCGGCGACGGCCACGAGTCCGCACGGCTTGTCCGCGAGTGGCGACGCCTCGTGCGGGTGTCTCGCGGCCTCGTAGAAGAAGGCCATCGACTGCATCCGCTCGATCATCGCGTGGAAGCCGGCCGGTGGGCCGCGGAAGTACTGGGGAGCCCCGAGGACGACCACGTCCGCCTCCATCATTCGCGCCAGGACGTCCATCACATCGTCATCGATCGAGCAGCGGAAGGGGTGGGCCGAGCAGTTCGCCTCGTGGCACAGGACCCGACAGGGGCTGCAATCCAAGTCCGATATGTGGACGATCTCCGACGTCACGGCAGGATCGATCCCTGTCATCTCCGACAGAACGGCACGCACGAGGGTCTCCGTGTTTCGGGCCTTCCGCATCGATCCGACGATCGCGAGGACGTGCATCGCTCCACCTCCTGATGATGCTCCGATCATGCGGGGGCCCCGAGCGAACCGCAAGACTCCTCTTTGGGGCGGACGAACCCATCCAGTAGACTGGGAAGCTCGCCCGGAAGGAGTCCACCTTGACCCACCCGACGCCGAGGATCGAGCAGCTTCCCGTCAACGGAGTACGTTTGCAGACCTTCGACTGGGGAGGCGAAGGTCCGGCGGTCGTCTTCCTTGCAGGGTACGCGAACACGCCGCACGTCTTCGCCCACATGGTCGGCTCGTTCCTCGACCGATTCCGAGTCGTTGGCCTGAGCCGGCGGGCACACGGCACGTCCGAGCAACCGAAGAACGGTTACGACGTCGAGATCCTCTCGGGGGACATCGTTGCGTTCCTCGACGCCCGAGGGATCGAGCGCGCCTCGTTCGTCGGCCACTCGTTTGCCGGGTACGAGATGTGCGAGCTGGCCACGGTCCATCCGGATCGCGTGGGCAAGCTCGTCTTTCTCGACGCCCTGTACCGGTACGAGGAGGGGGACGCAGCGCTCTTCGCGGAGAGCCCTCTGCCGACTCCGGATCCCCCGCCGGAGACGTTCGAGTCGCTCGATGCCTATTGCGCGGACTTCGTGGCGCGGTACCCGGCGTACCGGCGCCTCCGCTCGCCTCGATGGGATGCGATCTGGGCGCACGGGCTGGAACGAACCGATGACGGCCGGCTCCGCGAAAGGATTCGTCCGGAGACCGCGCGGCAGTTGTACGAGGGACGGGCCGCGTATCGGCCGGACTACGCTGCGATTCGTTGTCCGGTTCAGTCGTTGCACGCGTTCCAGGACGAGAGCTGGTCGCTGCCCGACGATGCCGACGAGGCGCTCCGCACGGCCATGAAGACCTACAACGATCGCGTGAACGCCGAATTCAAGATGCGCTGCGTGCAGGAAGCCCGCGACGAGATCGCCGACGTCGGAATCGTCGAGCTCCACGGCGCGAGCCACTACTGCTTCTTCGATCGGGAGGCGGAGGTGGTCGAAGCGGTCCTCCGCTTCCTGTAGGCTTTGCGTCGTACGGAGGGTGTCCGCATGACGACGACACGAATCGCGGTTCGCGGCTACCACGAGGATCGGTTCGGACACGTGAACAACGCGCGCTACCTCGAACTGCTCGAGGATGCACGGTGGGAACACCTCGAGGAGCGTGGACTGAACGCGACCTTCCTCAAGGAGCACGGGATCTTCCCGGTGGTCGTTCGCCTCTCGATCGCGTACCGCCGCCCGGCGAGCGCCGGCGACGTACTCGACATCACGGCCGACGTGGTCCGCCTCGGTCGCCGGAAGATCGTCATCGGTCAGAAGGCGCTCCTCGTGCCGTCGCGCGAAGTCGTGGTTGAGGCCGAAGTCACCGCCGTTCTCCTCGACGAGACGACCGGCCGTCCGGTCCCGCTGAGCGATGAGATTCTCCGCGCCTGGCCCGAGCTTGACGCTGCGAAGGACTAGCTTGAGCGAACTACGGCTCGGCCCAGAGGCCGACGCCGGCCCGCTCCGCGACCGCCGCGATTCCGGCCAGCAGCGCGGCGTGTGGTTCGTCGTCAGCGAAGCCCGGTTCGATCATGGCGAGGCCCGCTGCGAGCAGGAAGGCATTGATCATCCCGTAGCCGCCCGGATCGAGGTAGACGTAGGCATGCAGTCGTCCTTCGTCGTCCCACGGCGCCGCGGTCGGGGTGAGGAAGACCTCGGTGTCGTTCACCAGGTTCCAGTTGAGATCGAACGCCTCCATGTACAGCGGGTCGAACCGCCCGGGGGGAACGAGACCGTGGTAGATAACGCGCGCAACCGTTCCCTCGGCGACGTCCTCGATGGCCGAACGCGTGATGATGACGTCAATCTCCGCTCCCGTGACGACGGCGATCACCGCGGCGGTGACGGGGAGGTCGGTGCGCGCAGCGGATGCAGGGCCGGCCGAGAGCAGCGCAACCCCCAGGACGACAGATGACAGGACGCGGACCATCGACTCCACCTCCAAGACGAGTTTGCTCGATCATACGGGCGAACCTGCGGACGCGGTAGCGGCGACCAAGCAGTATCATCCTCCTTGGCCGACCGACTTCACAGAAACGAGGAGCGCATCATGCGGCACTATGAGATCGAGCTGGAGATCTTCGAGGGCAAGGGCTGGCACGGCCGCGGTGACGAGCCGAGGCCGAATCTCGTCGAAGAGGGCGTCTGCGCCTGGATGGTGGGTTGGGACGACGATCCGGGCTACACCGTCGGACAGACGTTCCGCTATCCCGAGGACCTCGGGAAGCTCTGCCCGTGGCTGGCCGACAGCCTGACCGGCTTCCTCCGTGCGCTGCAGAGCGGCGGAACGCTGCCGTGGACATACCGCGGAACGCCGTACGAGAAGGAGATCGATCCCGACGGCGTGACGACGGAGTTCGTTCGCTGCCCCGATCCGACGGCGTCCGGGATCGTCATCAAGATCACCCGAACCGCGATCTCCGAGTAGAAGGAGCACGAGGCACTTCGGAAAGGAGTCCGATGCCCGTTCAGCTGCGATCGTATCGACATCCCGAGGATTACGAGGACGTCGGAGCCTTCCTCGTTCGGACGTACGCGGCGACAGCCGCCGGCCCGCACCGAAACTGGCTCCAACCCCGCTGGGAGTACATGCACTATCACCCGGATAGCTACGGGCGCGAGTCCGAACTCGAACGGTGCGGCCTCTGGACGAACGACGGCCGGATCGTCGCCGTCGTCCACTTCGAGGATCGGATGGGCATCATCTACGTCCAGCTCGATCCGACCTACGCGTCGCTGAAGCGCGATCTGCTCGCGTACGCGATCGAGCACCTCTCGGGCGACTTCAACGCCGGACCGGCCGTCCACGTCTACCTCGATGAGGAAGACGCGGAATTCGGCGGCGTCGCCGAAACGCTCGGCTTCAGCAAGATGGGGGCGGAGCAGTCGGAGGTTACATCCCGTCTGACGGCATCCGACCTCCCGGCCGAGATCCCCGCGCCGGACGGATTCGAGATCCTCGGGCTGGACGAGGATGATGACGTCGCGAAGGTGCATCGGGTGATGCATCGCGGCTTCAATCACGACGGCGAGCCGCCCGAAGACGAACTCGACGACCGGCGGCGGAAGCTGTTGGCGCCCGGGCTGAGGAAGGACCTGACCGTCGTCGCCCGCGCGCCCGACGGCCGGTTCGTCTCGTTCTGCGGCATGTGGATCGATGCGGCGAATCGGGTCGCGTACGTCGAGCCGGTCGCGACCGACCCCGACTACCGGCGGATGGGCCTCGGAACGGCGGTCGTCCTCGAGGGTGTGCGCCGTTGCGTCGCGGAGGGGGCGACCGTCGCCTACGTCGGCTCGAACCAGCCGTTCTACCTCTCGATGGGTTTCGAGGTCTGCGCGACCCACGCGCTGTGGCGGAAGGTGCTCCCCGGCGCGGCCGGCGTCGACTAGGACAGGATTCCGTCGAGAGCGTCGAGACAGCGGTCGAGCGTCTCCTCCGGGATGGTCAACGGTGGGAAGAATCGCAGGAGGCTTGGGTCGGCCTTGTAGCCGACCAGGAATCCCCGCTCGAACAGCCGGTCGACGAGTTCGTCGCGCGAGAACCCTTCGTCGTCCTCGGCGAGGGCGATCGCGGTCAGCAGCCCGTAGCCGCGTGCCTCGACGATCGGAGCGTGGGGCTCCGCCAGCCGATCGAGCCCTCGAAGGAACGCCGCTCCGATCGTCGCGCATCGCTCGATCAGCTGCTCGTCCTGCAGCGTCCGAAGGACCTCGAGCGCCACGGCGCATCCGAGCGGGTCGTTCTGATGGGATTGGGCGTATCGGAAGCCGGTCGACAGCAGCGCCTCGGCCGTCGCATCGCGAAGCAACACGGCGCTGACCGGGTAGCCGTTTCCCAGGCCCTTGCCGAGCGCGACGATGTCGGGATCGAGATCGAAGTGCTCGAATCCGAACAGGCGTCCGGTGCGCCCCATCCCGGTGGTCACCTCGTTGGCGACGATCCGGCCGCCGTGGGCCCGGACGGCATCGCGCAATCCTGCGACGAGCTTGGCGGGTGGAAAGCGGATGTGCGCGCTGCCCGCCTCGAAGACGAACCCACCCAGCCGGTCGAACGGGATCTCACGAAGGTGCGGGCAGGCTTCGCTGCACGCCTGCTGCGGAGGACAGGCGGCGCAGGGCGTCCAATCGAACGGATGCCATTCGTCCGGGTTCCTGCGTGCGACCGAGCCGTACGACCCGAGGAAGGTATTCGCAAGGGCCAGAAGGAGCGGCTTACCGGTGATCCGGCGCGTCGCCTGGGCACCGAACTCGACGGCCTCGCTTCCCGACGAGAGGAAGACGCATCGACCGCCGACCAGGCCGGCGCTCTCGAGCAACGCCGTCGCCGCCTCGTCTTGGATCGCTGCCGAAACCCGGTAGCCGATGTGGGTGATCCGGTCGAGCTGCGAGCGAAGGGCGTTGTTGACTCGAGGATGGCTGTGTCCGAGTCCGACGGCCCAGACCCCGGACTCCATGTCGATGATCTCGCGTCCATCCGCCGTGGTGAGCATACAGCCGAGAGCGCGCACGATCTGTGCATCGGTGCGTTCGTATCCGGTACAGCGTAGGGCGTGGGTCATCCGGAGAGAACCTCCTGTCGGATCGACGGGGTACCCGCGTCGCCGCAGAGCGAGGCGAAGTATCGATGGAATCGGCGATCTTCGGTCAGCTCGGGATGGAACGAGGTCGCCAGCAGCGTGCCCTGCTGGGCGGCGACGATCGTTCCGTCCTCCAGCGTGGCGAGGATCTCGACGGCTTCTCCGACCCGCTCGATGCGCGGCGCGCGGATGAACACGGCGTGGAAGGCCGGTTCCCCGAGGCGAGCGACGTCGAGGTCGGCCTCGAAGCTGTCCACTTGGCGGCCGAACGCGTTTCGGCGAACGGTGACGTCCATCAACCCGAGCAGCGGCTGATCCGGCTTGCCGTCGACGAGTTCTCGGGCTAGCAGGATCATCCCGGCACAGGTCCCCCACAGCGGGAGCCCGGCCTCGGCGAGATCGCGGACCGGCTCGATCAACTCCCAGCGTCGGAGAAGCTTGCCGATCGTTGTCGACTCGCCGCCGGGAAGGATCAGCCCGTCGATCCCGTCGAGGTGGCCTGGCAGGCGGACCTCGACCGGCTCGACGCCGATTGCACGCAGCGCCGCAGCGTGCTCTGCGAACGCGCCCTGGGCGGCCAAGAGCCCGATCATCATGCGATGATTCCCTTCCGCGCCGATGGTACGCTCCGAACGGAGCGCACCATCGCCCACGCGTCCGAAGGACGCGAGGCTACCAACCCCGCTCGGCCAGCCGTTGCGGATCGGGGATGTCGCTGACGTTGATCCCGACCATCGCCTCGCCCAGCCCGCGACTCACCTCGGCGAGGATCTCCGGGTTGTCGTAGTGAGTGACCGCTTGCACGATGGCGTGCGCCCGCTTCGCCGGGTCGCCGCTCTTGAAGATGCCGCTTCCGACGAAGACGCCGTCCACGCCGAGCTGCATCATCAGCGCTGCGTCGGCCGGCGTGGCGACGCCGCCGGCGGCGAAGTTCACGACCGGCATCCGGCCGACCTCCGCCGTCTCCTTGACCAGCTCGTACGGCGCGCCGATCTCCTTGGCGAACGCCATCATCTCCTCGGGCGGCATCTCGGCCAGCCGGCGGATCTGTCCGAGGACCGTTCGTGCGTGGCGCACGGCTTCGACGACATCGCCGGTGCCGGCCTCGCCCTTGGTGCGAATCATCGCCGCGCCCTCGCCGATCCGGCGGAGGGCCTCGCCCAGGTTGCGACAGCCGCAGACGAACGGAACCTTGAAGCCCCACTTGTCGATGTGATGCTCCTCGTCGGCCGGCGTCAGTACCTCGCTCTCGTCGATGTAGTCCACCCCGAGCGACTCGAGAATCTGCGCCTCGACGAAGTGACCGATTCGGCACTTCGCCATCACCGGAATCGACACCGCCTCGATGATCTCGAGGATCTTCTCCGGCGCCGACATCCGCGCGACGCCGCCCTGGACCCGGATATCGGCCGGGACGCGTTCGAGCGCCATCACGGCGCACGCTCCGGCTTCCTCGGCGATCCTGGCGTGCTCGGCGGAGACGACATCCATAATGACGCCGCCCTTGAGCATCTGCGCCAGCCCGCGCTTCACGTTCTCGGTGCCTGTCTGCTTGTCCATCGTGTACCTCCGTACTGCATCGCTCGTGCGATGCGTTTCAGTTCAGTCCTCTCGCTGCTAGACGATCGGTCCGGAGACGGGCTCCGTCTCGGGCACGTCGCCGGGCCGCCGTATCATCCGCTTCGTCGCCGCTGCGATCGTCGCGATTCCTCGTGCGATCGCCTCTTCGTCCGGCCCGGAGAAGCTCAGCCGGCACACGTTCCGGCGGCCGGCGGCCGGGTACATCATGGCGCCGGGGACGAACGAGACGCCCTGGTCCAGCGTTCGCTCCAGGAGGCGGTACGCGTCCACCGATTCCGGCAGCTCGAGCCACTGGAACAACCCGCCGCCGGGCGGCGTCCATCGGAAGCCGGGGACGCGTGCCTTTCGCAGCGCCGCGTCCATCGCCGCACTGCGGGCGGCGTACGCGGTTCGGGCTCGTTCGATCAGCTCGTCGAGCCAGCCGCGGCGTGCGAACTCGACGACCAGGTGCTGGCCGGCGGTATTCGGGTGAAGCTCCGCCATTCCGTTCAGCCTCGACGCGCGGTCCGCCACCGGTTCCGGCGCGACGAGCCATCCGACGCGAAGACCGGGGGCGAGGCTCTTCGAGAAGGTGCTCAGGTAGAGCACATGGCCGTGGCGGTCGAGCGCCTTGATCGGCGGCGGCGGGGGCTCGTCGAAGTGCAGATCGCCGAACGGATCGTCCTCGAGGATCGGGACTTGATACTTCTGCGCGAGCGCGAGCAGCCGCTCCCGCCGCTCGAGCGACAGCGTCGAGCCGGTCGGGTTCTGGTACGTCGGCACGGTGTAGATCAACCGCGGCCGATACCGCGACAGGAGGAGCTCGACGCGATCGACGTCCATCCCTCGGTCGTCGGTCGGCACGCCGAGGATGCGCAGCCCTCTCGATTGGAAGCACTGCAGCGCGACGAAGTAGGTCGGGACCTCGACCAGCACGGTATCGCCCGGCTCGACGAGCAGGCGAAGGAGCAGGTCGAGGCCGTGCTGGGAGCCGTTGACGATCGTCACGTCGTCGGGCCGGACGCGCAACTCGCGCGCGCTCGAGCGCGCGCTGACCAGCTCGCGAATCTCGGGAATGCCCTGCACCGGGCACGACCCGACGACGGCGGTCCCCAGTCGATCGACGATTGCATTCCACGCCTCGGACAGTCGCTCGGTCGAGATCAACGCCGGATCGGGAAGGCCATGGGCGAGGGAGATCTCGACCGAACGACCGCGCAACAGGGACGAGAGGCGTTCGGACGCCTCGGCGTGGCGGGGGATGCGCCGCCCAATGCCGGAGAAGCAGGCCGGCCAGGCAACGGGCTGAACGTCGAGCGCCTCCTGGCGCCGTGCGACGATCGTTCCGCGGCCGACGTGGCGTTCGATCCACCCTTCGGCACGGAGTTCGTCGTACGCGCGGACGACGGTGGTTCGAGAGACGCCGAGGGTGGCGGCAAGCTCGCGCTCCGGCGGAAGGCGGCGGCCGCCCGGAAGGTCCCCCGCGCCGATGCGGTCGCGGTAGTGATCCCGAATCTGCGCGTACGCGGGGCGTTTGACGTTCGGATCGAGCTGGAGGGCTTGGGGCTCTGTCATATTGGATCGCACCAATAGGATGATATGCGGCCGATCCGCGTTCTCAAGAGCCAATTGGACCCTTCAGAGAGAGTCCAATTTCCTCGCAAGTGGATCGCAGGGGCGGGAAGGCTTCAGCGCCGGGGTTCTTCGGCGGATCCAAGTGTCCGCGACTCCTCCGCCGCGAGAACGACGATTCGGCCCGGTCCAAGGCGTACGAAGGGCCAGTAGCTACTCGAGCCGCTCGACTGTGGATCCGTACGGGAGGGAGCGGATGTCCTCCGATCGGAAGAGCATCCACTTCGCCGCCTGCTCGGCCGTGTCGGTGATGAGGTCGCGGCAGTACAGCGCGTGCTCGCGGCAGAGCCAGTCCTCGTGCCAGCGGGACGTCAGCTCCCGGCAGAGGGTGTGCCCGTATCGGTCGTGAAACCAGTTGGGGAGCTGATTGAACAGACGATACAGACCGGGATCGGCGTACAGCTGCTCCTTCGACCTGCGGAGCACCTCGCGGCGGTCCTTTCCCTCGGGAAGATGGCTCCGCCCATGCACCGCGCCGACGACCAGCGCCGCGCCGAGCAGCGCGCCACAGGTGTCGCCGAAGAGCCCGACCCCGCCACCGAACCCGGTGGCGAGCCTCCACGCGTGTGGCGGCAGGTCGGTATCGACCGTCGCGAACACCGCCTCGACCACGCATTCGGCGCAGTTGTAGCCCGAAGAGAAGTTCTCTCGCGCTCGTTCCCTTGCCTGCTCGATGATCTCCGGCGATGGTCGATTCGAACTCATCGACGTCTGTCCTTTCGAGGCGCTTCGGACTGGAGCAGCAGCGCGCGAAGGACGGTGTCGAGGTCCGGGACGGCCTCGGCCGTCTCCAGTCCGTTCATCCGGCGATAGACCTCCGCCGCGGCTTCGTGGAAGCCGCCCGGCAGGCCGGCGGATCGGAACGTCGCGGCGATCTCGTCCATCTCTCCGACGAATCGCCACGCCTTGGCGGTCACCCGCCGCACGCGCTGCTGGGTTCGCTCGGCGAAGTCCGAACCATCGCGGGACCATTGCCTCTCGAGTTCCTCCCGGACGCCGAGAGCCTCAGCGGTCGCGAGGATCGCGGACAGCAGTGCCGAGGTGCCCTTCGTGTACGCGGCGTAGCACATCTTCAGCGCGGAGGCCCTTCCGATGGCTTCGCCAACGATCGCGGTTCCGAGCGGTCCGTCGATGAAGCAGGCGGCGATCTCGGTCGCGGCGGCTTCCGGCCCCGAGAGGTACAGCCACGTCCCAGGCTCCCACGCCGGGCCGCCGATGATCCCGCCGTCGACGAACGTCGCGCCGGCGCTGCTCACCCGGTGTCCGATCCGCTGCGTCCGCTCGGGCGAGATCGCGTTCGCGTCGAGGTACAGGCCATTGAAGCCGCGGTCGACGACCGCGGAAGCGACATCCTCGGCGGCGTGCGGCGGACAGACGGAGAGAACGATCGAGCACGTCTCACAGATTGCGTCGAGCGTCCCGGCGCCGATCAGTCCAGCCTTCTCCGCCCGCGCCCGCGTCGCCTCGCTCCGCCCCTCGGAGGTCCATACGACTTCGTTTCCGGCGGCCGCGGCCGACGCCGCGACCGACGCGCCCATGTTCCCCGGATGAAGGATTCCGATTCGCTGTTCGGTCATGCTTGCATCGTATCCGACGTGGAGTGCGGAATCGGAGCCGCGCTCCCTCCCGGTACAATCGGTCCATGCGCCTTCAGCCGAGCGATCTGCCCGCCTACGCCGCGTATGTGGCCGCCCGCGATGACTCGAACTCCGCCGACGTGCTGGAGCGCCTTCGGCAGGAAGTCGCCGAGGCAAAGCTGGATCTCTCCAACGTGTTCGTGACGTTCGATCCAACCGGCGAGCGCGTCTCCGGCTCCGTTCGGATCGTCGTCCTTGGAAAGGATCTCGTCGTACTGACCGCGTGGCGAGGCGACGAGGGCGCCGGCACCTACGAGGCGATCTCCGAACTGCTTGCAGGGGCGACCGAGCGAGCGGCCGAGATCAAGACGCAGGAGATGGGCACGCGTGTCAGTTTGGAGGGAATGACCGATGCGTATCGGCGTGCTCTACGGGATGCCGGATTCGTCTTCCAGGGTCGCCGGGTGGAGTACAAGACGCCGGTCCCCGAGCTGCCCGATGAGCGCTCGTCGCGACTGACCTGGACGACGATGGCTGACGTGGGAGAGAAGACCGTCCTCGATCTGATTCGCAGAGCGAGCGCCGGAACCCCGGACGGAATGGACGTCGAGGCCGGCATTTCGGCGATCGAGGACGTGCTCGGCGGCAGCTATGACACGCTCGACCCGCGGGCCGTCGAACTGGGAGCTCTCGACGGCCAAGCAGTTGGCGTCCTACTCACTCGAGTCGATGTCGAAACGGGCTGGTCGGCGATTCAGTTCATGGGCGTCGTCCCCGAGTTCCGAGGTCGAGGGCTCGGAACGGACGTCCACCTGCACGGCATTGCGACGATCCGCGCTCTCGGCGGGACCGTGTATCAAGACGGCACCAGCGAGGCGAACAGCGCCATGCTGCACCTGTTCGCGAAGCACGGCTGCATCGAACACAGCCGAATGGAAGAGTGGCAGTGGACTCCCAGCGCCTAGCCGGAGGCCACGCCGTACATCTGATCGGGTGTCAGGATGTCGGGGAACCGGTCGCGCAGGGCGAGCCGCGCTTCGTAGCAGAGATGACAGGCGTCGGCGTAGCCGTCTTCAGGATCGAGCCCATATCTCTCGATCAACGCAGCCGGACCGCCGGCAGCCAGTGGCGACAGGATCGGATGAGTCCCCTCGGTCACCGCTCCGTCGTAGACTCGGATGATCTCCGCGAGCGGCTGCCGGAACAGGTTCCCGAGCGAGATGCCCTGACAGATGTGGACGTTCCCGAGCGGGTCGATGTGCACGCGTCCGGGATCGCGGAGCTCTTCGTGCGGGCACGTCGTAAACTCGGTCCACGCCTTGCGCGGCGCGTCACCGGCCAGCTTCTCGACCGCGCGGCCTCGGTACATGATCCCCGACTCGCCCTCCGGGAGCGTGCCGATCGCTCCCGGCGCATCTTCCTCGGGGGACGCAATGCTGATGAATCCGAGGGGAATGCCGAGCTGTGTCGCCGCCTGTCGGGCGATCTCCGCCTGCCGACTGAGCGCCTCGTCCCAATGGAGACGATCGCTGCTGACCGAAAGATCCTGTACCAGCCCCGCGAAGGGTCGCAGCCACTCCAGTGCGTCCGTGAGATCCGTCCCCCAGTAGCCGTTCGTGACGATGCCGACCTTGAATCCGAGCTTCGCGGCTTCCTCGACGCCCCTCACCATGATCGGATAGAAGAGGAACGGCTCCCCGCCCTCGAAGTAGAACCACTCGACCGTTCCCAGCTCGCGCGCCTGGCGCAGGATCTCCCGGATCCTCTCCAGCGTGATCGTCCCCGTCTGCCACGGACTGCCCCACGCGAAGCAGTGGTCGCACTCGAGGTTGCACTGATACGTCAGGAGCAGATGCAGGCCAGTGATGATCATCGGATCTCGTCCTCCTCGTGCGCGGCCATGGTACCCGACGCGCAATAGGGCGCCGAATAGCACTCCGCCGATCGAGTCCGCGACAATCCACCGGAGGCAAGACGGCCTTCATCCTCCAGTGAGTCCGCCGGTAGAATGGCGCAGATGATCACGGCCTCGATGCTGTACAGCTATACGACGTGCCCGCACAGGGTGACCCTCGATTGCTTCGGCGATCCGGCCGATCGGGATGAGGTCAGCCCGTTCGTCGAGTTGCTCTGGGAGCGCGGGCATGCGTTCGAACGAGAGACGATCGAGTCGCTCGGTGTCCCGTACCTCAACCTCCGCGGGGCTCCGTGGGAGCAGAGAGAGGAACTGACGCTGCGAGCGATGCAGGAGGGAGAGGCTCTCATCTACGGCGGCCGCATCTCGCACGGGCGGCTGCTCGGGGAGCCCGATCTCCTGCGGCGCACGGGGTCCGGCTACATTCCCGGGGACATCAAGAGCGGGGCGGGCCTGGAGGGGGCGAGCGAGGAGTCGGACGGGAAGCCGAAGCGGCATTATGCGGTACAACTAGGTCTCTACTCGGACATCCTTCAGCAGAAAGGGATTGCGCAATCGAAGGACGCGTTCGTGTGGGACATCCACGGCGACGAGGTTCCGTACGACCTTGCCGGATCCCGCACGAAGACGGGGAAGATGTCGATGTGGGAGGAGTACGGGACGGTGTTGGTCAGCGTGGAGGACATCGTCGATCGACACATCACGACGAGCCCCGGCCTGATCAGCGCCTGCGCGCTGTGCCACTGGCGATCGCACTGCCGCCGTGAGATCGTCGGTGCCGACGACCTGACGCTGATTTCGGAACTCGGACGAAACACGCGCGAGAAGTTCCCGCCGGGCCTCGCGACGGTTGCGGACTTAGCGGCCGAAGACCTGTCGGACCTGATCGTGGGCAGCAAGAGCACGATCCCCGGCATCGGGGCCAAGACCCTCCAGAAGTACCACGCCCGGGCCGTTCTCCAGAAGCAGGACAGGCCCGTGCCGTACTTCACGGAAGATGTGCGTATGCCCGCAAGCGGGCGGGAGCTGTTCTTCGACGTCGAGACCGATCCCTTCCGGGGGCTCTGCTACCTGCACGGCTTCGTGGAGCGAACCGGTCGAGACTCAGAGAGCGAGCAGTACGAAGCGTTCTTCGCCGACGAAGCTGTGGAGGAAGCCGAACATGACGCGTTCGCCCAAGCGTGGGCGTACGTGCAAGAGCACAGCGATGCGGTCGTCTACTACTACTCGCACTACGAACGGACGATCTGGAGGCAACTTGCCCGAAGCTATCCCGAGATCGCGAGCGAGGAGGATGTGGTAGCGCTGTTCGAGGAGGATCGGTTCGTCGATCTGTACACGGATGTCGTCAAGTCGAGGATGGTCTGGCCCACGTACTCGCTCTCCCTGAAGATGCTCGCGACGTTCCTCGGCTTCAACTGGCGGGACACCGATCCCTCCGGCGCCGGATCGATTCAGTGGTTCCACCAGTGGGTCGAAACCGGCGACGATGTGATCCGCCGGCGGATCCTCGAATACAACGAGGACGATTGCCGAGCCACGCGGGTGCTGGTGGATGCGTTGAGAGATCTCGCTGCACCTGGATGAAGCGCGCGTAGGAAACGTACGTACTTGCCCCAGGCCTTCGGCACCGCATCTTGTCGCCATAACGCTTTATCGCTATGATGCTCACTAGGACAAGTAGCTAGCAGGAGGCCCCGCCATGGCCAAGCGTGCAACCGTCTACTTCGACTCTGACCTTCACAAGGCGTTGCGGCTCAAGGCAGCGAGTACAGAGACTTCCGTCTCGGACCTCGTGAATCGAGCTGTGCGGCAGCTTCTCGAAGAGGATCGAGAGGATCTGAATGCGATCGAAGACCGAGTCGCGGAGCCGACCATCACGTATGAGGCGCTGCTCGAAGACTTGAAGGCGAATGGCAAGATATAGCCTGCAGTTCAAGAGATCCGTCACGAAGGATCTGCGCAGCTTGCCGAAGAAGGATGTACAGCGAATCCTGAGGCGAATCGAGTCGCTGGGGGAGGATCCACGGCCAGCCGGCTGTGAGAAGCTTGTCGACAGAGAGGTCTACAGAGTGAGACAGGGCCGCTACCGGATCCTGTACGAGATCCTCGACGACGTACTGGTCGTCCTGGTCATCAAGGTCGGATCTCGAGACGCCGTGTATCGATAGAGCGCATCGCCATCCTCAGCGCAAGAGATAGGTACTATGTCCCCGGAACTCCCGGAACTCCCCCGGAACTCCTCCGTTGCCAGACGCCGCAGCTGTGGAAGGTCTAGGTAGGCATCGCTCCGGAACCTCTCGGTCGACTCCTCTTCCAGAACCCACGTGAGCACATCGCAAGCGTCGTTGGCGAACACCATGCTTTCCGCGGCGCGGTTCTCACGTTTCCCGTAGTCACTGATGTAGCCCGTAAGCTTCAGCAGCTCATCTCGAAGCCCTCGAACCTCTTCTTCAGACCTCATCGGACCTACTCACGAAGTGCCGAAACTCCAGATGCACGAATCCTACATCTTCCGCGATTGCAGCCGCGGTCAGATCCCGCAATAGCGTATCTGAAACGGCCCGAGTCCGATGGCTGGCAGTGCTGCACTGCAAGACGTGACCCTGCTCCCGATACCAGGGACTCCCTGAGCCCGAGATTGAGGCATGTGTCGCCCGATTCTGTCTGCGAAGCATGCGGCGGGGGTCACACCTTGTTTCTTGCAGCACGATACACGGTCTGACCCCGACAATGAATGCCCGAGGCGGATGTACGTGATGAGATAAGTATTGCGTCCCCGGAACTCCCACAGAAGAAAATCGTACGCTCACAGACCGGCATTGAACTTGTGCGGGCGCTTGCGTCCGAAGGAGAGCGCATTTTCACGACCAATCGCGCTCGCGAACTTGCGCCACAGATCGGACTCAGCGATTCCTACGTCGTGGAGTCGCTTCACCACCTTCGCAACAGCGGATGGCTCGTCTCCATCCGACGAGGCCTCTACGCGATCTCATCGGCCGTTCCCGGAGTCACACCAGCTCACGAGTTCGAGATCGCCGCGGCGCTGGTCTCCCCCGCCGCAATCAGTCACTGGTCGGCGATGCATGGCCACGGGATGACAGACCAGATTCCCCGGCGAGTCTTCGTTCTGACCACAAGCGATGCAGCACCGCCAAGAATCCGACGAACGCGCACAACGGACGGACAAGTGGGATACGAAATCGGTGGCGTCACCTATCAGTTCATCCAGGTCAAGCCGGAACGCTACTTCGGGATGGAGAAGCTTTGGATTGGGGAGTCGCGCATTGACATCACCGATCCTGAACGCACACTCCTCGATGGCCTCGCTCGCCCGAAGTACTGTGGCGACTTCGCCGAAGTGCTTCACGCCTTCGAGTCGTGGAGCGGCAAGCTCCGACTTGAACGGATCATCGAGTATGCCGGCAAGCTCGGAACGGCTGTGGCAAAGCGTCTTGGTTGGGTGCTCGAGACGCTGGATGTAGATCCCGAACGTCTGCAGTCCCTTGCCGATCTTCCGATCAAGGGATACCGAAAGCTGGATTCATCCGGCCCTTCCGCGGGTCCACGCAACCGCCGTTGGATGCTCCAAGAGAATCTCCCTGGAAGGATGGCAAGATGAGGCCGCTCTACAACCGACTTCAGGAAGCACGGCCCCAGCTCCGAGCCCCTTGGGAGATCATCGAACGCGACTATCTGCTCTCGTGGATCCTCGCTGCAATCGGACGAAACGAGACACTGAGCCAGGCCCTCGCGTTCAAGGGCGGGACCGCACTCAAGAAGTGCTACTTCGGCGACTACCGCTTCTCGGAGGACTTGGACTTCTCGGCGCTTCCCGAGACGCCGAGGGGAGATTCGATGGAAGACGCCGTGCAAGCCTGCTGCCGGACCGCGGTCGAGATGCTCGATGAATACGCACCCATCGAGATCCTGTGCGAGCGATACACCGAAGCGCAGCCGCGTCCGGGCGGGCAGGAGGCGTTCGCAATCCGTTGTCGGTTCCCGTGGCAACGGGAGCTGCTCACGCGGATCAAGGTCGAGATCGCTATCGACGAGCCGATTCTCAGGCCTCTGCAGCAAAGGACCATCCTGTACGACTACGAAGAGCCGCTCAGTGCGACGGTGCAGACTTACGCGCTAGAGGAGATCGTGGCGGAGAAACTGCGGGCGATCCTCCAACACATCAAGAGGCTCGAGGAACGCGGATGGAGCCGCTCGCGAGCACGCGACTACTACGATCTCTGGCGGATCGCAGAAGCATACTTCGATGAGCTGGATCTGTCGGGGTTCGTGTCCTTTCTTCACGAGAAGTGCGCCGTGAGGGGTGTCGACTTCGATGGCCCCGACGCCTTCTTCCGGGAGCCCATGATGTCGTACGTCGCCCGGACCTGGGAGCAGTGGCTGGGGCCGCTGGTCCCGGACCTTCCCAGCTGCGATACGGTCATCCAGGAACTGCGCCCGAGAATCGATGAGCTGCTTGCGCGTAGAAGCTCGTGATCGTCGGAAACGAAGCGTACGCGATGTACAGCCATTGGCCGACGCGTGAATGCCCGAGGCGGATGTACGTGATGAGATAAGTATTGCGTCCCCGGAACTC
>Ga0272444_10001917_pt1 | contig 19541 bp, 15 predicted proteins | sample SSMForm13_FD_201033 | JGI IMG/M metagenome (GOLD analysis project Ga0272444, IMG submission 201033) | Marine sediment archaeal communities from Little Sippewissett salt marsh, Falmouth, MA, United States - SSM-Form-13 | ecosystem: Environmental > Aquatic > Marine > Wetlands > Sediment ... | reverse complement strand
TTGCCTCCGCAGCCCGGCTATCGCTGTTGGGCCGGCGTGCCGAAGATGCCCGAGTGGAATCATGAGAACCCCGATGTCGTCCAGTATCTTCTCTCGGTCGTCAGGTATTGGATCGAGCAACACAGGATCGACGGTTGGCGACTCGATACGACGGAGTACTTGCCCCCCGACTTCACGCGAGAGATCTACAGGACGGTCAAGTCCGCCAACCCGGAGTGCTACGTGCTGGGCGAAGTGATGGGACTCGCGACGTCATGGTTCCGCCATCAGGCCCTCGATGGGGTGATGCACTACCGACTGTGGGAAGGATGCGTCAGCTTGTTCGCCCATGGTGCCTGTGATCCCCAAACGTTCGTGTCCGAGCTGTACAAGCTCTGGAACAGCTACCCCGAGGATTGCAGCTACGGTTCGCTGACGCTCCTGAGCAGCCACGACAAGCCACGATTCCTCTCTCAATGCGGGGGCGACGTACGGCGGCTTGTGCTCGCGTTGGTCTTCCAGTTCACATTTCCAGGAGCTCCCTGCGTCTACTACGGTGACGAGATCGGTTTGCGCGGCGGGGACGATCCGGACAACCGCCGTCCGTTCCCGTGGTCGGAGGAGCTTTGGGATCACCGAATCCTCGATCAAGTGAAGACGCTTGTGAAGCTCCGCGCAGAGTCGACCGCTCTTCGCCGTGGCGCCGTCAATCTCTACCGGGCCGATGATCATCTTCTGAGCTACATCCGGAGCCACGGAACGAAGCAGGTTCTGATCGCGCTCAACCTCAATCCGGATCAGAACATCGTTCTTCCCCTGCCGGAAGGCAAGTGGACTGGGTGGAACTCCGAACAGGTGTTTGGCCAGGAGCTTGCTGTCCCCGCGCTCGCGTACCGGATTCTTCAGAAGCCCGGCTAGCGCTGACTTGCCGCCCGCTGGTACAGCTCCAAGTACTTCCGTGCTGATGAGCCCCAGGAGAGATCCTGGTTCATCCCGCGGATGATCATTCGTTTCCAAGCGTCGGGGTGGTCGCGGTAGGCAGTCACCGCTCGCTCGATTGCTCCGATCAGTGCATCGCTCGTGCACTCCTCAAACACGAATCCGTTCCCCTGATCGGCTGCGAGATCAAGCTCAAACACCGTATCCTTCAGTCCGCCGGTCGCCCGAACGAGCGGCGCTGTGCCGTAGCGCAACGAATACAGCTGGTTGAGCCCGCACGGCTCGTAGTGCGAGGGCATCAGGAATACGTCCGCGGATGCCTCAATCCGGTGGGCCCACTGCTCGGAGAAGGTGATGAGCGACGCAACACGGTCGGGGTATCTCTCCTGCGCAGCGCGGAAGAACCGTTCGTACTCGTCGGCCCCTGTCCCGAGCAGGACGAACTGAACCCCCTTCCCCATCATCTCGTCAAAGCCCTCCATGATGAGATCGAACCCCTTCTGCTCGGCCAATCGACTGATCACGGCAAGCAGCGGGGTCCTCGGATCGACGACAAGACCGAGCTCCTCTTGCAGGCACCGCTTGTTCTCCGCCTTGCCAGCGAGGTTGGATGCATCATACTTGGCCCAGAGATGCTGATCGGTGGAGGGATCCCACACGGCTACGTCAACGCCGTTCAAGACACCGAACAACATGTCTCTCCGGGCCACAAGCTCGGCCTCCAAACCTGCTCCCTGCTCGACGATCTCTTCGGCGTAGGTCGGCGAGACCGTATTGACGAGATCCGATCGCAGGATTCCACCCTTCAGCAGGTTGATCCGCTCGCCCTGGAGGTACGGGGATAGCGCCTGATCCGACAGTCCGGTGGCGTGCCGCTTGTGTGCCGGAGAGACACCTTGGTATCCGAGGTTATGGATCGTCAGGATCGTCTTCGCGCCTTCAAATCCATCCACAGCGCCGTCCTCGAGCAATGCGGGGATCAACGCTGCGTGCCAGTCGTTTGCGTGAATGATGTCGGGCCCGAATCCAACCGCACGGCAAAGCTCAAGAGACGCTCGCGAGAAGAAGGTGAACCGCTCAAGAGCGTCTTCGTACTCCGAGCCTTCACCGTACAGCTCGGGGCGATCGAAGTAGGGATCGTTCGCCAGGAAGTAGATCGGGACATCGCTTTCTGGGAGCGTTCCACGGTAGGCGATGCACTCCTTCGGTGCTCCGTTGACGGGAACCGTGAATCGAGCGGCTTCCTCCATCGAGGTCTTCCCCTCGACCGCCCGGTACTTCGGCATGACCACAATGACATCTGTACCCAGGTCATGAAGCGCTCGAGGGAGCGCAAGAGCCACATCGGCAAGACCTCCCGTCTTGGCGAAAGGCGACACCTCGGCGGATACGAATAAGACTCGCATGAGAACGACCTCCTGAAGAAGAAGTATCCATGTCGCGGGTCTTGATCTCAATCCGTTTTCTCTTGTGCGAAGAAGGAGCAAAGCCCCTGAATCGTGAGCTTTGCTCACAGACAGGCTACAATCGCTCAAGGAGAAAGCCAGCTAGGAACAAGACTCAAGGATCATCGTCAAGGGAGATCAGATCATGCCCGAACTACGGAGAGGACCCATCCGGGACCAATGGGTCATCATCGCGCCGGAACGCGCGAAACGTCCCTCAGACTACAAGTCATCCGCATCCGGCGATCCTTCATCGCAGGCCCCTGCAAACTGTCCATTCTGTCCGGGGAACGAAAGCATGACCCCTCCAACCATTGCAGAAGCGCCGGACGGCAAGGGTTCGTGGCGGGTTCGCGTCATCCCCAACAAGTTCCCTGCGCTGCAGACCTACGATGAACTCGGTCGAGCGGCGGTGCACGGGATGTTTGATCGCATGAACGGTGTGGGAGATCACGAAGTGGTCATCGAAACGCCGGATCATGACCTGGAGCTTCCCGATCTTGACATCGAGCAACTCAAGATCATCGTGGACATGTACGTGGAACGGCTACGTCAGCTGATGGCGCGCCCGGCTTCCCGCTATGTCCTTCTGTTCAAGAACCACGGACGCGAGGCCGGCGCTTCGCTGCTCCACCCGCACGCCCAGATCATCGCAACGCCGATCGTCCCCTTGGAGGTTCGGACTCAGCTGAACACCGCACGGACCTACTACGAGCGGAAGGAACGTTGCCTGTTCTGCGACGTGATGCTCGGGGAGCTCGAAGCCCGCCATCGGATCGTTGATGACCGTGACGACTTCGTGGTGTGGACACCCTACGCGTCACGCTTCCCGTTCGAACTCCTCATCGTTCCCAGAAAGCACGCGCACGACTTCACGCTGATCTCCGATGAAGACCGCTACGGACTTGCACGTACCTTGAAACGAACGTTGACGCGCCTACGAACGCTCTTGGGAGACGTCCCCTACAATTTCGTTCTTCAGACGGCGCCCAATCCAATCCCACGCCCCGGCAAGCCCGGGTATTGGACCACGCTGCAGTACGACTACCATTGGCGCCTCGAGATCATCCCTCGCCTGACCAAAGTGGCTGGCTTCGAATGGGGAACAGGCTTCTACATCAACCCGATGCCGCCGGAGCAGGCAGCACAATACCTTCGGGAGACGCCGGACGACCCGCTGTAGGCTGCCCACGGTCAAACGAGACGAGCCGGGTGCCAGCACGCCAATGCAGGCATCTCCCTCAAGCTTGCGCAGGATACGGACGTCACTCGAACAGTTCGAGGAGGTACTGGAGCCCTTCGTCAACCGGCCGCGGCTGCTTGAGCGCGTCCTCGAGCGGCACCGGAACGATCGTGGTTGCCTGAAGCGCTGTCATCACGTCGAACTGCCCGTTCTCAGCGAACTCGATCGCCGCCGCACCGAATCGGCTGGCAAGAATCCTGTCGAACGGAGCCGGGCAACCGCCTCGCTGCAGATACGCGAGATTCGTCACCCGCACCGGCATCTGCATGCTCTCCGAGAGGCGGTTGGCCACATACTGTGCTACGCCGCCAAGCCTCGCGTGACCGAACGCGTCGACCTCCGCTTCGGCGACAACCTGCCCATCTGCACTTGCAGGTACGGCTCCTTCGGCGACAATCACGATGCTGAACCGCTTCTTGAGCTTCTCGCGGCGCTTGATCTTGGCGTGGATCGCCTCCATGTCGAACTGGATCTCCGGGATCAGAATGACATCCGCGCCGCCGGCGATGCCTCCATAGAGGCTGAGCCACCCGGCATCACGTCCCATGACCTCAAGGATCAGCACCCGATGGTGAGAGGCCGCCGTCGTGTGAAGCCGGTCAAGCGCTTCGGTGACAACCTCGATGGCGGACCAGAACCCAAGTGAGTAGTCGGTCAGGGCGATGTCGTTGTCAATCGTCTGTGGGATTCCGATCGCTTTCACCCCGAGCGGAGCCAAGCGATGAGCCACCCCCATCGTGTCGTCGCCACCGATTGCGATGAGAAAGTCGATCCCGTTCACCTCAAGGGCCTCGACAACGCATTCCGGGCCGCTGTCGATGCGGAACGGATTCGTTCGCGAACTGCCAAGGATCGTGCCACCGATGTGAAGAATCCCGGAAACGTCAGCCACCGTCAGTGGTTGAACAAGGTTCTCCATCGGGCCTTTCCATCCTTCGAGGAAGCCCATGACCTCGACTCCGCGTTTCGCCCCGAACCGCACAATCGAACGAAGCGCAGCGTTGATTCCCGGGGAATCCCCTCCGCCTGTTAGCACACCAGCACGCATCGAATCAGCCTCCTAGCCGCGAAAGAGCATGCCCGCCGCTTCCCCCCTGCTCGAGAAGCGCTCGCGCGATCTGACTGACGCCCTCCTGGATAGCCCGTCCAACCACACGAGGATCAAACGCCTTCTTGTTCGGACTCCATTCGCTCCCGGAGAACAGATTGATCACGTCATCCTCCACACCTTCGGGCGGCAGGATCTCCTGCTGATGCTCCAGATAGAACTGACACGCCGCACGCCCAAAGCCGTACTGATAGTGTGTGTCCTTGTTCAGTTTGCGCACGCCAAATTGAATCACGTCGCGAACCTGCTCCGCAAGCAGTCCCGACGATCCGTGAAGCACGAGCGGAACCTCGATCCCCTCGGCGGCGAACTTGTCACGAATCGCGCTCGCTATGTCGGTCCGCAGCTCGATCTCCTTCCCTTTGGATACGCCGTGCTGTGTACCGATCGAGATCGCAAGAAGATCCGCGCCGGTGGCGCGGATGAACTCCACGGCCTCACTCGGGTCGGTATAAAACGCTTCGTCCGACTCGATTTCGTCCTCGACGCCCTTGATCTTCCCGAGCTCCGCCTCGATCAACACGCCGCTCCCGGCGGCCATCCGAGCAACGTCCCGGCTGATGCGCACGTTCTCGTCGAAGCTTTCCTTGGAGGCGTCGATCATGATCGACGACACCAACCGCTCCTCGATCACCATCTTGATCAGATCCATCTCGCCAAGTGTGAAGTGGTCGAGGTTGATGAACACGCTGATCGGGAACGCCTCCGCCAACTCGTGCACGACGCGACACAGCGTTCGCAATCCGATTCGTTTGTTGCCGTTTCCCATGTACTTCGCCGCCCCAGGACTGATCTGGACCACCAGATCCGATTCGGCATCGGCATACGTCTTCAGCAAGGCAAGCAGAACGCTCGGCTCGGCGATGTTGTTGGCCATGAACGCGAAGCCTTCTTTCTCGGCTTTGCGATACGCTTCACGCAGGCTGTTTCCTCCGGCAAATGGCATGCCTTCACCTCCGTACATCATCAAGGGCCTCTAAGCTCCGCTTCCACGAGTCTGTAGGAGCGATTCCGGACCCGCTCGTCATCATCTTCGAATCCACGTCCCCTGTTCCGAGCATACTACGGAAGCAACGGCAGTGAATCGGCGGTTGCGCCTATCCTGTCATGAGGACTGTCGATCGCGCGCCCCATCATATCCAACCGAGGTACGCATCGTAGTCACTGACCAGCAGCCGCCGGGGATCCTCATCCTCTTCAATCGTCGGGAACCTCGATATGTCCTCCAGAAACTCGTTGTCGCGAGCGTCATCGTTGTACGTAGAGATTTCGCCACCGATCACATCTTCTTGCTCCGCGTGGAACGTGTGAAACACGCCCGGCAGCAACGTGATGCTTTCCCCGGGAGCCAGACTCACAACGCCTCCGGACGGCAGCGTCCGTTCCATTCCATTGACCGGAAGATCGATCTTGGATGCGCCTTGAGGAAGAGGCCCGAGGGCGATGACGAGCTTCCCACCGCCACGGTTGATGATGTCCTCGACCTTGGTGCGGTGTGTGTGAAGGGGTGTGGACTGGCCACATCGGATCACCATCAGCTTCTCCGCATACCCGGATGTACCTTCGCGCCTTGTGTTGCGCAGCGTGAAGAGCGCCAGACCGTCCGTCTCGAACTTCCCGGCCTGCCACTCCGCGACGTCCCATCCAAGCCGCGATTTGACGATCTGCAGCGCAGCACGGCCCCTCTTGATCCACTCCGCGGGCGACCACTCGGCGAACGGTGGCAATGCAATCCCCCGCATCGCAAACAGGCACGACGCCTCCCCGATGATCTCGTTCACTTGGGATCGCTTCATTCTCGAAGGCTGCCTCCACCAGTGCGAACAGCCTACCGCGCAGGCGCCGCGATCGCCAATCTGTTGGCGCAGCGAGCATGGCCTAGCAGGATTCAGCGTAGTCGCTCAATGCATGGCTGGTGTGCCGCAGTGCCGGATAGAGCTCCTTGTACAACGAGAAGACGTCATCGTACCGTGCCATGGATTCCCGTTCGGGCTCTACCTTCTCCTTGATCTTGATCGTGGCAGAACAGGCTTCATCAACCGAATCCCAAACCTTCGCACCAACACCCGCAAGAAGCGCTGCACCGAACGCCGCTCCTTCCACGGTGTTGACAAGCACCAGTTCTCTGCCCAGTGTGTCAGCGAGGATCTGGCGCCAGGACGGGCTCCGCGCACCGCCGCCGGAGACCCGGATCTCGCCTGTCTCCCCCACACCGGCGGCAGAAAGAAGCTCCAGCCCTTCTCGAAGGCCGAAGCTGACGCCCTCCAGCACCGCTCGTGTCAGTGCCGCACGGCTGTGTTGAACCGTCAGGCCGACGAACGCTCCACGAGCCCGAGGATCCGCGTACGGCATCCTCTCGCCGGTCAGATACGGAAGGAACAGCAGACCGTTGCTCCCTACGGGGATGTGCGATGCCTCTTGCGTGAGAGCATCGAAGCTTTCCGTGGGGACCAGCTCATCACGGAACCAGCGCAGGCTCCCCGCAGCCGACAGCATGACCCCCATCAAGTGCCACCGCCCAGGGGCAGCGTGGCAGAACGCATGCAGACGGCCTTCCGGCTCGACAACCGGACGATCAGTCGGGGCAAAAACGACTCCGGATGTGCCAAGCGTGACGGCCAACGTGCCTGAGTGGGAAGCCCCGACGCCGATCGCTTGAGCAGCTTGGTCCCCGGCACCGGCGAGGACGGGCGTCCCGGAAGGGATCCCGGTCCATTCCGAGGCTTCCTCAGTCACGTAGCCGGTGACATCGGTCCCCTCGTACGTTGAAGGAAGCCACTCGCTTGAGATGCCGAATGCGTCGAGAACCCTGTTCGCCCAATCCCGCTTGCCGATATCGAGCATCAGCGTCCCCGAAGCCCCCGCACGATCCGTGGCAAATTGCCCCGTGAGTCTGAAGCGGACGTAGTCCTTGGGGAGCAGAACGTGGGCAACCCGTTCGTAGATGTCCGGCTCGTGCCGCTTGACCCACAGAAGCTTAGGAAGCGTGAAGCCGGCCAGCGCATCGTTTCCCGTGAGCGCAATCAATTCGTGCTTCCCGAATGTACTACGGATTTCATCGCATTGCTGTTCGGTGCGTTGATCGTTCCACAGAATCGCCGGACGCGCGACTTGGTCGGTCTTGTCCAGAAGCGTGAGACCGTGCATCTGGCCGGTGAGCCCAACACCCACGATCTCGGAGACGTCGATTCCTGTCTCCTTGAGCACAAGGCGAAGGCTACGCCATGTTCCGTTCCACCAATCGTTCGGGTCTTGCTCGACCCAAAGCGGCCGCGGCGTGCTCCACGGGTGCTGCGTCAGCGCAGAACCGACGACATCCCCGTATTCGTCAACCACAATCGCCTTGACCCCGGTGGTGGAAACATCAATGCCGACCAGGTAACTCATTCGCGGTTCCCCCTTCCGTCACTTGTGCCGGTCCCTAGCGGGCCCCAAGCAGCAATTCCACCACGAGCTGATCCAGCTCCTCGTACGGTTGGCCTCGCTCGGCAAGGGCGGCACGATCGAAGGTGTGCCTTTTGAGGCTCTCTGCCTTCTCGTCGGAGTACGTTCCCTTCCAGCAGTCCGCGCTTCCGTTATCCTCCGTAATCCGAGCAAGAAGCGCCTGAATCCGCTCGTCCTGGCGGAATGCTTCGGCCTTCTCCTTCAGGATGAGGTAGCTTCGCATACAGCCCTTCGCGAACGCTCGCACATCCTCTGCGTCGGCGGTACGGAACGCATGCGCATCGAAGTGTCGGGATCCCGCGTAGCCGACGTCTTCGAGGAACTTCACCAGGAAGAACGCCTGCTTGACACTGTGAGATCCGAATCTCCAGTCCTGATCGAAGCGTGGCCCGTTCTGGTCGTTGAGATCGATGTGGAACAGCTTCCCGGCGTCCCAGGCCTGTGCCACGGCATGCATGAAGTTCAGCCCCGCCATGTGCTCGTGCGCCATCTCCGGGTTGACGCCAACCATCTCTGGATGGTCGAGTGTTGAGATGAAGCCAAGCATCGCACCTGTGGTAGGCAGATAGATATCTCCTCGAGGCTCATTCGGCTTCGCCTCGAGCGCAAACCTCATTCCGTACCCTTGGCTGATGTTGTACTCGCACAGGAAATTGATAGACTCCCGAAACCATCGCGATGCATCGAGCGGATTCTTCCCTGCATCGGTTTCGGTTCCTTCTCGCCCGCCCCAGAACACGTACACGGCAGATCCAAGCTCCGCACCGAGGTCCATTCCCCGCATCGCCTTCTGTAGCGCGTAGGCGCGGACGTTCGGATCGTTGCTAGTGAACGCGCCGTCCCGGAAGACCGGCTCGCTGTACAAGTCTGTCGTCGCCATCGGAACAGCAAGCCCCGTTTCCTTGAGCGCCTTCTTGAAGTCCGACACAATCTGTTCCCGTTCGTTCGGCGACGCGTCGATTGGTACAAGGTCGTTGTCGTGGAAGTTCACGCCGTAGGCGCCGACATCGGCAAGCAAGTGCACGATCTCAACTGGTGATAGCGCTTCCCGGACAGGCTTCCCAAACGGATCCCGCCCGATGTTCCCAACGGTCCACAAACCAAACGTGAACTTGTTCTTCGGTTGTGGTTGATATCTGTCTGACATGACAATGCTCCTTGTTGGGCTCGACTAGTACTGGATCAAGACCCGTTCGCCACTGGCCGATGAGGCGAGAACCGCATCGCAGACCACGGCGCACTTGTAGCCGTCCTCAAAGGTGGCCCCGTATGGAGCAACCTCGGTGTCCTTGACGACCGCCTCCAGCATGTGATGAATCGTATGGATGTGAGCGTGCTCCCAGCCCAGGTTGTGCCCGTGAGCCCACCACCCATGCATATACGGATGATTGCTTTCGGTGACGGAAACCGTGCGGAATCCTTGCCCCTGTCCTTGCTGCACCTCGCAGATCTCAAGCTCGTTCAGCCGTTCGAGATTGAAACGCAGCGAGCGCTTGGAGCCGTTGATCTCGAAGGTCATGCCGTTCTTGTTGCCACCCGCAAACCGCGATGCCTCGACTGTGCCAATCGCTCCGTTCTCGAAGCGAACGATCGCCTCGAATGCATCATCGACATCGACAGAGGCTGCTTCGCCGGTTTCCTGCTTGGTCCGCTGCTTGATGAACGTCTCTGTCATCGCCGAAAGCGACGCGGGCTCGCCAACGAGAAATCGACCGAGGTCGAAAACGTGCGCGCCGAGATCTCCGAGGGCTCCTGATCCTGAAACATCTTTGCTCAGTCTCCAGACCCAAGGGAATTCCCGATCCATGATCCATTCCTGTAGATAACGTGCACGGAAGTGGTAGACCTCGCCAATTTCGCCAGCGTCGATCATGTCTTTTGCCAGCCGGATCGCCGGTACAAACCGGTAGTTGAAGCTGCAGAGATGCTTCACGCCAGCCTCACGCACGGCATCCCACATGCGCCTTGCCTCTCCGGCCGAGCGAGCAAGAGGTTTCTCGCAAAGCACGTGCTTGCCTGCCTTCGCAGCTTCGATACATGGCTCGGCATGCATGTAGTTGGGCCCGCAGTTGTCAAGCAGTTGCACGTTCGGGTCCGTTACGAGGTCGTGCCAATCGCTGGTTGATCGTTCGTAGCCGTAGCGTTGAGCAGCTTCTCGAACACCCTCCGGCCTTCCGCCGCAGATACTCACGAGCCGGGCTTTGGCTGTGGGTGGCCAGAAGATATAGGGGGCCTTCTTGTACGCATTTGTGTGTGCTTTCCCCATGAATCCATAGCCCAACATTCCCACGCCAATCTCTGTCCAGGAAGCATCTGACACACCTGTTCCCTTCGAAAGGCTAACGAAACCCACTTCCTTCTCTGTCATGACACCTCCGGGAGCCGGTGCTGGGACGGAGCCACTCCCCAGCACCGGTCGGTTTCTCTACTAGCTGCGATCAAACCAAAGTGCTGCAGGCTCTTCTCGGATGATGATCCCATTGAGAAACGCTGCGGCCTTGCTCAGTCCCTCCTGAAGGGACATCTGATGATCCTCATGCTCGATGCTGATCACGCCGTCGTACCCGATTTCCTTGAGCGTCCAGATGAAGGCCCTCCAGAAATCCTCACCGTGTCCGTAGCCGACGGTCTTGAAGTTCCAGCCTCGGCCTTCTGCGCTGAGATCCTTTGTCTCGAGTACCCCGAAGCGCTCAGCAACACCCTTCTCCACGGTGCTATCCTTGGCGTGAACGTGGAAGATGCACTCGCGGAGCTCGCGCGCTGCGAGACATGGATCCATCCCCTGCCAGAAGAGATGGCTCGGGTCGAAGTTCGAGCCGATCGCAGACCCCACTGCCTCTCGAAGCTTGAGAAGACGCTCCGGATTGAACACGGCATCGCCTGGATGCATCTCCAGCGCAATCTGCTCCACTCCAAATTTCCTCGCATGCGCAGCAAGGTCTTTCCACGTCGGGACTAGCTTTGCTTCCCACTGCCACTTCAGCAGATCTGCGTAGTAGTCGGGCCACGAACAAGTCACCCAATTCGGGCACTTCGCGTTCTCACTGTCGCCAGGACATCCGGCGAAGCCAACGATGCGCTCCACGCCGAGTTCGCCGCAGATCTGCGCCGTTTCTTTGAAGTCTTGGATGTGCTGCTGTGAGATGCTCTTGTCAGGATGCACAACGTTCCCATGACAACTCAACGCACTGATCTCGAGTCCGCGATCTGCGATAAGGGACTTGAGTGCCCTAAGCTTCGACGCATCGCCAAGCAACTCCCCCGGATTGCAGTGCACCTTCGGGATGAATCCTCCTGTTCCGATCTCGATCATGTCGAGACCCAAGCCGGATAGACCATTCAGTGCTTCCTCAAGAGAGCGATCCGCGTACACCACCGTAAAGCATCCTAGCTTCATTGTTCTACCCCTTTTGTGTTATATGATGCTATGCTCTGCTCTGCAACTAGCTTAGCGAGACCCATTGCTTGCTATCCGCCGACTTCTGAATGGCATCGCACAGCTTGTTGATCTTCAGGCCATCCTGGAAGTTGGGATTCACACTGCCGTCATCCTGGATCGCCTTCACCATCTCGTACATTTGGACCGCAAATGTCTCTCCGAATCCGATTCCCATCCCCGGAATTGGCCACAGGGCCTCGCCGTACGGGTGATCAAATCCTCCCGTGAGGACGCGCGTGAATCCGCTTCGCTCGTTGGGCGTGTCGAATGTGGAGAGCAGAACCTCGTTCGGCCGTTCCCAGTCGAAGAACACGGCACCCTTCATTCCGTAGATCTCGAAGTCGAAGTGGTTCTTCTTTCCCGACGCCAATCGGCTCGCCACGAGGCTGCCCTGCGCACCGTTCTCGAATTGCAGCAACACGTCGCAGATGTCGTCGACATCCACTTTGCCCATCTTGACGACTCCACCTTCTGCCTTGTGCCCCAAGCCTCCCGCTCCGATCGGTCGTTCCGTGATGTGTGTGGATAGCAGTCCGGCCACCTGCGAGATCTCTCCGACCAGGAACCGGGCCATGTCAAGAACATGAGACCCGAGATCTCCAAGACTCCCGCTACCGGCGATCTCCTTGCGGAAACGCCAGCTGAGCGGTCCTGTTTCATCCAGTCCCCAGTCCTGGATGAAAGATCCTCGGAAGCCCACAACCTTCCCAAGGCGCCCTTCGTCTATCCACCGCTTGATCAACTGAACTGCCGGCGCTTTGCGGTAGTTGAATCCTATGCCATGTTTGACCCCAGCTCGCTCGGCTGTGTCAGCTATCTCTTGAGCTTCACCCGTCGTACGTGCAAGCGGCTTCTCACAGAAGATGTGCTTGCCATTGGCGATTGTCTCCAGAGCGATTTCCTTGTGCATGTCATTCGGCACACAGACGAAGACCAGATCGATCTCATCGCTAGAGACAAGCTCCCTCCAGTTGTCGGTCCATTCGGGAATGGCCAATCGCTCGGCCGTTGTCTTCGCAAGCTCAGCATCCCGTTCTGCGATCATTCGCAGATAAACATCTCTCGTCTCATCTGCGAAGAACGTTTTCATCATGTTGTACCCAACGGTGTGCGTTCTGCCAATGAGGCCCCCGCCAACGATTCCGATGTTCAACCGTGCCATGCTCTCTCCTTTTGTGTTCGTACTGCGCCTCGTGCCGCACCTACTCGGCGGACTCACCTACAAGACCCTCACCGATGTGTGCGTGGATGTCCTCCGCTAGCTTTGGATACCTCGCAGACGATTGATGACCACCGCCGTAAGGATCAGCAGCCCGTTCGCGAATTGGATGTAGTACCCTCCGATATTGGCAAGCACAAGCCCGTTTCGAATGACACCGATGATCAGAACGCCGAGAACAGTTCCCAAGACCGTTCCGATCCCCCCGTTGAGGCTTGTCCCTCCGATGATGACGGCCGCAATGATGGCCATTTCGTAGCCAGATGCGATCGATGGTTGCGCCACCCCGAGCCGCGCAATCAACAGGACTCCTCCAAGCGCGCCCAGCGCCCCCGCCAGGACATAGGTGAGCAAGGTGACCTTCGCCGTCTGAACACCCGAATAACGGCTTGCGACTTCGTTCCCGCCGGTCGCATACAGCTGATACCCAAACACGGTGTACCGCTGTATCAGGTGAATGGCGACAGCCACTACCAGGAAGAAGATGATCGGCACAGGAACGACCCCACCAATCAAACCCTGCCCCAACGTCGTAAACGATGAAGGAAGGTTCACGACGGGCAGCCCTTTCGTGATCATGAAGGCAACACCGCGAACGACGCTCATCATTCCGAGTGTGGTGATAATCGGTCCCAGGCCGATGCGTGTGATGATCAATCCGTTAACAAGGCCGATACCCATCCCTCCGGCTATCGCGATCAGGATCGCAGGGAAGACCGGCACGCCGCTAACCATCAACAGAGAAACCAGAATTCCTGATAGAGCCATGTTCGATGCAATCGAGAGATCCAGCCCTCCTGTGATCATGACAAGCATCATCCCGAGTGCCGCGATCCCCTCAAACGAGACGGCCCTGAGAATGCTGAAGATATTGCCCATGGAGAGAAAGTTCTTGGCGAGGAAACCCAAGGCGACCACGAGGACAACCAACGCCATCAGGACGCCGGTCTCCCGCCCTCGGAAGATCCGCAGCAGCGCCTTCTTGCTCGAGCCAACCACAGATTGCCCCTTACTCATCGCACCCAGCCTCCCCACGAGCTATGCTCACTGCACTTCCTTCGATATTCACTGCGCCTGTGATTGCATGCATGATTTCCTCTTGTGTGACTGAATCCGACGCATACTCACCTGTTATCTTGCCCTTGTACATCGTGATGATTCTGTTCGTGACCGAGATCAACTCAGGCAACTCGCAAGACGTCATGACGCATGCCTTTCCCTCTTCAACCAGGCTCCGGAGAATCCCATGGATTTCCGACTTCGCGCCCACATCGACGCCACGCGTAGGATCATCCAGGAGCAGCAGATGTGGATCAGTCACGAGCCACTTCGCCAAGACAACCTTCTGCTGATTGCCTCCGCTCAGGTAGTTCACAACTTGCCATGGCGAATGGGATCGGATGGAGAGCATCTCAATCACTCTCGCACCGAGCTTGCGGACCGCGTTGCGTCGTATCGTGCGTTTCTTGCTAAGCGAACGCAAGACGGTGACCGCCGTGTTCTCGGCCACCGATTGAATCAGATTCAGTCCTTCGACGTGCCGATCTGCTGGGACGTAACCTATTCCTGTCCTAATGGCGTCTTTCGGCGTTCGGACTTCTGCCTCTTCGCCGTCAATCCGCACCATTCCCTGGGTCTCGGGTTCAAGGCCGAACAGACCTTTCATGAGTTCACTCGTGCCCGATCCCTGAAGACCAGCAAGCCCCAGAATCTCGCCCGAGTCCACGGAAAGGGAGACATCCACGACCTTGTCGGAGACGGAGAAATTCTCGACCTCCAACAGAGGTGTGCCATCCCCGGTTGGTGTAGGAGTCGCTCTCTCAAATGCATGAACATCATGCCCGGCCATCAGCGTCGCAACCCGCGCGGGGGTAACTTCTTCAATGCTTCCTGTGAAAACATTCTCACCATCTCTCAGGATGGTGATCCGGCTGGCGATACGGAAGACCTCGTCGAGCTTGTGTGAGACGTAGACCACGGTGATATCCTGCTCTCGCAGCTTTGCGATCAGATCGAAGAAGCTTTCCAGTTCTTGCAGCGCTAGAGCAGAAGTGGGTTCATCCATGATGATAAGCTCGACGTTCATCGCCACTGCCTTGCAGATTTCCACAACCTGCCGCTCGCCGATTGAGAGGCTGCCAAGCAGCTCGTTGGGCTCGCGGTCAAGCCCGAACTGCCTGATCAACGTTCTTGCTCTCTGATTCCGATCTCTCCACGTGAGCGGCTTCAGAGTTGTCTTCGAGAGTTCTGAGAGGTAGATGTTCTGCGCAACCGTCAGGTTCGCGCACTGAGGGAAGTGCTGATGTACTACGCCGATTCCCACGTTCCGAGCATCCAGAGGACTTCGGATGTCCGTAGCTTTGTCCTTCCAGAGGATCTGCCCTTCGTCTCTCCGCTCAATGCCGGCACACACCTTGATCAGTGTCGATTTGCCGGCTCCATTCTCGCCCACGAGAGCATGAACACTGCCTGCTTCCACACCGAAGCTCACTCCCTTGAGCGCTTGCACGCCTGGGAATGCCTTCACGACCCCCTGTACTTCGAGTAGGTTCACGTTGCCGTCCTCGCCGCTTCTGGAAGATGCCCCATCGTCCGTCCTCACTGCTCTCATAGAGTAGGAGGGGGCTTCCCCTTGTCGCTGGGGAAAGCCCCTTCCCCTGGAACAGAAGCGCTAGTCTAGCCTTCCCATTCCGCCATCAGACCGCGATAGTCGGCCACGCTGATGCTGCCGCCGGCGCCATCCGAAGTGATGACATCCATTCCGGAACTCAGCATCGTGATCGGATTTTCTGCAAGATAGCCGGCAAGTGCAGGCGTCCTCAGAAGCGAGAACAGCATGTTCACGCTGCCGTACCCCATCTCGTAGAAGCGCTGACCGATGCAAGCCTTGAGGATCCCCGCTTCAACATACTGAAGAGCGTTCTCGAGCGGATCCACTCCCACGCACAGCAGTTCACCGTCCTGAACCCGTTCGTTCACGGTCGGCATTGAACCCACATTCCCCCACCAGGGGAATCCGGTCGTCGTTGCCAAGCCGTTGACTTCGGGATGCGCCGAGATGTAGTTCTCTACAGCGTCCACTGCCAGTCCGATCTCAAGCGCCGTCGTGGTGAAGCGCGTCACGACTTCGATGTTCGGGTATTCGGCGAACGTGTCCAGCATCCCTTCGTATCGCGCATCAAGGTTCGGGTGGCCAACGTAGACCTGGAAGATCGCGACCTTCCCTTCTCCACCCATCGCCTCAGCAAGCTGGGAAGCCACGATCTGTCCGAGCTCGAAGTCAGGTGTTCCATAGTAGATCAACCTCGGGCTATCCGGGCAGTCGGAGTCCCAGGTCACTACAGGAATCCCCTTCTCGGCTGCCTGAACGAGAATCGGCCGCATCGCATCAGCACTACTCACCGATACGGCAATTGCGTCCACCCCGCGATTCAAGAGGTCCTCGACGACTCGGGCAGCTTCATAACCTTCGTCGGAAACCGGCCCGGTGTAGATCAGGTCGATTCCGAGCTCTGCGGCCGCCGCTTCGGCGCCAGCCTTCGTCGCGAAGAACACAGGGTTGTCCAATGATTTCGGGACAACCGCAATCTCGATATCTGCGGCCGCCGCCAAGATCCCCAAAGACATGATGCACAGCAGAACAACTCCAAGAGTCCTCTTCATCAAGCTCCCTCCTAAGAAACGCACAGTGTAAGATGATCAATCTGCTAAAAGCCCACGTTGGTCGATCGCCTCTTTGACCTTCCCGTGACCACCTCCTTCGCTTGTGGAAAGGCACACACACTTCTTGATAACCCCTTCTAGTTCATCGGTGCGCAACATGACCGCCGGACCTTTAGCTCGCACGGTAATACGATTTGCTCCCTCTTCGAATCTCCCGTCACGATTCGGTTCAGCAAGAGATTCATCGCCGTGTAGCCCATTCTGTACTTGTCCTGCGCTACAACCGTCAGCGCTGGATTCCACAACCTTGCCCATTCCGGGTCGTCAAACCCCATCACCGAGACATCCTCTGGGCAAGTACGCCCGGTTTCCCATAGGTAGTTGAGGACGCCGAGCACCATGAGGTTGTTCGTTGCGAAGATTGCTGTAGCAGGGTTGTCTTGCTCAATCAAGTGACGCGTCGCCTCGAAGGATCCTTCGCTCTTCAGTCCTGCTTCCCAGATGAGGTTTTCGTCACAGGAGAGCCCTGCCGCCTCATGCGCCTCTCTCCATCCCAGGATTCGGTCGCGGAATGTGGCGATTCTCTCCATTTCCACAATGATCCCGATTCTCTGGTGACCAAGATGGATCAGGTACTCTGTCGCCTCCCTAGCACCGTCAATGTTGTCCGAGTACACCTGGTCAACCCCGAAGTCGTTGAAGGGCCGGTCTACGGCCACGAACGGCGTGTTGCGGCCACGAAGCCGGCGCAGTGCGTTCCCCGCGGACGAAGATGGAGCAATCAGGAAACCGTCCACCCTTCGCTCCAACATGACAGAAACGCTCAGGTCTTCGCGATCGGGATCCTCATCCGTATTGCAGAGAATGAGACTGTAGTTGCGTTCGCGAGCGCAATCCTCCGCGCCTCGCACAACACCTGGAAAGAAGGGGTTCACGATATCGGATACGACAACCGCTACGGTTTCCGAGAGCCCCTTTCTCAGGCCCCTGGCCCGCTGGTCGGGTTCGTAGTCGAGCTGCGTGATGGCTTGACGCACTCGCTGGGCTAACTCACTGCTGACAAACCGGGTGCCATTCAGAACATGCGATACCGTAGTGATCGAAACAGCAGCTTTCTCAGCAACCTCTCGCATCGTTGCCAACCTGTCCTCCCAGGCGTCGTTTTGCGCAAACCTTCGCGCAAACCTTCGCGCAAACCTTCGCGCAAACGATTTCCTTATACAACGGAATCCTCCTCGTGTCAAGAAGCTGCATCGAGCTTACATGCGAAACTCACCTGCCTATGATCGATTCCAGGGAGAAGGAGGCAGAATGCGGATGCTGATATGGAAGCACAGAACGGCCCGCGAACTCACACCAACAAGCTTCGTCGAGCCTGTCTTGACCTGGCCCTTATGAGCTGACGGCTGCGCTGGCCGTTGACTCGCGGATACGCAGCTCGCACGGCAGTGAGATCCGCCGGGGTGGACGATGCGGATGTTGGAGGCGTACAAGCAGCAGTTTCGTCGCCTGGTACCCCATCTGATAGGGCCGCTGAGCCACGGATGTGATTGAAGGATTGAACGCGCTCGCCCAGTCGGCATCATCGAAACCAACAACAGACACGGCTTGTGGACATGGGATCCCGGCATCCTTCAAGTACCGAAACACACCGAGGGTCATCAGATTGTTCGTGCCGAAGATCGCCGAGACCGGATCGTCACCCGAAAGGAGAGCTCGGGCAGCGGCGTACGCTCCCTCAACTTCCAGCCCTGCCTGTCTCACGTCTCCAGAGTGCTCAGCCAGTCCGGCCTCACTCAATGCCCGTCTCCATCCCAGGATTCGCGCATGGAAAGTCTCGATGTCCTCCATCTCGACGATTGCTCCGATCCGCGTGTGTCCCAGATCGATGAGGTGTTTCGTGGCATCGTAGGCGCCCTGCTCGTTCTCCGAGCAAACCTGGTCCATTGGCAGTTCCGAACAGCGGTCAATCATGACCATGGGAGTGTCGCGCTGAATGAGATTCCCAAGTGATTCCGCATCTCCGACGGACGGAGCCACAATGAGCCCATCGACCCGTCGCTCGAGCATCAAAGACAGGTTCAGTTCCTCGGCGGTTGCGCTCTCGTCAGTGTTTGCGAGAAGCACGCTGTACCCATCTTCGCGAGCACAGTCTTCGATTCCGCGGACAACTTTGGGGAAGAAGGGATTCGCGATATCCGATACAAGCACTCCCAAGGTCTTGGTCGAGCCCGTCCGCAAACTCCGCGCTCTCTGGTCCGGCTTGTAGTCCAACGCAGTAATGGCTGCCTTCACGCGTTCGACAAGTTCCTCGCTGACAAATCGCGTTTCGTTGATCACATGCGACACGGTTGTCATCGATACGCCCGCGCGTTCCGCGACTTCGCGCATGGTTGCCATCGATTATCTCCTACCTCTCCGGCCTCTTGTGATTGGGGAAACGGTTGCGCAACCGTTTGCTTCTCCTGTATAGCACAGCCCTCCTCGCAAGTCAAGAAGTCATTTGAGCCCGTCCGTCGTCAACGTGGTATGCACCCTGTGAATCGCCAACACACAGATCACCGGAGCACGGGATACTCCCCACTGTCAAGCGATCGTACGGAATCGGTGCCACCAAGCCCTTCGCTGGAGTGCCCGAATCCCGGGAGAGGTAGTCTGGCACAGTCATACGGGTACGTCGGATGCAGGCACGCCTCCCGCAAGAATGAGACAGCTCGCATCGCAACGTCTGCCATTCCCGCGGCGAATTCGGAATCTCCCCGAACCGTGAGCCGATCATTCATCAGACCGGCACCGCCCTTCGGGAGGGGAGCGATGAGTCACTGCATGCGAGTCGGCGGCACGTGCAACTGAGCACATCACAGATGATCGAGCAGTCACAGACAACGACGGCGACAGAGAATTCGAGTCACCGGAACAAGACACGACCCTGGTCAAGCAAGCTTGCGGTGCCATTCGCGTGAGGATGCTGTGTACGCGGAACTGCTCTCAGGGACACACCCGCATCTCTCGAGCTGTAGCACGTCGACGGGTGATGGCCAGCCCGGTGAGCGGTGAGCGGT
>Ga0272444_10001915_pt1 | contig 19567 bp, 28 predicted proteins | sample SSMForm13_FD_201033 | JGI IMG/M metagenome (GOLD analysis project Ga0272444, IMG submission 201033) | Marine sediment archaeal communities from Little Sippewissett salt marsh, Falmouth, MA, United States - SSM-Form-13 | ecosystem: Environmental > Aquatic > Marine > Wetlands > Sediment ... | reverse complement strand
CCCCAGCCTCTTGATCATCACTAGCGCCACGGCCTGGGCCCGGCGCTTTAACTTGACGTTTTGGCTATTTAATGCCATATTATAGACACGAACAGGGAGGAACAATGTCGAGCTTTTCCGAGCAAATGAAGCGCATTAACAGCGATATGATCGGGTCGTTCCATACGGGCCGTGCCAAGGGGTGGATGCTTGCCGGGGTCAACAACCCCGGCGACTCCGTCGCGTCCAACGTCATCAATTTCATCAGCTCGTGCCTTCTGATGTGGAAGGACAGCGAAAAGAAATTCAGCGACAGGCTGGCGAACCTTGAGATTGTTCGCCGCGAGGACCGGATCGGGCACGGGCTCCTGGCCGGCCTCAAGCGTTGTGGCCAGTGCCCGGAAAGCCTTCGGCTCAAGGATGGTCCCACCTGGAGCGACGTATTCCAACTGGACGGGTCCAATGGCGACACGCTGAACACGCTCCTGAACCTTTACCTTGGCGAACTGCGCCACGCCCTCAACGAATTCTCGCACCTTGAAGACTCCGGCAACTGCCGTCGGGCCTTCGTTCTCGATCTGACCGAGCGCACCCTCCAGGGCTGGCTCGGCAGCGGGGTCCGCCTGAACCAACCGGACAACCCTTGGAACGCGAGGGGGGAGCATCCCTGCATCCGCGCCTTCGTGATCCCCTTTGATTCCCTGCGTCCCGCCATCATGCCCGAGGGGCACCAGGGTGCGAACCCTGTCCTGCCGCTCATCGTGCATTGGATGCGTCAACGGTTCAACGCCATTGACCGACTCGACGATGGGACCACCATCCACGACTTCGAGGACTCGCCCAGGCCCACGCGGGCGGCAGTCAACGCCTGGGCGGGTAAGACCCCTTCCCTGGAGCCCTCCCGGCCCCTGGGGCGGTTCAAGGTTTCCACCGGCCTGTTCGGTTGCATGACTCTCGACGCGGCGACGGCATAGGAGATCCACGATGAACGCCTTGCACACCAGCCTGTTCGGCCTCCGATGGAAGAATGGCTACCATGCCCATCCCTACCATCTCGGCTTCCGTGCCGCCCCTACCGACGCCCCTTGCGGCGTGGGGCAGGACGTGGTCCGATTCGTGGCCATGTACCTCTTGGAAGATCATGCTATCAACGTCTTGAGAAGAGAGGCCGACAACGTCGAGATCTGGCGCCACGATGACTTCGTGGAGCGCGGGGCCCTGGCCGGTCTGAAAAAGGCCGGGTATTGCGCGCAACACGTCCAGCTTCAGGAAAATCCGACGTGGGATAAGGCCATCAGGCCCGGCCGGAAGTCTGCGGATGCGGTGTTGTATGACATCCTCTGGACTAATCTCAAATATGGGTTCAACGACCTTTCGCTCCTGGCCGACAATTCGTCCTGCCGCCACGGCTACGTCCTCGACCTGGAGGAAGAGGTTTTGGAAGGCTGGATTGGCGCCGGTTACCACGTCGCGCAGAGCGGCAACCCCCTCGACGAAGCAGCGGACCGCAAGGGCACAATCCCGTGCGCCCGGGCCTTCGTGATCCCCTTCAACACTCTGTGCGACACGTTCAACCGGGACTCGTACGACGAGATGGAGTTGGTATTGAACAGGGTCAGGGTGTGGATGAATGTCACATTCGACCGGTTCAAGAAAGAGGCTGATGCCGGCGCGCTGGAGCGTTTGGTTTTCGATTCGCCCATCACGCCGAATCCCGGCGATTTCAAGGTCACCGGCAACAAGCCTTTCGGTGACAGGCCCCTGGGCCGCTTCAAGGTCGGCACCGGCCTGTTCACGGGGGAGATGTAGCCATGGCCACCGGACTCATCGGCGTGAAGAGTAGGGACGCGGCCTGGGGTTTTGGAGGCATCGAGAGCCCTTCGCACACCAGGTGCACGGAACTGGCGGCCGGCATGGTCGATTTCATTCTGTCCAAGGGCATCTTCGACAAGTCACGCCATGAGGGCGCGCTGTTCAAGGCCGCGGCAAAGCACATACGCATCGTGGGCTCACAGGACGTCATCCCTCGCGGCACCTTCGGCAAGCTCAAGAAAGGCGACTTCATCCCCTCCGATATGCGACTAGCGGATAACCCGACCTGGTCTGAAGGGCTGGGCGAATATCTCAACCAACGTACACAACGCATCCTGTTCGACATTGAATCCCTGGCCCTGGAGTACGCCTTCAACGACCTGACCCTGCTACGATTCGCCAATCGTTGCGACTTCGCCTACATCCTGGACCTGGAGAACCAAATCATCGAGGGCTGGACCGGGGCCCTGGGCTACATCCAGCACGACAATCCCCTCCAGGAGATCAACGTCAGGGCGGGGGTAGGGCGTGAAGCCGCTTGCGCCCGGATCTTCATGCTTGACTACTCGGCCTTTTCACATCTGCCGCACGACGACGACGAGAACCTTTTTGTGCAAGGCCGGGTCAAAAAATGGGCCGTGAAGGCCTTCCTTCTGGCCCAGGGGAAAGTCCTGGGCGGCGCCCCTGTCCCGTTCGCTCATCCCTACGTCGCAAACGACTCGGTGGAGTCGGACCCGGCACTGGGCTTGGCGCACGCCTTCGCCCCGGTCCCCATCTGGGAGTCGGTGTCTCTCTCGGACTCCAACCCGGCACCCCAGACCAAGGCCGGCGGGGGTCTGCCCCTGGGCCGCTTCAAGGTCAGCACCGGCCTGTTCACAGGGGGAGGGGACTAGCTATGGCGTACCCGAAAGGTTTGCTGGGGGTCTACGCTGGCGGAGATTACTGTTTTATATTGCGATCCAGCGTGAACTCCTGGCCGAACAAGCTGGGCAGGGCGGTCTCAGAGTTCGTGTACGACATTCTTATCGAGCCGGGTCGCCGGGAATTTTTCAAACGCGCCGTCCTCCAAATGACGGTGGATAGAATGAGGGCCCACATCCCAGAAACCATGCTGAAGGATGCCCAGGCCGCGGGGCTCATCCAGTCGGGCATCGAGGCCATCACCTGGGACCAGGCCTTCGACGCCGTGCACAACGCCTGCGATTGGCTGCGGTTCATCTTTTCGTCCTCCCCCTCGTGGATAGGGTACGACGATACATTCTGCTTCAGCAGCGATGCCCAATTCGGCTACTTTCTCGACCTGGACAACCTCCGCCTGGAGTGTTGGCGTGGCCTGCGCGCCGTGGTCCCGGAAACCCCGCTTTTCCAACGTGACCACCCTTTCGGCCAGGAAACCCAGCCCATGGCCCGCGCGTTCGCCTTGGACTTCGGGGTGATCCTGCACGCCCGTGGCGACCATGACCGTGTCGTAGAGATCATGGAGGGCCACTACAGGGCCTTCGACAAAAACCTGCGCACGGGCACGGTGCGCCCCTTCGACCCGCTTCTTCTTATCGGGCCTTCCTTGGAGGAAGCAATGGGCATCGTGTACCCGGGCGGCGACATGACACGCCCCCTGGGCCGGTTCAAGGTCAAGTCTGGTTTGTTCCGATAATTCGAGGTTGATTAACTTTTCTTGTTACGGCAATTTTTTGCCCAGGACTCGCTCTACGCGCGAAAATTTGGGAAACCCGCCCGGGACCATGAAGAAACCAAAAACTGCAAGACAAGCCGTCCCTGGGGGGAGGAGAAGAAGTGATGCCGAGACGAACACGACCCAGCCAGGACGACCTTGAACGACTGGCTGCGGAAAGCCTTGAGACGCGCTGTTTCGTCGCTTTCAGCGACGACCTGCACGTTGATATTATTAGACTTCTGGCCAAGGACAAGTCCTACAAGGTACGCGGGGCCATCGCCATGCGTGATGACCTTCCCCCCGACCTCGTGGATCTATTGTTGCGGGACACCGAGGAAGAGGTGCGTCTCGTCGTCGTCCATTGCGCCGAACTGTCCGCAGACCTTATGGAACGCCTGGCCAAAGACGACGCACAAGAGATCCGCGAGGTTATCGCCATGCGCATCGACTTGCCTGCCGTTGCCATGGAGTTCCTGGCCCAGGATGAAGCGCAAAAGGTACGCGAGACCATCGCAATGCGAGACGATCTGCCGGATGGCGTTGTGGAAATCCTGTCTCGGGACGAAAACGGGTACGTGCGCTGCCTCCTCGCCCAAAACCCCGCCCTTTCCTCCATTCAAGTCGAACAGCTGGCCCGACACGAAAGCTGGGAAACACGCGCGGATGTCGCGGAACGCCCCGATTTGCCAGCCAGCCTGGTCGAGCAACTGGCGAGAGATGAATACGGGGGCGTGCGTACTTCCGTCGCCGAGCGTGACGACCTCCCCGCGCACCTCATGGAAACACTGGTTGAGGATACGGACGATGAGGCGAGATGGACAGCCATCAGACGTGACAACCTGCCTGGCGCGCTTGTCGAACGCCTTGCCCGTGGCGAAGACAAGGATGTCCGCGAGGCCATCGCCTCTCGCGCCGGCCTGCCAGTCGAGCTTTTGGAGCTACTCGCTTGCGACGATGAAGAAGATGTGCAACTGGCCGTCATCGAGCGCGATGACCTGACCGCGGACTTCGTGAAGCGGCTGGCTCTGCACGAGGATTGGAGGGCGCGGTATGCCGTCGCCCATTATGCCGACCTGCCACCCCACCTTATGGAGCGGCTCGCCCGAGACAAAGAGGATATCGTTCGCATGGTCATCGCAGATCACCCTGGGTTGACCCGTTTCCTCGTAGAACATTTTGCTCAAGACGAAGAATGGGACGTGCGCATGATCGTCGCCTGTCGTGATGACCTGCCTGTCGATCTCGTAATTCGGTGGGTACAGGGTGAAAACGAGGATATGCGTTATCTTGCCGCCAGTTACGCAAGCCTCCCTGACGACCTTATCGAGCGCCTGGCCCAGGATAAGGATGACGGCATACGAAGGGCCATCGCCCAACGAGACGGCCTCCCCACGAGCATCCTCGAACAGTTGGCGTCCGACAAAGACTCAGAGGTCCGCGAGGCTGTCGCCAGGCAACGCGCCCGGGCCGCCGCTCAGACCTCATAACCCAACCCCGCCCACACGCTGGCGGCTCTTCAAAAAGCCGCTACGCCTCACTTCCGGGCACCCTCGCCCTCCCTCCCGTCTTGGCGTTATAACTTGACGTATTGGCTATATTATGCCATATTGTAGACGCAATCAGGGAGGACACCGATGCACAATTCCGAAACGACCAAGCGCCCGGGTTTCGAGCTTGCAGAAAATCTTCTGAAGGCCTGCAACGACAGGGACCTGAAAAGCGCCCTGGGCCTGCTGCATGAGGCAGCACGCGACCACCTGTTCACGCCGCTCGACAAGATCCCCTTCGACAAGGAGAAGGGTCTGCTGCACGCGCTCGTCGAAAATCCCCTGCTGTATTTCCCGGACGGAAGCGTGACCGTCGCCGTGCGTCACGTCGCCACCTGGGCCCAGGCCTACGTGCGCCGGCATGCGCGCCGTCACGGCTACAAGATTGTGGGGGAGGCCCCTGTGGCCATGGAGATCGAGGGGGACACCCTAACCATCCGGCTCCCGGTCTACACGGAAGTCGTGTTCAACGTCGCCTCGCTCCGGGAGCCCCGGTAATGCCCATGATGACCGTCAAGCAGTTCCGGGAGAAATTCGGGCCGCGGCCGGGCCTTCTCTGCACGAACAGCACCGCCAGGCAGGAAGGGTTCGACCATGGCCGCAAAGGCCCCCGGAGTTCCCGCTACATGAACGATCTGCTTGTGCCCCACGAGTACGTCGCCCAATCCCATCCCGAACCCGGCTGGGAGTACATCCAGGGGTTCATCCAGGGCCGGCGCTTCCTCAATCGTCGCAGCCTCGTGGACGGCCGCACCGTGCACCCCCTGCCCGTAGGCACGCATCTACGGAACCTCGACGTGGTGTCCCTGGTGACCAAGGGCAATGCCGGGGAGGATAAGACCTACGTCCGGGCCGCGGCCTTGGGCATCATCGTCGGCATCAATGTCCTCGGCGACGCGCCCCACGAGTACAGCTACTGGGTCATCTTTCCCGAATTCGCCGGGGCGGAGGTCTCCAGCGTCTTCAAGGCAGAAATCATCTCCGACCCGAAGAAATTCATCGTCGTGGACTTCCCGAACGGGATTCGCCCAAGGCGCGGCCCTGCGCCCTTTGTGCGCCCCCTGGGCCGTTTCTCCACGGGAGGCAACCTGTTCATGTGCAAGGAAACGCCGGCATGAAAAAACGCTTCATCGCAATCGTGGATGTGAACCTGGAAGGCCAGGACGAAGACTGCCTGGCCGACGCCTCGGAAGTCGCAGGCTGGGTCGAAAGCCGCCTGGATGACAACTCCATAGGCATCCCCACCCCTTCAGTCACGGTCTACACGTCCCTTGAGGACGCTGCCCTGGATCGGATGGAAGGCCTGGGCGCGTTCGTGGACGACACTATCCCCTTCATCCCCCAGCCCAAAGCATAGGAGATCACCATGCAAAGCATCTTCGCCGACATTCCCTTCGCCCCCACCCAGGAAGACAAGGCCATCCTGTCGTCCCTCGGGCTGAAGACGTCCGCGTCACAGGCGGACACGGACGGACACCCTCATCGTTTCTATTTGGGCTCCTGGGAGAACGTGAGCAGGGACACCGGCGACATCTGGGCCCGGGTCAACGTCTGGGCCATCTGCCTGCCTCATCCCAGTTGGGAGTTCGAAGTAATCCCTGTGGACATCAAGGACGTAAAGCATCTGTCCATCACTCCCTCGGGCTCGCTCCAGGACGTGTGGCCCATCATCGAGATGATCGCCAACGGCACCATCGGGATAGAGGTCGGCAAGCCCAAGCCCTGGCCCATCGGCACTGTCTCCGGCGACGGTTGGGACATGGACATCCTCCAAGGCCCCAAACCCCAGCGCCGCGACGTGACGTTCTACCAACACGACGTAGCCATGGGCACCGCCACCAACGGAAAGCTCTATTTCCTGGTGGCCGCCGGGGAAATCCGGTTTTGGTCCGAAGGCCCGGGCCAGGGCGAACGGTTCGACAACGCCGACGACATCTGCGCCCACTACACCGACGACACGCTGCCTCCGGCCCCTCACTGGGACAACAACAACTGGTGGGAGATCATGGAAGTCATCGGCGGCGAGTCCCTCATGGAGGCCGGTGAGGGCGATATCCTCGAGGGCACCTACGACCAGGTCCTCGCAGCCTTCGAAAAACACCTCCGGCAGCCCGAGTAAGCGTCCACCTGAGACACCAAGGAGAACAACATGGGCCACTACTACGTCATCGCCTGCCCGGAGCTCCGGGAATTCATCGACCCCCGCCAGTTCGGGGACAACATCAAGCTCATCGACATGATGACCTCGCACACCGGCTCGCTCGCCGCCTTGGCGCTCTTGCTCGCCGCCGGGAACGGCGCGGGTGATGGGGACATCATGACCCGGCAGTATCGAAAGGACTTCGAGGCCCTGGGCCGCACCGGAGACCCGGGCTTCATGGCCGGCTATCACGAGGGGCACAAACCCCGCGGCCCGGAGATCGCCGGACGCTGGGCAGGGAAGGGCATCATCCTGGCCGGCAGCCAGGTGGGAAAAGGCACCTTCGGCGCTCCCCAGGACAAGACCCTGTGGGAACACGCCCGGGAGACGTTCACGAATATCTCGGAAGATGTGCTGCTCGCCATGACGGAAAGCGAGGTCCTCTCCAGCCACATGGCCCACAAGGAGCGTCGCCCCGTCCGGCCGGAATCACAGATCACCGCCGGACGCCTGGGCGAGGCCCGGGCCGCCGGCCGCATCGAGGGGGAGATGTACCTCGTTGAAACCTACACCGGAAAGGAGGCCTAGCCCATGCGCTGCCCGCACGCCCAGACCGTCGTCGAACACGTCATGTGGGACCTGGACCGCTTCTTCGCGTTCATCCCGCAGTCCTTCACGTTCCTCATTCTGTACGGAACCCTCAACCCCGACCTGGTGAAGTAGCCGACAGGTAGCCGCAAGGAGAAAACATCATGGATAACAAGACAATCTGGACCAACGCCGACAGCGCCATGGCCTCGAAGCAGGGTTGGGACTTCTTCGAGGTCGGGGGCGGTGCCTACGAGCTCGAACGCGAGGATATGCCCCTGGATGGCTCCGCGCCGGTGTTCAAGTCGGACACAGAAGCATTGCGTTTCGTTGAGAAACAGGCCGCGGCCGGCGATGAGTTGGCCCAACGGGCCCTGCGTTTCCTTGATGAGAATTGCCCCAACGAGTGCACCAAAGCGGGCCACGACTACGAGCAAGCTCACGACGACGACTACTTTATCGTTGAGGTAGAGATCCTGGTGGAAGGGGAGGGTGGCCCCGGAACCACCAAGATGTACCGCCAGTTCATGAGGCCTTCACTGTCAGCAGCCTACGGCGAATCACGCGGAGACACCGCGCGCCGCGCGAGCCGCCTGGGGCGGTGGGAAGCCGTGGCCGAGATGAAGAACCATGGGCTGACCGTCTTGGATTCCAAGGTGTTGGCAGTCCAGGGCCCCTACCCGAAGCCCCCTCACCTGGTATTGATGAACCCCTGTCCGGAACCAGCCTGGACCACAGAAGACGCGGCTCAAGCCTCAAAACAGGGCTGGAACCTCTTCGACGTGGGCGGCGGGGCCTTCCAGCTCCAAAAAGAGGATGAGCCCGAGGCGGGGGCTCCCGTGTACGACTCGGACACCGACGCCATGCTCCACGTCAGCCGACAGGCCGCAGCCTGCGACGAATTAGCCATCAGGGCTCTGCGCTTCCTGAAGGCGCACGGCGACGACCTGCATGAGTGCTACAACTGCGGCGCCCTGTGGCTCGTGGACGACCTGGAAGAGATTCGCCACGCCTCAATGCGCATGACCCCCGGGGACCCGACCCCGTCCGGTCAGTGCCCGGCCTGCAAAGCCCTGTGCTACCCGGTCAGGATCGAGGAAAAGGCATAGCGCCATGGCCTACACTTCGCAGAAACGGCTCGCCGCCATGATGCGCGAGGTCAGGGACGCCCTGGGCCTGCGCAGCATCAAGGAGGCATGGGAGGCATACCAACGCGTGAGCCAGCTCCTTAACGAGGCCGGAGGCTTCAGCCTCTCCCCCTACAAGGACGGGGTGTGGACCCTCTCGTGCTTCCGCGACGTCGCGGCCGTGGGCCAGTGTGCTTGGCATTGCGAGCCCGTGGGCGTCTTGGAGTTCATGTCGGACCCGGAGGGCATGGCCGCCCGCTACCTGGCCAAGTGGCCGGACACCCCGCGCGAGGCCCTGGCCGCCCGGCTCGAAGAACCCACCACCGCATAGGAGGACCCCATGAAGGATATCGTCATCACCAGAAAGCCCGGCCCCTACGACGGCCCGGCCGCCTTCTCGTACGAGCTCACGGCCCCGTCTCACGGGGACATCCGATACACCGTGGAGCCCACCAGGACCTCCGGCGACACCATCAAGTGGAAGTTGGACGACAACGACCCCGGCAACTACCACGCGCGCACCTACCCCTCGAAGTCCGCAGCCGTCCGTGCCGCCGTCACGGAGATCCGCGGCATCATGCACAATGACCGCCGCAACGCGACCCCGGACATCCCCAACGAGATGCTGGAGCGGATCATCGTGCACCCGAAGGACCTCCTGCTGGACAATCGCAACCCAAGATTCATCGGGGACGTCTTCGGTCATTCCTGGCTCATGGGCCGGCACCCCAGCGACGTGGACATCCACACCCCTCAGCTTCAGGAAATCATCCGCCGGGCCATCATCGAACATCACGATGCCGGCCGCCTCATGGACAGCATCCTCGAGGTGGGCTTCCTGCGTCTGGACCCGATCATCGTCGTCCCCGAGGGCGACAAATACCGCGTAGTGGAGGGCAACCGTCGTGTCACGGCCATCAAAACCCTGCTTGGCGAACACAAAATCCGCATCAAGAAGCTCTCCGATGAGGTCCTGGCCAACCTGGAGGAGTTGGAGGTGGTCAAATTGGCCGACGGATACGATGAGGCCCAGGTCTGGACCCTATTGGGTATCAGGCATGTCTCGGGGGTCCGGGCGTGGGGGCCCTATGGCCAGGCCGAACTGGTGCGCACCCTGCACGAGCGCAAGGGCATGACCTTCATTGAAATCGGCAAGACCGTGGGTATCAGCCCGGCCAAGGCGTCCCTGTCCCTCAAGGCCCTATACGGCCTCAAGCAAATGATGCGGGACAAGGAATACGGGAAGAAAGCGACCCCCCACCTGTTCTCGGCCTTCGAGCAGAGCTATGCCCAAAAGCCCGTGCGGACCTGGCTGGGCTGGCACGCCAACACCCGGCGTTACGCCGACACCGCGAACCTTCGCGCCTTCTACCGGATGCTGGTGGACGGGACGCTGCGGGCCGTGGATGTCCGTGACCGGCTCCCCGTGGTGCTTGAGCACGAGGAGGCCAAGGCGCTGTTCCTGTCCGGCAAGGCGGGCATCGACGAGGCATTCTCGATGGCCATGACCGGCCGCCGTTTCAGTAAGGAGATCACGGCCGCCGTGTCCGGCTTCAAGGGCCTGTTGTCCAAGTTGGACGCGGACTCCATCTCTACCGAGGACCGCGAGGCCATGTCGGCGCTGCGGGACCAGCTCGACGAGCTGCTCGCCAGCAACGACGTGCACCTGGACATCGCCATTTAGAAAACCAGCGCCACGCGGCGCAAAGCAAGGAGAAAAAGAACCATGCGCATCATCGAACCAGGCTTCGAAATCTTGAACCTGCCCGACCTCAAGACCATGCTCCAAACCATCGAGCTCGCCGGTCGGACCTGCTACAAGTCCGAGGACAAGATCACTCCGGATTCGGCCCGCGCCTTCGTGGAGCGCATCATCAAGATGGGCCACGAGTCGGTCATCGAGCATGCCGGCATCACGGTGCGCTTCACCGTGGACCGCGGCGTCACCCATGAACTCGTGCGCCACCGCCTGGCCTCCTATAGCCAGGAGTCCACCCGATACGCCAACTATTCCAAGGACCGCTTCGGCCGCGAGATCACGGTCATCAAGCCCCTGTTCTGGGCCGAAGACAGCCCGGAGTTCGCCATCTGGAAGCGTTCCATGGAGGCCGCCGAAGCCGCGTATATGGCGCTGCTCGACGCCGGCGCCAAGCCCCAGGAGGCCCGAAGCGTGCTCCCCAACAGTCTGAAGGCCGAGATCGTCATGACCGCGAACCTGCGCGAATGGAGGCACGTCTTCAAACTGCGCTGCGCCGGCGCGGCCCATCCCCAAATGCGCCAGGTCATGCTCCCGTGCCTGGATGCCTTCCGCAAGGCCATCCCTGTGCTCTTCGACGACCTGGCCGCGGAGTTTCTCGACAACTAACCCACAAGTCCTCCCTGGGGCCGTCTGCGCGATCCTCCCTGCGCGGGCGGCCCTTCTTTTTTTTGCGTCTTGCAGTTGGCATATAGCAGCCAACACTTGACACAATGCGCCATTTCAGGTAAGAATGAAATCAAGAACGGGCGAGATGCCGCACCCCCCTTGTCCAGCGACTCGTGCCCACAAAACCGTTGGAGGAACGCATGCACCAGGAAGTGTTTTTGACGATGTTCCAACCTCTGGAATGGGTCATCATCGTCCCGGCCAGTCTCGTCTGCACCGACGAATACGCCGAATACGACTTCGCCCCGGACTTCGCGGTCCTCTTGGTGAGCGCCAAGGAAATCGAGGAGCTCCAGGCTTACGCCGACCTGGCCGCCAGCGCCCGTGTCGCCACGGACGATTTCATGGCCATCAGCTTCCACACCCACGCCACCGGCTTTTTCCGTTCCTCCTCGCTGCTCGAGGAGTTCTGCCTTTCCGATGAAACCATTCACCTCGTGCATACCGTGGCCGAAGGCGACGACGTTGTGGCCATGCCGAAGCTACCCTTCGACCTGGTCCGCGCCCTGAACGAGTCCGAATCCCCGGACAACGGCTACGTCAACGTGGAGGCCCAGACCGTGAACTTCTACGGCGGCAGTAGCTTCCATGGTCATTCCCTGGATGTCTCCGGCTTCGTGAAGCACACGCCCATCCTGGCCCGCACGGAGAGGATTCCTTTCAGCCTCCTCGGCCTGGCCGCATAGGGGGCCGTGAACCTAACCGTCGGAGACGAACAGCCCAACGCGGTTCTTGCCGCGGGGCTGCATATCTAAAGGAGTTTCGGAATGAGCATCAGCGCACTGACAATCGAGGTCCGGGGCACGATCAACAAGGCTTTCCGGGCCCAGGCCCAGCCCTTCTTGGACACCCTGAAGAGGATCGCTGACGAAGACCATTTGATGGATTTCCGATTCGACGCGGACAAGGGCCGGTTCTACTTTTTCTCCGGTTTCCTCAACGTCGAGGACCCGGAAGACTGCGCCGCTATCACGGACGCCCTGGCGGGCCTCGGCCCCTGCCTGGCCGAAGCGAAAGTCGTGAGGTGCAAGGACGACAACGGCGACGACCGCTCCTATGCCATCGGCCCCGATGAGGCATCCTGCTTCATGGCCATGGCCAAGGATCATATCGACGCCGGCGCCTTCCGCACTTCGAGCGCCGCCAACGGCCTTATCCTGGGCGGCCTCAAGGGTAGCCGTCTCTATGGCCAGGCCGACGTGGCCACGGGCCTGCTGCGCGGCGAAGATCGCAATGTGATCGTCGCCACTCGCGAGTCCAACTCGGACACGGTGGGAGTGTTCACCTGCCAGGAGGCCCTGGATGCGCACATCCTTGACATGTGCAACGGCGACCAGGCCGCGGCCGACGAAATATTGGCCGACATCTACACCCAGGACACGCGGATCGCCGCGTAGGAGGTTCGAAATGGACAAGACGATGCGCACAATCGAGATGATGGTCGCCTACGGGGACAACCGCTGGGACACCATGATGGTCGATATCCCGGCCGACACGCCGGACAACCAGGTGGACTCCGTGTCCCAGGCCACGGCCCTGGGCATCCTGAACAAGCAGGGCGCCGACGTGGCCATGGTCTCCGTCTACAACTACGGCGAGCAGGGCGGCCCCTGCGAGTTTCCCTCGGACATGGTCACCATCTCCCGCGACAAGGCCCGGGCCCTACTCGACACAGCCAAGTCCTTCAACGCCATCGAGGAATCCGAGGAGGACATCGAACGCGAGGACGGGTTGGACAAGATGCAGGAGGAGTCGGATACCGGCAGGGAGCTGGCTGGCCTGGTCGAGGCTCTTTTCGGCCCAGTCCTCACCGGCCAGACCGAAGCGGCAACGGCCGGGCAGGGCACCAACGCCCCCGGTGAGGCCACCAACGGCACCCAGGACCGGCGGCACCTGATCATCGCCCTGGGCATGGAAGGCGGCCTGATCCAGGGGGCCAGCGCGAATTTCCGCGTGAGCGAACTGGACGTGGACCTCAGCATCCTGATCTGCGACCGGGACACGAACGATCCGGAAGACCTCCGGCTCGATGCCGACGGCAACGAATGCTACCTCTACGACTGCACGCTCACCCACGATCCCGAATTTGCCAACGGCAGCTACGACAACCTGTGCAATGACGTGCGTCCCGAGGGCGCCGTGGAACCGGCTTAGAGCCTTCTCAAGGAGAGCGAGAATGACACTGGACCCAGAAGATATCGGCCGCGGCCAGGAGCAGTACGAGGAGTACAGGAACGCGGAGGGTCGCAACGTCGTCCAATACGACTACCGGCACTCGGAAACCGGCGAGCTCTTTTCCGTGGTGGACCCGTCACTCAAGGGTGCCAGGGAGAGGCGCAACATCTGGCTGGCCGAAAAGGGCGACCTGGACCTGGAGACCTTCTTCGATCCGCACGACCCGGACCACATGGCCGCCTACCGGCACCTGGTGGAGAAGGGAAGCTGGCCGGAGGGTTTCCTGCCCGAGGACCTGGCCTCCATGGACGGCGAGATGGTCTCCCTCATGGGCGTCATGGCGAAGGCTTGGATGTCACACATGAACACCGTGATCGACACCAGGATGCTCGCCCAGAAGCTCCTGGCCCAGGTGGTCGATGCTGGCCAGGAACACGACGGCCTGAACTGCGCCGCGCGCGAGCTGGCCAAGGACATTCTGGGCGAAGAGAAGACGGAACAATTCCTTGCCCAGTACGACCATGGCAAGTAAAGCGAAATTCGGAACATGCGTCCTCCGAAAGGGGAGCAGGGCGATGGGGGTCGCCCTCTCCCCGTCATTTCCAGGGACCTGAGTCAAAAAGGAGTAACTGATGCAATGGCTTTTTCTCGTCTTCGTGGCCCTTGTGGTCCTGTTTGTGGTCACCAGGAGCATCCTGGCGCGGCGCCGGGGCGACATCCCGCCCGACCCCTTCAAAAACTGCGAGTGGGCGCACCGATGCGCCCATGCGGACGGCATGCTTTGCCCTGGCGACGGGAATACATGTGAAACCGCCATGGCGTTTAAGAAGGACGCCGAAGCGGAAAGCCAAGAGCGCGGCTGATGGTTCTGAAATACGCCGATGGTCCCCATTGCCCGCATTGCGGCGCGCATACGGGCCGGGCTGTCTTCGACTTCCTGAAGGACGAGGAATAATGCGCTACGAGGATATCAAACCGTTCACCCAAAGCGGCACGTACGAGGTCAACGTACGACTCTTGAGCGTCGCGCGTACCATCCGTGAATACGAAGAAATGGGGTTGAAGACCAACCCAGATTTCCAGCGCGGCCACGTCTGGACGGTAGAACAGCAAGCCCGGTACATGGAGTACGTCCTTCGCGGTGGGCGATCGGCCACGGTCATCTACTTCAATAAGCCCAGCTGGAACCTCCGCGCCACGACGGGTTATGACGACTTTGTCTTGGTGGACGGACTCCAGCGCATCACTACCATCATCAACTATTTCAAGAACAAAGTGCCCATTTTCGACGGCCGTTATGCCCGTGACTTCGAGGATGAGCCCCGTGATCACCGAGGTCTACGTTTCAACGTGAACGACCTCCAGTCTCGAGCGGAAGTGCTCGATTGGTACATCGGACTCAACGCGGGCGGCGTGGTGCACTCCGTCGAAGAAATCGCCCGAGTCCGGGCCATGCTCGAACAGGAGAAAGCGTAATGCGTACCTGGCCGGAAAAAATCGACGACCTCGTGGCCGAGAAGGTCATGGGTTGGCACGAAGACGAAATCCGAGGCGTTGGCTGGTGGGACTACACTGAAGACGGACGCAAAAAATCGATATCCACGTCCTTCCTCCCCTCCTTGAAAATCCGCGATGCCAAGGTCGTTTGGGACAAGATGCGTCTCGTGGGGTTCACCATGGCCATCGTCTCCACCGAGGAAAGCATTAAGGTGTCTTTCACCCCCTGGGATAAGCGGGCCACCTACAGCAACGAGCAGCCGACGTCCAAGGGTAACGCCCTGGAGTTGGCCACCTGCTACGCGGCCCTGGCCGCGGTCGGAGTGGACGACGTGCCTGAGCCCGAAGAGGAGTAGACCATGCGACCCAACGAAAAGCCCCGCGTCACCGTGACGGCTAAGGACCTTGAGATCACCGCCTGCCGGGGCTCCGGCCCGGGCGGCCAGGCCCGGAACAAGACCTCCAACGCCATCGTCATCCGGCACCCGGCCTCCGGCGTGACGGTCCGATGCGAGAGCCACCGTAGCCAGCGGTCCAACAAGACCGAGGCCCTGCGCAAGCTCTCCGAGCACCCCAAATTTATGGCGTGGGCCTCGATGCGCCTACGCGAGATGGAGGACGGCGAAACCCTGGACCAGCGCGTGGATCGCATGATGTCCAAGGGAGACATCAAGGTCGAGGTGCGTGACGAGGACGGCCTTTGGGCCCAAGAAGGCGCGTCATGACCGTCATCTCTCTTGAGCACGCCGGTCCGGACGACGAGTCCGTGGTTTCTGGGGTCACCATAGACGGGCACCACCACCCGTTTAATGACAGTTCCCCCTCCCCGGCGATCAAGGCCATGTATAGGGAGATCCGGCGGCTTGAAGCCAAACTCGCTGCCCAGGCGTCCCGGTCCTACAAAGAAGCCCAGCGCATCGCTGGGGAAATGACCAAGGCCATGTGGGAGGGGCTGGAAGACGCCTACGCGGGCAAGGCCTCCGCCTCCTGGAGCCAAGCCGGCGGTTTGCGCTATACGCATACCGAATCAGTCTCCCGACCGATTCTGCGCAGCCTTCTTCTCGCCGGCTTGGTCCACCGTGGTTCCCTGACCGGCCAGGCCAATGGCTTTCATCTCCCCGAGGGCACGATGCCCCTGACGCCTACCGACCTGTCCCACCGTGTGGTTTTAGCGGGCCAGCGCATCGAGGGCAGCCGGATCACAAAAATTATGAGGGATACGGCCGTGGCTGCCCTCGACGGGCGCACGGCAATTTAGGTATGTTTTCGAGGCAGACGACTGGAAATGAGTTGGCCAGAGAGACCGGTCCCGTAAAAGACGTGCCCCCCTGATGTCGCAGTTGGACGCCAGGGGGGCTTTCTTGTGCCCATCGCTTGTGGATCGTCAATGATACGTCAGTGATGGGGATTAGCTGGAGCCACCACTCAAAATGCCTGTCTCACTGCTCGGGCTGATGTCTGCCGCCAGTTCTTGTAGCCTCCACCATGAAACACCAATCACTACACCCGCCTTCATGGAGCGCAACCCGTACCAGCCGTTGTAGCCGCACCTAAAAAACCCATCACTGCATCTGACCACCCCTTGCAGGCCACGGCCCAGCGGTTGTAGCCGCATCTAAAAAACCAATCACTACACCTCTACCAGTTGAAGACTGTGAAACACTTCCGTTGTAGCCGCACCTAAAAAATCAATCACTACACCCTTCTTCGTCATATTCGGGCGGGACATCTACGTTGTAGCCGCACCTAAAAAACTAATCACTACACCCCCCAGCACGATGCACAGCCGCGCCACGGTGTTGTAGCCGCACTTAAAAAACCAATCACTACACCCTGGCCAAAGGCCAGAGCGTCACGGTCCAGTTGTAGTCGCACCTGAAAAACCAATCACTACACCGAAGATAGACGTCTTTGCGGATCTTCTTGCGTTGTAGCCACTCCTAAAAAACCAATCACTACACCTCAAAACAGGAGATCTTCGTGTTTTCCGAAGTTGTAGCCGCACTTAAAAAACCAATCACTACACCGGCATCGGATGCGGACGGAGTTCTTCTTCCGTTGTAGTCGCACCTAAAAAACCAATCACTACACCGTCGCTGTCCTCCAGCCGCTCGCAGGCCTTGTTGTAGTCGCACCTAAAAAACCAATCACTACACCCAAACCCTGGATAGGGCGTGTTCGCATCCCGTTGTAGTCGCACCTAAAAAACCAATCACTACACCCGATACGCTTGAATCACCCGGTATATTTGACGAATTACCCCAACACGCCGCGAAAAAACAACCACGACGGCCACTTTACGCCGCCAATTCGTCCGGTTTTTTCCAGGGCCTCGGCATCAGGCACTCCTGCATCCCGTCCCTCCGCCAGTACGGCGGAAAGACCCGCATGTAGCCCCGGGCCCAGGACCCGGCCAGCGCCTGAACCTCCGGCCCGAAATCCTCTCCCACCGGCAAAGGCCGCATGACCCGACCTCCTGACACCAGGGACAGGTCCCTTTCCTCCTCCTCCACGGCCACGGACTCGATCTCGCCGTACCCCTGGGTCGCCCTGGCCCCGATGTGGCTCATGCAGGCCAGAAGGCGCCCGACCTCGGCACGCTCACCGACGCAATGGAAGGCATAGGACGTCCAGGGCAACGCCCGGGTAGAAAGGATGAACGCCTTGTGCGCGCCCGACCCCTCGTTCAGGTGAGACTTCTTGACCTTGTCGTCCTCGATGAACTGGAGCAGCTCACCGTGGCTCAGTTCCCTGGCCAGGGAATTCTTCGTGTAGCGTCGCTCCACCGTGTCAAAAGGGAACACGTTTGGGCCGGGCTCCCATGTCGAAGCGTGGTAGACGCCTGCGGTCCGCTTGAGCGGCAGGCGCTCGATGGCGGCCAGGTCGCCGCCGGCCTCGCGCACCGCGCACCAGGACAGGATGCTGTCGAAAAACGTCATCCGCGCCAGCACGGCCGGGCGCAAAAGGCTGAAGGTCACTTTGAGATTCTGCATCTCTAGTCCTCTTTGTAGGCCGCGATCGTCTCGCGGCAAATTCGGCCCAGGAACTCCTGGACCCGTTGTTCGTCTACACCCTCAAAGGAACCCAGGGCCTCCCTGACGCTCTGCACGAAGGCCTTCGCGTCGCGCCTATCCAAAGCGTCCAGCATCCCAAGCCCCATCACGAGGACATCCGCCAGGTTCGCGTCCTTGGTGTTTTTTTTGATCTCCCGCGCGCGGCTCCTCCATTGCTTCGGGAAGGCGCGCACGCAAAAAACACACCGGCCGTTGGATTCTTCGGCCATGCCCCCCCCTATTCGCCCAGCACATGCACCGCCCAGGCGTTCGGCAATACGCAGTTCACGAGCTTCGTCACCTCCGGGCACACACAAGCCCGGAACATTGCGAAGGCCTCCACGACATCCTTCTCCCCGGCCAACGCGGCGGGTAGGCGGCTCACCCCGTTGAACAGGGCGTAGAAAGGCCCGTGACGTTTCTTCTTGGACAGCTTGGCCAAAGCCGACAGCTCCATGATCTTGCCGGCCTGGTCCAGGGCCCAGGCGAGTGCCGCCCGGTCCACGACAATATTCTCGCCGCCGACCTGGACGAAGAACACGTCCCGGCTCAACGAAACCCGGGTCTTCCAGAGCAGGTGTTCGGGTTTGATGGAACCCTTGCTTTTCAGAGCCCAGCAGAACGGCGGCTCCGTCGGCTCAAGCATGTACCTGGGGATCGCGACCTTCGGCACCGACGTGTAGGACTTCGGCAGCCCTTCCTTGGCCTGGTGCTCGAAGCGCAGCACCTTCTCCTTGGTGATGAGCACGTTGCCCGTCAGAGGGAGACATCTTGCGGTGAAGAGTTGTCGGCACGAATCGCAGACGAAGCGCGTCCGGCCGACTTGGTCCATATCGTTGAAGTTCGCCCCGAACACCATGGTCAGCTTCGAAAGATTGTTCTGCTTCGGATCGTCCTTGAGCATGACGCCGGCAGGCCTGACCGCGCCGCATAGGGCGCAGGGTTCCGAGTCGTTATCCTCGACAGGGGAAAAAGCCCTGCTTTCCGACACCTTCGGGGGAGGATCAACCTCCCCTCTGGTGTGCTCGCAAAAGAGCTGTGACGGCGTCAGCATCAGGCCGCCTCCTTGAGGGAGTTCAGGTAGCCCAGGGTGTACAGGCGCTTGAGCTCGATGCCCGAACGCCACTCTTCGTAGGCGGCCAGCTCCTCATCGAAACCCTGCTGCACGAACCCGTCGGTGCCGATGGCCACCATGCGGCCTTGGTCGTCGTTCAGCCGCATGGAGACGTGGCCGAAGCCCCAGCGGCGGTGGGCCCCAAGGTAGGGGTGATCGGCGAAACGGCGCAGGGCTGCCACGAATAGCCCGACCTGGGCCGGGCTCACGTTGTCGAAGTGCGACCGGAATGCCATGGCCATGTTGGGCACGATGTACTCCACAGCGCCCAACTGACCGGCCGCGGCGGCGAGTTCCTCCTCGGCCTCGTACTCGGTCCCCTCCTCCTTTGCCTTCTTTTTGGCCTTGCGGTCCTCGGTGCGCTTCTGGCGCATCTCCTCGGCGTCCTTGATGGCCTGCTCGACTTCCTTGGCGTCAAGGTAGATCTCATTGGCC
>Ga0272444_10001914_pt1 | contig 19570 bp, 16 predicted proteins | sample SSMForm13_FD_201033 | JGI IMG/M metagenome (GOLD analysis project Ga0272444, IMG submission 201033) | Marine sediment archaeal communities from Little Sippewissett salt marsh, Falmouth, MA, United States - SSM-Form-13 | ecosystem: Environmental > Aquatic > Marine > Wetlands > Sediment ... | reverse complement strand
GCGTCGTCGAGACGGCCCAAGCGATCCAGATCCCGCCGGAGAGCGAGATGATCCACGTCATCCCACGGCAGTACATCGTCGACGGGCAGGACGGGATCACGGATCCGGTCGGTATGACGGGCACGCGGCTTGAAGTCGACGTCCACATCGTGACCGGCGCGATCACGGCGGTCCACAACCTCGTGCGGTGCGTCGAGAACCTCGGAATCGGGATTCGACAGATCGTCCTCGAGCCGATCGCGTCCTCTCTTGCCGTGCTCTCCTCTGCGGAGAAGGAACTCGGCGTGATCCTGATCGACATCGGCGGGGGGACGACCGACATCAGCGTCTTCCGAGGCGGCGACATCTGGTTCTCCAAGGTCGTGCCGATTGCTGGCGAGCACATCACCAACGACATCACCGTCGGCCTGCAGACGCCGATCGAAGAAGCGGAACTTGTCAAGAAGCAACACGGGAGCGCGCTCGTCGACAGCGTCGGTGAGGACGACAAGATCGAGGTCGCCACGATCGGCGGTGACGAGAAGAAGGTCGTCTCGAAGAAGAAACTTGCCAAGATCATCGAGCCGCGCGTAGAGGAGCTGCTCGATCTCGCAATGCAGGAGGTCGAAGACGCCGGGTATCGCGATCTCGTTCCGGCCGGGCTGGTGCTGACCGGTGGGTCTTCGCTTCTCGATGGGCTCGCTGAGTTCGCCTCCCAGCGGTACGACATTCCCGTTCGGCGCGGCAAGATTCCGCAGGGGATTCACGGCCTCCGCGACATCGTCGAATCGCCGATCTACGCCACGTCGATTGGGCTCCTCCGCTACGCGGTCGAGACGAAGGACTTCAAGAAGCCGGAGTTCAGCGAACCGAGGAGAACGTCGGTCATCAGCAAGCTGTTCTCTTGGTTCAACCGCTTCTTCCGGGGGTAGCCGATGCCTGATCAGCTGAACCTCATGTCCCCAGCGCGCCTGATGGTCGTCGGAGTGGGCGGCGGAGGCGGAAACGCGGTTGACCGGATGTTCAACACGTCGGTGAACGGCGTCGAACTTGTTGCCGTCAACACGGACGCACAGGTCCTCGACGTCGTCCGATCCCACCGCACGCTGCAAATCGGGCAGAAGCTGACCAACGGCCTCGGGGCCGGCGGAAACCCGGAGATCGGTCGCCTCGCCGCTGAAGAGAGCCGAGAGGCGATCGTCGATCTGATGCGCGGCGTCGACATGGTCTTCATCACCGCAGGGATGGGCGGCGGAACGGGAACCGGGGCCGCTCCGGTCTTCGCCGCGCTCGCCAAGGAGGCCGGCACGCTGACGACGGCGATCGTCACCCGTCCGTTCTCGTTCGAAGGGATCGCGCGGGCGGAGAAGGCCGAGGCGGGAATCGCACGTTTGGCCCAAGGCGTCGACGCCCTGATCTGCATCTCGAACGACAAGCTCCTCAAGGTCGCGCCGGCCGAGACACCGATCACGGCGGCCTTCGAGATCGCGGACGAGGTCCTCCGGCAGGGCGTGGAGGGAATCTCAGACCTGATCACCATCCCGGGGATGATCAACCTCGACTTCGCCGACATCGAAAGCGTGATGCGCGGTGCAGGGACGGCGATGATGGGAATCGGCGTAGGCCAAGGGGACTCCAAAACGAAAGAGGCCGCTCGGAACGCCATCTCGTCACCGCTTCTCGACGGTTCGATCCGCGGGGCCAGGAAAGTGATCATGAACATCACCGGCGGCTCGGATCTGACCCTGGAAGAGGTCACCGAGGCCGCATCGCTGATCCGCGAGGCCGTCTCCGATCGAGCCGACATCATCTTCGGAACCGCGATTCGCGACGGAATGGATACCGTCCGGCTCACCGTCATCGCCACCGGGTTCTCGGTCGCCTACGGCATGGAAGAGGAAGAAGGCGGCGCACTGACAAACGAGACGATGCTCGCTCGACTCGAGCAGGAGAGCCGGGTCGGCGTCCACGACTTCGACATCCCGACGTTCCTTCGACGCGGCCGACGCTCTCGGGAAGAAGCGCCACGCCCCCCGTGGGGCGAGCCGCGCGAACGAGAGCGGGAAGACGCCGCGCGCATCGCGAACAGCTAGCTCCGCCGAACGCCACCAGCGCGAAAACGCGAAGCCCCCTGAGAAGGGGGCTTCTTCTTTGCCAGAGGTGGGGGTCGAACCCACACGACCCAAAGGGCCACGGGATTTTGAGTCCCGCGCGTCTGCCAATTCCGCCACTCTGGCGTTCGCCGTCCCGCAAGGAAGACCGGTCGCATCTTACTCCGACTCGCGAAACGGGTCCACGCAACGGCGTTCGCAGTACTCCGACCTTCCCCGGAATCGCGCCAAGCGCCGTCACCTACAACGTAACGTCCATCACCGATGAACGGGTGTACTGATCCGTCGCCATCGGCTCATCGACCCGCCTCACCGGCGGCTTCATCGCACGGACCGGCGGCTTCGGCGACCCCAAGTTCGAGTTCACCTTCGGCTGGATGACCCGCTGGTAAAGCGACCGCGAGCGTCGAGGAGTCGTCCGGCCTCGGCGTCGATGAGGACCAACGGCCCGCCTGCGTCCGGAGCAATCCGCGCCGCTGGCGGGTCGTCGCTTCCTCCCATCTGCGCGACGGCCTCCGCCTTGCTGCTCCCTACGGCGAGGAGGATCACGTGTCGCGCGGCATTGATGAGGGGCAGCGTTATCGTGATCCGCCATTCAGGTTCGGCGGAGACGTGCACGGGCAGGATCCATCGAACCGTCTCCGTCAGCGCCTGATGCTGCGGAAAGAGGGACGCAGTGTGCCCGTCCGCCCCAATGCCGAGCAGGACGAGATCGAACCGGCCTCCCTCGGAGAGCTCGCGGCGAACCAGGATCTCGTAGGCGTCGGCCGCCTCGATCGGTTCGCGCTCTCCCTCGATCCGGTGAATGTTCTCAAACGGAATGGACACGCGCTCGAGGAGCGCGCGCCTCGCCGCCCCGTAGTTGCTCTCAGAACTGGCCGGCGGGACACAGCGCTCGTCCGACCAAAAGGCGTGGACGGTTTCCCATTCGATCGATTCGGAGCACGCAAGACGTTCGTACAACGGGATCGGTGTCGATCCACCCGACAGCGCAACGAGAAACCGACCGCGTTCACGGACCGCTTCGCTGGCCAGAGCCTCGAAGCGGGCCGCCGCATGGTCGTAGAGCGCGGCGGTCCCAGGGAACCTGATCGTCTTCATGCTGTCTTGACCTCGTGACACGCGTCGAGCCACCGGCGCTCTTCGCCTCCCAACAGCGTCCGCGCCTCGTCCGGCCCCCAGGAACCACCCGTGTACTCGAACGGGCGGCGCTCGACCCCGAGAAGCGGCTCGACGATCTTCCACGATTCCTCGATCTCGTCGTTCCGGATGAACAGCGACGGATCCCCGCACAGCGCATCGAGAAGGAGCCGCTCGTAGGCGTCGGGTAGGGCGACCGCCCCGAAGTAATCCTCGTACTGGAAGATCATGTCAACCGGACGTGTCGCCATGCCGGCTCCGGGAAGCTTCGTCTCAAACTGGATCTGCACGCCCTCGTCCGGCTGGATCTTGAGCGAAAGACGATTCGGTGCAGGCTTGGCGCCGGGGAAGAGGCGATGCGGAACCTTGCGGAACTGAAGCGTGATCTCGGTCGTCTTCTCCGCGAGGCGTTTCCCGGTCCTCACGTAGAACGGGACCCCGCTCCACCGCGGGTTGTCGATCGACAGACGCAGGGCAGCGAACGTCGGGGTCCTCGAGTCATCGGCAATCCCCTCTTCGTCACGATATCCAGCGTATTGGCCGAGGATCACGTTGCCGATTCCGACGGGCTCGATGGCGTTGAGAAGCTTCACCTTCTCGTTGCGCAACGCGCCGGCGTCGGCAGCGATTGGAGCCTCCATCGAGACGAGCGCGAGAAGCTGGAGGAGGTGACTCTGCACGATATCGCGGAGAACACCGGCACGATCGTAGTACTCCGATCGGCGCTCGACGCCAATCGTCTCGGCGACGGTGATCTGAACATGATCGACGTGGTCTCGGTTCCAGAGGGGCTCGAAGATCGCATTGGCGAAGCGGAAGGCGAGAATGTTCTGAACCGTCTCCTTGCCGAGGTAATGGTCGATCCGGTAGACCTGCGCCTCCTCGAACGCGTCGTGAACCAGTTCGTTCAATGCCCGCGCGCTTGGCAGGTCCTCACCGAATGGCTTCTCGAAGACGACGCGCCGCCATCCGCCGACCTCGTTCGTCAACTTTGCCTTGCTCAAGCCGCGAACGACTGCGGAGACGGCACTCGGAGGCGTAGCGAGATAGAAGAGGAGGTTCCCGTCGGCGCCCCCCAGGATCTCGTGCTGCCGGAGATGTTCGGCGAGCCGCAGGTAGTCGTTCGAATCCTCTGTCGACATTCGGAAGTAGGAGAAGCTGCGCTCGAACTCGGGCCAGAGGGTACAGAGCTTCGGATCCGGCTTGAGACGCGCGTACTCCCTGACGCCTTCGAGCAGGCGAGCGCGAAACGCGTCGTCGGATAGCTCGCGCCTCCCGACCCCGATCACGCGCGTCCCTTCGCAGAGGTGTCCGGCGCAGGCCAGACTGTGAAGCGCCGGAACGAGCTTCCGATGTGTGAGATCGCCCGATGCTCCGAAGATCACGATGGCGGCCGGGGGGGCGCAGTCGATCCCGCCGGCCAGTCCCCTAGGTCGGTTTGACGTCATGCCCACCGAACTCCTGCCGGAGCGCGGCAAGGAGCTTCGCCGCGTAGCTTCCTTCCTGCCGGCTGGCGAGGCGCATCAGAAGGGAGAGCGTGATCACCGGAGCGGGAACGTTCTCCTCGATCGCTTCGAAGACGGTCCACCGCCCCTCGCCGCTGTCGGCGACCCAGGGAGCGATTCCATCCAGATCCTGATTCCCGTCGAGCGCATCGGAGATCAGGTCGAGCAGCCAGGATCGGATGACGCTTCCGTGGCGCCAAATCTCGGCGACCTGGTGGAGATCGAGCGCGTACTCCGGCTTCTCCTTCAGAATCTCGAACCCCTCCGCGTACGCCTGCATCGCACCGTACTCGATCCCGTTGTGAACCATCTTGACGAAGTGGCCCGAGCCGGTCGGCCCGACGCGCCCCCACCCGATCGACGGCTCCGGCGCGAGCGCTTCGAAGGCCGGCCGCAGACGCTCGACGATCTCCTCCTCGCCGCCGATCATCAGGCAGTAGCCTTCCATCAACCCCCAGATACCTCCGCTCGTCCCCACATCGATCAGATGAAGCGAGGATTCCCGTAGCATTTCGTCTCTTCGTAGCGTGTCGCGGTGGTTGCTGTTTCCTCCGTCGACGATCGTATCGCCAGGCTCGAGGAGCCCGCCGAGCCGGGCGATCATCGCCTCCGCCGCCTCGCCCGCCGGAACCATCACCCAGACCGCACGAGGCACCGAAAGCCGGGCGACGAGCTCCTCGAGCGACACCGCCGGGCTGATGCGCTCTTCCTCGTCAGCCAGGGTCTGCGCGACCTCGACCGTGCGGTTGTACGCGATGACCTCGTGGCCGGCACGTGAGAGGCGGCGGGCCATGCTGCCGCCCATCTTGCCGAGTCCCACAAACCCGATCTTCATGGGATCACACCTCCTCGGGCCCGGGTCGAACCCTATGCTCCACGCCGTCCGCTCCGGCGACGATGAGATCGGTTGCCAAATCGAGGAAAAGGCCGTGAGCGACGATGCCGGGCCGTTCGTCCAACCGTCGAGCCAACCGGTGTGCGTCCTCGATTCCCGGCCAACGGCAGTCGAGGATGAGATTCCGAGCGTCCGTCAGGAACGGGCTACCGCCGCCGCGGACCTCGACGCGAGCGCCGAGAGACTCGAGAAACCTCGTCTCGGTTCCGCGTGCGAACGGGACGACCTCCACGGGGAGCGCGAAACGCGTCCCGAGCCGGTCGGAGAGCTTCGACTCGTCGACGACGATCATCTCGCGCCGACTGGCACAGGCGACGACCTTCTCACGGAGGAGGGCGCCGCCGCCGCCCTTAATGAGGTCCATGTTCGGATCGACTTCGTCGGCCCCGTCGATCGTCAAGTCGATGACCGAATGGTCGTCGAGCGACGTCAACGGGATCCCAAGATCCTCCGCCGCCTTCGCGACCTCGATCGAACACGGCACGGCAAGGATGCCGGTCAGATCGCCCTCTGCGAGGCGCCGAGCGATTCGCGCGACGGCGAACGCCGCCGTCGAACCGTGGCCGAGGCCGACGATCATCCCCGACTCGACAAACTCGGCCGCGTGCTCCGCCGCCGCTCGCTTCTGCTCCGCTGCCCGATCCTTCTTCATGTCAGTTTCCTCGCCAGATCCTCGATCTGCGTTGGGTCACCGAGACGAAGCGCCAAGACACGGCGCCCGGCGTCGAGCAGCGCCCGGCGATCGCCATGCGACTGCGCCTCGATCAGCGTGCCAAACGTCAAGGCTGCGTCCGTCTCACCGGCCTGGTCCGGGATCGGCACGTCACCTTCCGGAGTCGTGAGCAGCTGGATGAACAAGCCTCTTCCTCCGTCCCCCTTGTGTAGCTGGCCGGTGGAATGGAGGAAGCGGGGGCCGTAGCCGACGGTCGTCGCCACGCGATATCGATCGCGCAGGGCGACACGAAGTGCCGTCAGCGCTTCAGACATCGGACGGCTCGGAGGAAGGTAGGCGTGAAGGGCGATGTAGGCCCCGTCGCCGGCGGAGGCGAGAAAGCGTTCGATCGCGTCCGCCGAGGCTGGCTCGGCCTCGTCCGCCGGGAGAGACCCGGTCTTCCGATACGCGTCCACCATCCGCCTCGCCAGGATCTTGGCCGCCTCCACGTTCGGCTGATCGAACGGGTTGATCTGGAGAACCTCACCGACGAGCGCCGTCGCCAGCTCCCAGAGGAAGAACTGCTCCCCGATGGCGTACCGATCGTCCAGATCGATCCGCGCCGTCGGATGCCCCGCTTCCGCGAGAGCGGCGACGGCCGCGTCCTGCGAACAGTCATCGGCTAGGCGAAGGTGAACGAAGAGGCGATCCGACCCGTAGGTCGCCGGCGGCGCGATCGGCTCCCCGACCACGGGGAGGATTCCGGTTCCCTCTTTCCCCGTGCTCTCCGCAATCAGCTGCTCGACCCAGTTCCCGAAGGCCGCCACTTCCTCTGAGATGATGAACGTGGCTTTGTCGCGTCCGTCCCTCGCCGCCGCACCGAGAAAGGCGGCGAGGCGAACGGCCGGGTTCGCGTCGAGGGGCTCAGACCTTGCGCACTCCCTTGAGAGCGACTGCGCACGCCTCAGGATCTGCCGCACTTCGACGCCAAGCAGGGCCGCCGGAATCAGGCCGAAGAGAGAGAGCGCCGCGTACCGGCCACCGAGGTTCGGATCGTTCTCGAAGATCTCGCGGAAGCCGCCCCGTTCGGCAAGCTCGACCAACGGGCTCCCCGGATCGGTGATCGCGCCGAAGCGCCGGCCGACATCGTCCGGACCGATGCGCGTGAGAACGCGTGCAAGGAAGTATCGGAAAAACGAGAGCGTCTCCGTCGTCGTCCCTGACTTCGTGGCAACGAGGAAGAGCGTTCGAGACAGGTCGAGCGTCTCCTCAACCCCGAGGACGGCGTCGGGATACGTGCTGTCGAGAATCGTGAGATCCGGATAGCCATCTGCGTTTCCAAAGGTGAGAGAGAACGTCTCGGGGGCGAGACTGGAGCCGCCCATACCCAGCAGCAGAACGTGGCGGAAGCCGCCTTCGCGAACGTCCGCGACGAACCGGTCGATGCGGTCGAGTTCCTTCGGCACTCTCTCCGGCAGATGGAGCCAGCCGAGACGGTTTTCGATCTCGGCCGGATCGTCCTTCCAAACGGTGTGGTCGTGGGACCATACCCGAGGAAGCACGAGCTCCTCTTCGAAGCGCGCGCGAATCGCGGCGGCGGCGTCCGGGGAATTCGCCAAGTGCAACATCCGGTCTCCTCTCGCGCGAAAGGCTTTCGGCCCGTAGACACGATAGCACAAACCACCGGAACGCTCCCGCCTCGAAATCGGGCCGGCAGGCGGCTTCGAATGCTTCCCCCGCCGCACGCCGGGCGTGACAGTGCGCGGTGAAGGAGAACGTACACGGCGCCGCGAAGCGGTGACAAGCCTCGGCGTCCCGTGAGGCCGGCTTCCCGTGCGCGTGAAGGGCTCGGCGTAGGGGATCGTGCGTGCCCCCCCACCAGAGCCAGCACATTGGATCTCCGAAGCGAACGCCGTAGGATTGTGAAACGCCGCGCCGAGCTGATCTGAGACTGGAGGAGACGACCGTGAGCACCGTTCCGTTCGATGCGGCCATTTTCGATCTGGATGGGGTTGTCACGTTCACCGCATCGACCCACGCGGCCTCGTGGAAGCGGATGTTCGACGGGTTCCTGCAGACTCGTTCCAAGCGAGCCGGCGAGCCGTTCGTCCCGTTCGACCCCGAGTCCGACTACCTAACGTACGTCGACGGCAGGCCGCGGATCGAAGGAGTGAAGAGCTTCCTCGCTTCTCGCGGAATCGAGCTGCCGGAAGGGACGTCCGCCGAGTCGCCGAACGACGAAACGGCCTGGGGCCTCGGGAACAGGAAGAACGAGGCGTTCCGCGAGGTCTTGCAGACCGAGGGCGTTGAGGTCGACGAGGCGACGGTCTCGTTCATCCGGGAGCTCCTCGAGCGCGGAATCCGCGTTGCGGTCGCCTCCTCCAGCAAGAACTGCCTTCCGATCCTCGAACGTGCTGGCCTGACGGAACTCTTCGAAGCGCGCGTCGACGGCGTCGTCTCCGAGGAGATCGGCCTCAAGGGGAAGCCGGACCCCGACATCTTCCTCGAAGCGGCGGACCGACTCGGCGTCGCGGCGAGTAACTCGATCGTCGTGGAGGACGCCATCTCGGGCGTGCAGGCCGGCCGCGCCGGACGGTTCGGCCTCGTCATCGGAATCGATCGCGTCGGAGCGGCCGTGGCGCTACGAGAACATGGTGCCGATCTGGTCCTGGAGGGATTCGGAGCGGACTCTTTCCGCCTCGTGAGCGCCTGGTTCGAACGTCGCGCAGAGCGGCGGCCCTCTGCGCTGCGTGACTGGCCGGACATCAAGAAAGGCCTGGCCGGGAAGCGTCTGGCCGTCTTCCTTGACTACGACGGAACGCTGACTCCGATCGTCAGTCGTCCCGATCTGGCTCTTCTGAACGACAAGCGACGCGCGATGCTGAGAAGAGTGGCCGAAGCGTTTCCCACGGCGATCATCAGCGGTCGCGGCCGGGAGGACGTCGAGGACCTTGTCGGGCTCACGGAACTAGCCTACGCCGGGAGCCATGGATTCGACATCGTGGGACCGCACAGCGCGCCGGTCGGGCATCAGGTCGCCGGCTGGGTCGAACCGGTCATGGCAAACGTCGCGCGGGAGCTGGCGGACGCCGTCGCTTCGGTCAAAGGCGCTCTCCTCGAGCCAAAACGCTTCTCGGTCGCCGTCCACTACCGGCTGGTGTCCGAAGGCGCGATCCGGCAGGTCGAAGACGCCGTCGACCGGGCAGTCGGGGCCGACGCGCGACTGAAGAAGGCCGCAGGGAAGAAGGTCTTCGAGATCCGACCCGACATCGACTGGGACAAGGGGAAGGCGCTGCTCTTCCTGCTGGAGGCGCTCGGCCTCGATCGGCCCGACGTTGTCCCAATCTACATCGGCGACGACGTGACCGACGAAGATGCGTTCGCGGCGCTGGCCGATCGCGGGATCGGCATCCTCGTGTCGGAGGCACCGCGACCGACGGAGGCGAGCCACTGGATGCAGGCTCCGTGGGAGGTCTACGCCTTCTTCGAGCATCTCCTGGAATGGGCAGGGACGGTTCGATGACCGCCGACTGGCAGTTGATCTACGAGGGATACGACCCGGAAGAGGAGCTCCTTCGTGAGACGCTGTGCACGCTCGGCAATGGCGTGTTCGCCACGCGAGGCGCAGCCGAGTGGGCGACGGACGACGGGACCCACTACCCGGGAACGTATCTCGCCGGCGGGTACAACCGGCTAACGAGCGTGGTCGGCGGCCGCGACGTCGTCAACGAGGATCTCGTCAACTTCCCGAACTGGCTTGGGCTCACGTTCCGGCCGGCGGAGGGCCACGAGCTGGGCGATCCGGCAAGCGAACTCAGCGACTACCGCCAGGAGCTCGATCTGAGACGCGGGATCCTCCGAAGAGCCTTCGCCGTGAGAGACTCCGCAGGAAGGGAAACACGCGTTTCGTCGCGACGATTCGTCCACATGGCGAACCCTCACTTGTGCGCAGTCGAAATGGAGATCGTGCCGCTCAACTGGTCGGGAGACGTCACGATCCGTTCAATCCTCGACGGGACGGTGACGAACAACGGCGTCCCGCGCTACCGCGAACTGCGCGGAGATCATCTCACGGCCGCCGAGACCGGAGAGGATGCCGGGATCATCTGGCTGAGTGCGCGGACGAAACAGTCAGCGCTGGGCGTCGCGTTGGCGGCGCGGACTCGCATCGCGAGCGGGGAAATCGAAGGCCCGACCTCGAGCGCCGTCCGGTCGGATGAGGCGACGATCGAAGGCGCTTTCGAGGTCGAAGCGCGCGCCGGATGCCCAATCACGATCGAGAAGGTCGTCTCCCTCCGCACGACGCGAGATCTCGCGTTCGGCGATTTGGTCGAGGACGCCGTCCTCAACGCACGCCGCGCGTCATCATTCGACGAACTCGCCGCTTCCCACGCCTCCGCATGGGAAGCGCTCTGGGATCGGTACGACATCGAGGTCGACGTGACGCCTGACGCGGAGATCGAGCCCCATTCGATCCAGCTCATTCTGAGGCTCCACACGTTCCACCTCCTGCAGACGGCGTCTCCCAACACGATCGGCCGAGACGCGAGCGTCCCGGCGAGAGGCCTTCATGGCGAGGCGTATCGAGGGCACATCTTCTGGGACGAGATGTACCTGTTTCCGTTCTACCTCCATCGGAATCCGGATCTCGCTCGCGACCTCCTCCTCTATCGGTATCGCCGCCTGGGAGAGGCCCGAGCCGCCGCCGCCGCCACAGGATTCGCGGGCGCGATGTACCCGTGGCAGAGCGGATCGAGCGGCCGGGAGGAGACGCAGATCATCCACTTGAACCCGCGATCGGGGACGTGGGATCCGGACCACAGTCATCTGCAGCGACACGTCAGTGCGGCGATTGCGGCCGATGTGTGGGCCTACATCCGAACGACCGGCGACCACGGCTTCCTCGCGAGCTACGGGGCAGAGATGCTGGCCGAGATCGCCCGATTCTGGGTGAGCACAGCACGCGAGAGTGAGGAAGGCAGATTCGGTATTCCCGGCGTGATGGGACCTGACGAGTACCACGAGGCGTATCCCGGAGCGGCCGAAGGAGGACTCCGAAACAACGCGTACACCAACGTCATGGCGGCGTGGTGCGTGGAAAGAGGGCTCGTCGCCCTCGACCGTCTCGACGTGCGGGATCGGAAGGCTCTCGTCGGGCGCCTGTCGCTGACGGAGGAGGAGCTGGAGCGCTGGCGCGAGGTCGTCTCCGGGATGATGGTCCCGGTCCTCCCCAACGGGTTGATCGAGCAGTTCGAGGGGTACGGGAACCTCGAGGAGCTTGACTGGGACGGCTACCTCAAGAAGTACGATTCGATCGGGCGGCTCGATCGAATCCTCAAGGCCGAGGGGAACTCCCCGGATCGATACAAGCTCTCCAAGCAGGCCGACCTTTGCATGCTTTTCTACCTGTTCGATTTCGAAGAACTCGCGGGCCTTCTGGCGCGAACCGGCTACACGCTCACCAAGGAGAAAGCGGGCGCAACGATCGAGTACTACCGAGAGCGCACGTCGCACGGTTCGACGCTCAGTCATCTCGTCTTCGCCGCGATCCTTGACGAGATCGACCGCGACGCAAGCTGGGAGCACTTCGTCGAGGCGCTCCGAAGCGACGTCGATGACGTCCAGGGCGGAACGACCCCCGAAGGGATTCACACGGCGGTCATGGCGGGCACGGTTCGTCACGTGGTCGAGCGCTTCGCCGGGCTACACCTCTCGTCCGAATTCCTCTCGATGGCACCACGCCTACCGAACGGGATCGGGCGGATTCGGTTCACGGTCCGATGGCGACACGTTCTCGTGACCATCGATGTTGATCCTTCCCGCGTCCGGTTCGAGGTTCCGGAGAGCGCGCACACGCCAATCCCGATCCGCGTGCACGGGAAGGAAGGGAGCGCCGCGGGCGGAACGTCACACGTGGTAGAGTACGCGTCTCAGTCCTGAGCCGGCCGAACATGCTCTGCAAGAGGGGGAGGCCATCGAGGTGAGTCCACGATCCGATCACGAATCGCTTGACGCCAAGGGCCTCGCCCACTTGGCAATCGTGTGCGTCATCTGGGGAAGCACGTACCTCGCCATTCGCCTCGCCGTGCGCGAGGGCGGCGGCATCCCTCCGTTCGCTCTCGGCGCGATGCGCGTCCTCGTCGCCGGTTCCGTCCTTCTCGGTTGGGGCGCCGCACGTAGGATGCGGATTCGGCTGAAACGCGCGGAATGGATCACGCTCGCTGTTGCCGGCCTTCTCATGTGGCTCGGGGGAAACGGCCTGGTCAACTGGGGCGAGCAACGGGCTGACTCGAGCTACGCGGCGTTGCTTGTCGCGTCGGTGCCGATCTGGGGCGCCGCACTCGACGCGCTCCTCGATCGTCGTCGCCCGTCGTGGTGGCTCGTCCTCTCACTGTTCGTCGGATTCGCAGGCGTCGGTCTGTTGACAGCTCCACGATTGATTCACGCTGGCGGGGCGGACGCGATTTCGATTCTCGCCTTGCTGATTGCACCGATCGCGTGGGCCGCAGGCTCGATCCTGCAGCTGCGCCGCCCGGTCGGCGTCACGCCGCTGGTCGGCGCCGCCTACCTGCACCTCTTCGGCGCCGTCGGGTTCGTCGTCCTCTTCCTCGCAACGGGAGAACCGATCCCGAGGCCTTCGGCGGAAGCATGGGGGGCACTTGCCTACTTGATCGTGGCGGGATCGATCATCTCGTTCACGTCGTACATTCGCGCCCTGCATCTCCTGCCGACCAGCGTGGCGATGACCTACGCCTACGTCAATCCAGTCATCGCCGTGATCCTCGGCTCGATCCTCCTCAAGGAACCGATCACGCCGCCGATCCTCGGAGGAATGGCGCTGATCCTCGTCGGCGTCTGGGGGGTCTTCCGAGAGCGACGCGGCAGACGTGCTTCGAGCGAACCTGCGACTTCGTAGCCTCGACATCGCACGAAGGCGACATCGCTTTCCGGAGGCAGGACGGAACCCACCGCCATCCTTCGCCGGGAAGCGACATCGGCTTCTGGAAGCTGCTCCTCGGTGACCTCTACGCCCTTCCAGAAGGCGATATCGCTTTCCGGACGCAAGACGGAACCCACCGCCATCCTTCGCCGGGAAGCGACATCGGCTTCTGGAAGCTACTCCTCGGTGACCTCTACGCCTTTCCAGAAGGCGACATCGGCTTCTGGAAGTCAGTCGGATGTCACCTCTACACCCCGCCAGAAGGCGACATGGTCCTTGATCTCGGCGGCGGCCTCCTTCGGCTGGGGATACGCCCACGCAGCGTTCCGGTTCTGCGCATCGTTCACAACGACGTCGAAGTAGTGCGCCTCCCCCTTCCACGGGCAGGTCGTGCGACGCGAGCTCTCCCTGAGGAACTCGTGCCTCACCGACTCGGGCGGGAAGTAGTGGTTGCTCTCGATGACGATCGTCTGATCGCTCTCTGCGATGACTTCTCCATTCCACGTGGCCTTCATCGTGCCTCCTCTCTCGCTACCCTAGCAGGATGCGCCAAGCGAATGAAGAACGAGGAGGGATCGTGTCAAGACGGAATGAAGCGGCGACCCGCTGCTACACGAGCCGCCGTGATAGGATTCCCAGCGAGTCGACTCAGATGTTCAGTGCGTCGAGGATGACTCGAACGATCAGCAGCGCCCAGCCGACGATGATCCCGATCCAGATGATCCTGCGTGCAAAGTCGAGGAGCCCGAACAGGACGAGAATCAACGTGATGAACGCCAGATACCCGATCGGTTTCTCGAGGCTCCCGGAGACACGACCCTGGCCGGTGTCGGGATCCTCACCCGCGATCAGGTTGAGGACGTAGACGGCACCCTGCCCCAAGTACGTCGCCACACTGTCGATGAACGTCAGAACCTGATCGATCGCCGACGCTGTGCTCTCCTGAACGTCCTGCGGGATGAAGCTTCCGTCCTGAGCGAAGGTACCTACCGTCGTGGCACACAAGAGCAGGACCAAACCGACTGCTGCAATCCGCGTTCGTCGTTTCATGAGACCCCCCTTTGGCTCTCCGGTGACACTCTACCACGGATCGGCCTTCTTTCCGGAAGGACAGCGACGATTCCCCAGTGGGTCCGCTGGCACGACCTCTGACGTGCTCATTGTCCCATGATTCCTGGTGTGCGCTGCGAACCGCCTTCCGGTAGTCTTGGAGCGCTTCGTCTGGGAGGGTCATGAGAGTGAACGATCGACTGGCAATCATCCTGGCGAGTGGCGATCCCCTGGTCCTGGAGATGGGACTGCTCTACGCGCGGAACGTCGTGAAGAAAGGGTGGATGCGCGAGATGAAGCTGTTTCTCTTCGGTCCGTCGGAGGTTCGCGTCGCGACCGATCCGCGTCTCCGAGAGGCCGTTGAGACGATCGTCTCCGAGGGGACGCGGCCGATGGCATGCAAGTTCTGTTCAGATGAGTATGCAGTGAGCGACGCGCTCGCCGAGGTCGGATGCGATGTCGAGTACGTGGGGGACCCGATCTCGGCCGCGATTCGAGACGGGTTTGTCCCGATGGTCTGGTAGTCGGAAAGCGTAAGGAGGCTCGATGATGCTGGCGATACGGGGAGGGACGGTCCTGACGCCGGACCAACGGATCGAGGGCGGCGTGGTCTTGGTGGAGAAGGGCAAGATCAAGGCGGTCGGCGCAGACGTTGCCGTACCGGCCGATGCCGCGGTCATCGACGCGGAGGGCCGGTACGTCATTCCGGGATTGATCGAGCCCCATTGCCACGTCTCTCTGTTCGCCGACGGAATCGACCCGCGATTCTACGACGGGAACGAGATGACCGATCCGATCACACCGAACATGCGAGCACTCGACGCCATTCACCCGGAGGACCTCGCGTTCGCCGACATGCGGGCAGCCGGGATCACCACGATCAACATCAGCCCGGGGAGCGCCAACGTGATCGGAGGGCAAACGGCCATCGTCAAGACGGTCGGGCGGACGGCCGACGAGATGCTCGTCCGCGCCCCGGGCGCGATGAAGATGGCCCTCGGAGAGAACCCGAAACGCGTCTACGGCGATCAGAAGAAGCTCCCTTCGACGCGAATGGGGAACGCGGCCATCCTCCGCGAGTGGCTGACGAAGGCGAAGGCCTACGTCGAGAAGCGATCGCTCCACGCCCAGAAGGTCGAGGCATTCGAGCGAGGAGATGAAGAAACGGCCCCCGAGCCGTTCGAGATCGATGTCCGTCTCGAGATCCTCGGAAAGGTCATGACGCGGGAGATGCAGGCGCACATTCACGCCCATCGTGCCGACGACATCATGACCGGAATCCGGATCGCGGAGGAGTTCGACCTCGACTACGTTCTCATCCACGCCACCGAGGGCTACAAGATCGCCGATCTGATCGCCTCGAAGGGAATCCCCTGCATTCCGGGCCCGATCCTCTTCTCGCGCATGAAGCTCGAGCTCCGCGGGATGACGCCCGCGAACACCGGTATCCTGGCGAACGCTGGCGTGAAGGTCGCCATCCAAACGGACGAAGGGTCGGCCGTCCGATACCTCACGTTGAACGCCGCCGTCTGCGCGCGGGAGGGGATGGAGCCGGACGACGCCCTGCGCGCCATCACCCTCACTGCGGCCGAGATCCTCGGAATCGAGGCGCGGGTCGGTTCGCTTGAGCCGGGAAAGGATGCCGACATCGCGATCCTGACCGCTCACCCACTCGACATCGCGAATGCCCGAGTCGATCGCGTTCTGATCGAAGGCGAAACCGTCTACGAGCGGTCGTAAGCTCCCGCTAGAGCTTCGCGAGAACCTCACGTGCGAACGTCCGCGCGTCCTTCAGGTCCTCCTCGGTCGGGTGTTTGCGAACCTCTTCGATGTACTCGGCCCACTGCGCCTCGTCCGTGATGATCGTGTTGTGGACAAACTCCTCAATCCCGGGATTCGGCGCGCCCATGCAGTTGAAGTAGCCTTCGAAGCTCAGCCCCTTCTCCCGGGCGACCCTCTCGAAGGTCTTCGGGCATCCTCCTGCCCACTTTTCGTGCATCTCCCGGTGAGTCGGATCTTCGCTCGCGGACCACGTGGCGTGGGTGACGAAGCCGGCGAGCTTCGGTCCATCACTTGCGGGAATTCCGTCGAGGAGCGCCTTGACCGGCTCGGCCAGATCAGATGAATGACACGTCGAGCCGACGAGAACGAGATCGAAACTCGAGAACTGGTCCGCCTTCACCTCTCGAACGGGCGCGAGCGTGACGTCGTGGCCCGTCTCCTTGGCCTCGTCTGCGATTGCTTCGGCAACGCGTTTCGTGTTCCCGGTCTCGCTCATGTAGACAACCAGGATCTTCTTCATCGCATCTCCCGTGGAGCAGGTTTGGATTTCAGTAGGTTCCGCAGAGCGCCCGTTCGGTTCAAGGGCATCGCAGTTCACGGCGGAGCGGGCCGGGGTCCCTTCGTACGCACGGAGACACTCGCTGGAGAACGAGCCGCATGCGTGGCAAGATGAGCGCAAGCGCAATCCGTCAGCGAAGCGACGCGCATCCAGATCGACCGGCAGCAACGGCGTGGAAGACGAGCAAGGAGGCGCAATGCCCTTCGGTTACGTCGGCAAGATCCTGTATGTCAACCTGAGTGAGCAAGAAACACACACCGAGGAGCCAGCTGCAGCCTTCTACAGGATGTACCTTGGCGGGTGGGGTTTCATCGCACACGAACTCTTGAAGCGAGCGCCGAGGGGCGTCGACGCGCTGGCACCCGAGAATCCGCTCATCTTCGCGTCCGGGGTCGTTTCCGGAGCACCGATCCCCGGAAGCGGACGTCACGCGGTCGGCGCGAAGTCGCCGCTGACCGGTGGCTTCGGCGAGGCCGACGTCGGCGGCTTCTGGAGCGTCGAACTGAAGAGGGCCGGGTTCGACGCCGTCGTCGCCACCGGAAAGGCACCGGAGCCTGTCTACCTTTGGATCCACGACGGCGTTGCCGAGATCCGAGACGCCGGACACCTGTGGGGCCGGGAGACGGCCGACGTCGAGGCGGCGATCCGCGCGGAACGTGGCGACGAAGCGATCCGCGTCGCCCAGTGCGGAATCGCCGGTGAGAATCTCGTCCGCTTCGCGTGCGTGATTCATGACGTCAACCGCGCGGCAGGTCGAACCGGGCTCGGCGCGGTGATGGGCTCGAAGAACCTGAAGGCGATCGCCGTTCGCGGAACCAACGAAATCGAAATCGACGACGACGCAGGGGCGAAGAACATCGCAGGGTACGTCGTCGGCCTGCGGGAGCGATGGGCCAACTTCCGCGAGCACGGGACCGGAGGCGGAATCGTCCAGATGGACGAGGTCGGGCGCCTCCCGACGCGCAACTTCCGGGAGGGCAAGTTCGAGGGCGCGGAGAAGATCGCGGGGACGACGATGACGAAGGAGTTCCTCGTCGATCGCGACACGTGCCACGCCTGTCCGATCGCCTGCAAACGCGTCGTAAAGTCGAGCGGGAACTACACGGTCGATCCGGTCTACGGTGGACCGGAGTACGAGAGCCTCGCCGCTCTCGGCTCGATCTGCGGAGTCGACAATCTCGAGGCGATCCTCTACGCCAATCAGCTCTGCAACGCGTACGGGCTCGACACGATCTCGACCGGCGTGACGATCGGCTGGGCGATGGAATGCTTCGAACGCGGGCTCCTGGCCCCGGAAGACACCGACGGGCTGGAGCTTCGATTCGGGGACCATCGGGCGATGACGTCTCTGGTCGAGCAAATCGCGCGGCGGGACGGCTTCGGCGATCTCCTTGCCGAGGGATCGTTGCGTGCCGCCCGGGAGATCGGCCGAGAGACTGAGCAGTACGTCGTTCACTCGAAGGGGCAGGAGTACCCGATGCACGACCCACGCTTTCAGTTCGGTCTCGGAATCGGGTACGCGACCTCGCCGACCGGCGCCGACCACATGCACAACTTCCACGACGCGGGGCTGGGCTCCGATGCGGCCGTCGAGCGACTGCGGGCCCTCGGTGTCTTCACTGAGCCGCTCGACCGGCTGGAACTGCCGCTTGAGAAGGCGGCGATCGCCGCGACCTTCATTCGCTACGCCGTGATGCAGAACTGCGTCGGGTTGTGCATGTTCCAGCCCTATCGCGCGCACCACTTCCGGGAGATCGTGAATGCGGTCACCGGCTGGGACACAACGGTCCTGGAGCTCGTGAGGGTCGGCGAGCGTGCGCTTGCCCTCGCGCGGTTGTACAACGCGCGCGAGGGGATCGTGGCCGCAGCCGACGTCAACCCGCCACGCTTCTTCGAGCCGTTGATCCTCGCCGGAGAAGAGGGAGCCTCGATTCCGAAGGAGGAGATGCGGAAGGCGGTCGAGCTGTACTACGAGATTCAGGGCTGGGACAAGGAGACCGGCGCGCCAACCCGCGCGAAGCTGCACGAGCTGAGCGTCGGGTGGGCGGCAGATCTCCTCGGAGGGTGAGCCCCGCCCACAACGATGCGCGGATGCGCCGGGGACGCGCAGCGCACCGGAGGAGCCGATTGATGGGAAGAGGCATGCGGCGTGCCGACGGTTCGCGACCTCGAGGTACTGCACCACTGGACGAGAGGAAGCAGGGAAGACTTCGCGCTCCGCGACAAACTGAACTCGGACCCACGGAACGCCCGACTCATTGCGGCAGGGCCGCTGGTCACAACCGTCGGAGGATACGGTGGATACGCCGTGATCTCGGCGGGCGACGCTCGCGAGAAAATCGATGAGTTGATCGACGGTGGCGCAGACGTGATCGCCGTCGACGGCAATCCGCTCGAGCGTATCGACGCACTTCGCGACGTCTGGCTCGTGGTTCACAACGGCGAGGTCATCAGAAACGATCGGCAGCTGGCGCGTTCCGGCGGCGCGTGCAGGAGGTGTCACGATGTCTGAAGCAGCTTTCGACTACGACGGCTCGGCGCCGCTCGATGTCCGTCCCGTCGGATCGCGATCCGCTGACGGCATAACGCTTTCCGAGCTGACTTACGCGGCGTCGTTCGAACGGCGGCGTGCGGCGTACGTCTTCCAACCGGAGGGCGACGGCCCGTTCCCGGTCATCTTGTACGTTCATTGGTACGAGCCGTCGGCGCCTGACTCGAATCGAACGCAGTTCCTCGACGAGGCACGAGGGATGGCCGCCCGAGGCGCGATGTCGCTTCTCATCGAGACGGCTTGGTCGGATCGCGAGTGGTTCCTCAAGCGGACGCAGGTGAACGACTTCAGGGTCTCGATCGAGATCGTCGCGGAGCTTCGGCGTGCGATGGATCTCCTCCTCGACCAGCCCGGCGCCGATCCGGACCGTTTCGCTTACGTCGGGCACGACTTCGGCGCGATGTAC
>Ga0272444_10001912_pt1 | contig 19574 bp, 17 predicted proteins | sample SSMForm13_FD_201033 | JGI IMG/M metagenome (GOLD analysis project Ga0272444, IMG submission 201033) | Marine sediment archaeal communities from Little Sippewissett salt marsh, Falmouth, MA, United States - SSM-Form-13 | ecosystem: Environmental > Aquatic > Marine > Wetlands > Sediment ... | reverse complement strand
CGACGGCACCAGGCCCAAGACCTGCTGGAGCGCGTCCTTCGGAAGACCGAGCTTCCCAAAGAGCTCGCCCATGCCGCTCATGTTGAAGTAGGCCCGGTAGTGGAACTGCTTCGCGAGCGAAAGCGGATCGATCGACAGGCGACCGACCACGGATTCGAAGAGGTCGACCCAGGCACCGTTGATCATCGGTACGTTGATCGACCAGACCAGCGGCTTCACGAGCCCCGGGAGATACTCGCGGGAGATCCGGTTCGAGTAGACGGGCAGGCCGCGAAGCGACGTGATCGGACGGGTCTGGAGCCACCAGACTTGCGTTCCGTCGTAGGCCCACTCGAGATCGGCCGGGTATGCGAGCTGGGTTGCCACGCGCCGGGTCGTCCGCACGATCTCCCGGAGCACGTCCGAGGGCAACGGCGGCCAATCCGAGACAACTCGGTCCGCCTCGACGATCCATCGGATCGGTGTTGCACCGAGCTGGAGGAGTGCCTCGGCTGACCCTTCGACCGCCTCGACAACGACTTCATCGGCCCCCGTCACGGGATTCCGGCTGAATGCGACACCAGCGCAAACAGGATTCACCATCTCCTGGATGAGAACGCCTATAGGCTCGTCCGCCCTGCCCAGCCCGTGGCGCATCCGGTAGGCCGCAGCGCCGCCGGATGATGCACTCCCGACTCGCTCGATGGCATCGACCACCGCGTCGGCGCCACGCACGTCCAGGATCGTCTTGTATTGCCCGGCCATGCTCAGCCGTCGGCCGTCCTCCTCCGGTGCTGACGACCGCACGGCGCACGTCAAGGCGGGAGGCAGCAGTTCGGTGATCTCCACGTGCAACCTCGCCCTGGTTCGGTCACGCCACTTCGGCTGAGCCAGCCGTCGGAGAGCCTTGTGTGAGCAGACGAACGTATTCGGAATCGCGATGCCCATCGCCAATAGGTTCCCGAGACCGGCGGCCTTCCCTCCGACCGCACGGTTTCGGTCACCCGCTTGCAGTAGCGTCACGTAGCGAGGCATCGCACGCCATTTTAGTTCCATCGATCTCACGCGTCCCTCCCCGGAGCACGCGTCGCCGGGACATAGCGCGATAGGATGGGCATCCGGCACGGCTTCCGCTTTGCGGACCTTGGCAAGGCTCAGCGGAGCTTGTACGGTGATCGGCGAGGGATCTCCGGATTCGGGAAGGAACGAGCACGCATGAGGGCCATCATCTATCGCCGCTACGGCACGCCCCAGGTGCTCCACGCTCAGGAGATCCCCGAGCCGACGCCGGGACCCCGCGACGTTCTGGTGAAGGTACAGGCGTCGTCCGTCAACGCCGCCGATCTCGAGTACCTGCATGGAACACCGTTCGTCGCTCGCATGGGATCCGGGATCTTTCGTCCCCACCGACGCGTCCTTGGGTTCGACGTGGCGGGCACCGTCGCCGAAGTCGGCTCTGATGTCGCCCGCTTCCGCCCCGGAGACCCCGTTTTCGCCGACCTGTTCAACCACGGGTTCGGCGGCTTCGCCGAGTATGCCTGCGCGCCGGAAGCGGCGTTCGCTCCGATGCCGCCGTCGCTGAGCTTCGAGGAAGCCGCAACGATCCCGCACTCCGGCGTCCTGGCGATCCAGGGACTGGAGCGCGGTGAGACGATCGTGCCGGGTCAGAAGGTCCTGATCAACGGGGCGGGTGGATGCGTCGGCCCATTCGCCATTCAGTTGGCCAAGGCGTACGGCGCCGACGTCACGGCGGTCGATCGGGCAAGCAAGCTCGAGTTCATGCGATCCGTCGGAGCAGATCACGTCATCGACTTCGAGCAAGAGGACTACACCCGCTCCGGGAAGGTCTACGACTGGGTTCTCGACCTCGCTGCGCATCGTCCGCTGATCGACAGTCGGCGAGCCCTCGGTGCGACCGGCCGCTACGTCATGGCGGGCGGGCCAACCGGCCGCTTCTTCCGCCTCCTTGCGGTGGGGTCGCTCCTCACGCGGGGAACGGACCGGACGATGACCCTGCTGATGTGGAAGCCGTTCGCCCCCGCGGATGTCGCCACACTCACGGATCTTCTCCAAGCCGGCAAGATCAAACCCGTCATCGATCGAACGTACCCACTGGATGATGTCCCCGAGGCAATCCGACGTCTGGAGTCCGGCGCCGCCCGCGGGAAGCTCATCATACGGATCGCGCACGACGGGGACAGCCGCTGAGGTCCGAAGGCGAAGCGGCTGATCCGGGGCTCTGCCGCCCATGCGGGAGCTGCCTACGCCGCGGGCTTCCCGGCCCCACGTTCGCTCCGTTTCTGTCGATCCACCTCGTTGGTCCGCTCCCTCACCTCGTCTTACCGTTCCGTTTCGCGTGCGCTTCAGTCCGATGGAGAAGTCCTGAGTGGATCGGCAAGCATGGCTCATAGCGGGCGTTCGCCCTCTCGACCACCGTATGGCACACGGGGATCTACTTCCCGAGCAGACCTGGTAGGCTGTGGGCTTGTCGCTTCCTACGCCGAGCCAAGAGCCGCCGGACTGAAGCCTTTCACGATCAGCCAGAGGGCGAACGCCATTTCCTGGACAGCAAGAGGAAGCATCAACGCCGTCTGGATGGCCGATGAGTTGGCTACGACGCCGAACATGACGAGCGCCGCGGAAGCGAACATCAACGGGACTCCGATGAGGCCCCAGACTGTCAGGAGCCGAGGGACGAGCCTGGATCGATACATGGAGAGATTGAGGATCAAGGCTGCAAGACTCAACAGGATCTGTCCTCCGATCAGACTCCCCCAGTCGGACATCGCGAGCAGTAGCGCACCGGTGGTGCCCATGTGAGAGAGGTCGGTCGTCTCAGCCGATACGTACTCCCGGCTCAGCGTCAGCAGCAGAACGAGGCCCACGACACACAACACGAGGAACACCGCCTCGAACACGCGAACCGCGAAGTACAAGCGAGCGACTCCATCCCCTTGCTTCCGAAGGATCGGGAACAACACGACCGGAATCGTGAACACGGAGGCCACCATGATCAGCTGAAGGAAGACACCGATCATCACCTGACTCCCGTTCGCAGCGATACCCCGTAGGTCTTCCACAACATCCAACGGCGGCACGAAGAGCGCGCTGAGCACCGCGCTAGCGGTCGCCACGATGAACAAGATACCCGCGAATACTGCCGTTCGTTTGACTGGCCTCACGTTCCTGCCTCCCGACATGATCGATCGGATTTCACCAAGCCTAGATGATCCCCTCTGATGCCACAAGCGTCCGGTCAGCCCCACGCACGTGCTGGCAGACCGCGGCTGAACCCTCCCTCGCACTCACCCAGGCCACCTGACACGGTGTGGGCGCCACAGCCGGCCCCGCCGACCTCCTGCTGGAGAAGGTCTGCGCGTTTGTCCGTCGGATGGCTTCCAGCAGCGGTCCCGGGACGACGGCGAGGAGTGGCACCGAATCCACGTTCGCCGCATGACCTGGCGCCGGTCGCCGCTCGAATCACCTCGGGCGCTCGTCGTCCTCACGCCGCTTCGGCGGTCTCGGGATCAGAACAGGTGTTCGTGTCTTGTACAACTCATAGTCGGGCTCGCCGCTCCACTTCTCGTCGGCCCGCCGCTCGAGGATCGGAATCCCGCTGATCCGAGTGAGGAGGATCGCGACAAAGATGGGAGAGAGCATCGTCACCCACTGCCATCCGCGGAGCGCCGGGGCCGCGACGATCGCAATCCCGGCCCACAGGACGATCTCGCCGAAGTAGTTCGGATGCCTCGACCAGGCCCACAACCCGCTCCGGATGAACCGCCCACGGTTCGCCGGGTCGTCACGGAATCGACGCTTCTGCACATCCGCGAAGGCCTCCAACCCAAACCCAATCAGCCACACGGCGCACCCGATCGCAGCGGCGATCCCCAACGGCACACTGTCCGCAGTCGTCATCGCAGCCAGCGCGGCCGCGAGCGTGAACGAGACCCAGAGCCCTTGCACCGTCCAAGCGGACAGGAATCGCAGAAACGACGCCTTGATCTCGCGGAAACGATCGTCCACGCCCGCTCGAAGGACTCGCAGGAAGAGGAATGAACCCAGTCGGACGGCCCACATCGCGACCATTGCGGCGAGCAGGAGGCTCCGGGCATCGACTCGGGCGCGCAGCACAGTCGCCAGAATGACAGCACCGAGGTACGTGGTACCTCCGACCAGGTCGTAGAATCTCTCCGTCCGGAGAGCGAACGATGGGATGAACGCAAGCCACTGCATGCCGAACGCGACCGCAATCGCGAGCGCGAAGACCGGGGCGCCGTACGCCGTCACGCCGCCGCGACTCCCCGCCCATGCAAGGCCGGCACCGATCATGGGTGCCACGAAGATCGATAGCAGCGCGATCCTCTCGCTGCGGTCGATGCTCTCCTCCCGGTTCGATGTCATCGGGACAGTGTACCGCTTGTTCCACATAAGGTGGATGCCGGTCAGTGGCGCCGTGCTCGCCGAGGTGTTCTTCTCTCTCTGCGTGTCTTCCTCTTCTCTAACGCCTTTCCTCAGGTACAATTGGAGGTTGCCCCGTGCTGGGCAACGGGAGGCGGCGGTGATGGGAATCGACTTCACGCTGGAGAAGAAGTCCGACTACCTGCTGCTCACCTTCCGCGGCCGATTTGCCGGCGAAGGGCTCCTCGACGTCCACCGGGAAGCACTGGACATGGCCGATCGGGAGAACCTTCGAGCGGTTTTGGTGGACACAACGGGCCTCGAGAAGCGTGCGCCGACGACGATGACACGCTTCGGCTTCGGCAAGGCCATTGCTGCGCTGCAGCAGAGCCGCAGCCGTCGGATCTCCATCGCGTTCGTCGGCACGGAACCGCTGATCGATCCGGGCAGGCTGGGGGAAACCGCTGCGGTGAACCGGGGAGGCAGCGTGCGGGTCTTCGAGTCCGTCGAAGCGGCCGAGACATGGATCCGTGCGCTTCCCGGCCGCTAGCGGGCCGCTCCTGACGCTCGCTTCGTGCGGCATCAAGACTCCCTTCCTTTGCTGTTGAGCAAAGACACGACCGCTCCGCGCATCCGCGCTCCAGCCGGCTTGAACCGGACTACCAACTCCTGTTATCGTGAGCGAATCCCGTGGCTGCGGTCACCCGCTCCGAGGAGAGGATTGCGTATGAGGAACCGTCGGATCGTCGTGACGAAAACCGGAGGTCCCGAGGTTCTTCGCCTCGTGGAGGAGGATCGCCCCGAGCCTCAGGCCGGGGAAGCACGTGTGAAGGTGATCGCGGCCGGCGTCTCCGCGTATGACGTGATGGTTCGAAGCTCCCGACTCCTCCCACCGAAGCCGCCGTTCACGCCGGGCGTGGACATCGTCGGCGTCGTCGACAAGCTCGGCGATGGCGTGTCACGGATCGGGCCCGGACAGCGGGTCGCCGCTCTGCTTGGGTTCGGCAACGGCGGCTACGCGGAGTACGTCTGCGCCCCCGCGGACGAACTGGTCCCCGTTCCGCCGGAACTCGATCCGGCCGAAGCCGTCTGCCTCGTCGCCAACTACCTGACAGCGCATCGCGTGATGTACGAGACGGCCAAGCTCCTGGAAGGCGAACGCATTCTCGTACACGGAGCCTCAGGTGGCGTGGGGAGTGCGATCCTCGACCTCGGCAGGCTCGCGAATCTCCGGATGATCGGGACAGCCTCCCCGCGCAATCAAGACCTTGTCTTCTCCCTTGGAGCCACGCCGATCGACTACCGGTCCGAGAAGATCGTGAAGCGCGTCCGAGACCTGACGGGGGACGGTGTGGATGCCGCCTTCGATCCCATCGGCGGCTTCCGACAGCTGCTTCGCTCCTATCGCGCGCTGCGGAAGGGCGGACGCTTGGTCTGGTTCGGCGTCGCTGCGACGAAGTACGCCGGGATCAAGGTCATTCCGCTGAGCATCGCAACGATGCTTCTGCTCTCGATCGTCCCCGACGGCAGGAGGGCCCTGTTCGCCTCGGACGATAGCGAGCACACGAGGAGGGTCTTGCCCGAGCTGTTCGAGCTTCTTGGTCAAGGCAAGCTCAAGCCGCTCGTCGCAGACCGCATCCCGCTGGCCGAGGCGCGAGACGCACACGAACGGATCGAGCGTGGAGGCTACGCCGGGAAGTTCGTTCTGATCCCCAATGACGGATAGAAGGAGAGGGATGGCGTGAAGGCGATCGTTCAGGACAGGTACGGCGAACCGCAGGCGGTGCTGAGACTGCGGGACATCGGAAAGCCGACTCCGGAAGAGGGCGAAGTCCTCGTCCGCGTCACCGCTGCATCGCTCCATCGCGGAGACTGCTTCGTCGTCCGCGGTCGACCGTTCCTCGTGAGGATGATGACCGGTCTCTTCCGGCCGAAGCCGGGCATCCCGGGGTTCGACTTCGCCGGCCGGGTCGAGGCGCTCGGCGCGAACGTCACCGACCTTGCCGTCGGCGACGAGGTCTTCGGAAGCTGCGAGGGCTCCTACGGCGCGTGCGCAGAGTACGTCACGGCCCATGAGAGCAAACTCGTCCGCAAGTCGGCCGGTATCCCATTCGAGGAGGCAGCGGCCGTACCGACTTCCGCGCTCGCCGCGCTTCACGGTCTTCGAGACGCAGGCCGGCTTCAGGCGGGGCAAAAGGTCCTCGTCAACGGCGCCTCCGGCGGCGTCGGGACGTTCGCCGTCCAGATCGGTGTAGCACTCGGCGCGCAGGTCACCGGCGTCTGCAGCACGCAGAACCTCGAGCGGGTTCGCGGGATCGGGGCGGGCAAGGTGATCGATTACACGCGCGATGATTTCACAAGAGGGGATCGGCGGTATGACGTCCTGTTGGACAACGTCGAGAATCGAGCCCTCGCGGAGTGCCGTCGTGTGCTGACTCCGAACGGGACGCTCGTTCTAAACAGCGGATCCGGCGCCAGCGGCCTCCGTCTGCTCATCCGTCTGGTCGCCCCGATGCTCCTCGCACCGTTCGTCCGACACCGACTGGTCAGGTACGTCTCTACGCCGAAGAAGGAGGATCTCCGGTTCTTGGCGAGACTCCTCGAAGACGGGAAGCTCCGTCCGGTCATCGACCGGACCTATTCCTTGGACGAGACCGCCGAGGCGCTGGAGTATCTCCGTGCCGGGCACGCGCGCGGAAAGGTCGTCATCCGAGTGGGATGACGAGCGGAGAACGGATCACGACTGCAAGGAGGGACCAGTGACGGAGAAGATCCGTTGGGACGACCGAGGGAACTGGGCGATCGGAGGTACGACCCTGATGGGACTAGGCGCGGGCTTCATCTTTCTGCAGAGGTCGGCGCTCCTGTTCGTCGCCTGCCTGCTGATCGGCATCGGGGCAGGACTGCTCGCGGCTGCATTGATCTCGCGCTCGTAGTCGCTTCGCGCCGTGGCGGCGGGACGCGCGGACGGACGTGGCACTCCATGCCGGGCACTCACCGTGCGGTGCTACAGGTACCGCACGCCGGTGAGATCCTCCGAGACTTGCCACAGCCGTCGGGCGATCCCCTCGTCCTTCCCCCGTAGACCCGGCCGAACGACCACGGGCGCTCCCCGCATCCCGAGCCGCCCGCCCGGACCGAACAGCTCTCCGCCCTGGGCGTTCGGATCGGTCGCCGCGCGCAGCACCGACCGCGCGGCCTCGGCTGCGCTCTGACTCAACCTCTCGAAGACCGGAAGGAGCGCTCGGTAGATCCGGCGCTCCGTGGCGCGGTGGCCGAGGTCGGTGGCCGCACCGCCCGGGTGCGCGGCAACGGAGATCGTTTCACCTTCCGGTAGCCGCTGCTGCAGCTCCTGTGCGAACAGCAGATTCGCCCGCTTCGATCGCGCGTACGCGCGGAATCGCCTGTAGCTCCGCCCATCCTCGAGCATCGTGTCCCCGAAGCTCAAGCGCCCGAAGCGATGCGCAGCGCTGGTGACCGTGACCACGCGCGAGCCGGGACTCCCCACGAGGCGATCGACGAGCAGACCCGTCAACGCGAAGTGGCCCAGATGGTTCGTCCCGAAGTGCCTCTCGAAGCCGTCCTCGGTCCGTCCATGGGGGACGAGCATCACGCCGGCGTTGTTCACGAGGATGTCGAGACGATCGAAGCGCGTACGGAACGTCTCGGCGAAGCCGCGGACGGATCTCAGGCTCGCCAGGTCAAGCGGCAGGAACTCGACCTGTGCCTCGGTCGTCTCCGCTTGGATCGAACGGATGGCCGCCTGCGCCCGCGGCTCATCCCGGCAGGCGAGAACGACGCGAGCGCCCTTCCGAGCCAGCATGCGTGCAGTGTCGCGCCCGATCCCGCTGTTCCCGCCGGTGACGATCGCGATCCGCCCGGCCAGGTTCGGGATGCAATCCGCAGTCCAGGCTGCCATCATGCACGCTCCTCCGACGCCACGTCCGTTCCTTCACCATACCATGCCCGTTCCTTGGAGTTCGGCGTGGCCGCCGCGGCAAGGGCGTGGCCGTTCGTCAGCTCGAGACGGACTCCTGCACGGCAACCTCACACGGAGTTCGGGCTCCCTGGGCCAGTGCTTCGGAGCCCGTAGGTCTATCGGTTCCCTCGGATACCATCGGGGGCAACCCTTGCCCAGGAATGCCCCGTCGGATTCGGCGGCTCGGGGCGCGGAATCCCAAGCGACGGAGGAGACGCATGCAGCACCGACCGTATCAAGGAGACTCGGACGTCGAGCTACTGCGGGCGTTCAATGCGGCCGCGATCGCGGAGACCGACCACTGCGGGTACCTACACCCGGGCGACATCTCCCACCACGTCTTCAGCGGCAACAAGCAGTACGATCCGCGCGAGCTTCTCAGGATCTGGGAGGACGCGCGGGGTGTCGCGGCCTGGGTTCTCGTCGGTCCGCGGCACAGGGGGTACGACGCGCAGGTTCGTCCCGATCTTCGCGGCGGAGACCTCGAACGCGACGTGCTGCGATTCGCCGATCGACGTGCGGCGGAGCTGATGCGCCGTCACGGGATCGAAGGCGACCAACTGCTCGGCGACGCGTTCCGCTGCGATACGACCCGAAGCCGGCTCCTCATCGAGTTGGGCTGGACGCGCAACGACGCCCCGCCGTACGTGCTCAATCGGAGATCGCTCGTTGAGCTGCCCGTTCCGATCCTCCCCGACGGCTACTCGATCCGCTCCGCTCGCGGGTCGGACGAGGCCGCCGCGCTCGCCGCGATCCACGTCGCGGCGTTCAGCAATGCGAAGTGGACGGCCGAGCTCTATCGCCGGTACATGCAGGCGCCCGGCTACGCCGCCGAGCGCGAAGTCGTCGTGGTCGCTCCCGACGGGACCTTCGCCGCGTTCACCGTCACCTGGCACGATTCCCTGAATCGCATCGGCCTGCTCGAGCCGGTCGGCACCCATCCCGATCATCGCCGCCGCGGATTGGGGAAGGCGCTGGTGCTCCACGCCATGCACCGGATGAAGGCCGCCGGCATGCAGTACGCCACCGTCGCCAACACCGCCACGAACGAGGCCTCCCGCGCGCTCTACGCCACTTGTGGATTCACGTCCTGGCATCTGATCGATGACTATTTAAAGGCGGTCCCGGAACCGCGCTTCCGGCTCCGCGCTTGAATCGGGGAGAGTGGGAATCAGAGGTTCTCGCGTGGCGCGGCTCGTCCTACCCTGGTGTGGCAGCACACCACTTGATCTGGGAGCCTGCTCGCGGCCACTCCTACGGCAAGGAATCGATGAACCGGCCGACGAGATTGAAGCACGCTTTCTCGTGCCTCCACGACTCGGTGTTGTGTCCGAGCCAGAAGGGGTAGGCCGTCGTAACGATCACGAGGTCATACTCGGCGAGCAGGACGATCAACTGCCCTCCATGGCCTGCAGCGTAGGCGACATGGTGGTCGCCGATCCTAGCCGTCCACCACTGATAGCCGTATCCGACATCGCGGAAGTGGCTGCCGATCCTACCGGAACTGGGCGCACCGGAGCTGACGCTCGTCGAGTAGGGTCTCAAGGAGTCGTCAGCCCAGTCGGCCGAGAGGATCCGCTCCCCCCCGTACTCACCACGGTTGAGGTAGAGGAGGCCGAACTTGGCGGCATCACGGGCGCTCAGATGAAGATCCCCACAGCCGTTGTTGTGCCCCTCCGCATCCGTGCCCCACTCGCCCGGCTCGATGCCGAGCGGCGGGAACAGGTGCTCCTCGGCGAAGGCCTTGAGACGCATGCCGCTCGCTCGATCGATGATGATGCCCAACCAGTTGGACGTCAGGTTGCTGTATTGGAACCTCGTCCCGGGATCCGCAGTCAACGGGAACGCCTCGATCAGCGGGACGTAGTAGCCCGACAGAAGCCCGGCCCAGAGATCGGCGTGCGTCTCCTCCCACGGGTACCCGGCGCGCATCTGGAGCATCTGCCGGATCGTGATCTCGCCCTTTCTCGGGTCCGTGATCTCGCCTGCGACGTCGGGGAAGAAGTCGAGCATCTTCTGATCGAGACCGGTCAAGAGCCCCCGCTCGACCGCGATCCCGATGAGGGCCGAGGTGAAGCTCTTCGTTACCGACTGCAGTCGCGCTTTCTGATCAATCGATCCATCGTTGAAGTACCCCTCGGCAATCAAGCGACCATTCACGATGACCAGGAGTCCGCGGAGGGTCTCCATCTGCGCGCGTTGTAGTACAACTCGGCGACCAGCAGCGGGTTCAGCCCCTCGGCCTCCGGCGTCGAAACCTCCCAGTCGCCCCCGGGCGACGGGATGTAGTTCACCGCCGCGAGATCCTCCTCCGACGGTGGAAGGCAACCGGACAGAACGAGAACTCCAGCGATGAGGACCAGCCCTGTCGCGATCCATCGCCCTCTGCTCATGCGTTTCGCCCTCGCAACGTCAATGGGTGGGACCTCGCATGCAACCGGGCTCACCCGACCTAGATGACCTTCCGCACCAGCGCGATCCGACGCAGTGCGGCCGTCGCCGCCCAGCAGAGCGCGACCCCTCCGCAGAAGACGATCGCGAACTTCCAGCCTACGTGCAGGCTCGGCCGCAGCACGGCGTACTGGAGCCAGACGATCACGAGGTAGTGGAGCAGGTACATGCCGTAGCTGCTGCGACTGAGGCCGTCGAAGATCGGGATCGGCTTGCGGAAGACCCGGAGGAAGAAGGCCGTCAGTCCGAGCACGACGAGTCCCATCTCGATCAGGAAGACGTACTTCGCCCAGGGGGACTGGGGAGCGGACGAGTAGAGCCACGTCAGCGCGCCGTACGACCCCGCGCCAGCCAACAGCCAAGCCCACCAGTACTTCGCGAACGGCCCGTCGGCACGGAAGGCACTCTGGGTCAGGCCGCGCGCCCCGATCGCGACCCCCATCCCGAAGTAGAGCAGGTAGACGAAGGCGCGCACGACCTCCAGGCGGAAGGGGCCGGGTCCTCCCCACTGTCCCGGCGCGAAGGCAATGCGCATCGGGAGATAGGCCGCAAACGAGAGCCCGATGAGGACGCCCGCGAAGAGGACCGGGTTGTCGAGAATCGGATTCCTCGTGCGGGTCGACTTCAAGCCGGTCGCCCGAAGGACGCCGTACCAGAGCGCGGCCAGCAGGTCGAACGCCAGCAATAGCCAGACGAACCACAGTGGGCCGGGCGGATTGAAGCCGCCCTTCACGTAGTCGAGCCAAAACGTCCCGAAGCCCTTGCTTACCCCATAGACGAGGCTGTTCTCCAGCATCGTCGGGTAGAACGCCACGGGGATGATGACCAGCAAGCCGACCACGAACGGAATTCCCAATCGAACGAGCCGCGCGAACAGGAAGCGGAGCACCCCCTTGTTCTGCAGACTCTTCCAGACGAAGAGGCCGGAGACGAAGAAGAGGAGCGGCATGAAGAACGTGTCGTTCAGCAGCGCGATGCGATCGAACCCGACCCACTTCGCGCCGTCAACGACGGGGCTGAACGTCTGCATCGGGTCCATCGGATTGAGAAATCCGAACGTCACGTAGGCCAGCACCGCGTGATGCAGGACCACCAGCAAGACTCCGAAGGACCTCAAGTAGTCGAACGCAACGGTTCGGTTCGTCAGCGTGACCGCCCGGTCAGCGCTCCCCTCACCCACGACAATCCCCTCCCGCTCTCGGTGCTGCTGCCCGAATCGCCGTCATTCGGCTGCCGGCTCGCCAAGTTTACCTATGACTCCAAATAACAGCAACCGGAACCCGCGGCGATTCGACGTCCGCCCGGCGACCGGACGTTCGACAGCCCGGATCGATGCTTCGACGGACTGACTACGTCTGGATGGGCAGAGCGATCCGGAAGCCCATCCGTCGACGTCCTCCGGGCCAGCCGTGACGCCGCGTCGCGACGCGACAGTACCTGGCATCCGATCGCCAACGGCTGCTCCGCACGACGTGGTACGTTCCAGTCGCGGGGCCCCGCGGGTCGAACTCCGGAGACACGGAGTAGTACGTCGCCGACCAGAAGTCCCAGGTCCACTCGCAGACGTTCCCGGCCATGTCGTACAACCCGTACCCGTTCGGGGCGAAACTCCCAACCGGACTGGTGTACGGGTATTCGCCATCCCCGTACAGCGGATGGAATCCGTCGGTGACGCTCAGATCGTACGGGTACTCGTGGGTGCTCTCGTAGTTCGCCCTCGTGTGATCGATCGTGTCGGTGTCGCTCCAAGCGAATCGCCGGCCGTCGACGCCGCCGCGGGCAGCCTTCTCCCACTCGGCATCGGTCGGCAACCGATACCCGTTCGCCGACCAGTCGCAGCTCCAGTCGGTCAGGTCGTAGCACGGCGTTCGCCCCTCCATCTCGCTTCGGAAGTTGCAGTAGGCAACGGCTCCGTACCAGGTGACCTCGACGCACGGATACCCCTCTCCCTTGGTCGGCTTCATGCGGAAGCGGCTTCCGTCCCACGTGATTCGGCATTGGTCTTCGCCCAAGTGCATGAGCTTCCTGCGATCGCCGACGGCGTTCTCGATCGTCTCGGAGGTCACGTCGATCTTCCCCCGGTCGACCGCCCACTGAAGGGCCTCGATCATCTCGTCGTTCGTCACCTCGCAGCGGCTCATGAAGAAGGAGCTGACGAACACCCAGTGCACCGGCTGTTCATCGGGATGCCCATCATGCAGGGCATCGCCCATCCAGAAGCCGCCGGCGGGGATGAACGCCATCCCCTCGTGTGGCTCGATCCCGAGTTGGGTTTCCAATCCCGCCTCGAGCGAGCGGGATGCCAGCTCGCTCGCGATCGCGACCGCCTCGCTCCACGCGTACCGTCTCGCAACGTAGTGCGTTACCGTCGCCTCACCGAGGCTCGGCACGGTCACTGCATAGGTGCGGGTTAGGTGCCTGCCTGCCAGGCTCACATCGGTCGGAGCCGGTCGACCGAACACGTGGACGACCACCGCAGGCTCCTGCACAGCGCTGTCGCCCCGCACGACCATCCACAGATCCGCGGGACTCGGCGTGGCAGAACCGCTCGAGGTCTCGACGACCCCTGAGAACCCTGGCTCGCCGAGGTTCGAATGAACCCCTACAACAACGGACACGGACTCGGAAGACGGGTTACTCACGACCTCTTCGAACCGCACGACCGCCTCGTCACCGGACACAAAGATCCGCCGCGAGACCTGGAGTCCGTGCATGGATGACGGACCGATGACGATCATGCGTCCGTCGGAGGCCACCTCCGCTTCCGCGAACTCCGGGAAGCCGACACCATCGATCGTCAAGCCCGAGACGCCGTAGAAACTCAGGTCCTCCAGAGCCTCCACGGAGCCGTTCCGCTCGATCGCCCAGACGAACCCTCCGCCATCCACCAACGCAAACGGCAGAAGGACGTGATCGACTTCGGCGCTCGCGAAGACGCTCACAGCAGCCAGCAACAACACGACTTGTGCCCACCGGTAGAATCGCACGTTGAGCCCTCCTCACCCCGCAATGCCTACTCGGCCGTGGCGCGAGGCCGACGACCCGAACAGGTTCCCGTCCGACCTACTCCGGATCCGCGGGGCAGGTTTCGCGCCGAAGGAGGAGAGAATGCTACGTCGCCCATCGACGGTTTCAGCCCTCCCGCGATGAACTGTGCGCTGCGCGACACGGGGCACTCACGGTTTCGACCCTATCCTCGCTCCGCGCTTCCTCCGGCGGATCGCATCGAGACGAGCCGGGCGAACGCCGCGGCGTAGCCCTCGTTCTCCTTCGACCACTCCGTCAGCCGATCACAGGGAAACTCGTCGCACTGGGAGCAGAAGTCGAGCCCGTTTCGATCGACGCAGCAGCCGAGGATCCAGCAGCTCACGCATCCGTCGGCGTCGACGCTCCAGTGGATCGACCGATCTCCCTTGCATCCGTTGCAGTACATCTTGCGATCGAGGATCTCCGCCTTCCCCTCGCTCGCCTTCAGCCATCCCATGTCGCGAAACCACGCTTCGCAGTCCGCCAGCGCGTCGTCGTCAAACGGGAGGCGACGAAGGGTGCAAGACTCGCAGTCCAGACCGCAGGCAGCGATCCACTCGTTCGCCATCGGGCACCTCCGAGGCCATTGTATCCTCGTCGACGATCTCCGCGTGATCCGCTGGCGGGAGACGACGGACGCCGGTCGGTTGGAGCGCCGGCATCTCGGGTACCATGAGCGGAGCGTGGGAAGGAGATCGTGGCGTTGATCTGTATGCCTGAGGCCGGATGTGGGCAACTCGCTTGCCTTGCTACGTGTACCGACCCGACTTCGTTCCCCGCGGGCAGCGAGAGGCGCAAACGGTCATGACAGCTGCGGTTCGGAGGCCTCGAATCGCCGTGCTCGGAAGCGCCAACATCGACTGGGTGTGCCGCGTTCCACGACTCCCCCGTCCCGGCGAAACCGTGCGGGCGGACTCCGTCTCTCGGTACCGAGGAGGGAAGGGCGCGAACCAGGCGGTCGCCGCGGCACGCCTCGGCGCCGACGTCTCCTTCTTCGGGATCGTCGGCTCCGATTCGTTCGGGGAGTCGCTCCTCGAAGGATTCGAGGAGAACGGCGTCGACGTCTCAGCGGTGGAGCGGCATCCGGACAGCCCCACCGGAACGGCGACGATCTGGGTCGATGAGCGCGGCGAGAACGCGATCGTCGTCGCCGCGGGAGCGAACGGTCACGTCGACCGCGCGTACGTCGCTCGGCGCGCCGAGCGACTCTCGGAGTTCGATGTGCTCCTCCTGCAGTTCGAGATCCCGCCCGATACCGTTGCGTACGCCCTTCGCACGATCCCGCCGCTTCGGCCGGTGGTCGTTCTCGACCCCGCGCCCGCCGCTGCATTGACGGATCTCGCCATCGAGCGCGTCGCGTGCATCACGCCGAATAGAGAAGAGCTTCGTACCCTGAGCGGCGAGCCGAACGGACGGCGGGGCGCGGACGTCCTCCATGGTCTCGGTGCGGACGTGATCGTCTGTACGCTCGGGGAGAAGGGCGCCGACGTGTTCTGCCGAGGGGCAGCTTCCGTTCGCGTCCCATCATTCCCCGTCACTGCCGTGGACTCGACCGCCGCCGGAGATGCGTTCGCGGCCGCCCTGGCGGTCGGCTTGGCCGCGTCCGTAGCACCGGATCTGGAGCGCGTGGTCCGTCGCGCCTGCGCCGCCGGCGCGCTCGCAACCGCGGCCGCGGGAGCCTGGCCCTCCCTGCCGTCGGCCACGCAGGTGGACGAGCTCCTCGGCCGCTTCTAGCCCCTCGATCGCTCTTCTAGATTGCGCTTGCCGAGGTGCGAGCGCGACGGGCCTGTCCCAGCCCGGGCCGCCGAGACGCCCCTAGGCCACGGTGATCTCGTCGCAGAGGTAGACGTCCTGGATCGTGTGGAGCAGTTCGATGCCCTCCTCGATCGGTCGCTGGAACGCCTTTCGCCCGCTGATCAAGCCCATGCCACCGGCCCGCTTGTTGATCACTGCGGTCCGGACGGCATCGGCGAGGTCGTTCGTCCCCGACGCACCGCCGGAGTTGATCAGCCCGATCCGCCCCATGTACCCATTGACGACCTGATACCGAACGAGGTCAATCGGGTGGTCCGAGCACAGCTCGGTGTACATCCGTTCGTCGTACTTCCCGTAGCTGCGACCCTCCCGGTTCAGTGCCCGGTATCCTCCGTCGAGCGTCGGCAGCTTCTGCTTGACGATGTCGGCCTCGATCGTTGCGCCGAGGTGGTTCGCCTGCCCGGTCAGATCAGCACTGGTATGGTAGTCGACGCCGTTCTCCTTGAACCCCGGGTTTCGAAGATAGCACCAGAGGATCGTCGCCATGCCGAGCCCGTGGGCGATCGAGAAACACTCGCTGACTTCCTGGATCTGGCGCGAACTTTCCGCCGAGCCGAAGTAGACCGTCGCCCCGACGGCGACGGCGCCCATGTCGAACGCCTGCTCGACCCGCGCAAAGAGGATCTGGTCGTAGCGGTTCGGCAGCGAGAGCAGCTCGTTGTGGTTCAGCTTCAGAATGAATGGGATCCGATGGGCGTACCGCCGCGCCACCGCGCCAAGAACGCCGAGCGTCGACGCGACCGCGTTGCAGCCGCCTTCGATCGCCAGCCGCACGATCTCCTCCGGATCGAAGTGGGCGGGATTCGGCGCGAACGACGCCCCGGCGGAGTGCTCGATCCCCTGGTCGACCGGAAGGATCGATAGGTAGCCCGTCCCGGCGAGCCGTCCGTGATCGAGCAACGCCTCCAGGTTCCGCAGCACGGGAGCCGACCGATCGGACGGAGCGAAGATCCGCTCGACCCAGTCCGGGCCCGGCAGATGGAGCCTCTCCTTCGGCACCTTCGGACTGCAGAAGCCCAGAAGCCCGTCGGCGCCCTCTCCGAGAAGTCGCGCGATTCCGTCGGCGTTCATCATCATGCCTCCTACACCTTGGCTGTCGAATCGATCCACTGAAGCAACTCCTCGGATCAGTCTACGCACGAACCGCGACGCCGGCCATCGCCGCTCAACCTCCGCCGTGTGTCACATCCCTTCCAGGAATCCGTTGGGCCAGAGCGCTGGCGGAGCCGGGCAGAGCGCCGCCTCCCCGTTTCCCTCCGGCTCGCCGGGCTCGGGAACGACGTTCGCGGCGCCCTCGATCCTTCCCGCGAAGTATCGCTTCGGGTCGAAGCCTCCGGTACGCTCTCCCCAGGCGACGCGGAGCCCGGCCCGTCCGTTCTTCGCGAACGTGCATCGGTCGATCTCGAGGATCGCATCTCCCTCCGCGAACAGCCCGTCGGCGCCGTTCTCGTGAATGAAGCTGTCGCGCAGCACACCGCGCGACGACTCCTCGAACAGCAGCCCATGATGGCCGCTCCCGGTCACTGTCGTTCCCTGCAGGACAAGCAGCGCAGCGGTCGATACGATCGCGCCATAGTCGACGTTGCCAGCTATGTACGAGCCGGCGACGGACACGCGTGATGCGTCCCACGCCCAGATCCCTGCCCAGTTCCCGCCGATTTCGGACCGCTCGATCGTAGCATCGGAGAGGTGAAGTGCGAGCAAGCCGTGCGACGTGTTGCTGCAAACGTCGCAATCCACAACGCGCAGGCGGGCGAAATCCTCCGATATCAGCCCCGCACTTCCGTTCTCACGAACCGAGCAATCGACCAGGGTGGCCTCGGAATGCTCGGACGCCTGAAGACCGAACCAGGCATTGCCGATCAGGAGAACCTCGACCAGCTCGGCGACGGCGGCGCCGTCGACGGCGATGCCATGTCCATCGTATCCTCGCGCCCCGTGGATCGTCAGTCGTTCGATGCCCACGGTGACTCCCTCGCCGGTAATGTGCAGCACGCAGCCGGCCTCGGTCCCCGTCCATCGCGCCTCGCCATCGTCCGGCCCGCGGAGCGTCACGCTCTTGTCGATCGTGACGGTCTCCGCGTACTCCCCGGCTTCGAGCCGCAGCACTGCGCCGGCGGGTGCGGAGTCGATCGCCGCCTGAATGGAGGTCCCCGGCGCGACAGGGACCAGGGGCGGTCCGGGCTCCGCAGCGGTCGCTCCGTAGGCCATCGCCACGAGCAGCGCGAACGCGATCGTCGGACGGACAAGGCTCCCTGCCAATCGCACGTCACGCCTCCTCTCCAACCACGGAGTCCTGCAGTCACTCCATTTCGCCGGCACTTCATGATACCGTGGGTTCGGCTGCAGGACCGCAGGCGGATGTCCCGCCTCGGCCGCTCGATCCGATCCTCTCGACGCAGGAGCAGCCGATCGTCTGAGCCGGCGCCCCTCCCGCAGAAGGGAGTGCGGGATCATGTCGTACATGTGCTCGAATGGCCGAGTCGATTCGGTCCAGTGAGGATCAGATTCTCTGTCCTCTCCACCCTAGGATTCCCGATTGTGCTTCTCCCCGGAATGACCGCGCGGACCCGCTCGGCGGCACGGTCGACTGCCGTCGCGAGCTCACCGTCGCTCGCTTCCTCGTCGTCTCCCCTCGCAGCGCACGACGCCAGAGCAAACAACACCCGCGCGACGACCTCGGCGAGTGCATCCATCTCATCGCGTCCCATGCCCCGCTGGGTGACCCACGGGGTTCCGAGTCGGATCCCATGGGCGTCCGCGCCGTCTCGGTCTCCGGGTATGACGTTCCGATTGCAGACAATCCCCGCGCTGTCGAGCACGCGTGCCGCGAGCTTCCCGGTCAGGCCGAGGGGCCGCAGGTCGACGAGCAGCATGTGCGTGTCGGTGCCCCCGTAGGCGAGCGTCAGACCGCGGCGGACCAGCGCATCGCCGAGGTGCGCGGCGTTGGCGACGACCTTGCGCTGCAGATCGGCAAACGCCGCCGTGCGCGCGAGGTGCATCGCGACGGCGATCGCCGCCATCTTGTTCACATGGGGACCGCCCTGCAATCCGGGGAAGACCGCGCGATCGATCCGCCGGGCGATCCGCTCGTCGGTCGACAGGATCACCGCGCCCCGAGGTCCGCACAGGGTCTTGTGGGTCGTGAACGTCGCGACGTCGGCGATCCCGACCGGATTCGGATAGGCATCGCCGACCACCAGTCCGGCGGCGTGCGCGATGTCCGCGAGGAGGAGCGCCCCGATCTCGTCGGCGATCTCCCGGAACCGATACCAATCGGGTCGCCACGGGTAGGAGGTGAATCCGCCGATCAACAGCTTCGGACGATGCGCCTCGGCGAGCCGTCGCATCTCCCCGTAATCGAGCCGACCGGTCCGCGGGTCGGTTCCGTAGCCGATCGCGTGGTGCCGCTTCCCGGAAACGCTGTACGGCGACCCGTGCGTCAAGTGACCGCCCTCGGTCAGCGTCATCGCCATGATCGTGTCGCCCGGTTCGAGAAGCGCCTCGAAGACGGCGAGATTCGCCGCCGATCCGGATAGCGGCTGCACGTTCGCATGGATCCGCTCGGCCGAGCATGCGTCGCTCGCGAAGCAGGCGGCCGCTCGTCTCTCCGCGACGCACTCGACGATGTCGGCGAGCTCGGTCCCTTGATAGAATCTGCGGTTCCCGCGTCGACGGTGCACGGCCAATTGCCGTTCGACGTCGGTGAGTGCGTCGAGCGGCAATCCGCGCATCCACCGCGACGGATAGCCCTCGGCGTAGAGGGAGGTGAACGGAGACGCCAGAGCCTCGAGGACGGCGCGGTGCGGACGGCTCTCCGAGGCGATCAGGATGACCTTCTCCTCCTGCCGCCGCCGCTCGCGATCCACCAGGTCGGCAATCAGTGGATCGATCGAATGCAGCGTCGTGCCCCACGTCGACA
>Ga0272444_10001911_pt1 | contig 19595 bp, 9 predicted proteins | sample SSMForm13_FD_201033 | JGI IMG/M metagenome (GOLD analysis project Ga0272444, IMG submission 201033) | Marine sediment archaeal communities from Little Sippewissett salt marsh, Falmouth, MA, United States - SSM-Form-13 | ecosystem: Environmental > Aquatic > Marine > Wetlands > Sediment ... | reverse complement strand
CATCCCTCCGGTAGCTGTTCTGCTGCTGTCCGACTATCCCAGCTCCGGAAAGGCTTACGGGATCACCTCGCCCATCTGGGACAGCTATTGCGTCTCGGACAACATCTACGCCGACGTGGACGGTGACGATCTGCCGGAGATGAACTTCGCCCGTATCACGGCCCAGGATGCCTCCGATCTGGAGACGATGATCAACAAGTTCCTGAACTACGAGAGAAATCCCTACACCGATCCCGATTTTTACGACCATCCGGTGTGCGCCGGCGGCTGGCAGACCGAGCGGTGGTTCATTCTCTGCTCCGAGGTGGTCTACGGCTTTTTGGCCAACGTGCACGGCAAGTCGCCGGTCCGCGAGTATGCCATCTATTCGGGGACCCCGGGAAGTTCTTGGTCCTCCAATGCCAATACCTCCATGATCGTTGACTATTTCGGCCCGGACGGCCTGGGCTACATCCCGGCCACCGCATCGCATCTCACCGACTGGGGCGCCAGCGCCACCCGGATGAACAACGACATCAACGCCGGCTGCTTTATCGTCCAGCATCGCGATCACGGCGGAGAGACCGGATGGGGCGAGCCCAACTACAGCAATAGCGATTTGGACGGCCTATCCAACACCATGCTGCCTTTCGTGTTCTCGGTCAACTGCCTGACCGGGAAGTACAATTGGAGCAGCGAGTGTTTCACCGAGAAGTTCCATCGTATGGAGCAGGGGGCCCTGGGCCTGATCGGGGCCAGCGAGACATCCTATTCCTTCGTCAACGATACCTACGTCTGGGGTATGTACGACGGTATGTGGCCCGAGTTTATGCCCGATTATCCATCAGCGGCGGCCAAAAACGCCGGTCCGGAGAATCTCCGGCCCGGCTTCGCCAACGTCACCGGCAAATACTTCCTGGAGGCCTCCAACTGGCCGTACAATCCTGAGAGCAAGGAGGTCACCTATCATCTGTTCCACATGCACGGCGACGCCTTCACCATCCTGTACTCTGAAGTGCCCCAGAGCCTGACGGTGAGCCATCCCGGCGTGCTGTACATCGGGGCGACCTCCTTCCCGGTCACCGCCGACGAGGGATCGGTCATCGCCCTGACGGTGGACGGTGAGATCATCGGCACCGCCGACGGAACCGGCAGCGTGGTCAACGTGCCCATCGCTCCACAGTCCGTGCCCGGCAGCCTGCTGGTGACGGTCACCAAATACAACCATTACCGCTACGCCCAGACGGTGCCGGTCCTGCCGCCTGAAGGCGCTTTTGTGGTGCACTACCGGCACGACATCGACGACGACGGCAGCGGCGGCTCCAGCGGCAACGGCGACGGCATCGTCAATCCCGGAGAGACCATCGAGCTGTTCCCCTTCTGGGTGATGAACTACGGCGTGGACACCGCCTTCGCCGTCACCGGTGAGCTGGAGCTGCAGGTGGCCGATCCGCTGGTCACCCTGCTGGACACCAGCGATGACTACGGGACCATCGCACCCGATGATTCGGCCCTGGGAAGCGGCGGTTTCGCCTTCAGCGTGGACATGGCGGCCCCGGACGGCCACGGGATCAGCTTCGTGCTGCACTGTACCGACGGCGATTCGGTATGGCCATCCTACTTCGGCGAGACGGTCCGGGCGCCCGTGCTGGGCTACCTCTCCAAGGAGATCGACGACAGCGGTGGCGGGAACGGCGACGGCCGGATCGATCCCGGCGAAACGGTGGACTTGAGCATCACGGCCAAAAACAGCGGCGGCGGCGCGGCCACCGGCATCACCGGGGACCTGGTCTCGCTGCATCCCTACGTCACGGTGACAACCCCGACGGCCGGCTTCCCGGACCTGGATCCGGGCGGGCAGGACGTCTCCCTGACCGATTTCACCATCTCGGTCGATCCCCTGTGCCCGACCCCCGATCAGGCCGATCTGGAGCTGACGCTCACCGAGGCCCGGGGATTCACCTTCACCGACACCTTCTCGGTTCGCATCGGCATGCGCCAGGTCCTGCTCGTGGACGATGATGCCGGCGATCCCTATGAGTCCTACTTCACCGGCGCACTGGACGCCCTGGGCATCGAGTACGACCTCTGGACAGTCTATAGCCAGGGCTCGCCGCCGGTGACGGTCATGGAGGAATATATCACCGTCATATGGAGCACCGGCGACGATTACTCCGAGACCCTCAATTCCACCGACGAGACCAATCTGATGGCCTATCTGGACGGCGGCGGAACCCTGTACCTGTCCAGCCAGGATTATCTGTACGACATCGGGTCACCCACCACCTTCTCCTCCAACTATCTCCACGTCGCCTCGTGGACCAGCGACACCAGCGTGGACGAGGTGGCCGGCATCCCCGGCGATCCCATCACCGAGGGGCTCAGCTACGTCCTGTCCTACCCGTTCTACAACTGGTCGGACAATATCGTGCCCGATGCCTCCGCCGCCGCCATCTTCGAGATCACGGCACAGAAGAGCGCCGAGCCGCTTCGCGCTCCGAAAAACGGTCGGCCGCCGGATTTCGGCGGTATCGAAACGCCGCCGTACAAGCAAAACTACTGCGGCCTGCGGTTCCCGGCCGCGGGAGACAGCGGCTACCTGGCCGTCTTCACGGCCATTCCCTTCGAGTCGGTGCCCACGGCCGAAGACCGCGAAGAGCTGATGCAGAACATCCTGGAATGGCTCCAGGGAGACGAGACCGGCCCGGCCGTTCAGGTCCTGGCTCCCGATGGCGGGGAGTTCTGGCCGGTAGGCAGCATCCATGATATCGACTGGCTGGCCACCGATCCCGCCGGGGTGGATTCGGTCAGCATCCTGCTCTCCGCCGACGGCGGCGGCACCTTTCCCCACATCATCGCCCACGGCAAACCCAACATGCCGCCCTATTCCTGGATCGTGACGCCCCCATACAGCGACAGCGCCCTGATCAAGGTGGTCGCCTATGACGCTCATAAGAACTCGGGAGAGGATATCAGCGACAGCCTGTTCGCCACCGCCGACCTGATTCCGCCGGATGGCGTGGACGATCTCTCGGTGGGCATCGTCCCGGGCGCCAAGTCGTCCGGCGGCGATGTGTTTCTGTGGTGGAGCCCGGTCACCGATAACTGGGGTGTGGATTATTACGTCGTCTATCGGGGCCCGGTCCCCGATGGGGTGGAGGATTCCATCGGCACGGCGGCCGGAACCGAGTATCTGGATGCCGGCGCCGTGGGAGACACCACGGTCAACTATTTTTACCTGGTCAGGGCGGTGGACCTGGGAGGCAACACCTCCGTCGAGTCCAACCGTGTCGGCGAATTCGACCGGCCGTTGTCGAATTCCACCAGCGCCCCGCCAAAGGCCCGCTAAGGAGGAAACGGCTTAACATAAAGAATTCCTGGGTAGTTATTACCGCACACGGGTGCCAATCCGTTTGAGGTGGCTTTCTCCGGCCGAGCATGCTGAGAGAGCGTAACAGTGCCTTTGGAACCGACGCTTTGGCACCCGTTTTTTGCGGCGGCGGAGCTACGGGGAATTTTAATTTTTAAAGTTTGCGATGTGCAAATTGAAATGATTTTTTATGAAAAGGCCCTCCCGATCGCTCGGCAGGGCCTTCTGTGTATCCGATGATGTCCCGGTTTCACCGGGCGCGGTTGTCCTGAGCGATGTCTTCTTCTTCGATCCGCCGGGGCTTTGGCGGCAACTGCACTCGAGCCTCTTCGGCAGGCTCCCGGGACTTGTCCGGATGGGGCAGCATGGAAGCGTGTTGGCCGACCGTGAGCCGGCCATCCTGATAGTACAGTCCCTGACCATCGGTGATGGTATCGGCGTCGTTGTGCAGACCGTTCGCCAGCTTGTCCACATAGTCGGCGGCCACGACCTCCCCGGGCAGATCAGGATCCTCATATCCCGCCCGCCGGCCGATGGCGATGAAGGCCACCTGCACGTCGCTCTTGCCGGCGTTGTTTTCCATCACGGTGAAGCCGTCCGGACCGACACGGTCCAGGTGGACCCCCTGAGAGCCGCCGATGGGCGTCACCGTGACCACCACCGGGATATCGGACGAGACGACGCGGCGGAAATTCTCGTCGAAGGTCACCGCGCAGACGCCTTTCGACAATTGGCAGTAGCCGCTGGTCTGAACGGTCACGTCGGTGGACACGTTGGTATACAGCACGCTCATGGACCGGTCCTTGGCCGGCTGCAAGTGGACGTCCAGATCGTCCCGCACCACCATGCCGTGGGAGTAAAGCCCGTAGGTCTCGCCCTCGGTATAGGTGCCATAGACCTTGCCATGAATATCCGCTCCGAACAGATCTCCCCATGCGCCCAGGCCGACGGCCGAGGAAACTTCGCTGCCCGGGGAGCCCTTTCCCCCGCCGGCGGTGTAGCTGGTGAAATATCCTCCGTACAGATTGCTGGCGGAGTTCTTATAGGCCAGCGATCCCCAGTAATTGGTGGCGTACTCCGAGAAATGCCCGTGAACGCCGGACACCCGGACGCCGGAATCGTCTCCGTATACGGTGCCCTGAACGCCGCAGTGATAATCCATGCCCCACAGACATCTCCCCAGCGCACCGCAGTGAGTGGTGGTGAAATAATACCCCGTGCCATCGACGTTTGAGCTATGATAGCCGTAAGCCCCTGCCGTTTGATTGTAGTCACTATCACTTCTGCCATAGGTCCCGTAAGAGTTGCCGCCGACATATCCCCAATAATCAACTCCATATTGGCCATACACGCCGTAGGCCGTCGTGCCCAGCAGGCCGTAGCGGGTGGTGTCGCCGCTTTCCCCCATGACGGCCGTCCCGCCGCTGCCGCATCCAAAATATCCACCCCACTCTTCCCCGTAACCATACACGGCGATATCGTTGGAGTCGCTGGAGGCAAACGCTCTCATGCCATAGAGATCCCCTTGAGACTGATAGTTATAACAGTGGAGCACGGCGGCTCCATCATTGGACCAGTTGGTGATGGCTGCGGTTTTCGGATCATTAATGAAACTCAGCCCTATATACATAGAACTATCTCGATAAACGGTGAAGATAGGAGCAATATCGGCCTCCATAAAATTGCCTTGATCGATCCACAGGCCCGGCTGCCAGGTGCCCACCCCTGTGGCGTCGGAGGTGAGCACTGCGCCGTCCGCGGCCCCGGTGGGCATCCGGAACTCCAGCATGTTGGCCATTCCGGACACGTTGAGGGGATAGGCGGAGGGCATGACGCCGATGCCGACATCACCCATGACGTGGACGTCGCCGTCGAAATAGCCGGCATAATCGGGGTGGCCGAGAATACCGTAGTGGCCGCTGTCGGTGTTGATGCCGTATACACCGCTGGCGCCCGTGCCCTGGGCCTCGCCGTAGATGCCGCTGGTACTGGTGGGAATTTCGCCCTCACCCTTGGGACTGCTGCTGTATCCATAGACGCCGTAGCTGCCGCCACCCAGATAACCATAGTGGCCGCTGGCATTATGCTTGCCGTAGACGCCATAGCCGGAGCCGCCTAAATAGCCGTAGTTGTCGCCGCCCATGTTCCGGCCATAGACACCGTAGGCGCCATTTGAGATCACGGCATAATTTCCGGAGCCATCGACCACCTGCAGCTTGGCACTGGGATTGGTCACCCCGATGCCCACATTGCCCGGGACATTTGCATACAGGTCGCTGCCCGAGATGGTCCAGTCGCCGTCCGAGGTTCCGCTGACCCCGGTCAGATTGGAGCCATCGCCGAAGTAGGTGGTGGCATTCACTGCACCGCTGACATCCAGCTCGGTCAGCGGACTGGTCGTCCCAATGCCCACCTTGCCTGCCGTGTCGACATAGACGGCGTTGGCCGGGTTGCCGTCGGCGGCATCGAGATGATCCAAATCGGTCATGCCGATGAAAGCGGCCGCCTGCTGACCATCTAAAAGATCGGCGTCCAGTCCGCTGCCGGTTCCGTCGTTGTCCGCCGTCCAGGCCGTGCCATCGATCTTGGCCGGGTCGATAGCCGCTCCGGGGGCGATATCATCATCGACGATCTCACCGTCGGCGATCATATCAGCGGTCACGCTGCCGCTCTGCCCCTCGTTCACCCAGCGATCATCCAAGTCGTTGAGGGTATAGTCCAGCAGCATCTCGGCGCTGTTGGCCCGGTGACTGTAGGCCGTGCTGACCAGCGGCCTGCGAGGGGCAAGAATCTCCGGACCGACCTCCGTCTGCAGCCACAGTGGCGTTCCATCGAACAGGCCGTCCGGAAACGGCGTGACACTTCCCAGGAAGACCTGGAACAGCCCGCCGCCGATCTCCACCGCCGGATGGGTCTCGGACCACGCCTCCGATCCACCCGACTCGGTGTCGAACAGTCGGAAGGTCATCGGCAGGGTGGCCATGATCGCCGAGGAATCAGACGCATCGGCCAGATAGCCCTGGTAATTCAACTGCCCGGGAACGGCTTTGGAGCTCTCCGTGCTGCGCGCTTGATGCGTCAGGCTGACCATCTCCTTGTCGGCCGCTATCAGGGCCGAGGCTGACAGCATACCGATGACCAGGGCCATCGTCACCGATAGAATCATCTCTCCCAATTTCATAACGGATCTCCTCCATGAGTTTTTATTCGACGCCTTTAATCATTGGAGCCCGGTTTCCCGGGAGTCCTCCGGGCCCTCACGACCTTATGCTTCTCGTCACCCCGCTTGACGCCCTGGACGAAATAGTCGAACCGGTAGTTTCCCTGGCCGCTAGACAGCTCTTTCACCTTGAAGCCGGCGGCACTCTTCTCGATCACGGCCAGCCCTCTAGATTCCGCCGACAAGGGCGTGAGCTGGACGGTGACGGTGGAAGGGTTCACGATCTGTGAGAAATGATCCTCCAAGGACACCTCCGCCTGGCCCCCAACCAGCTGTGCCGATCCCCGCACATAGGCGGCCGCCTCCGGCCCTTCCAGGCAGCAGTAAACGATCTCCTTGTCAGGATCCAGCGGATGGGGGGTCGCGGAGAGGATTTTTTTTGTGGTGATGGTGCCGTCGCTGCCGTCGCAGTAGATGGTCGTCGATCCGGTGGAGTCGGTCAGCACGAAGTCGCCCCCCTTGTCATAGTCAACGAACCAATAACCGCGCTCATTACCATCGAGGTAGATCCACACTCCACCATAAAGGCCGTTTGTTCCGGAAAGATACCCACACAGGCCCAGTTCATTGTCATTGGGACTATACCAGTTCGCGTAGCCGTTCCCATGGCTCGAGCCGGTGCCCAGCTGACCTCTGCCGAGATTCGATAAAAAGTCATCGCCCGAATAGATATCCTCCGTGCTCCCTATATTCCCCACGACGTGGAGCTTGATCAGCGGGTCGGTCGTCCCGATACCGACGCTACCGGGCACGGCGGCATACATGTGGTTGCCTGAAACGGTCCAGTCGCTGTCCGGTGATCCGGCGATGCCGGTGAGATTTGAGCCGTCGCCATAATAAGTGGTGGCCCCGACCGCCCCGACCACCTCCAGCTCGTGGGCCGGAGTGGTGGTGCCGATGCCCACCTCGCCCGTGTTGTCGATGTAAAGCCTGGTGGTGTTGTCCGTCCCCAGATTCAAGCCCGCCATGGTCTCCCGGTTGTAGATGAAGGCGTTGCCATCGGTATTGATGCCCACCAGAAATCCATCGGTGCTGCCGCTGCCAGTGGAAGAATTTGTGAACTGCGTATAGCAGCTGCCCTTGGCATTGTCGTGGAGATGCAATCGCTCGTAAGGAAGAGTGGTCCCGATGCCCACGTTGCCGTCTCCGGCCATCACGGTGAGACGAAAATTATTCTCTGTCAGCAAATGCAGTGGGCTGGTCGACTGGGTTCCGATTCGGAATTCACCCTGCGCCTTGACATCGATATTGTTCCCGCTGCCGGGAAAGAAGATTTCGTCTCCGGCGATGGCCTGTATGGTCAGGGGCGCCGTCGGCGAGCTGGTGCCGATACCGACCGGGCCGTTCTGATGGTAGATATTGTCGCCATCGATGGTCCAGTCATTGTCCGCCGTTCCGCTGATCCCGGTGAGATTGGAGCCATCGCCATGATAGGCCGTGGCGCTGACCTCTCCGCTGACATCCAGGCGGTACGCCGGGGTCTGCGTTCCAATCCCCACCTGGCCTGTGGGATCGACGTACACGGCGTTGCCCGGACTGCCGTCAGCGGCATTCAGATGATCAAGATCCTCCTCGTTGACCCAGCGACCGTCCAAGTCGGTCAGGGTATAATCCAGGAGCATCTCGGCGCTGTTGGCCCGATGGCTATACGCCGTGCTGACCAGCGGCCTGCGAGGGGCAAGAATCTCCGGACCGACCTCCGTCTGCAGCCACAGTGGCGTTCCATCGAACAGGCCGTCCGGAAACGGCGTGACACTTCCCAGGAAGACCTGGAACAGCCCGTCGTTGACCTCCACTGCAGGATGAGTCTCCGACCACAGCTCGGCGCCCTTGCTCTCGGAGTCGTACAGCCGGAAGGTCAACTCCAGCGTGGCGGTAATTGCCAAGGAGTCCGTCGCACTTACCAGATAGCCCTGATAGCTCAATTGCCCGGGAACAGCCTTGGTCATCCCCTCGGTTCTCACCTGACCGGCCAGGGTCATCGACCTGGGCGCCGCCTGAGCGATCGTGAAAGATAGGCACAGGAAAACAGCGACGGCTACGGCGGCTACCGTTTTTCTCCGGTTCATAAAAGACCTCCTTGGTGGACGTTCCGGGGCTCGGTCTGCCCCGAATCCGGTGTTTTTCTTTCCCGAATCCAAAATCACGGTTTTTTAACCAACGCGGAGTAATTACTTCAGCAGCAGCATCTTCTTAGTCTCGACGAACTCCCCGGTCACCAGCTGGTAGAAATAGATTCCGCTGGCCACCGCCCGGCCGGCATCATCCTGACCCTGCCAGGTGACCTCATGCTCCCCGGCCCCCTGTGGCCCATCCGCCAGACGGCAGACCGCCTGACCCCGGACATTGTACACCGTCAGGGTGACATGATCCGCTTGCGGCAGCTGATAGATGATGTGCGTCCGGGGATTGAACGGATTGGGGTAGTTCTGGGACAGTCGAAAGGCGCCCGGCCGCAGCTCATCAGCCGTCTCCTCCACAGACACCTCCGCGCCCCAGGGCGACCAGGACCAGAACCCGCCGGTCTCGATATGGCTGGTGCCCTGGCTCTGGCCCACGGCCGTCTGGCCGGTGGAATAGTCCAACAGATAGCTGGAGGACTCTAAATGACCCCCGCTGGTGCTGAGCACATCCTTGACCAGGATGTAGTCGGCCAGAGCCGGGGAGACGGCCAGCAGGGCCAGACAGGCCGCGCCGGCGAATGAAAGAGCAAATGACTTTTTCATTTGTCCCCACCTCCTTTTCTGTTCCTGGTATATCGTTCTGTTCAAATGTCTCAATTTTACCATAGATTGTCAGTTATGTCAACAGAAATCTGAATCCTTTTGAACACCGCTCACCGGCCAATCCCGCCAGGGTCCGCACCCGACCATCGGCGCCGGCCGCCTATCGCAGCATCGCTCAAAACAGCAGCCATATGTAAAGGCAACAGGACCTCCATGTCAAGAGTTTTTTATTCACATCCCTCCGCGAGATGACCACTTGGTACCGAGCGGCGCTTTTCCCCTTGACAGAGACGGTCCGGTGATGTATCTTTATGCGCCAAAATGGCAGTTTTGACTGACGATATTGCAGTTTTTCTCTCGATAAGGATGATGACCGATGACGTTCGTGAACAATCTCTCCCGGCAGCGGCAGAACGAGATCCTGGGGATCCTGCTGATGGCTCTGGCCGTGCTGATCTTTCTCAGCCTGTTCTCTTATATCCCGGAGCAAGATTATCTTCTGACCAGCCACGGGTTCGGCGAGCGCACCGGGAATCTGATCGGACCGGTGGGCCAGATGCTGGCCTCGGCCCTGGTGCTGTCCTTTGGCTACTTCGGCTACATCGTTCCCCTGATGCTGCTGCTGTGGGGTCTGAACCGGTTCCTGGAGACCGACACCGCCGCCGTGATCAGGCGGACCCTCTATCTGCTGGGAGTGATGATCTTCCTGGGCGCTCTGGCCGGCCTGATCTATCCCATGAATGAGTCGCCGGACTTACAACAACGGGCCGCCGCCATCCGCGCCGGCGGCGTGGTCGGCTCGGCGGCGGCCTATTTCATGCTGCGCTATGTGCACACCTTCGGAGCCTATCTGATCACCATCACGGCCCTGCTGGTCCTGCTGACGGCCCTGACCGGCATCGGGCTGCGCCAGGCCGTGCTGACCGCCGGGGCCGGCCTAGCCGGCCTGACCCGCTGGCTGCTGGGTCTGCTCCAACGATCGCTGGGCCGCAGGGAGCGGATCCGTCCGGCGACCGCGAAAACGACCCGAAAAGCGAAGCCCAAGGCGGATAAAAAGGTCGAGAAGAAAAAGAAAAAAGCCGAAAAACTTCGCCATCAGTTTGCCGCCGCCCAGGCCGATGCGGACCAAGAGACACAACGCCGCCAGCCGCCTCAGATCGTCAAGGCCGGGGAGGCGGCCCCGAAGGAGAACCGGTTCAAACCGGCCGCCATGCCCTCGGGCCAGAAATACCAGCTGCCATCGCTGGATCTGCTGCACTCGCCCCCCAAAACGGACGACCGGCAGAACGAAAAAGAGCTCTTTGCCAACGCCGAGATCCTGGAGGAGAAGCTGTCCGATTTCGGGGTGCAGGGCAAGGTGGTCCAGGTCAGTCCGGGACCGGTCATCACCCGCTACGAGGTCAAGCCGGCCCCGGGGGTGAAGGTCAGCCGGTTCATCAGCCTGGCCGACGACCTGGCCCTGGCCATGCGGGCTCAGCGCATTCGGCTGGAGGCGCCCATCCCCGGCAAGGATGTGGTCGGCATCGAGCTGCCCAACAAGCAGCCCTCGATCGTCTATCTCCGGGAAATCCTCAACTCGCCTCAGTACGTCCGCAGCGACTCCATGCTCAACATGGCTCTGGGAAAGACCATCGCCGGGGAGCCTTACTGCGCCAAACTGGACCGCATGCCGCACCTGCTGATCGCCGGAGCCACCGGATCGGGCAAAAGCGTCTGTATTCACTCGATCATCGCCAGCATCCTGTTCCGGGCCACCCCGAACGACGTCAGATTCCTGCTCATCGACCCCAAAATGCTGGAGCTGACCGTCTTCAATAAGATCCCGCATCTTCTGGCGCCGGTCGTCATCGAGCCCAAGGAGGCCGTCAAGGTGCTGCGCTGGGCCGTCTCGGAGATGGAACGGCGCTACCAGATCCTGGCCAAAGCGGCGGTGCGGAACATCGATGCCTACAACGCCAAGAAGGCTCTGCAGACCTCTCTGCCGGGCATGGAGCCGTCGGAGGGCAATGATCGACTGCCCTATCTGGTCATCATCGTGGACGAGCTGGCCGATCTGATGCTGACCGTCTCCAACGAGATCGAGGACAGCATTGGCCGGCTGGCCCAGATGGCCCGGGCGGTGGGCATTCACCTGGTGCTGGCCACCCAGCGTCCCTCGGTGGATGTCATTACCGGCGTGATCAAGGCTAACTTTCCTACCCGCATAGCGTTCCAGGTGGCCTCCAAGACCGACTCGCGGACCATCCTGGACATCAACGGCGCCGAGAAACTGCTCGGCCGGGGCGACATGCTGTTCCTGCCCCCCGGCCGGCCCGACGCGATCCGCCTGCACGGCGCCTTCGTCAGCGCCGAGGAGACCGATCAGCTGGCCGCCTTCCTGTCCAGCCAGAAAGCGGCCCAGGAGCTGATCCCCGACATAGAGGAACAGGTCACGGCCGCCAATATCGCCGCCGAGCGCGATGAGCTGTTCGACCAGGCCCTGCAACTGGTCATCCGCCATCAGCAGGGATCCGTATCGCTGCTGCAACGCCGCCTGAAGATTGGATACGCCCGGGCGGGACGGCTGATGGATCAGCTGGAGGCGGCCGGCATCGTGGGCCCCTTCGACGGCAGCAAGGCCCGCCAGGTTCTGGTGGATCCCAGCTACCTGGACGATCTGGAGATGGGCAACATGACGTCCATCTGAGAAACGAAATCCGTCCAGTCCGGTTAAGCTTTTTTAAAAGAGGATATCATGCGCCCGAAAGGCACTCTTACGGCAGTTCCCCTGATGCTGCTAGCGGTTCTGCTCTTGACTCCGCCGGCAGCGGCCGTCACCGCCCAGGAGATCCTCCAGAAGGTCGAGGAGAGATACGAGAACCTGACAGATTTCCAGGCCGCCTTCCAGCAGGCCGTCACCATCGACTCGGCCGACACGGCCGGCTACCTGGCCTCGGGGACCCTGTGGGTCAAGAAGCCGGCCAGGTTCCGCCTGGAGCTGGAGCATCAGACCACCGTCTCCGACGGCATCACCCTGTGGACCTACGTGCCCGCCCACAACCAGGTCCTGGTCGACGCGGCCGACACCACCGGCCAGGCCCTTCGCCCGGACCAGCTGTTTCTGACCTATTTCGAGGGCGCCCAGGCGACCCTGCTGGGCACCGAACCGGTGGCCGGATTCGACTGCTATCATCTCTGTCTGTGCCCCACCGAAGAGGCCGCCATCTCCATGCTCCGGGTCTGGGTGGACCGGAACAACTGGCTGGCCCGGCGGCTGGAGTTCACCGACCCCGGAGGCATGATCACCCGCTATCGTTTCACCGAGATCAAGACCAATCCCGGCCTGGCCGACTCGCTCTTCGTTTTCCAGGCGCCGGACACCGTCGAGGTCATCGACATGAGGTGGTAGATGTATTATGAGACTTGTAATAGTTTTAGGTGTTCTAGTTCTATTACCAGTACAGATAACTGGCATTGACATAGCGTCGAGTCAAGAAGTCGATTCGACGTTCAACTGGCTACTCACTGAATTTTCGGCAGAACGTGGAACAGCCATTACCGTGGGCGAGGACGGTTGTGCTTATATAACAGGAGAAACCAATTCGCTTGATTTTCCCATTACTAGCGGTGCTTTGGATACCAATTTAAGTGGGCATGATGCCTTCGTGGTTAAACTCGATCCTACCGGTAAACGTCTTGAATACTCAACCTATCTAGGAGGGAGTGGTAGCGAAAGCGGTTGCGACATCACTGTTGACAATTATGGAAACACCTATGTGACAGGTTCTACAACATCATTGAATTTCCCCATTTCTGATAACGCTTTCGATGAAACATATGACGGTAGAACCGATGTCTTTATGGTAAAACTCGATCCTACCGGTAGCCGACTTGATTTCTCAACTTTTCTGGGCGGATCTCATTCTGACTATGGCCGCAGTATTGCCGTGGACAATTTAGGTCAGGCATATGTAACCGGTTGGACATTATCTCGGGATTTTCCAACTACATGCGGTGCTTTCGACACTTCCTATAATGATATCCGACCAGCACGCTGGGATGCTTTCGTCGCCAAGCTAAATTCGACAGGCAGTGACCTAATCTACGGCACATTCCTTGGAGGAAAAGCGTTTGATTGGGGATATGGTATAGCTGCGGATGACTCAGGCAATGCGTACGTGACTGGTCACAGCGGTTCTGATAATTTCCCTACCACAGTAGGAGCTTTTGATAGATCATATAATCTTGGTAGTTCATACGGAGATGTTTTTGTAACGAAAATAAACGCAAAAGGGAGCGACCTAGTCTATTCTACGTGGTTAGGAGGTGGCGGCTGGGATTATGGACGAAGCATCTCCTTAGATGATTCCCTCAACGTTTATGTGACGGGCTATACCAATTCGCTTGACTTTCCAACGACAACAGGAGCTTTCGACACAACACACGAAGGCATTCATCCCGACTATGCGTTTGATATTTTTGTAAGCAAGTTCAATTTTAATGGCAGTGATCTCATTTTCTCCACTTTCCTGGGGGGAAATGACGGTGATGCGGCCTATAGTATCTCTGTTGATCACTCTGGATATGCCTCCATAACAGGACTCACGTACTCAGTTAATTTCCCCACCACTACCGATGCTTTCGATACCACTTTTAATGGCAGCAAGGATGCCTTTATACTTAAACTAAACCCCAGTGGTACTGATTTAGATTACTCTACATACTTAGGAGGCGATAATCTGGAGAGTGGAATTGGCATCGCCGTTGACGACTCTGCCGACGTTTATACAACGGGATATACTACATCAGAAAACTTCCCAACGACCGCTGGGGCTTTGGATACCATATACCATGGCTCTGAAGACGCATTCGTTACCAAGTTCAATATTACAACAGGCTCCATAGAGTACTCAACCTTCCTCGCAGGCGATTCCACCTATCCTTTCGTACCGGTGAGGACAGAAACTGCCCGAGATAAGTTACCCAGAAGCAGCGTACTCTATCAAAACTGCCCCAACCCCTTCAATACAAATACTGAGATTCGCTATCAGATCGTCGAAAATAGTCATGTAACCTTAAAGATCTTTAACATCCTGGGCCAAGAGATAAAAAGTTTCGTGGACAGTTATCGCGAAACAGGCCTTCACACAGCCACTTGGGACGGGCACGATGACTGGGGATTCGAAGTGGCCAGCGGGATCTATTTCTGCCGATTGCAATCGGGCGATTTTACCAAAACCATCAAGATGGTCCTGCTCAGATAAGGAGATAAATCAGGTGACGTCTTCATCGAAAATCCCCGTGATCCTATTCTTCGTTTTGTTTGTTTTTCCCTATCATTCCGCACTGGCCGCCCCCACCGACCTGGCCTGGAGCACCCTGCTGGGCGGCAGCGGCCACGAATGGGGCCAGGCCATCGCCCTGGACGAAAAGGGCTATCTCTACGTGGCCGGCCAGACCGCTTCACTCGATTTCCCCACCACGCCGGGAGCCTTCAACGCCGCCTCGCCGGGCAAGACCGATCCCGCTGATCCCAGAGACCTGTTCATCGTCAAACTGCACCCCTCCGGGTCCGGGCTGGTCTACGCCACCCTGCTGGGAGGAGGTCTGGCGGAGGACCTTGAGGCCATCGCTGTGGACGGCTCGGACAACCTCTGTCTGACCGGCACCACCTGGTCGAAAGACTTCCCCATCACGGCCGGAGCCCTCCAGGCCGAGTATCACGGCGGCACAGAGGCGGCCGGAGACGTCTTCGTGGCCAAGCTCAACGGCATGGGCACCGGTCTGATCTACTCCACCTTCCTGGGCGGGGATAAGGATGACCGGGCCACCGGCATTGCACTGGACGGCTCGGAGAACATCTATCTGACCGGTCAAACCCGGTCCCCGGACTTCCCCGTGACGACCGGCGCCTTTCATCCGGAATACGGCGGCGGGGACGGCGACGCTTTCGTGACCAAACTGGATGTCTCCGGGAACCTGTTGCTCTATTCCACCTTCCTGGGCAGCTCCGGCGCCGACCGGGGGAGCGACATCGCCGTGGACCGCAGCGGCCACGCCTGGGTGTGCGGACGGACCGACGGGAGCGACTTCCCCATCACGGCGGCCGCCGGGGATTCCGGCCGGAAGGATACCCGGTCCGACGCCTTCCTGACGAAATTCAATCCTGACGGGAGGACGCTGGCCTATTCAACCCGGCTGGGCGGCAACCGCGAGGAGGAGGCCTCCTGTGTGGCCATCGATCCCTCCGGATGCGCCTATCTGGCCGGCCGAACCCTGTCCCCCGATTTCCCAACCACCGAGGAGGCTTTCGACCGGTCCCCCAATCATCGGTCCGGTGTCCTGGAAGGGGACGGCTTCGTCGCCAAATACGACGCCGCCGGCAACGGCCCGATCTACGCCACCCACCTGGGAGGTCCCGGTCCGGATGAGATCACCGGGATGGTTCCGGATGCCGCCGGCTCGGTCTATCTCTGCGGCCAGACCGAAGGGGCCGGATTTCCGACCACGGCGGGGGCTTTTGACACCGCCTTCGGCGGCCAGATGGAAGCCTTTTTCGCCCTGCTGGACCCCTCCGGCTCCCGCCTGATCTTCTCCACGCTGCTGGGCGGCCGGGGCCGGGACCGGTGCAGCGACCTGGTCCTGGACGGGGCCGGGAACGTGTTTCTGACCGGCTGGACCGAGTCGGGCGATTTTCCGATCGTATCCCAGGCCCTGCGGTCGGTCCATCACGGCCGCCAGGACGTCTTTGTGGTCCGTTTCGGTGCGGCGGCAGCGACGGCCGAGCCGGTTCCCCGGGGCGGCTCGCTGCCCAGCAGCTACGCCCTGTTTCAGAATTATCCCAATCCCTTCAACGGCAGCACCGTCATCCGCTTCGACCTTCCCCGGGACGGTCACGTCGGCCTCAGAATCTACGACACCCTGGGGCGGGAGCAGCGGGTTCTGCTGAACCGCCGCCAGAAAGGCGGCGGCTACACCATCTCCTGGGACGGGCGGGACGATCATGGAAAAGTACTGACCAGCGGGGTGTACTTCTGCAAGGTCGAATCCGGTGGCTTCGAGGATGTCGTTAAGATGGTCATGATGCGGTGAGCCCATGCCTTCTTCCTTCTCCATCATCAACCTGGGCTGTCCCAAGAACCTGATCGACGCCGAGCGGCTGGCCGCCGCCCTGGAGGGGGCCGGCTACCGCCTGGTGATCGATCCGGCCCGGGCGGATCTGATTCTGGTCAACACCTGCGGCTTCATCGAGCAGGCCCGGCAGGAATCCCTGGACGCCATCGCCGAGATGATGACGCTCAGGCGGTCGGGCAGCTGCCGCGGTCTGGTGGTGACCGGCTGCCTGTCGCAGCGCTATCCCCGGCTGCTGTGGGAGCAGCTGCCGGCCGTGGACGCTTTTCTGGGCATCGGCGGGCAGGATGACATCGTCTCTGTCTGCCGCCGCATCCTGGACGGCGGTGACGAACGGCCCCGCCTGATCCGCGATCCCGACACGCTGGTGGAGGCGGACATCCCCAGAAAACAGCTGACCGTGCCGCACAGCGCCTACCTAAAGATCGCCGACGGCTGCGACAACCGCTGCGCCTACTGCGCCATTCCGCTGATCCGCGGGAGGTATCGCAGCCGGAAGCCGGAGGTCCTGTGGTCAGAGGCCAGGGAACTGGCCGCCCGGGGAGTCCGGGAGCTGAACATCATCGCTCAGGACACCACCGACTACGGCCGGGACCTGGCCGGCGAGCCGCGGCTGGCGCAGCTGCTGGACGGGTTCTGCGCCATCGACGGCCTGCGCTGGATCCGGCTGATGTACACGCATCCGGCCCATTATACCGATGACCTGATCGAGACCGTGGCCCGGGAGGAAAAGATCTGCAAGTACCTGGACCTGCCCCTGCAGCATGTCTGCGATGACCTGCTGAAGGCCATGAACCGCCGGATCACCGGGGAGCAGATCGAGGCCCTGATCGATAAGCTGCGCTCGGCGATCCCGGGCGTGACCCTGAGGACCACCTTCATCGTCGGCCTGCCGGGCGAGACGGAGGAGCACTTCGAGCGATTGCTGGAGTTCGTCGATCGCCGCCGTTTCGAGAAGCTGGGCGCCTTCTCCTACTCCCCGGAACAGGGCACTCCGGCCGCCGAAATGGCCGGGCGGCCGAAAAAAGGGGTGGCCGACCGGCGACTGGATCAGCTGCTGCGCCTTCAGCAGCGGATTTCCCTTGAGCATCACCGGAGTTTGCTGGGGCAGGAGCTGGAGGTTCTGGTGGATGCGGCCATCTCCGATGAACAGTGGCCGGCCGTCGGCCGCAGCCGGCGGGAAGCGCCGGACATCGACGGAGCCGTCTATTTAGCCGGAGAGGGTCTGGTGCCCGGCCGTTTCGTCAGGGCTCAGGTGAAGGCCTACTCCGAGTACGACCTCTTCGCTCACGCGGCCGCCCGATGACGATAGGCATCCTGACAGCACTGGCGCGATGAGCGAGGTCAGTCCCAAAAAGGGAGAGCGATCATCATGGTCGAGGACAGCAGGCCCGATACCCTTCTGCTGGTGGACAGCGATCCTCAAGAGCGCGCCATGATCAAAGATCACTTCGCCGGCCGGGGCTATCGGATCACCGAGGCCGCCAACGGCAGCCAGGCCCGCAAGCTCCTGCGGGGCGACACCCACGACGTCCTCCTGCTCGATCTGTCCCTCCCGGACAGCGACGGGCTGGGCCTGATCAAGCTGGCCCGCGACGAAAATCCCTGGGCCACCGTTCTGGTGATCTCGGACAGCGGCGGAGAGAGCCTGGCGGCCAAAGCTTTCCGTTCCGGGGCCGACGATCTTTTTCAGCGGCCCGTTCGCCCCGGCAATATCGACCGGACCATCGAGAGAATCCAGCAGCGCCGGGGCTTTCTTCAGGAAGTCGGCCTGGTGGGCAACGCGCCGGCCATGCGCCGGATCTATGAGACCATCGAACAGATCAGCCCCACCGACGTCACCGTCATGGTGGTGGGCGAGAGCGGAACGGGAAAGGAGCTGGTCGCCCGGGCCCTGCACCTGAAAAGCCTCCGGCGAGACAAGCCGTTTTTGGCCATCAACTGCGGCGCGCTGGCCGAGGGGGTTCTGGACAGCGAATTGTTCGGCCACGAGAAGGGGGCTTTCACCGGGGCGATCAGCCGGCGGGAGGGCCGTTTCGAGCTGGCCGACGGCGGCACACTGTTCCTCGATGAGGTCTCGGAGCTTCCTCCCACGACCCAGGTGAGGCTGCTGCGGGTCCTGGAGCAGCGGGAATTCATGCGGGTCGGCGGCACCACCCCGATCACCGTGGATGTTCGGCTGATCGCGGCCACCAACCGCGATCTGGAGGAGGCCGTGGCCGAGGGCCGGTTCCGGGAGGATCTTTTCTACCGGCTCAACGTGGTGGTCATCCACATCCCGGCTCTGCGCCAGCGGCCCGACGATGTCCCCCTGCTGGTGGACCACTTCATCGGCCAGTCCAGCCTGGACCGGAAGAAACGTTTCCAGGGCATCTCCCCGGAGGCCATGGAGATCCTGAAGCAGTACCCCTGGCCGGGAAATGTTCGCGAGCTGCGCAATCTGATCGAAAATCTCATCGTGCTGGCCCCGGAGCGGGAGATCCGTCCTGAGGACATCCCCAAATACCTGGGCCCCCGGACGGCGCCCGGCGTCAACCTGCCCATCCGGGTGGAAAAAACCCGGGGACAGGCCGAACGGGAGATCATCTATAAAACACTCCTGGGGTTGCGGGCCGATGTGTCCGAGCTGAAAGACCTGCTGGCCGGAGGGCCGCCGGCTCACTCCCCCATGGAAGTCGATTCCCATCATGTCGACTGGGTAGAGGGAGAGGCGGAGGTGGAGGAGGCGGAGGAAAGGCAGGAGAAACAGGCACCGGAAACGGATACGATCGAGGTCCCGGTGGGCACCGATATGGCCCGGGTGGAGCGAGAGATGATCAGGAAGACGCTGCAACACGTCGGCGGCAATCGTAAAAAGGCCGCCCGGCTGCTGGGCATCGGGGAACGAACCCTCTATCGAAAGATCCAGATGTACGGCCTGAATGGATGAAATCGTATCGTGTTCGGAGTCCCCAGCACATTTTTCATCCTGAAGCGCGAGAGCGACATGAACCGCTCTGACACAGCAGAGCCTGACAAAGGTCCTCCCCGGACCATCTATCGTCTTTTCCACGACAGCGCCGGCCGGCATGCCGGCCGGGTGGCTCTGATGGTCAAGGACCGAAACGGCCGATACATCGGCATCACCTACCGGGAGCTGAAAGAGACCGTCGGACGCCTGGCCGGCGCCCTGCAAAATCTGGGCATCGCC
>Ga0272444_10001910_pt1 | contig 19602 bp, 12 predicted proteins | sample SSMForm13_FD_201033 | JGI IMG/M metagenome (GOLD analysis project Ga0272444, IMG submission 201033) | Marine sediment archaeal communities from Little Sippewissett salt marsh, Falmouth, MA, United States - SSM-Form-13 | ecosystem: Environmental > Aquatic > Marine > Wetlands > Sediment ... | reverse complement strand
GCGACTCCCGCGGTCATCTCGTCGCCAAGTCTGATCCGGATTACGCGAATTGCCTCCCGTGACTCGGGGATTTTGACCTTCTCGAACAGGTTGACTCGCTGGGTGATCTTGGTCAGTTCTCTCTGGAGAATCCGGTGCTGTTCGGAGAGCACGTCGAGCTTGGCTTGGCGGGTGCTGATCTCGCGGAGGTCGGCCAGGGCGCGGTCCACCCACGTGGGGCTACCGAACAAGCTGTAACTGGCCTGTGGAAAGTCCGTTCCCTCAAATACGGGAACGCCTATCCCGGCGACATTGGCAGAGATGGTTCGCACCTTGGCTGGTTTGGACAGTCCTCGCACGTCCACACCGGCGATATCCGAAAGCACATTCTCGTAGGGCGTGAAGGTTTCCGTTGCCTGCCGAAGGTGGTCGCGAGCTCCGGATAGCTCTTCTGCGGTCTGGCGGATTCGCATCTGAAGCTGCTGCTGCTTGAGCTTCAGCATCGGTAAGTACCGCTCAAAACGCGCGAGCATGTCCCGCTGACGTTTCAGTTCAGGCCTGGTTAGCTTCATCTTCCTTGCCATGGCGATGCGGCTGTCAGTTCCTTGCTTCTGTTCACTGGGAAGAAGGCGTTTGCTCTGCGGGCCTATTCGGCCAGTGTTTCTCGATAGTTGCTCTGCGGATTCCCGTTTCCTCAGGCTCGAAGCATTCCGCCAGGATGCCCCAGCACCGATCGAGGGCGTCGAACAATGGGATGTTGACCTCGAGGTCCATGATCTGGCCTTCGAAAAGATCGCCGTATCGCAGCAGCTTACGGTCCCAGGCGGACATCTCGAAGCCCATGTCCCGCTTTTCCCTGGTCTCGCGGCAGTCCGCGTAGAGTTGGATGCAGGCATTCATAATTGGCCGGTGATCGTCACGAGTTTCGCCGTTCACCTGTTGCTTCAGTCTGGAAAGTGAACCGAAGGGCTCGATGTGCCCGTTCCTCAGGTAGAATTGGCCTTCGGTGATATATCCGGTGTTGTCCGGAACGGGGTGGGTGACGTCGTCCCCAGGCATGGTAACGCAGGCGAGTACGGTCATAGAGCCCGCTCCGTCAAAGTCCACCGCCTTCTCGTAACGCTTTGCGAGCTGGGTGTAGAGATCGCCCGGATACCCTCGGTTGGAAGGGATCTGCTCCATGGTTATGGCGATCTCCTTCAGCGCGTCGGAGAAAGAAGTCATATCGGTGAGCAGCACGAGTACGCGCTTGTTCTTGAGGGCAAAAGCTTCCCCGACGGCCAGGCACAGGTCGGGGACCAGCAGGCATTCGACGACCGGATCGGCGGCTGTGTGAACGAACATGATTGTCCGGTCCAGCACGCCTCCTTCCTCGAAGGTAGCGCGAAACTTGAGGTAGTCGTCGTGCCGGAGCCCCATTCCTCCGAGGACTATCACGTCGGCATCGGCTTGCAGGCCTACACGGGCGAGCAGCTCGTTGTAGGGCTCGCCGGCAACGGAGAAAATTGGCAGCTTCTGCGACTCGACAAGGGAGTTGAATACGTCGATCATAGGGATCCCCGTCTGGATCATGTTGTCCGGACGGCGACGCATTACGGGGTTAACGGGAGGTCCGCCGATATCAACCGCCTTGCCCTCAACTTTGGGTCTTCCGTCGCGGGGTCTGCCCGAACCGTCGAGTATCCGTCCGAATAGGTCCTCGCAGAACTGCGCTTGCATCGGCCTATGGAGGAACCTGATCTTGTCTCCGGTGGAGACGCCCTGAGTTCCGGCGAAGACCTGCAAGCTGACCTGGCTGCCTTCAAGGCGGATGACCTGGGCGAGGGAGCTCTTTCCATCACCGGTTACAACGGCCAGTTCGTCGTACCCGACTCCTGTGGCGGCAACAGTGACAACGTTGCCTGCAATACGGGTTATTTCGTCGTAGTATTCTCTCATTCAGGATCCGCCTTGCGTCGTCGGGCATCTGTTACTGCTGGTCTGTCCGGTGCGACGCAATGAATTCCTCTATCTGGTTGTTTAGTTGCTTGAACTCTTGACTGTCCGCCGGGGAGTAGTTCCAGTTGCGGAACATGTCTTCCAGCCGGAACATCTCCCGTCGGGCCTCGTCCTTGGACTTGAAGCTCATCTTCAGCTTCAGTACCTCCAGCACCTTATTGAAGACAAGCTGCTGGCGCTCGCTGGGAGTAGCGCCGTCAACTGTGTCGTAGGCGTTCTGCTGAAGATAGCAATCATCGAAGAATTCGCCCTTGAGCATGGTAAGGAAGTCCTCGATGCTCGTGCCTTCCTCTCCGACGACGGTCATCATCTGCTTGACTTCGTTTCCTCTTCGCAGGACTTCGCGCGCGTAAATCACTTTTTCCGGCTCGATGATTCCTGTGTATTTGGTCCAGGAATCCAGCGGATCAATAGCCGGGTATCTCCTGGCGTCGGAGCGTGCTCTGGACAGGCCGTGAAAAGCACCGACGACCTTCAACGTGCCCTGTGTGACTGGCTCCTCAAAGGACCCGCCTGCCGGGGAAACCGTTCCGCCTATGGTCATCGAGGCGACCGTTCCGTCGTTAAGCTCAACGGCGCCCGCACGCTCGTAGAAACTCGCTATTCGGCTTTCGAGGTAAGCGGGGAAGGCCTCCTCACCGGGGATTTCTTCCAGGCGTCCCGACACTTCCCGCATTGCCTGGGCCCATCGGGAAGTGGAATCGGCCAGGAGCAGGACGTCCAGTCCCATCTGGCGATAGTATTCGGCCATGGTTGCCGCGGTATAGACCGACGCTTCCCTGGCGGCGACGGGCATAGCCGAGGTGTTGCAGATGATTATCGTGCGCTCCATCAGGCTCTTACCGGTGCGTGGATCGATCAGTTTGGGAAACTCCCGGATTGTCTCCACCACTTCACCCGCGCGCTCCCCGCATGCTGCCAGGACCACAACATCCACTTCGGCATGGCGGCTGGTTATCTGCTGGAGGACTGTCTTTCCGGCACCGAAAGGCCCGGGTATGCAGTAGGTCCCGCCTTTGACGACCGGGAACATCGAGTCGATGATCCTGACGCGAGTGACCAGGGGTTCTGTCGGCATGAGGCGGCGTTTTGCGATCATGAGCGGCCTCTTCACCGGCCAGTTCTGCTGCATGGTGACGGGCCTGCTGTTGTTTTTGGTATCGGTCAGCTTGGCGATCTCATCGGAGACGGCATAGCTTCCGGGCTCGGCAATTTCGGAAACTGTATGGTCCCCTTGCCAGGTAAACGGCGTCATCACCTTGTGAGTGAACAGGCCCTCGGGAACGGTTCCGATCGGGTCTCCGGCGCGGACCGTATCGCCTGGTTTGACCAACGGCGTGAAGTCCCAGTGTCGCTCTGTATCGAGTCCCGGAAGGTACTTGCCCGGCTGAAGGAAGAAGCCTGCCTCCGCTGCCAGTTCGGCAAGGGGGTTCTGCAAACCGTCGTACGTGCGTCCGAGCAGGCCCGGACCAAGTGTGACCGATAGCATCTGTTCTCGGAACTCCACTTGGTCGCCCACGCGCAGGCCTCTGGTTTCCTCGAATACCTGCAGGTCGGCGAATCTCCCCCTAACGCGAATGATTTCGCTAAGCAACTTGGCGCCGTCGTCCCGGCAGCAGTAGCCGATGGAGTTTTGTACGACGTCACCGTCAGCTTCGGCGACAACCATGTTTCCGAATACAGCGAGAATCCTGCCAGTCAATTGCTGCACCTCTCAGTCGGCATTGTCTCGATGCACCCTGATGGGCGCTACGACCATTGATCCGTCACCCGGCCTGCCGGGCGGGTGGACTATCGGGTTCGGTTCTAGATATACGGCACCATCTCTCCTGAAGCATCAACTTCAGCGCGTAGGCGACCAGCTCTTCCGGAGTGAAGGTATATCGCATGTCTCTCTGCGTTATCCAGGCCCACCTGGCCTTGTCAAGGACCCTTGCTCCTTCCAAGGGGTCGGCGGCCGAGGACCATTCGCCTAGGATCTGGCTGAAGTCAGTCGCGTCATCGGCCAAGTCTGTCGCAACAAGGTAGTCCTCCGGCGCCAATTGGAGGACCTTCGCCCGGTTTTCGACAAGGGCGTTCCGCAGAGCGACTTCCCACGCGACCCAAGCAGCCAACAACTTGTTTCCGGTGACGCCGGCTGTGGCTGCGGCATATCGGAAATAACGCTGCCAGATCGCGTCTGCCGGAACCCCGTGTGCTACCGGCTTTTGCTCAATCGCCAGTTGGTCCGGAAGCGGATGTTCCCCGCGCGCTTGGGCAGCGGTCAGTACGGTTAGTTCTGGCTCGAAGGTTTCTCCGGAAAGGACAGCTTGTCTCTGGAGCAGATCGCTGAATATCAAGACTGTCTCAACAGCTTGGAAGGCCTTTCCGGCGTCAGAGAGTCGCTGTAGCATCTCCCGACCGGTCATGGGCGGAGTACTTGCCAATCCACCCAATTGGGGCAATGAAGTAACGAAGTAATAGAGCTGTCCTGCCATTTGAGCCTGCTATCGGTCGGTGTCCGTCTGGGCGTTGCCCTTTGCTGCGGCATCCAGGATTTGGCGAAGCTGCGGCGTGACGAGTTCGCTTAACCTTTCGACTACCGATTCAAGCGTCACCTCAACGGTGGCCCCGGAGACTTTGTATTCGAATCCCGCCGTATTGAGCGTTCCCTTCAAATCAACAGATATTCCCGCCTCCTCAGCCTTGGCCTGGAATTCCGCTATTGCCCAGTCCGCCAGCTTCTCTCGCAGTTCGGCGGATACGTCGATCTGCATGACGGCGTCTCGCTCTATGTCGGCCTTGGCGTATTCGAGTATTAGTTCGTGCAATGTCGAGGCGAGAAACTCTCGGTCAGTCAGAACTTCTCTTGAGGCCCTGGTAAGAACTGCAGTGAGCGCACGGGAAAGGGCTTCTCTCAGTTCTGCGAGTACGTCCCTGGCCGCGAGTTCAAGGTCGCTCCTGGAGCGTGAAAGCAGTTCCTCCGCTTCATTGTTCGCCTGAGCAACGGTCCTGGCGGCCTGTTCCTTGCTTCCAGTGACGATTTCCTCGGCTTGTTGCTTGGCTTCGGCGATGATTTTCTCGGCGGCCTGTTGACCCGCCTGAACGCCTTCGCTCTGCAGTTTTGCGACAAAGGATTCTATTGTTTCTGCCATGGACTTACTCCGAAGCCCGGTCGCGGCGCTGCCAGGGCCACTCGACCTGAGCTGTGCAGCATTGTGTGCATCAAGACGGCATGTCCTGAATACTATACTTGGAGCCCGCCGGAAAAAACCCTGAAATCGGCTTGGTCAGTCGCGCCTTTTTGGTGGCGACGGCGATCTAGAAGCACTTCTTGAGTTTCATCATGCTCACGATGTGTTGTGCTATCTGGGCCAAGGAGAAGGCCGAGCAGTCGTATGTCAGATGGAATGCGGGTTTACGAGTCTGTCGCGTCTCGTAGAGCTTGCGGAGATACTCACGCTCGCGCTCCTTTGCGCGGACGCGAAGTTTTGCCTCCGTCTCGTTGATTGCCTCTCGGAAAGCGATCTGTTTGACGCGCCACGCCTCGGGCGCTTCGAGGCGGATGGTCAGCCCATTCTGCAGATCGCGAGTGGCCACTGCCCCGCCTTGTCCGATTATGATCGCGTGACCCTCGATGGCCAGACCGCGGATGATGGTCGTAATGCGGTTGCGAATTTCGTACCCGGACGGAACCCGCTCCTTCCGCAGAGACCGGAAGAAGTCCACCAGGGCGCTTGGTTTGCTTCGTCTTTGGTGCTCAAGAAATTCCGTCGCCAGGTTTGTCTCTGTGGCCAGTCGGCTGAGTATGTCTTTGTGGTATATCTGCCAGCTTGGCCCGTCCGTCTCTTCGTTGAGTATGTCCAGTAGCAGAAGCCCCAGGGAAAAGCCGTAGCATCCGAATTGCCGGGAGATGGTAACGAACGGTCCGGCCTCGTCCAAGCCCTGTTCCTGCACCGTGCGGTGCTCCTTCATATGTTCCGCCAGAGACACCTTCGCCATCGAACCGCTCCCGGAACACGCCACCAAAGAAAGTGTTGGCCGCTCTAGTTAATTATAAAGCCTTTATGGACCTGCGGCCACTTGCCCAAGGCGACGGACATCACTTGCGTTTATGGTTGAAGGTTTCCTCGGAAAGCTTGCCGAAGATCATTCGCCCGGCGGATGTCTGCAGGACGCTGGTCACCGTTATCATCAGTTCTCTTCCGATGTGGTCTTTTCCTTGATCGACCACGACCATCGTTCCGTCTTCCAGATACCCGACTCCCTGGCCCGCTTCCTCCCCGGGCTTGATGACCTTGACCTCCATGGCCTCTCCGGGAAGCACAACCGGTTTGAGCGCATTGGCGAGGTCGTTGATGTTGATAACCTGCACGCCCCGAATCTGAGCGATTTTGTTGAGATTATAGTCGTTGGTAACGACTCTTCCTTCGAGGTGCTTGGCCAAGGCAACGAGCTTGGCGTCCACCTCAGCCAACTGCTCGACTTCCGCAACGTGAACGTCCAGGATTTGCAGGTCGATTTTCTTATCTTCACGGAGTCGATTCAGCACGTCCAACCCGCGGCGCCCTCGGTTTCTCTTGAGCCTGTCGGACGAGTCGGCAACGGTCTGGAGTTCGTCCAAGATGAAGCGAGGGACCACCATCCGTCCCTCGAGTATTCGCGTCTCGACTATATCTGCGATGCGCCCGTCGATTATCACGGAGGTGTCAAGCAGAAGAGGGCGGGCGCCCTTTGCCTGCCTGGCAAACTCGATATAAGGGATCACAAAGCGGAAATCGTCCTTGGTCTGAAGCACAAAGGACACACTCAGAAACACTGCGGAGACCCCAAGAAGCGCCTTTGCCAGCGCTATTGCAGGGTCCTCGATGTTTCCAGGCTGGTCAGGTTCTGCATGGACTTCCGTTACCGTAGGCAAATCCGAGGTGGAGGGCATCGTGGCGCTTGTGCCCGGCGGCACAGGCTCTCTGGCGGACATCGGGACGAGTTTCACCACGATTTCCCGCTGGTCTGGCGCCTTGTAGGCGGCATCGTATTCGCTCGGAGATACAAAGACCCTGCCAGTGAACTCAGCTATCTGCGCGAGGACAAAGGCGATAACCAAACCCGCCAGCAAGCCGAAGAACAAGCCGCTGAGAACTTGCAGGTGCTTGCGCCGCCAGAACATATCCACCATAACCAGCACTGCCGCCCCCAGCGTAGGCAAGATCATATAGAGAGTGACGTATTGCAGGCCCTTGCCGTAAACATCGCTCTGAAAGGCATATGACGCTGTGAACGCCAGCACCACAACCAGATAGACCAGACGAACCAGATGTATGACCATTATCCCGCCGCCCTTCCGAACGTGAAGCCGCAACTTGGCGCGCCTACTGATGCCGGCGAATATACCATCGTTGCCTGCGTGTGTGAACCCGCTTTAATCCATTCGGTGCAAGCCCTTTTCGCATAGGCATCTGAAGGGGCACCAACGGCAGTTCTCGTCCATTTCTTTCTCGTAATTGTCTGTTCTCCTGGCCGTTATCAGTCTACCGCCCAATTCTGTCGCCTTTCGGGCCCAATCTTTGATTGCGGAATGGGTTGTCCTGAAAGAATGTGAGCGGCCTGGCCTGAGAAAATACAATTCAGCCGATTCCGGGGGTTGGCCCAGGCAGCTCTCCGCAGCGCCAGCGTAGCATAGCATCTGTAGTTCATACAGGCTGGCGTGATGGGTCAATTCGTCTTCCGTGACCCGGTCGGACTTGTAGTCCACTATGTGCCATGCACCCTCTCGGTCCTCAAAAAGCAGGTCGATCTTACCGGTCAGCGTCCCCCAGTCGGTCTGAGTCACGAACTCCAACTCTCGAAGCGTTTGCTTGGCGTGTGATATGCGGTCGCAGAGTTCATGTTTCCGGAAGCATGCAAGCATCTCTTCGAAATCTGCTGACAGATCACCAACGCGCGATTTCCATTGCGGGGCCAGCTCGTCCATCGCCTCGATGACCAGTGCGGATGCGGGTTGCGGGTTCTCGAAGTCTAGAAGCTCCATGCACCTGTGATAGATCGTTCCCACCGTCGCAGGATCCGGAGTTGGCGTTGCACCATGTTCCTTGCCGGTGGTGCGCATTGGCGGGGTGAGCAACTGGTGGCGCCACTTGTAGAGCATCTGGCAACGCTGGAAATCGCACAGCGCGGTGACGGACAACCTGGCTTTTCCGACGTCGGATGGGATTCGGCCGACCAACGGAAGCTCTTGGGCCCCTGTCGCAACACGGGCGATTCCCGATGCTATTTCGCCGGCATTTGCAGCGGCACTGACAATCTTCTTGCCGATGGTGGGATTCAATCCTTCGGCGACGGGCGGCGACGGCCGGACCGATCTTACGACGGCACGGTGGCGATCTTGGTCGTACTGAAATTCGTCCTTCCCGCTCTCAAGAACATCGGAAAGTCCCAGAACTTCGTCCAACTTCGTCAAGAAGCTCCCCGCCTCGCGAAACCGCCCCTTCGTGGTTCGCCAGTTGGCTCCGACGATCACCAAGTGGTCTCTGTGCCTGGTAACGGCGACGTACATCTGCCGGATGAACTCCTCCGCTTCCAGTGACTTCTCCCTTGCCTCTGCAAGCCTGTAGAAGAGGGGCTTGTCGTCTGAGCCGTCGTTCCGGTCGTCCTTGATCTTGACCGTCAAGCCCCAATCCGGGTTGTTGAGCAGCGAAGCGTTCGAGCCTTTCCTTGATGCGTTGATGTCGGGGATGATCACAACTGGGAATTCGAGGCCCTTGGCCTTGTGTACTGTCATCAGTCTGACGACGTTCCCTGCCTCTTCCGATACGTTTGCCTGCTCGTGGCGTGCCTCGTTCATAACATACTCGCCTGATTGGGCGATGAACTCGGACAGTGTCATCCCATCGGCAGAGGCAGAAGCTGCCCGGTGGATCAGTTGGCGAATGTTCCCCACCAGCCGCTTCCCACGCTTCTGGGCGAGCAAGACGGCCTCGAAGCCCGTCCGAACCAGGATCTGGCGGATCAGCTCGTCTATGGTCACGGCATCTTTTAGTTTTCCAAGCTCTTCAATCATTCCGAGGGCGAAGTCAAGTGCCTCGGATTGTTCAGCGTTCAGGCCGATCGCGCCTGGTCCGCACTCCAGAAGCTTGGGCAGATAGGGCGGGTCCATCGATTCGGCGATCGACATAAGGGCATTGTCATCCATTCCCACCATACTGCTTCGGAGCAGCCCGACCAGCGCGATATCGTCGAAGGGCTTGTCGATGGCGCGGAGAGCGTTCAGTACGTCGAAAATCTCCTGTTGCTTGAAGAAGCCCGTTCCCGCCACCACGTAGTAGGGTATCCCCGCATCGGCGAGGCGTCGTTCGTAGGCGAGGCTCTTGGTCATCCTGGCGAAGAGGATGGCAATGTCTCCATACTGGGCCTCGCGCCAATTCTCCGTTTTGCGGTCCCAGACAAGTTTCTGGCCGCCGGTGACGATCTCGCAGATGCGCTGCGCGGTCAATTGTGCCTGCAGATCGTTAGCTTGGTCGGCCTTGTCTATCGCCTGATCGCCTGGAGACGCCAGGAGTATCTCTACGGACGGATGGGGTGGGCAAGCCTTGCGATTGGCCTCTATCGGCTCATAGGACTGGCCCAGCAGCGGCTTGAAGAGCCGGTTAACAAAGGCTACGCCCGCCTCATGCGTCCGAAAGGAAATCGAAAGCTTTTCTTGCTGAGACTCCCTGAGACGAACGCAAAGATCCTCGAAAACTTTGACCTGGGCGCCGCGGAAACGGTAGATGCTTTGCTTTGCGTCTCCAATGACAAACAGCCTGCCTGCCGGATGCGACTGGCCTTTGGGTCGTCCGAACATCAACCGTTCCAACAGGGAAAGCTGGAATCCGCTGGTGTCTTGGGCCTCGTCGATCAGGAGCTGATCGATTTTTCCCGCTATCGCCTCTCGAAGCTCTGGTTTGTCCGAAAGCAGCTTGCCCGTCTCGGCCAGTAGATCTGTGAAGTCCAACAGACCGCGCCGGCGCTTCTGTCGCGCGTAGATATTCTTGGCCTGCTCAGCCAGTCCAGTAAGTGCCGCCAGCATTTGCGCTGACTGCAAGTCCAACTGCCCAGAGTGCTCGAAGTAGATCGCGACCTTTTTGGTTCGCTTTACGGCCTCGGAGACTGTGTCCTTGGCGCGGCCCATCGCATCCTTTCCGCCCCAGTTATCAGCCCGACCTGTTTTACCAAGCTTGTCTTTCAGGAAGGCGATGTCCTCAGGCGAGGCCGAAGACGGGTCCGAGGCGAACTTCAGCACGGCCTCAACTTGCTCGGCGAGCTTGTCTTCGCTGTTGGGGCATGAAAGTGAGCGGGCATCGGCGATCAAGTCCCGCCAGTCCTTATCGGACGCCAGAGAATCCAAGGCGTTGAGGCGTTCGGCGCTCTTTATGGCCTGCCACCGACGGATAGTCTCGGCAGGATCGTCGTAGTCGCTTCCTTTCCATTCGGTGCGCCACTGGACCAGTTGAAAAACTTGCCTGGCGAGTTCGTCAAAACTTGTCAGCAAGAGCGCCTCGCAGGCATTTGGGCTTCGGGCTTCCACTGCCTGGATGATGGCTTGCTCTGTTGCTTCAGTGAGCATCTTGTCCGCGAGCAACTGGTCGGCGCACAGCGAGAACGCGGGGTCGATACCTGCTTCGATCGCGTAGCTCCGCAGGACAGAAGAGCAGAAGCTGTGGATGGTCGAAATCCGGGCCTCGGGCAACCGATTGAGCCAGTCGCGCAGGCGCTGGCGATCGCTCTTCTTCGCCGAGGAGGCGAACTGGGCGAGCATTTCTCTGACTCGCCGGGACATTTCCAGGGCAGCCTTTTCCGTGAAGGTCAATGCCACCAGTCGCGACAGCGGGTCGCTCTTGTCTTTACCGTCAAGCAGCAGCTCGGTAAACCGCCGGGCGAGCACGTAGGTTTTTCCGCATCCGGCCCCGCTTAGCAGAGCAATATTCTCTCCTATGCGGTCCACGGCCGCGGCTTTCTGCGAAGATGTCAGTTGCACTTTTCGCGTCATTTCTCAGGCGGCTTGCCATCGGCTCGCGATCTCGCAGTGGGGTGCTTAAGTTCCGCTCTCGCGGGCGAGTAATGGCATATCTGGCGGAAGGGGCAGTAACTTGGGCAGTCGTGGGTGGGAAGGGCGTCAAAGCGTCCTTCTTTCATGGATTGCACAAAGCTTCCGATGGTGTCGGCGATCGCCTCACGGCGTTCTCTGAAGGATCGTTCGTCTCCTCGGACAGCCTTCCGTGGGGAGAATTCCCTCTCGGCGCGGCGTCTCAGACTGTGGTAGGCCCCGCCCGTGCAGGCCAATAAGAGCATCTGCTCGACGGCCTCGGCGTAGATAGGCACTTGCAGTGCGCGACCGCCATCTATGTCGGCGTAGGCTGGCACAGTGCTGGTTTTGTAGTCCACTACGAAGAGGTCGCCTTCTCCGCAGTCAAGGCGGTCCACGCGGTCGATTCTTCCACGAACCCTCACGTTGCCGGCCTGGGTGGTCATCATGATGGGTTCACTGGAACTGGCCGGATCGGCATCGTCGGCGGCTGGACGGGCAAGTCCGAAGCCGAGCTCAAAGTGCATCTGTGAGGAATCGCCAACCTTGTCCTTCTGGTCGAGAAGGTATGCGGAAAGCTCTCGCCGGACCTGCTGAACCTGCAAGCGCCACAATGCTAAATTGGTCTGGGCGTATCTTTCCAGTTTGGCAACCGCCACTTCGACCGCTTGATCTAAGGCAGCCAGCAAATCGGACTCGCAGACCTTGCCAAGGCGCAAAGGCCCGTCGGACTTGCGGGAAAGCTCTGTCATCGTCCTGAAAAGCACCTCGTGAGCGACAAGTCCTTTGGTGAGGGCCTCCATTCTGCCTTGGGGCTCTGCGAGAGGTCGAAGCTTCAGCACCTCGCCGGCGAAGAACTGCCATGGACACTGACCGAAAGAGTTGAACATTCTTGGTGAGAAGACGGTCCTGTCTGGGAAGCGTTCTCGCAGACGGGTCAGGAGCTTCGGGTTGGTAATGCGCCCGTCAAAACTGTCGCACTGGCCATAGTTGAACCTGCTTGCCGTCGCCATCAGGCCCCGGGCGACGCGTGCAAGCATTTCCGGGCGGGATCGCGCCAGCCAGCCAAGCGCAGCCGCACCGTCGGCAAGTTCTGTGCGAAACAGGCTTGTTGTGGCGGCGCTGATTGCGTCGTGGGGGCAGGCGATCTGGCCGGTGGGCGGAAGAAAACTGCCAGGTCCGTTCCTCTCGACCAGCCCGGTTGCTTCCAGTCGCTCGATTCCACCGAGTGGCCTGATCGCCGACAGCAGGAACGGACCCGGCTGGCTTGCCTGCCCGAGGGGGCCTGATTCCTGGTAACTCAGTGTCAGCGATTTGTCGGCCCGCGAACAGGCCAAATAGAAAAGCAGCATCTCCCGCGCCGTCAGATCGCCCTTGCTATAGAGCTCGACCTTTCTGCTTCGCCATCTCTGCCTGTCCGATTCTCGTATAAGGGAAGATTCCGCAAACTTGGGAGGGAAGCTTCCTTCCTCAAGACCCATAAGGAAGACATGGTCGAAGCGCAGAGACCTCGCTTCCAGGACGTCCAATACGGCGACAAGCGTCTCGTTTCTTGCAGCAGGGCACATCGCCGCCGACAGGGCCTCTCTGGCCTGAGCCAGGCCTACGGATGCGGGAAGTTTCTCAAGGGAGGTCTGTAGCAGTTCGATTGCTCGCAGGTCGCGGGCCATAAGGTCGTCTTGGTTGCTGGCAAGTGCCGCTTGGCGAAGCTGAAGCTCCTTGGCTACGGACAGGAGACCGGACGGACTGTTGGCCTTCTCGGAAAGGTCGAAGAGCCTGGTGAGCATTTCGTGAGATGATTGGGTAAGCTCTGCATCGACCGAGACCGCGCTCGGTGCAGCTTCGTCTTCGTCGCCGGCCTTGACCGCGGCGATGGCCATTCGCTCAGCGGCGCGATTGTAGGAAGGCCTTCCCGAGATCACGTTGCCGCTCCTTATCAGCATCTCTGCTGCGGCGACTTCGGCTTGTGCGTATGGGCCAAGCGCCTCCGGCCGGAAGTAGCTGCTGCCTATCACTGAGAGCACGCGGCGAGATGCGAATTCCGGCGAAAGTGCAGCAATTCCAAACAAATACCGCACTACGGGGATCTCATTGAGTGGCCTTGCCGCCGCGTTCACCGGAATTCCACCTTCGGCGAATACTCGTTCGACGACGGACCGATAGGAATCCATCGAGCGGGCGCAGACAGCAATGCTTCCCGGACCCGCGCCGTCGAGAATCAACCTCTTCACGCGCCGCGCCACAGCGGAGACCTCTCGATCCGGTCCTGCCGCGGCGATAATGGAAATCCCTTCGGGTGGATCGCAGGCCTGCTGATCTTCAACGAACACTCGCTCCCATACTCCGCTGACTGCGGTTCGCTGCGGAGGAAAATCGAGTAGTTCCATTCTATCGCCGAATGCCAGGCTCAGACGTTGGGCGGTTTTCTCCGTCCATTGCCACATTCTCTCCCGCCCGTCGCCGGCGAGGGCGATTGTTATCACAAGCCTGTCGAGACCGGACGAAAGTAGCGAAAGTATCTCCAGTTGTGTTGGCGTGAAATCCGTGAAGCCGTCAACGGCGAGAACGGACACGCCGCGCAGTATCGGCAGCTCGCGGGCTTCGCGGATCTGCCTTCTAAGGATGTCCCTCGCCAGCCACATCCTTCCCTCCAGATCGAACGCCTCCGCTTCCTGCAGAGCTTCCTGGTAGCCGCGATATACACTCAGCAGATCCGCCGACTTGGCGTCTCTGGGGTCCAGTGCGGCTGAGAGCTGGTCCGGTTCTACGGCTGCTCGTTTGATCTCTGCGATGGACCTGTCGAGGGAGACCACCACGCCGGGAGTGTCCGCAACGGAAGCGATGGATTTAAGGCGCCCCTGACGGTTGAGTTCGTCGAGTACCTGTCTTATCACAAGCCGCCTCCGGAAGGCGCCGATCGGCTTGGCTTGCATGCGTGCGGAGGAGAGTATTGCCCCAGCCAGTCCGGTGAAGGTCATTATCCGCGGAGACACCAGCACGCCGGAGTCGGATTGTTCCAGTAAGCGTTCTCGGCATGCCTGGACAGCCTCGGCGTTTGGTAGCACCAGATAACACGCGGACGACATAGACTCGCCCAGGCAGCGGCGGTAAATCTCCAGCACTACCGAAGTCTTTCCGCTTCGGGCAGGGCCTCGAACCAGGACCACCGGATTCGCTGAGCCAAGAATCCTACCCGCAACGTCGCCCTGTGAGATGCGCTCCATCACTGCCTATTCTTGCATCAATTCCCGCTCAGGACAATGGCGTGGGCGCGTCGGGAATCCGCTGGACGGCGCCTGTATGCGGGAATAACATCATCTGGTCAACAGCAGCATAGGTCCGTCCGCGCGGGCCTTCGCTCGGAAGGCGGCATCGGAGACCACGGATGGCTGAGTATTCCGTCGAGGCGATCGGCAAGCTTGTCGAGGCGTTCGCGCAGGCAGGAGTGCACCGGCCGATGCGGCCCGACCGCTACGACCCAGGCGCTGAGCTGACCTACGACATAACCGGATTGGTTCCCTCCAGGCCCGCCACGGCCAGGGTCGTCATCGAGAAGTTCGTCGGTGGCGGCTTTGCCGGCCAGGTCTATCGGGTCAAGCTCGTGGAGATCGACTGTCCCGGAGGCGACATTCATGGGCTTTCCGTCGGGGGCATATACGCGATAAAGATTCTCATTCCCCCCTCGAGCAGGTCGAGAGCGTTCAGGGATCTGTTATACAAGATCGGCTTCCAGGCGCCGTTCTCGCTGCAAGGCAATCCAGATGCCGCCAGGGCGGGGGCTCTGTGGCAGAAATTCATCCGTCGTGCGTCTGCGATTCGCTTCGGAGACGACCAGGCGGTCGTGGACGTCCATGCGACGTTCATCGATCACGTCCTCGGCAGTTGCGGAGAGATAAGCCAGTGGATAGACGGGCGGACGTGGCGATTCGAGGTCGATGATCGCCTGCTCGCGAGGTGGCGATGGAGTCCCGGAAAGAGCGACCATGGGCTTGGTTCGCCGGAATATCGCGCCAAGCGGTCTTTCATGGCAGGCTTCGTGGAATTGCTGCACGAGCTTGGCGCGCCTGAGCTTGCCAGGCAATACGAATGGTGGACTTGTAAGAGCCAGCCGAACGCTCTTAAGCGACTGGATTCGGGTGACGTTGCCGATACCGGCCTGACCGCCGTGGACTTCCGAGCCGGTTTGACGCTGCTTCCCTTCGGGCCGATGAGTCCGGGCGACTTCAAGCTAATAGCATCCGGTCTGCTTCGCGGTTCGCTGGTGCAATTCGACCGCGGGGACACCGATCGGCTTTGGGGGTTCATGAACCTGCACAGAGAGCAGTTCACGGATATGTGGGAGGCATTCGAGGAGCTTAACGAGGCCGAGACACGCTACCGCAACTCGCAGATAGACATCACGCATAACCACGTTCGCCTGCTATACGACAGGCAGTTGCACTCCGGCATTGTCGAAGGAATGGTGCGGTCCTGGCGGACGCGCAACGTGATCGACCAAGCGACAGGCGAATCGCTCAACAGCAGCAGGCTGCGAACGACCAGCTTCGCGGCTCTGGGGCTGCTGAAGCCAGTTGCGTGGGTCTGGGCGATAGTCCATGTGGTTGCGGTTGTTGCTTCGGGAGGGTCGTTTTGGCCCGCGCTGGCCATAGCGGCAGTGGTTGTGGCGGCAGGTTCGCTGATCGGCAAGTTCGCCCGGAGGGTCTGGGGAAGGGCAGACTACCGCGCGCACTATGCGAGCATGTTGACAAGCTTGAGCTATCTACGCAGGGCGCTGGCTGCTCGGCGAGCGGAGGCGGCTGGTCGCTGGCACAGGGATGGGCGCATCGGCGAAGACCAGGCGGAAAGCGTCGCGGCCCGACCGGCGCTATTTGTCATGCACTGGATTCTGTCCATACTTCCCGGCGCAATGCACCGCATGCTTACCGACCGCCGGTACGCGGCCGAGAAGCTGCGATACGTCTTCGTCAGGCCTGTGAGGCTCTACTTCAATCACGAAGCCCGCGAGCAGTGGCTGCGGGATATGGTCTTTCAGGGCCGGCGCAGGCACATGCTTACCGAGGAGGACGCGGAGGTAATCCTGTCCCGACTCGACGAACCGTTCATACAGAAGTATCTGAAGTCGTTGGCTGTCCATGTCTGTACGCTGCCTGTCACCCAGATTGTCTCGGTGGCGGTGGCGGTATGGTACGTGCAGACGCATGAGCTTTCGGCAGCGGAAGCGTGGGCGGCGGCTTTGGGGATACTCGCTGCGTTCCAGATTGTGCCGATCTCTCCAGGCTCGCTGGTACGGGGGCTTTACGTTCTCTACCTGGTGTTAAGGGAGAGGAACTTCAAGGACTACAACATTGCCGTGTTCTTGGGCTTTTTCAAATATGTCGGCTACCTGGCGTTTCCGATACAGATGACCTACAAGTACCCGGCCTTGGCGCGTTTCATGGCCGCTCACTGGGCGACTGGGGCGGTGAGAGTCCTGCCCGTTTTCGGAGAGCACGGGGCGCTTCTGGAACATTTCGTGTTCGACCTGTTCTACAACTACCCCCTGACCGTTCGCAGGAAGATGCGCCTGCGGGCATCAGCGAGGAAGCGTCTGAGGCCTCGCGCTTGGCATGGGGCTTTGCTGGTTGTCGCGGCAACGGTGGCGATGGGCGCGGCCGCTTATCTGTGCCGTGCGAAGTGGGCAGTTCTACCGACGCTTTCGCAGGTCTGGGCTGCTGTGCTCGTCGTCCCTGCGCTGGTCGGTGCGCTGGCTACGATCTGGGCGGGGGGGAAGGTCTTCGCAAGGCGGATAAACCTTGCGATACTGTGCGGGTTCGCGACCGGGGTCGGCTATGGGTTTGCATATGCGGCGATCAACTTCCTTGCGGGGCTGGGTGGCGGAGGGCAGGGCTGCCTGTCGCTTCGGGAAACCATCCAGAACGGGATGTGGGGGACGTTCTTCTTCACGATAGTGGCGGGGGTTGTGGCACTGCTGACGGAAATCAACCTGCCGGAGTCGGCCGATGCCGATCGTCTAGATGGTCTCCAGCAGCCAGAGGCGCAGAATGACTTGGCAGGTGAGATTGGCGTAGATTCCGGAGGCGAGATCGTCGAGAAGGACTCCCCAACCGGCGGGTAGCTTCTCAAGTTTCCGGGCAGGTGGCGGCTTGATTATGTCGGCAATTCGGAAAGCGACAAACCCCAACGCGGCGACGAAGAGCCAGTGAGCCCACCCGAAGCTGGCCGTGCAGAGGAAAGGGGGCATGAGAAGATACGTAACGGCCTGTCCTGCCCACTCATCTATGGTGCACTGCGACGGGTCCTTTCGGCCGTAGGCCTTCTCCGCGAATTTGCCGAGCGCAACGCAGGCCACCCCCGCCGAAACGACAATGACCAGCATGGTTCCGCTCACGCAGTGCCATCTTCCGCCTGATGCCCAGGCTGCAAGCAGAAACAGCGCGGTGACCGCAGCCGATCCCCAGGTTCCCGGCGCGATCGGCAGGTATCCTGTCCCCATTCCGCTTACGATGAGTTTGTTAAGCTTGTCCATCGGCAGATAGAAGTCTCATTGTTCTTCCTATGTAGGCCAGTCCGGTTGCTGCCGTCACTATTACGGCAATCCAGACGGTCACTATCTTGGTGACGACCGCCCAGGGCGCGTCCGGAACGTTGGCCAGTTGATACAGCACGGTGCAGATCGCTATCGATTGAAGGAGCATCTTCACCTTGCCGTAAGCGGTCGCCTGGAAGGCAAGCCCGCGGGACTCGCTGTATCCGCGTATTGCCGTGACTAGGAACTCCCTTGCCAGAACGACGATGACCATCCATGCCTGCACGGCCGAGAACATCTTTCCGGTTAGCCAGGCGGGCAGGCGCCACTCGAATCCGGTCTCCAGCGGACCCGGTGGGCACATGGCAAAGTTCGCCCCGGCAAGCATCGCGAATGTTCCGACCACAAGCACTTTGTCGGTTACCGGGTCTGCGATTCGGCCGAACGCCGAGGACAGGTCGTACTTGCGGGCTATCCACCCGTCAAGGATGTCTGTGATTCCCGCCATTATGTAAACCACAAAGGCGGCGTTGAGAAGCCATCGGCCTGACTCGCTGTCAGGCTCGTACAGGCCGAGAAGGAAGAAGAACACACCCGAAAGGATGATCCTCGCGCAGGTTATCTGGTTGGGCAGGCTGCGGTTCATTATCTCTATATCGTCATCATTCCCGTTTGGGCTGGCGGGAAAGCCAGCCAGGAGAGACGATCAGATCGTAATCGGCGAAGTCCACGACTCGGCAACTGACGAAACTGCCTGCGGGGATCGGCTCGGTGAGCATGCAGACCGAGTCGATGTCCGGCGCTTGCCCCACGTGGCGACCGACACATCGCCCCGAGGCATCCATGCCGTCTACAAGCACAGCTATTTCGCTGCCGACCGCGCGGGCGTTCGCCTGGAAGGCAATCTGCTGCTGGGCGAGCATGATCTGTTCGGCTCGTTGAGACTTGACTTCTCCGGGCAATTGGTCGGGCATCGTGGCTGCGGGCGTTCCCCGTTCGGGCGAGAATTCGAATACGCCCAGCGCATCGAAGCAAGCGTTTTCGACGAATGCCAGAAGCTCGGAGAATTGCCGTTCGGTCTCTCCGGGGAATCCAACGATAAACGTCGTCCGCAGCGCAATACCGGGTATACGACTGCGCAACGAGGCCAGGAGCTTTTCAATATGATCGCGTCTGACCCTCCGGCCCATGCGCTTGAGCACCGGATCGGATATGTGCTGTAAGGGCATATCGACGTACGGCACGACGTGTCGGCAGGACGCGACAGTCTCGATCAATTCGTCGGTGAATCGCCGGGGGTAGGTATACATCAGGCGAATCCATCGCACCCCCTCGAGGTTGTCCAAGTCGGTCAGCAGGCTCGCCAGGTCGGCGCCTTCGCCAAGGTCGTCTCCATAGGCGGTTGTATCCTGGGCTATGACGTTCAGCTCTATGGCGTCATCGGAGATCAGTTCCCTCGCCTCGGCAAGCACCTTCTCCGGATTTTTGGATCTAAGCGGCCCTCGGATAGCGGGAATTGTGCAGTAGGTGCATCCGCGCGAGCAACCTTCCGCTATTCTCAGGTAGGCGGTGTGGCGGGCCGTCAGGCGAAACCTTCCGCTATCGTCGGGCGCGCGACCCGTGCAGGGATCGACCATGGTGAACCTGCCGGATGCCAGGACCGCCTGGATCACCTGTCCGCGGTTGGCCACGCCGACGACGGCATCTACTTCGGGCAGTTCGTCATGCAGGTCCGGTCCGTCCCTGCTTGGAAGGCAGCCCGCGACGATGACTCGCTTTGCCCGCCCCGATCGCTTGTGGGCCAGCGCCTCGCCTATCACCTCCATCGCTTCTGTCCGCGCAGCCTCGATGAAGCCGCATGTGTTTATCACTATCGCGTCGGCATCGTCGATGGGCGCGCCGACGATGCATCCCCCCTGGGCCAGTTCGGCTAAAATTTTCTCGCTGTCAACGAGGTTCTTGGGACATCCCAGCGAAATCAGGCAAACGGTCGGTTTGTTATCGGTGTTGCTCACTGTGTTATGTTTGCTTGGCGGGAAGGCCCGCAAGGTCAGTTATG
>Ga0272444_10001907_pt1 | contig 19619 bp, 12 predicted proteins | sample SSMForm13_FD_201033 | JGI IMG/M metagenome (GOLD analysis project Ga0272444, IMG submission 201033) | Marine sediment archaeal communities from Little Sippewissett salt marsh, Falmouth, MA, United States - SSM-Form-13 | ecosystem: Environmental > Aquatic > Marine > Wetlands > Sediment ... | reverse complement strand
GCCGTCTCGGAATCGCGAATCTCACCGATCATGACGATGTCGGGATTCTGGCGAAGAATGGCGCGAAGGCTGGTGGGAAAAGTCAGCCCGGCTTTCTCGTTGATCTGAATCTGGTTGATCAACGGAAGGGAATATTCGACCGGGTCCTCGACTGTGATTATATTCTTCTCTATCGAATTGATGCTCTGAAGCGTGGCATAAAGGGTGGAGGTCTTGCCGCTGGAAGTCGGCCCCGACAACAGGATCAGCCCTTCGGGTTTCTGGATGATGTTGCTCCAGGCCTCGAGAATACTCTCGCCGAATCCCAACTCCTTGAAGGAGTGCATCAGATTCCTTTGATCCAGGATGCGGATAACGACCTTCTCACCGTGAATAGTCGGCAGGGTCGAGACGCGAAGGTCGACCGGTGAGCGATCGACCCAGGAGATGAAACGGCCGTCCTGGGGGAGCCTCTTCTCGGAGACGTCGAGATCAGCCGCGATCTTGATTCGCGAGATCAGCTCGCGTTGCATCGTTTTCGGCGGGGAAGCTTCCTCGCGCATCGCGCCCGACACCCGGTAGCGGACGCGGAGCGTATTCTCGTCCGGTTCGATGTGAATGTCGCTGGCCCTGTCTTTCACGGCTTTCGTGATAATCAGGTCGACCAGCTTGATAATCGGCGATTCGGTCTCCTTGCTTTCTGCGCTGGACCGAATATCGGACAGGAGCGGGTCGGCCCCGTCCCGGGGCCCGCCGATGATCTCCTTCAGCGAATCCGCCACCGAGTAATACTGGTGTATTGCTTCCTTGATTTCCGAAATGGTCGCCACCGCCCGTTTTATTTCACAGCCGGTATGGTACTTGATTTCGTCGATAGCGATGAAATTGAGCGGGTCGGCCATCGCCAGGGTGAGCGTATTGCCGATGGCAAATACCGGGATAAGTGTATAACGGCGGGCCATTTCCACCGGGACCCGCTGCACCACGGCCGGGTCGATCACCATGGCGTCGAGGGTGACTTTGGGGATCGAGAGGCGGTCGGAGATCGCCTCCAGGAGCTGTTCCTCGGTGATTACACCGCCTTCGACCAGGATATGGCCGAGGCGTTTACCGGTCGATTTCTGTTCATCAAGGGCCACCTGGAGCTGCGAATCATCAATGTACCCCCGTTCTTTGAGCAGATCACCGAGTTTCTTTTTTGTCATTGCCAGAATTCTGTTTGGTGCGGTTTCAGTTCTATCGATATATTATCGGCGGTTGGTCGGCTCTGCTTGATAGCGGTCGATCTCCCCGCTGTCGGGAGAACCCCGAACCGCGGGGCAAAAGGGGGAAAAGCCGTACCGAAGAGCGTGGAGAGTGAATTGCATCGATCTCGCACCTGCAACCTGTTGTCGATAACGCTGCTGGCCCTGGCTATAGCCGGTACCGCCGCCGGTGCCGGGACTTCGATACGCCCATTGCCGACAGCTTCCCTGCCGGTCGGTTTCGATCCCTCGGGCATGATCATCGACAGTATCGAAATTGACAACCGGGATATTTACAACACCGACGACTCCGCTTACAGCAGCTTTCTGTTCCGATTGGCCAACAGCCTCCATATCGTCACCAAGGAGCGGATAATCCGGCGGGAACTTCTCCTGAAGAAAGGGGACAGGTTCGTGCCGGAGACGGCCGAAGAGACCGCCCGGAACCTGCGCCAGCGCTTTCCCTTCAACGATGCCTGGGTTGAGCTCGAGCGGCTGGATGACAATCGACTGCTTCTCCGCGTTGTAACGATCGACCAGTGGAGCCTGATCGGGGGGTTGAAGTCGATTGATACCGACGGCGGGGAAACGGATTATCAGATCGGGTTCGAAGAGCGGAATTTCCTGGGGCACGCCCAGTTCTGGTCGTTCGACTATTTCGTGCGGGAGACCGAGGATAACTACGTCACGCTCGAACTCTACGAACCAAGAGTCCTGGGGCGATCCTATGATTTTCGCTGGCGCTACAGCAACAACCCCTTCTTTCGGTACCGGGCGTTGTCGGGGGGACGCCCGTTCTATAACCTGGCCCAGCGGTGGGCTTACGGCCTGACCGTGTCCGACGGCGGCGGCAGGGAAGAGAGATTCCTCTCCAACCAGCAGGTGGCGGAGTGGGAAGATAAGTCGGATCTGATTGACCTTTACGCCGCCTATCGCCGGGGGCCGTCCTATCGAAAGACAACACTTAGCGCGGGCTATACCTACTTGTTCCGCCAGTTGACCGACCGGAGCATCCTCGACAGCACGGCTTTTGCACCGACCGAATTCCCCGAGGACTCCGTGTACCATCAGTTGGACGCCGGCATCGAGCACAGCCGTCAGCGCTTTATCGTGGAGCACCGCATCAACGGCTTTGATTTCAACGAGGATATTACGCTGGGCGAGACGGGCGGCTTCACTTTCGGGAGGGCCTACCGTCCGGGGCTGGATGGTTATCATTACAACTTCATCAATGTCCTTCTGGAGATCCATCAGAAGATCGCCGGTAACATCATCATGGCCGATTACTCGCGTTCTTTCTGGTACAAGGCGGGCACCGACACGCGGCGTCTGACGACCCTGACCCTGCGAGCGTACAACAACCAGCTGCCTTTTCTGACGCTGGCCCTCCGCAGCCAGTACGCTTCGGACAAGACGGACAATCCTAACGGCCTGGTCCTGGGCGGCAAATCCGGGCTTCGAGGCTACGACAAGGAGTATACTTCGGGTGATCGCGTGCACGTCGTGAACCTGGAGGGAAGATTCTATCCGGGGATCGAGATCCTGTCGGTCAAGATCGGCGGTGCGGTGCTCTCGGATTTCGGACGCGCCTGGCGTAAGGGGCAGGCGATAGAATTCAAGGACTATTACTTCAGCGCCGGTGTCGGTCTGCGTTTCTCACTGGAGCGTTTATCGCGCGACGAAATGGTCCGCATTGATCTGGTCTGTGGTCAACACGGACGTCTGGAACTGTCGATAGGCACCGGACAATACTTCTGAGATCGCACCGTCAACCCCTGACTTGTCGATCCACGAACCCATCTTGGCTGTCAGTTTTTTTGTTGACACTATTCAAACCCGCTCTTATATAACATTCACCTTGTAAACAACGATCCGACCAGGGAAGGCGGATTCGGTCGTTACGAGAGGGGGATTTAATGGCTGGAGGCTTTGAGCCTCGCGTACTTATCTGTTGCGAGTGCAAACAGGAGTTTGTCTTCACAGTCGCAGCACAAGAGTATTTCGCAGAACGAGGGTACTCCGAGGATCCCAAACGGTGTAAATCGTGCTACACCCAGTTTAAGAAGTTGCAGCGGGGCCAGAAGTTGACCGTTCCCGCGACCAGGCAACTCTCCGAGTAGATCAGTCCTCAAACGCCCTTAAAAGAACCCCGGCTGCAGAGCAACCGGGGATTCGCGTTGAAGTGTGCCCGCCGGGTGAGCTAAGGTTCCAGGCGGACTTTTAACGGAAACTGCGCGCTTAACGAATCAGGAGCATCTTTTTCGTCGCCTCGCTCTCTTCATCGATCAGGAGGCGATAGAGATAGACGCCGGAAGCAACGCTTCGGCCGGATTCATCCGTTGCATCCCACGTAACCGTCGTGCTTCCCGCCTCAACCGTACCTTCTACCAGCGTCCTGACGTGCTGACCGAGCAGGTTGTAGACGCTCAACGACACGTCCGCAGTACGCTCAAGATTGAACTGAATGTTGGTTGTCGGGTTAAACGGATTCGGGTAGTTCTGGCCCAACTCGAAATTCGTCGGCAGGGAGCCGTTGTTGTCATCGACAGAGGCGACGATGCCCACGATCAGATCGGCGGTCATAGTCGAGGCCGACGGAGAAATGTTCTCCACCGCCACAAAAGATCCTCCCGTAAGATACCCGTCGGAGTTCGGCGTGGTCGCGCCGTTGAAAGTAGTTACGCTGCCGGTGCCGGGGAAAGGATCGCTGGCTCCACCCTGGTTGGCGCCATATTCAAGAGAAAACAGACCATCCGCCTGTTCCAGGGCCACCAGGTAATGATTGGCGGCCGGCTGACCGGGATACCATTCTTCGTCGTTATCGGCGCCGGAGGCTTCCTTGGCGTCGTCGATATGCCATATCATCAGGCCGGAACCCGGAAGGGCGGCATCGTATCCGACTTTCTGGCGGTTCTCGACGAGAAAATACTCATCGCTCGTTGCCCCGGAGGTCCAAAGCCGAAAGATAGAACCGCCGGTGTTAACGGCGCCGATCGACTGGCCGGTCAGGTTGGCCGTTACGTTAACGGGGCTGGCAAAGCCCATCTGGATTCGACTCCAGGCGCAGGGATGGGCCGGAGAGCTGCCCAGGGAGCCGTTCCAGCTGCCGCCGGACATGATGCCCCAATCGCCGATACCATTCGAGGAACCGTCGGTATCGTAGAGATCGGGCAGGCCGAAACCGTGAGAGAGTTCGTGGCAGTACACGCCGATCGTCATATCTCCGGGCGAGGACCAGTATTCCGGCTGGGCGGTATAGCTGCTGATGTACACGCCATCCTTCAAGCGGGGAGTAATGGCCCACTTGTGGGACCACATCTTGGTGTTGTCCGTGCCGCCCAACTCGGCGCCGCTGCCGGCGTGGATGACCAGGAGAACATCGACATAACTGTCGCCGTCGTTATCGTAAAGGCTGAAGTCGACCGAGACGTCCACCGCATCTACGGCATCTTCGACCATCTTCTGTGCGTTATTCGGATAGGCGCTGTACAGCCCGAAATTGTTATCAACGTAGTAGGCGTAAGTCTGAGGCGCCCGGATCCAGCCGAGAGTCGAAGGGTTGTTGACCGTCACCAGGTCTATCTGGCTGTAAGAGACTTCGTCAAAGTAATGCCGGACCGTCCCCGTGGTACCGCCGTAAATGAGGGTGTCAAAGAAGGACGGGGCCACGGATGAGACGTTGTCCGAGAAGTCGACCAGGAGGGCTAAAATCCGGAACGGTCCCGCCATAGGGGAGAGCTGCGATTCGCCCTTGGCCGCGTAAGTCCGGGCCAGGAAGAAGGAGTCCGGCGTGCAGATGCCGAGTTCGTGCATCCGGTCGAAGTCCGGAAGACCCGATGGCAGCCCGGTAGCCGCGGCCGTGGCTTTGGCCCGTGCCTGGGCGTCCGGGTGGGGCGGCATCGACCAGGCGGCGCTGCCGGTAATTAGAATAACTGTCGCTACCACGAGGGAGCAGCGAAGCGCTCCCGCCAGGCCTTTCTTGTGCATGCTTATCATCTCCTTGTCCTCCCTTACAACTGCAATCCGGTTGAGACAGCGAAATTCGCTCCCTTGGTGGAGTAGACCGATCCGGTCGTCCCCGTGAAAACGGCGGCATCGAGATAGAAGCCCATAAGGCGAAGTCCCGTGCCGAAGGAAAAGGCGGCGTTCTTGTCGCCACCGGTGGCATAGCCGGCTCGAACCGGCAGCATTTTCAACAGAGAGTATTCGGCGCCGACCGCGAGGTGAGGTTTGGTCGATGCCCCCGGACTGTTCCCCAGTCCCTGGATCCAGTCGACCGCCCAGAGAAGCCGGCCGGAAGCCTTGGCAAAACCGACGTTCATGACCGTGGGCAGGGTCGTGCGGAATCCGTCAATGTCTATGGAATAATCGTCGGAGCCGATGTAATCGTCTTCCTCGATGTCATCCACGGTTGCAGTCTCGAATTCGAAAATATAACCGTGCTCCTGGGTACCTTTGTTCCAGCTTATATGGCCCAGGACGTTCTGGACCCGGACACCCGCGGTGTAGGTGTCGTTGAATTTGAGGGCAGCGCCAAGATCGAGACCATAGCCGTGGCCGCCGTCGGCCGTGCGGATAACAGCTCGTCCCGAGCCCTGGAACCCGGTCTCGTAAGTAGCCGCGAGACCCTCGAGCTCGACCAGTTGCTCGACCGCCAGCCCGTGAATGTACTTCGCCGTAGCGCCGACCGACAACTGCCGGCTGCCGCTGCCGTAGATGGCAGTGCCGTATGAAATCCCGGCCGTACCATAGCTGATGCCGTCGGAGTAAGACCCGGTTACGTGAATCGTGTCGGCAAAAGTGTTGCCGTTGAGAAGAAGCTCGACAATGTCCTTGTTGAGATTGATATCGGCGGCCGCGAAGCCCGTCACCGTGAAGGCCAGGTTGCCGACGGCCAGCGACAAAGCCGTGGCCTGGACATCGGCATCGATCTTGAGACCTTCGCCCGGTATCTTGTTAAGGATGTCCTGTTTGTCGGCGGTCGAAAGAACCGCCCCGGTGTACTTGTTGTAGTCGTCAAGCGTAAACGAGTTATTGGAGACGTTGACGCCCACCGATACCAGTTCAATCGAGAATCTCTGATAATCTTTCAGGCCCAGGTTGGCCGGGTTGTACCTGGCGGCATCGACCCCTTTGGCCAATCCGGTATATGCCCCCCCCATAGCGGCCGATCGAGCCGAAGAATGCACCTGGGCGGGCAGGTCGGACGCCGCCAGCAGCAGCAGCGCGACCAGGGCGGCGACCACCATCCGGCCCAGCGGAGCGTCCGTAAGACGGGCGCAAATCGTGTTATTTCTTGTTACTGGTCTCATGGCCGGCCCCCTTAGAAGTCACCGTCGAATCGATATTCAACCTCGATCCGACCGATTATCTGGATGTAGTCGTTGTTGGTAAGCTTGACCGGCAGACCGCCCGTATCCTCGAGCAGGATTTCGCTGCCGATGTACAGCGGGTCGTTTTTCAGGATCTGGATGTCAGCGCTGTCGAGCACGATCGTCTGATAGCCGGTGGAAACCGTGTCGCTGGCGATGCCGGCAACTACCGGCGCGGCCGTGACGAAAATGCCGTCCAGCAGAAGCTGCGGCGAATCATAGACGCTCGCCGAATCGCCGCTCAGGTAGATGTTGACGTTGGTGCCGATCGGGAGATGATTCACGATGTTGTAAAGGAACCGCGCCTCGATCACGTGATCGGTGATGGCGTCGATATCATCCTGGCTGATCTCCTCCGATTCCACGTCGGATTCGATCACCGCCGAGTCAATGATCACCTCCAGCGGCGCCAGAATGTGCACGCGCGCGAAGATGTAATCGTCGGCGGAAATCGTCCCCTCGGTAACACCGTCGCCGAAAGTCCCGCTGCCCGAGATAGTAATGAGTGAGGGAACCGGCGAGAGGAAGTCGGCGATGGTTGAATCGATAATGTTCGAGACAACCGGGCCGCCGGCGGTGGCCGAAGCGATGGCGCCCGAGAGGTTCAGCGTCTTGCCGTTGTCTCCCTGCAGCGTCAGGTCCAGCGAACCGGGCAGTTCCACGCCGTTTTCGATCTCAAGCGTTACGACGGCTGAGGCGAGCGTTATCTGATCGAATCCTTCCGGTACATCTATAGCCTCGTCACGAGGGTCAATAGTCGAACCGACGGCGCTGAAGCGCCCGGTGACCGAGCCGAACTCGAGGCCGGAGAGACCGGCCGTTACCGAAAAGGCATCGGTCTGATTAACCGCCACCTGGGCCGGGGCCGTGCCCGGAACGGTGGCGAGGACATCGATAGCGATATCCTGCGGGGCGGTCGAATCTGAAGGCGCCAGTTCGTAATCGGCCAGATCGACGTTGACCAGCTGCTGTGAGTTGGCGGCTACATTCTGCTGCAGCGTAAAGGGCGTAGCCCCCTGATAGAGATCCGGAAAAGTGATATCAAGCACGGCCGCCAGATTGGTGCCGTTGTCGACAGTCAGAGAAAGAGTTCCCTGTGACAGCGTCGCCCGGTAGATCGGATCGGTTTCGCCGAGCGTGACGTTCTCCGAAAAACCCCGGGTCAATTCCGGTATCTCGGCGGTGGCCGAGGAAACCGTCAGACTTCCGGCAAACCTTAGTACGGTCGAGATATTCTTACCGGAGGCCGAGAGCACGGCGGCGCCCAAGGTGTAGGCGCCTATGCGGGCCTCAAGGACGTTTGATATAGTCCGGCCCGACAGGGCGAACATGACCGAATCAGTCGCGCCGTCGACCAGTCCGCCGACGATCGACTGCGTACCCACGACCTGGTTATTGGTGACATCGAAAAGCTCAAGATCGACCGTGCTGAGGTCGAAGCCGAGATTGTTCGTCACTACCGCGTAGGCCAGGCCGCTGGTAATGGTCAGCGACGTGAAGCTGTTGATCGTGGGCAGGCTGCTGTTGACGTTGAAGCCCATCTCGGGCACCGTCCCCGGTACGAACGCGGCCAGTCCGCTGATAGCCGAAAGGTCAACTGTTGCGGGCGCCAGAGTGGGCGGATCGACGCTGACCTCACCGAGTTGTTCGGACACCGAATAGGACAGGTCCGAAGTCGTCAGTTCATCGCTGTTGAGCGTGACCGTGTCGATATCCCGGGTTAGGGAATAGATGACGTTGCTATCGCCGTCCAGACCGATCCCCTCCTGATCGATCCTTTCGACAATCTCTGCCATATCATAGGTGCGGTTGACCAACGGGACAGTGAACTGAGTATTCCAAGTCGGAGCTTCCGGCTTCTTGACCGTGCACTGTACCAGAGTCAGAAACACTATCACCACGAAAAGGCTGAGGGCGAGCTTGGAGCCGAACTTCAACCACGGCGACTCCGCCATCTTCCCTGAGTCCTTTTTTGCTCTTCTTTTCTGCTGTCTTCTTGACATGGTGCCCCCTGGGGGTAGCCGTTTCAAATTTACTTTTTCCACTTACTGGCAAACCGGGTGCCCGTTCTGCCGTGTCGCGTAAGGCGTTGACGTGGGTAGTCTTAGCGAAACGGGATGCGTTTTGGGGCTCTTTGGAGCATGGTTTGAAAGACAGATGTATGGGCCGCTCCCCATATTGACTGCCGGGGACCCCGGAGGTTATATTGAAACAGGGAGGTTATCTTCATGGGTATGGCCAAGTACGACCGGCTTCTCTATATCCTTAATCTGCTGAGGAGTCGAAAAACCCTGAACGCAGCGCGTCTGGCCGAGGAATGCCAGGTCACCGAGAGATCTATCTACCGGGACATTATCAGTCTGTCGGAGGCCAACATCCCCATCTACTACGACAGAGGTTACAAGCTGGCCTCGGACAACTTCCTCCCACCGTTGAACTTCACGTTTGAGGAATACCGCTGCTTGAAACTGGCCCTGGAATCGACGCCGCTGGAGAAGGTGGGCGACCAGGCCGCCCTGCTCCGACAGGTCAGGGCGAAAGTCGAAGCCGGGTTGTCGGAATCGACCCGGGAGAAGAAACGGATCGCGCGCGACATTGCCAGAATAGATATCGTCACTTCGACGAACCGCAACGAGTCCGAGAAGTACTACAATACGATCGAGCAGGCTGTCGATGAGCAGCTTTGTCTGGAAATCTCGTATGAGACCATAGAGCACGGCCTGACCAAACGTACCGTGGAGCCGTGTTTTATCATCTTTCGAGGGCACGCCTTTTACTTCGTGGCATGGTGTCGCCTGAGGGAAGACTTCAGAACCTTCCGGATCGATCGTGTCAGGAGTGCCAGGGTGCTCGATGAGCGCTTCGAGCGCAGAGTCGAGATGAACCCCAGCGACTATTTCGACGACAGCTGGCGGCTCTACAGCGGCGAGCTGGTTGAGGTGATGATCCGCTTTACGGGCAACTCGGCCCGGGTGGTTCGATCGGGTCAGCATCATCCCCGCGAGTCGGTGGAGCCTCTGGATGAGAACGCGGTTTTGTACCGGGTCGCGGTGCGCGGCACGGAGGAGATCCAAAGGTGGATTCTGGGGTTCGGAGCGGAGGCTGAGGTCCTCTCGCCGGAAGACCTGCGGGAAGATCTTCGAAGTATCGGCCGACAACTGGCGGCGCTGTACGCGACTTGACCTGTTCGCATAAGCGTGTGGGCAACAATCCCTTAGGGGAAGGGATTGGTCCGGAGTGCGAGTTTATTTGCTCCCGGCCGCTTCTGCGACGTAAAAAAGATGTCTTTGATTTATGTTTTTTGTGGAAGAACTGACACTAATTGACAGGGACGTGGGTAATATTGGTGACAGCAGGAGGGTCATTGAAGGAAGGTATAGATACCTGACTTTTCGGCCACATCCCGGCGTCTCGTCAGGTTAGGGCTAGGAATTGAGGTCGCTCCGATCGGAGGATCGTCGCAGGGGGTTCGTATGGCAAAAGTGGAGAGATTGGCTCAACTGTCCAGTCTGATCAAGAAGCGCGAAGCTATCTCCGTGAAGGAGATGAGTCGCGCCTGTGGTGTGTCACAGCGCACCATTTATCGATATTTGAAAACTCTGTCCAAGCTGGGCGCTGCCGATCAAGGAATGGACGGAGGCGTATTCAGCAGTAATCGGGACGAGACCTGGACGGCGCTCGATGCCGGTGACCTTGACCTGATAGACTTCTGCCTGCGCCACAACTCGCTGACCAAGTACCCGTTTTTCATGGAGCGTTTGTCGAAAGTACGCCGTAAAGTCCGGGAGTGGCGGCGTCAGGCTGACCGCGAGGCGAGCTATTTCGCCCTGGTGGAAGACGAGTTTGACGAGGCTCGGGAGACGCGGCAGAACGAGGTGCTCGAGCGGTTCACCCGGGCCAAGCTGGATTTGAGGAAAGTGGCTGTGACGGTCCGGGGTTCGGATAATCGTCCCCGCGCGATGATCCCGGTGGCCGTCAAGATCAGCCGGGCCGGAGTGTCTCTGACGGTGTGCGAGCGTCCCGGAGACGACCCCACCGAGATCAAGCTGAGCGACATCACCAGACTGGTGGTCTCGTCGGAGCCTTTCAAACCGGCGGCTGCCGGCGGTTCCACCAAGAGCCGATCTTCGCGCACAAAAACAAGTTGACACCATCGATCGGACAGCCTTTCCTGCCGGTGTGAAATCCTTCACTCTAAAGGACATCGCACTGGCGGGGTTGATAGCTGCGGTGTACGCTGTCCTCGGGCTGGCTTTTTTCCCTATATCATTCGGCGTCTATCAGGTCAGGGTGGCCGAGGCTCTGACTGTTTTGCCGTTCTTGTCGCGCGCCGCCATACCCGGCTTGTTTATCGGATGCATGCTGGCCAACGTCTACGGCGGTCAGGGCTGGCAGGATATTGTGTTCGGTTCTTTGATAACGCTGGCGGCGGCCGTGCTTACGCAGATGACGGCCAGGCTGACTCGAACAGCTCTTTCGAACGTACTGTCTTCAGTGCCCGCCATTCTGCTTTGGGCTGGCGGCCTGGTGCTGTTAAGTAAGGGCAGCATCCATACGCCGGTAATTGGTCTTGCGGTAATATCTGTGGCTATACTCGCGCTTGCTACTCGGCCGAAAAGTCGACCCCAACCTTCGGCAACAGCGGTCTACGTTCTGCGGCTGGCCTCCGCTGCGACACTGGTTGGGGCGGTAGTCCTCGTCCCGGCGCCCCAAGACTGGATGACCTACGTCGTGGGCGTAATCGCGCTGGTCGGAGCCTGGCTTATGACCTGGTATCTGACTCTGATCCGGCAGCGTGGAGAGAACCCCAACACGTTAATCGCACCCCTGCCTCCGGTAATCCTGAACGCTTTCGGTGTGGCTCTTTACCTGGCGCCCATTCTTGAGTTCAACTATTGGTTCGTGGTTCAAATGATCGGTATCGGGCAGCTTGTCGCCTGCTACGTCCTGGGCCTGCCGTTGCTCAGGCTGCTTCAAAACAGAAAGAGCCTCTTCACCTGAGCCGGGAGCCATCGACCCTGATCCGTTATGTCCCATGGAAGGTAATACATGAAGAAGCGCGTTCTGGTAGTCCTGGCCGAGGGTTTTGAGGATGTCGAGGCGGTGGCGCCGATCGATGTACTCAATCGGGCCGGAGTTGAAGTTACCGTCGCCGGGCTCAAGCCGGGACCGGTCAACGCCGCTTACGGTAACACTATCGTCCCGGACCTTAGCGTGGCCGAGGTGGGCAGTGAGCTGTATGACGGGATCGTCCTCCCGGGCGGTGTTTACAACGCCGACAGTCTGGCTGCATCCCCCGAGGTGCTGTCTCTGGTGAAGCGACACTATGAGGCCAAGAAGCTGGTGGCGGCCATTTGCGCCTCGCCGGGAACCGTGCTGGCAGAGGCGGCCGGTATTCTTAAAGGGCACCGCGCCGCCAGCGCGCCTGGTTTTGAGGATAAGGTAAAAGCGGCCGGCGCTGAATTCACCGACGAGGAAGTGACGGTCGACGGCCATGTCATAACGGCCCGGGGGCCCGGCGCCGCCCTCCGATTCGGCCTGAAACTGGCCGGATATTTAACCGGCCCGGAGACCTCCGAAAAACTGGCCGGACTCTGGCGTATCGACTTGTAAGTTCTTCAAAGACAGCTTACCTTTACGTGAAGCTGACCAGGGGAGTGTCCGATAGAAGGAACTACGGAAACCTCCACAGAAGGAAAAAACAGCCCCTATGCCCCTGAGAATCTGTTTCTACGAAGATGAGTCGTTTCGCCGGTTCCTCCCCCTGACTCATCTCCGCCCGGTATTCCTGCTACGCTCGGGTATCCTGCCGCTGTATCGGCGGGCCGAACGGTACTTCAGCAAGGTCGAATTCAGCCTGACCTCCCGGCATCACCTGGCCGGCCTGATCTCAGAACAAATCCGGGATCTCCCGGTCAACATCATCAAGCGCGGGGAAGACACCAACCTCCTTTTCCTCTCGGCCCGGGTACGCAACTACGGTGATTTGCCGAAGCTGGTCAAAGAGAGCCGCCTTTCGACAATATTCAAGAGCGAGGGAGAGACGGTGGGCGTCCTGTTCAAGCAGGAGGCTCTTGATTCCGTACCCAAACTGGCCACCCAGGACGAATATCAGGCCGCCTTCCACGACCCGAGCAACGCGTTTCCGGAATGCAAGACCTCGGCCACTCTTTACGGCTACACCTGGGACCTCGTGGCCGACATCGACTCCGAAATAGCGGCCGATTTCGCCTATCTTAAGCCGAACTTCCCGGTACCGACCGGCGTGAAAATACACCCGGGTGTATACATGCTGAACGAGGAAGAGATCTTTCTCGGGGCCGGGGTTGAGATAAGGCCCGGTACGATTATCGATGCCTCGGGGGGACCGGTCTACATCGGCGACAACACGAGGGTAGAATCGCAGGCTGCGATTTACGGTCCCTGTTACATCGGTCCCAATTCAGTAGTGGTGGCTGGCAAGATCGCGGGGTCTTCGATAGGTCACACCTCGCGGGTCGGGGGAGAGGTCGAAGAGTGCATCTTCCAGGCTTATGTGAACAAATATCACGCCGGGTTCATCGGCCACAGCTATACCGGCGCCTGGGTTAATTTCGGGGCTATGACGACCAACTCGGATTTGAAAAACAACTATTCGAACATACGGGTCAGCCTAAACGGGGAATCGATAGACACCGGTTCAATCAAAGTAGGATCGTTCATCGGCGATCACACCAAGTTCGGGATCGGAACGCTCCTGAATACCGGCATTTCTATCGGTGTGTGCTGTAATATATTCGGGGGCGGACTCGTCACCGATAAAGAGGTAACCTCGTTCAGTTGGGGCAATTCGTCCGCTTACGTGCCGTACAGGTTCGACAAGGCCGTGGACACCGCCCGTCGTACTATGGATCGCCGGGACGTGGCGCTGTCGGATGCCGAGGAGCAGGCGTTGAAAGCTATAAGCGAGGGCAGCGACCCGACAGCCGGCCTGGTATCGTTCGAGGAAAGGGGCTAGAGGTTGACAACGCCGACACCCGGAATTATGTTTTCGCTTAGGACTGGAGTGAATATATGCCGGAACTGAGAAAAGATCCAATCATCGGGCGCTGGGTGATCATTTCCACCGAGCGCCGTCAGCGACCGACCTCCTTCTCGCCGGTGGTGCGAAGCAAAGAAGCTTCGCGCTGTCCTTTCTGCCCCGGCAATGAAGACGCCACCCCGCCGGAAGTCATGGCTTACCGGCAATCGGGCTCGGAGCCAAATCGTCCCGGCTGGCGGCTTCGCGTCATATCCAATAAATATCCCGCGCTCAAGGTGGAAGGCCCGCTGGATCGCCAGCCGCAGGGTATCTACGACAAGATGAACGGTATCGGCGCCCACGAGGTAATTATCGAGACGCCTGATCACGGCAAGGACATTGTCGACATGACCGACTTTGAGGTCCGCGACATACTCTGGGCCTACCGCGAACGGATGACGGATCTGGAACGGGACGTTCGGTTCAAGTACATTCTCGTTTTCAAGAACTATGGTGAGGCGGCCGGGGCCTCGCTGGAGCACGCCCACAGCCAGTTGATCGCCACGCCGATTATTCCCAAGCGGGTGATGGAAGAGCTGGAAGGGGCGCGCAGGTATTACGGGTTCAAGGAGCGCTGCATCTATTGCGATATTGTCAGGCAGGAGATCACCGATCAGGCGAGAATCATCAAGGATCATGATGCCTTCGTGGCGTTTGCTCCGTTCGCTTCGCGCCTGCCGTTTGAAACGTGTATTATTCCCAAGTCACATCAATCGACTTTCCTGGAGATGTCCGACTCCGAGTACCTGAATCTGGCCAGTTGTCTGAAGGATACTCTGCTGCGCATCAAGCTGGCTCTTAACGATCCGTCGTTCAACTACGTCCTGCACACGCGGCCGATCTCTCGCGAATCGCAGGAGCAATATCACTGGCATATCGAAATAATCCCCAAGCTGACCAAGCGCGCCGGGTTCGAGTGGGGTTCGGGCTTCTATATCAATCCGACTGCGCCCGAAGAAGCGGCGGCTTTTCTGCGCGACCTGGACGTCGCCGGCTACCGCCCGGGCCAAAAATCGCAAGCTGCAAACTGACATGGACAAACTAAAAATCCTGATGGCCGCCTCCGAGGCCGGGCCTTTCGTAAGAACGGGAGGTCTGGGCGATGTGATGGCGGCCCTGCCATCGGCCCTGGCCGAACTCGGCCACGATGTAAAGCTGTTCCTGCCTCGCTACGGCGAGATCGACGAAGGACTTTATCGGCTTCGGCCGCTGGAACGAGTTGTCGCCGTACCGCACCGTGGCGAAATGGTGGAAGCGACTGTCTACAAAGGCGCTCGTCGGCGTAACGGCCCCGAACCGTACTTCATCGGCTACAAGGACTACTTCCTTCGGCCGGAGTTGTACCGCGACCCGGAGACCGGCAAGGACTACAAAGACAATCATATTCGCTTTGCCTTCTTTTCCCGGGCGGTGCTTCAGACGGTTAAAGCCCTCAACTGGGCTCCGGACATCGTGCATGTCCACGACTGGCAGGCGGCCCTTATCCCGGTCTACCTGAAGACAATCTACGCCAACGATAATCTGCTGGCTAACGCCTGTTCGGTGCTGACGATTCACAACCTGGGCTATCAGGGCCTGTTCGAGAAGGCGCACTTTGCCGACCTGGGACTGCCGGAGGAGCTCTTCTACGCCATGAGCGGAGCTATGGAGTTTTTCGGCCGTGTGAATTTCCTCAAAGGAGGCATCACTCTCGCAGACATGATTACCACGGTCTCCGAACGTTACGCCCAGGAAATCCAGGCGGGCGAGGAGTACGGATTCGGGCTCGAAGGAGTACTTCGTGGTCGAAGCGCAGACGTCCACGGCATCCTCAACGGAGTCGACTATTCGCTCTGGTCACCGACGCGGGACAACAAGATCCCGAAGAAGTTCGGGGTGTCTAATCTTTCCGGGAAGCGGACCTGTCGAGTCGAACTCATGAATCGGGCCGGACTGCCGCAGCGGGAGGGCGTCCCCTTGGTGGGCATGATCACGCGATTGACTGATCAGAAGGGGGTTGACCTGGTGACGGCAGCGGCCGATGACCTGTTCGCCCTCGACCTTCAGATGATCGTCCTCGGCACCGGGGACGAGGAATATCACCGGAAGCTTCGTGAACTGGAGTTAGTATATCCCGACAAGCTTAAAGTGTATCTCGAGTTCAACGACGATCTGGCCCATCAGATCCAGGCCGGCGCGGATATGTTCCTGATGCCTTCTCGTTACGAACCCTGCGGGCTCAACCAGATGTACGCCCTCAAGTACGGGACGGTACCGGTGGTGCGCGAGGTCGGCGGTCTGGCCGACACGGTCGCGGACTACCAGCCGGAGACGGCCCTGGGTACCGGTTTTGTTTTCAGGGAGTATACTTCCGAAGCGATGTTAGAAGCGCTCCGTCGCGCCCTGGAGGTTTTCGGCGGCAAGCGCAAATGGAGCAAGCTGATGAAAGCCGGCATGGGGCAGGACTATTCGTGGGGGCGCTCGGCCCGAAAGTATACCGGGCTGTTTGAATCGGCGCTCAGCAAGCTGCAACCGGCAGGATCGCGTTCTTGATTGCCACTCTGAAATCATACTGGCCGCTTCTGCCCGCTCTTGCCCTCTACGCCTTTCTGGCGGACCATCTGAATTTCACCCAGGATGACGCCTACATCACCTACCGCTATGTGGCAAATTTTCTCAACGGCGATGGTCTCGTTTTCAACATAGGGGAGAGGATCGAGGGTATCACCAATTTCGGCTGGGCCGTCTATCTGATTCTCTGGGGCAAGCTGGGGCTGGACTTCATCTTCATATCGAAAATCACCGGCTTCCTGTGCGGAGCGGGCGTGGTTATCATGACCTTCCTGATTGCCCGCGAGGTCTTTGAAGGGCGGGCTCTCTGGTTCGCCGCTGCCGCTACCTTATTGCTGGCTTTCAACCAGTCGCTGGCCTACTGGTCGCCGGCCGGACTGGAAACGGCCGCCTTCGCCTTTCTGGCGATGCTCTCGCTCTGGCTCTATCTCAAGCGTAACCGGCTGCTGATTTTCAGCATCGCTGTTGCCGTCTGGGTGCGCCCCGAGGGAGCCCTGCTGGCCGGGCTGTTGTTGTTTATCGAAGCTGTCCAGACGAAAACCTGGCCCCGCTTCACCCTGGGGTGCGTCGGCGTCGCTTTTGTCCTGTCCCTGCCGATGGTGGCTTTCAAGCTTATCTATTACGGATCGATCCTGCCCAACCCATTCTACGCTAAGACTAGCTTTACGATAGATCAATTGCAGGACGGTCTCGAATACGCCGGGAGGTTCTTCGGTCATTACGGTTTCTGGGGGATCGGCTTTATTTTGCCGCTGGTCTTTTTCAAGCGCCTGTCGTCGGAGGCGCGCGCCGTGTGGCTGTTCGCCCTCCTGTATACGGCCTATATCGTGCTGATCGGGGGCGATGTCCTCAAGGTGCACCGTTTCTTCCTGCCGGTGTTTGGTCCCTCGGCTATTCTGCTCGTTCTGTCGCTGTGGCTGTTGATTGGGAAACTGAAACGCAACACTCGCTATGTCATACTGTTGGTGGTTACCCTGGGACTGGTTGTTAATACCTATAACCAACCGAAGGCCTACATCGACAAATACCTCGCTCACGAGCGCGGGTTCACTGAAAAGATGCAGACCAAAGCCCGGCAGTTGAAGGCGTCGGACAGCACCAATTTCTCGGTGGCGGTGGCCACCATCGGCATGTTCGGCTATGAACTGCTCGGTCACGATATCATCGACCTGCTCGGCCTGACCGATTCGACTATCGCCCGCTATTCGGAGGACCCGATCCCCGGCATGGTCACAACGTGGAAAGAGCAGAAACACAACAGCCGCTATCTCCTGGAGAAAGCCCCGGACTACATAGTCTTTTCTACGGGCATCAAGCCCTCGGCGCCGGCCGAACGGGCGTTGTTGCTCTACCGCCAGTTTATGGACTCGTACCGGACGCTCGGTTGGTATTATCCCGGCTCTGGTTCGGGGGGACACGGGATAATCACGATTATATTCAAGAAGACCCACCCGATCGAGGGGGAGATCGTCCCGGTTTACCCGGTCGAGTACGTGCAGAAATACAAAGAGGGTCTCGAGGCGATCAGCCGGGGTGATTTTGAGGGGAGCGTACCGCTGTTCGAGGAAGCTCAGCGGATATCCCCGGAACCCGACTATATCTATCTGGACCAGCAGCGGGCGTTCAGCCTGATGATGATCGGTCGGGTGAACCAGGCGAAGGCTGCGATGGACTCGATTTTGGTGCGGGATTCGACCGTATTCGAGGCTCACAGCGGGCTTTATCGGATCGAGACGATCGTGGGAAGTCCGGCCAAGGCGGAAATCCATAAACGATGGTTACTTAAGCTGGTCCCCTGGTACTTCGGCCGGATCGAGCGAACGACCGCCGATATGAAACAACGGTTCGAGAACCGGCGTTAATCAGGATGAAAAGATATTGACAGAGTCGTTTGCCCGCATATATTTAGTGACCCAGCAATGGGGTAAATGATTTGAGAAAAACGCGGGAATAGCTCAGTTGGTAGAGCACCACCTTGCCAAGGTGGCTGTCGCGAGTTCGAGTCTCGTTTCCCGCTTTTTTTATTTCAGGCGCCATAGCCAAGTGGTAAGGCAGAGGTCTGCAAAACCTTTATTCCCCAGTTCGAATCTGGGTGGCGCCTCTTTTTTATTGGGGGCCCTTCACTTGATCGCGCACGCCACTCCTTGCCTTGACAAATCCCCATCTCACGATATCTTAAGCCTGTAGCCCCTTGTTCTTATCCGGTTGAGGCGGCAGATCGCCCGGCCACAAATCCTGGATTACAAAATGCGCAGAATCACCACGTTCGGCCCGTCCCTCATACTTGCGATCTTCCTGCTTTTCGCGTTCGCCGTCTCGAACGCTGCCGAGCAGGCAGCACCTTCCGAAGCTCAATCCAGCGGCTCCCAGCCGTGGCAGTTGCAGTTTGAGTACGATCGGGGATCGCTGACTCTGGTCGAGGCTGCCCGGATACCTTCGTTGAAAAAGTCCATCCGCACCCCCGGTCTCGAATACGCCCCGGTCAGGGTCGGCTACAACCTGACCTGGCTGAATTCAACCGGGCAAACGATGATCTCCACGCCGATCGAAATCCCGCTCGGGATCCGTTCGACGCTCGGTGAGGGAGAGGCTTGCCGCGACGTCATGCCCGAGCAGAGCGCCTTTGTTATCCGCATCCCCGGTCCCGGTTTGGACCAGACCCCGGCCTCGGTTCGTCTGGAGCGAGTATCCCTGGCTGGCAAGGCGGTTAACCGGCTGCCCCTACCGCCGGTGTTCGAAAACGCCAGCCTGACCGTGCCGATCCAGAGCATCGCCCCGGAGTCTTCGTTGCGGGACGGTTTCGTCTCGGTCACCAAGATTCAGGATACCGGGGACGATGACAACCGCCTGGTAATCGTGGTGATGGGCGACGGCTACACGCTGGACAATCTCAACAATGGGGATTTCGCCCAGAACGCCGCCGATATGGTCCTCACGATGGGGGTGGAGTCACCGTGGGACATCATGATGGACGCCACCAACATCTACCGGATCGATGTCGAGAGTAACGAGGAGGGCGCCGACAACGAGATATTCGGAGTTTACAAAGACACTTACTTCAACTCCTCCTTCTGGGTGAACGACATCGAGCGGTTGCTGGCTCTTACCGGCGATGGCGCCAGCAAGGCTTACACTCTCGCCAACCTGGCGGTTCACGCCGGGGTGTGGGATGTTATCCTGGTGATTGTCAACTCCACCAAGTACGGCGGCTCCGGCGGAGGCATCGCAACCTCGTCGGTTCACTCGGCCGGTCCCGAGGTGGTCCTTCACGAGCTGGGACATTCGTTCGCCCATCTGGCCGACGAGTACGAAACGGAATATCCCGGCTTCCCGCCCGGCGACGGCGAACCCAACGTTGACTTCGACTACTCCGGCTCCGGTCTCAAATGGTTGCCGTGGGTGGAGCCGGGCACG
>Ga0272444_10001904_pt1 | contig 19634 bp, 19 predicted proteins | sample SSMForm13_FD_201033 | JGI IMG/M metagenome (GOLD analysis project Ga0272444, IMG submission 201033) | Marine sediment archaeal communities from Little Sippewissett salt marsh, Falmouth, MA, United States - SSM-Form-13 | ecosystem: Environmental > Aquatic > Marine > Wetlands > Sediment ... | reverse complement strand
CGCTTGAGGCCGATACAGGCGGCCTCGATCGTCCGCCTTGAAGGTGAGCGTCTGCTTCCACCACGCCGCCAAGCCCTCGGAACCATCGTACTTCCTCCGCGTGGTGAGGTAGTCCCCTTCGCACCGCGCCGCGTTGCCGAACCCGCGGCGGGTCGTCGACTCATCGGGCTCGGTGGCTGCCAGCTGGTCGTGAAGGCCAAGCATCAGCTTCACACGAGCCGTGACACCCTCCACGCCGTTGAACGCAACGAACACTCCCAGATCCTCTTCCGGAACAAGGATCAGCGCTGTGTGGAACGTAAGGGAGTCGCCGCCATGGTAGATCAGGCGAACGCCGCCCTCGATACGCTCGTGGAACCCGTAGCACATCCCGGCGAATCGGTCGTCCATCCGAAACTGCGGGGACAGCATCTCGGCGAGCATCGCGTCGCCCAGGAACTCGGATGGCCCGGAGGCGGACGTCTCGAGACATGCGCTCATGAACCTCGCCATGTCCGAGGCCGATGACCTGGCCTCGCCAACCGGCGCGAGGTTGATGCGCGCGGGCACGTCGTCCGGAAGTTCAATCCATCGATCGTCGGCGTAGCCGTAGCCGACGGCGCAGCGGGCGGCGAGCTCGTCAGGAAGCGGATCATCGTACGTCGTACTCGCCATGCCCAACGGCCCGAAGATGTGGGTCGCCGCATACTCCCCGAAGGGCACACCGCTTACCTGCTCGACCACGAACGCTGCCAGTCCCATCCCGTAGTTGGAGTAGGCCGGCGCAACGCCGGGAGGGCGCACGCGATCCGGCATGTTCGTCGCGAGATACTCGCCGAGCGGCGTCCGGACAGCGCCGGGCGGGAGGATATCCATGTCCTCGAATCCGGCCGTGTGCGTCAGAAGATGCGCCAGTGTGATCGGCTCCGCGTAGGTTTCCGGAACCCGCAGCGTCTCGAGGTACTCGTTCACATCGTCGTCAAGGTCGACGAGTCCCTGTTCGACCAGCTGCAGCACCGCCACCGTGACGAACAGCTTGCTGGTTGACGCGAGGAGGAACAACGTGTCCGCATCGATGGGCCGCCCGGTCGCCGCGTCAGCCAACCCGACCCCTTCGGCCATCACGATTTCGCCGCCCCGCACGACGGCCACGGCAGCCCCGGGTATGTCGTGCAACTCGAGGAGTTCCGCAATCCGTAGCGTGACGTAGTCGAGCACCTCCTGATCCTCCATCGCGACCGACGGGGGCCCCACAAAGACCAGCAACACACCTACGGCCAAGCCAAGTTGGATGAACCGACGGCCAAGAATGCTCATGCCCTCCCTCCTTTGGGTCTTCTTCACGCGGGCATCCTGCGATCTACCCACGTCACGCGATTCACGTTTGCCCACAACGATGTGCGTCTCATGCTGCGACTCACGCGCGGCGCTCGGTTCGCCGCAGTCAGCCGCTTTTCACCTCAGATGCTCCGGCTTCAGCTCCTCGACGAACGAGGCATCGACCCAGAAGATGCCTTCGCCGAGGAAGAACACGTACTCCTCGTCGGGCGACAGCGCGAGGAACCCGCCGCACGAGTACGGTGCCTTGACGCGCTCGGACCAGGAGCCGTCAGGCATCTTGTAGCCTACGTACAGCTCGTCCTCGCGCCCGGTCCGGCTGGTGGCGAACAGCGCGTACGACTCGTCGGCCGACAGGGCGATCGCGAGTTCGATCGCCTCCGAGTTGAAATCCTCCCCCAGCTCCTCCGGTTCGGTGAACGCGCCGTCGACGAAGTGCGAGATGTAGACGGCCTCGCGGGGCGTCATCAGGTTCCTGGTGAAGATCATCGAACCGTCCGCGGTGATGCAGTGGATCCGTTCGATCGCCGTCGTGTTGATCAGCGGCGACACCGGCGTCGGCTCCGACCACCCGTCGCCCCGGCGTTCCACGACGTAGATGTCGGCATCGCTCTCCCGGTCCGGGATCCGGGACGTCTCGAAGTACAGCTTCGTTCCGTCGGGCGAGAAGCACGGTCGCTCGACGGGCTGCGTGAAGTCAAGAGCGAACGGCGCGATCTCCGGGGCCGTCCATATCCCGTCGACCCGCCTCATGAAATACAGGCGCAGGCCCTCCCCCGGCGGATCGGTGATGCGATTCACGTTGGTGACCCAGAAGACCTCGCTTCCATCCGGCGAGAACACCGCCGCGCTGTGCTCGAAGTTGGCCCGAACGGAGACGATGCCCGGCGCGAACAGCCGGGGGAAACGCCCGGGCGGCGTCTGCCCGAGGTAGGCCCCGGTGAGCACCGGAGAATCATCGGCCAGTCCAATGACCGCGGCGATGACCAGCGCGAGAAACGACATCCCAAGCATTCGAATCATGTCGGCCTCCGAGTGTTGATGATCTCATCCTAGCCGCAAGCGCCGGGGACCTTCCGGGTCCGAAGATGGTCGATGGCAGGCATCCATTCCCGATCGGCGTGCGTCGGGCCCGTCGCCCCGAACGGCGACGGGCCCGCACACAAGGAGGTGCCGCTTGAATGTGGCCTCCCGAAATGTACCCCGAGCCGCGCAACAACAGCGTTGCATTCGACGGTGCCTCACAGACTTCGATCCCGGGCCCGCTCGGGCGCCTGCACCGTCGCGATCCCTGGGAACTCGACGCGCGGCCGATCGACGTTCTGCCATGAGAGAACCCCGCTCCACATCGGAGCGGGGCCTTTCATTCGCAACGTCCGGCGCGCCGATGTCGGCGCACCGTCAATCGTCAGGTTCGGCTACTGCGGCAAGGCACAGATGACCGGCGTTGTGAAGTACATCGCCCAGTTCTTGCCCGGCCGGATGTAGTCTCCTTCGCCCCACGCCGTCTCCTCGCCGTACTCGTTTCCTTCCCCAAGAACGACCGCGTGCACGGCGATGTACAGATCCGACCCGCAGATATCGCCGTACTCGTCAAGGTCGATCTCATAGACGTCGCCCTCGGCACCGTCGAGATCGTCGTGCTTGTACGGGAAACGACCCGGCGCGGACTTCGTCGGAGGCTCCGTGCCGACGTAGACGTGCGTCTCCTCGAGCACCCATCCGTTCTCGGTCGTGATCAGGATGGTGAGCGTTCCTGCCTGCGCGATCGCCGTGACCCATCCTGCATCGTAGTTCTGACCCGCCACAAGGACGACGGGCTCGGCGAGCGCTCCCAGCGCAAGCGCCGCCATCAACCCCAACGCAACGACTACAGTCTTCATCTCGGGCAACCTACTTTGCAGCGATGCAGTATGACCCCAACGGGCTTCCGGGACAAGCCGCCGCCCGGCGCTCTCGGGACGATTTGAACCGTCGACAGCGCCCGTTCATGATTGGTGGACGAACCCCACGGGCGGCGAGTCGAGGAGGTCACAGGATGAACTGGAAGCTGTTACTGCTGGCGGCGGCTGTGTGCGGATTGTTGACGTTCGGATTCCTCGCGCGCGTCGAGCGCGACGAGCCGTTCGAGCTGACCCTTCTTCACACGAACGATATCCATGCGCACTACGATCCCTTCGAGCCGTGGGGCGAGCCGGTCCAGGGAGGCGTGGCACGTCTCAAGACGCTGGTCGACGAGATCCGCGACGAGGAGGACAACGTCCTCCTGCTCGACGCAGGCGACCAGTTCCAGGGGACCCTCTACTTCACCGTCGGCGGCGCCGAGGTCGTGGCCGACGTGATGCACGAACTCGGCTACGACGGGATGTGCGTCGGCAATCACGAGTTCGACTCCGGGCCCGACGAACTGGCGCGATTCATCGACCTGGCCCGCTTCCCGGTTCTGTCCGCCAACACCGACGCAAAGAACGACGCGGACCTCTCGACGAGCCTGTTCCCGTACGCCGCCTACCACATCGATCGAGACATCGTCGGGGTGTTCGGCCTGACCGCGGAGCACACCGCCATCGCCTCCAGCCCCGGCCCGAACGTTCGGTTCCTCGACGCCATTGTGTCGGCCCAGAGCACGGTCGACGAACTGCGCGAGAACGGCGTCGACAAGATCATCGCCCTCACGCACCTCGGACACGAGCGCGATCTCGAACTGGCCGCCGCGGTCGACGGGATCGACATCATCGTCGGCGGGCACAGCCACACGCTGCTCGACGACTACCCCACGGTCGTGTCGTCGGCGTCCGGCGAGCCGGTGCTCGTCGTCACCGCGCACGAATGGGGCAAGCGCCTCGGCCGCCTCGACGTAACGTTCACCGACGACGGCCTCGTCGGGAGCTTCGCCGGAGAGCTGATCGTCATCGACGAGACGATCCCGCAGGACGAGGGGATGCTCGACGTACTCGCGACGTACCGACCGCAAATCGACGCGCTGATGACGCGCGTCGTCGGGACCGCCGACGTCGACCTGAACGCCTCCCGAGACGACGTCCGCGTCCGCGAGACGAACCTCGCCGACCTGATCTGCGACGCGATGCTGTGGAAGGCGGCCGGCCTCGGCGCGACCGTGGCGATCCAGAACGGCGGCGGCGTCCGCGCATCGATTCCCGCCGGCCCGGTCACGATGGGCCAGATTCTCGAGGTGCTCCCGTACGGCAATCAGCTCACCGTCGTCTCGTTGACCGGCGCGCAGTTGGTCGCGGCGCTCGAGAACGGCGTCAGCCAGGTCGAGGACCAGGCGGGCCGATTCCCGCACGTCGCCGGCCTGCGGTACACGTTCGACCCGGCCGCCGAGCCGGGCGCCCGCATCGTGGGCGTCGAGATCGAAGACGCGGCGACCGGGGCATTCGCGCCCGTCGACCCGACCGCGATCACCGTCGTCGCGACCAACAACTTCCTCGCCGACGGCGGCGACGACTACGCCGTGTTCGCCGACGCGACCCAGCGCTACGACTCCGGCTGGCTCCTGTCCGACGCGCTGGCCGAGTACCTCGCCGAGGCCGGCCCGGTATCGCCCGAGGTCGAGGGCCGAATCACCGAGGACTCTCCGGAGGCTCCGGCGCCCGAGCCGTCGGAAGCGGATGCCTCCGACGCAGATGCAGCATCGGAGGGCCCGTGAGTCGCGCGACCCGCTGGGGCATCCTTAGCACCGGATGGATCGCGCGGAGGATGGCCGAGGCGCTCGCCGTCCTCCCCGATGCCGAGCTGATCGCGGTCGCGTCTCGCAGGCAGGAAGCGGCCGATGCGTTCGGACGTGAGTACAACATCCCCCTGCGGTTCGGATCGTACGAGGATCTCGTCGCGTGCGACGACGTCGACATCGTGTACGTCGGCACGCCGCATGCCCGCCACCTGGTCGACGCCCGCCTGGCGCTCCGCGCAGGCAAGCCGGTGCTGTGCGAGAAGCCGCTGACCGTCAACGCGCGCGAGGCGGAGGCTCTGATCGCCGAGTCCCGTTCCCGGCGCGTCTTCCTGATGGAGGCGATGTGGACGCGGTTCGTTCCGGCGATCGCCGAACTCCGCGAGTGGCTCGCCGAGGGCGCGATCGGCGAGCCGCGCCTGATGACCGCCAGCATCGGCTGGAAGCAGCCGTACGACCCGGAGAGCCGCATCTACAATCCAGACCTCGCCGGCGGGTCACTGCTCGACATCGGCATCTATCCGATCGCGCTCGCGTCGATGGTGTTCGGCCCGCCGGCCGACGTCGCCGGTCTGATGACGCCGGTCGACACCGGCGTCGACGGCCAGTGCGCCGTGTCGCTGAGCCACGCGAGCGGTGCCCTCGCCACGTTCGTCGCCGGTCTCCCGTTCGACGTTCCGCGGGAAGCGACGATCGTCGGCACCGAGGGCTTCATCCGCATCCCCGAACCGCTCACCCATCCCGAGTCGCTGACCCGCGGCATCGTCGGGGGAGCCAAGAAGACGGTCGAGCTGCCGCACCTCGGGAACGGCTACCCCCACGAGGCGATCGAGGTGATGGACTGCCTCCGCGCCGGACGACTCGAGAGCGAGATCATGCCGCTCGACGAATCCCTGTCGATCCTGCGCACCCTCGACCGGATCCGCGAGCCGTGGGGGCTGAGCTACCCGGCGGACGCCGCGCAGGCACCGGCCTAGGTCAGCCGCGGTGCCGCTGTGCCCCGAACCACGCTCATACCGCGCCGGAGAGAGACCACGTAGACGCCGTCAGTCATGGGGAAACACGAAACGCTTGCGGTTCAGGGCATGCGAACGGCGTGTTGCATTTCACAGCAGCTCCCGCCTCTCGTCCCGCTTGCAGCTAGTCCGCCGCACCAAGCACGACCACCGTCAGCGCACTTGCGATCGCATCCAGGCACAGTGCATCATCGCCGTTGATCATCACAACGATCGTCGTTTCCTGGCTCGGGAGGTACAGGAACAGGCTGAGATAGCCGAAGGTCCGCCCGCTGTGACCGATGCCTTCGGTTCCGTAGAGGTTCACGCCGAGACCGTACCCGATCCCCCCCGAATCTGGCACGATCGAGTACGCCGTCGTCATCCTCTCCAGCGACTCGGAACTCAGCACATCGCCTCCGAACAGCGCGTCGACCCAACGAGCAAGGTCTTCCGCGGTGGAGAACATCGCAGCAGACGCCCAGAGCACACTGTAGATCCCCGTCCGGAACGGTGTCACGTCGTCACCGATCCCGTCTCCATCCAAGTCGTACCATCCGCGACAGACGGGGACATCCTCGGGAAACGCCTCTTCTACACAGAAGAACGTTCGGCTGAGATGGAGCGGCTCGAGGAAGCGGCTCCTCAGTTGCTCGGACAGTCGCTCGCCGGTGGCTCGCTCGACGATCATCCCAAGAAGCAGGTACCCGGTGTTCGAGTAGTGCCAGCCGGTCCCAGGCGGGAGGCAGGGTTCGTCGATGTAGCCTTCGAGAACCTCGCCGGGCTCCCAGATTCTCATCGGATCCCCCCAGACCGCGTCCCACAGATCCGCTCGATCCGTGACATTGCAGAGGCCGCTACGTTGATTGAGAAGCTGAAGGATCGTGATGCTCCCGTCGATGGACGATTGCTCGGGCAGCCACTGCACCACGGTATCGTCGAGGGAGATGATCCCTTCCTCGGCCAGCTGGAGAATGAGTGGCGCGACGTAGTTCTTCGTCACGCTCCCCATGTTGAACAGCATGTCGGAGGAGACCGGCTCGGCACCGTTCGACGTCCCGCCCACTCCGCGCCACATCGTCTCGTCACAGAGCAGCACGGCAGCGGAGCATCCGTCCACATGACACGCAGCCAGTGATCGATTCAGCGCGACCTGAAGCTCTGATGCAAGATCCGATGCCCGATTCGCTCCGTCGTCTGCCCGCAGGATCCACGCGAACGCAAACGCACACACGATGGCCGTCATTGGAATCATCAACCGCGTTCGCATCCGTCCTCCCTGCCGGCGGCCGCCTGTACCTATCGATCGGTCTGGTCGATGCGGTCGCCTACGTCACTACCTGCATGAGCAGGACATCGCATGCCCGTTGCGCCAACGTCTCGGGGCCTCGATGGACGCGCGGCCTCCGCTCAACGAGGAGATCGTGGGATATCGCGTCCGTCACTCCACCCACCGGACGACGCTGTCCATCGGCTTCCTCGGCGGCGCGGCCGGGGACACGTCCGCGATGCCGAAGCAGACGGCGGAGACGAGTTGATCGTCGATACCGAGCCATCCATTGATGGCCTGATACGCCTCCCATACATCGGCGATCCACAGAGAGCCGACGCCAAGTTCGGTCGCCGCGAGCAGCATGTTCTCGATCGCCGCGCCGACCGACTGCACGGTGGCCAGGTCCCACCACGATTCGTGCTCCTTGCGGGCCTTCCACGGGTGGATTCCAGCGGTGTTGTGGACGAAGACGGTCACCGGCGCCTGGGCCATGACCTCGATGCTCCACTTGCTCGAGCCGGTGTCCTCGCCGTTCGCCTCGCGTTGCGTGATGGTGTCGCGCAGGATCCGCACCATCTCGTCCCGCTTCTCCTCCGAAACAACGGTGAATCGCCACGTTTGGCTGTTCTTGGCCGACGGTGCCATGACCGCGGCTTCGAGGATCTTCTCGACGGATGCACGAGCGACTGCATCGGTCTTGAACCTCCGGATGCTTCGTCGTGCGCGGATCGCTTCGAGCGTGTTCATCGTGTGCCCTCCTTGGAACGGGGGTGAGAGTCCGGCCGGAGGGCCGGACTGCGCGTCGAGCCAGCGGGTTGCCCTATATCAGACTAGCACGGCGTCAAGGCCGCCGCAAGAATGCTCCGCGCGGCCGCGATGCCGTCGAGCGCCGAGCTGACGATGCCCCCCGCATGGCCCGATCCCTCGCCCGCCGGGTAGAGGCCCTTGACGTCGACTGCCTCCCCCGTCTGCGGATCCCGCGCGATGCGCACCGGACTGGAACTTCGCGTCTCCGCCCCGTACAGCAGCACGTCCTCGAGGCGCACGCCGTTGATCTCCCGCAGCATCAGCGGCAACGACCGCCGGAGAGTTCGAACCACCCCGTCCGGAAGCAGCTCGGCCATGTCCGCCGGCACGGCACGCGCGCAGGAGCGACCGTCGGGGATCCCGCTCGAACGACGGCCGGCGAGGAAGTCGGTCAGCGGTTGGGCCGGAAGCCCATAGTCCGCGCCGCCGGCGACGAACGCGGCCCGCTCCAATGCCATCTGAACCTCCACGCCGACGAGCGGGTCGTGCTCGGCTCCGATACCGAAGTCGTCCGGCCCGACCGGCACGAGCAGCGCCGCGTTGCCGAACGGCTTGGCGCGTCCCGAGTAGCTCATTCCGTTGGTCGTCAGCATCCCGGCGGACGACGCGCACGCGATCACCACGCCTCCGGGGCAAGTGCAGAAGCTGTAGCAGGCGCGCGCGGTCGCTCCGGCCTTGCGGGTCAGCCGGAAGCCGGCGCTTTCCAGCTTCGGATGCTTCGCCCACCGGCCGTACTGCGCCCGATCGATCAGCCGTTGAGGCATCTCGATCCGCACGCCGACGGCGAACGGCTTCGGTTGAAGCGGCACGTCCGCTTCAGCAAGCAGTGAGTAGACGTCGCGCGCACTGTGGCCGGTCGCGAGCACGCAGAGGTCGGTCTCGATCTCCTCGGGCGCGCCCTCGTCCTGCGTGACGGCCACGCCGCGGACGGCGCCGTTGTCGACGTGAACGTCCACGAGCCTCGTTCCGAAGTGGATGTCCGCGCCCGCCTCCAGGATTCGCTCCCGCAATGCGGGGATGAGATGAAGCAGCACGTCGCTTCCCAGGTGCGGCTCGGCGTCGATCAGGATGTCGGGCGAGGCGCCGCAGTCGACCAGCACCTCGAAGAGCCGGCAGATGGCGCCCCGGTCCTTCGATCGCGAGGTCAACTTGCCGTCGGAGAAGAGGCCCGCCCCGCCTTCTCCGTACAGCACGTTGCTCTCGGGGTCGAGCACGCCTCCCTCCCAGAACGCACCCACCTGGCGCCCGCGGAGATCCACCTCCGCGCCGCGGTCGATGAGCAGCGGGTTCGCCCCCGCCTCGGCGAGCGTCAGTGCCGCGAGCAGGCCGGCCGGCCCCGCTCCGACGACGATCGGCCGACGGCGCATCGATGCGATGCGCCGAGGCAACGCCGCGGGCTCCGGTGAATGGGCCTCCACCACACGGCCGGGGACGAGCACCGGACCGACATCGTCCCGAACGTCGACCTCGACCGACAAGACAAACCGCGGCTTGCGGTCCCGTCCGCGGGCGTCGACCGATCGACGCAGGATCACGAGCCGATCGAGCGCGTCGTCTCGGCAATCCAGTCGACGCGCGACCTCCGACAACACGTCGGCATCCCGGTAGTCGAGGTCGACCGAGATCTGATGGATTCGCAGGCGCATGGCGTCCCTTTCGGATGCGGGGTTCGCTACATTGTACGACGCCGCACGACGATCGGCAGGCTACGAAGATGGATTCGTCACACGGTGCACAGCCGGACTGCTTGGCGTCCATCCGGCTCGAGGGTATTGTGGAGTCGTGCATCAACAAGGGGGGATTATGACGGCTGGAAAGGTCATTGCTGCAGTTTTCGGCTCGATCTTCGCATTGGTGGCGTTGGGTTTGCTGATCGGCGGCGGGGCGCTGATGTGGGCCCATGTCAACTTGCGGGACGCCGACGGGTTCTTCGATAGCCCGTCGTACCGCCTCGACGATGAAGGGTACGCGATCGTGGCCGACGAGATCGATCTCGCGTCGCATCCCGGCGATTGGTGGCCGGCCGACGTCGATGTCACGGCCCGCGTCGCGGCACGATCGCGCGACGACCGCACCGTGTTCATCGGCATCGCCTCGAGGGCCGATGTCGAAGCGTACCTCGACGGTGTGGCGCACAGCCTCGTGCGACAGCTCGGCGATCGCTGGGACGACGTGCGGCTCGTGCCGCGAGCCGGCGACGCGCCGGACGTCGCTCCCGGCGACCTCGACATCTGGGTCGCGTCGGTCGAGGGAAACGGCGAGCAGACGCTGACCTGGGACCCACAGCGCGGCGAGTGGTCTGCCGTCATCATGAACGCAGGCGCCGAGCCCGCGGTGTCCGTATCCGTCGTCGCCGGGGCGCGGATCCCCATCCTGTACCCGATCAGCATCGGACTGCTGGCCGCGGGGTTCGTCCTCGCGGTGCTGGCGTCGCTCCTGTTGGTCCTCGCGACCCGGCGCGCCGGCGCCGTCGAGCCGACCGCCGAGCCGCTGTCTCCCGGCGTCTATCCGGCCACCGTCTCGGGCCGGCTCGACGAGGATCTCAGTCCGGTCCTCTGGCTGATCAAGTGGTTCCTCGTCATCCCGCACTACATCGTCCTCGCGTTCCTGTGGGCCGTGTTCTGCGTGCTGACGGTGTTCGCCTGGTTCGCGATCCTGTTCACCGGGCGCTATCCAAGGGGCATCTTCGACTTCAACGTCGGCGTGATGCGCTGGACGTGGCGCGTGGTGTTCTACGCGTACGGCGCGCTGGCGACCGACCGGTATCCGCCGTTCACGCTGCAGGACGTCGACTACCCGGCCCGTTTCGACGTGGCGTATCCCGAGCGGCTGTCGCGAGGGCTCGCCCTCGTCAAGTGGTGGCTCCTTGCGATTCCCCACTACATGATCGTCGGCGTGTTCGCCAGCGGCCTGTGGACGTGGTCGATCACGGACTCCGTGGCCAACAGCACCGCCGTGGAATGCGGCGGCGGCCTGATCACGCTCGTCGCGATCGTCGCCGGGATCGTGCTCCTGTTCCGCGGGCAGTATCCGCGCGGGCTGTTCGACTTCGTGATGGGCCTGAACCGCTGGTCGCTGCGCGTCGCGGCGTACGTGGCCCTGATGCGCGACGAGTACCCGCCGTTCCGCCTCGACATGGGCGGGGAGGACGCGGGTTCGGTCGTCGGCGACTCCGGGTAGACCGCCGGCCGGCCGCCGAGCGCCCGAGGCGCGGCTACAGCCCGTAGTCCTCGTCGATGAGGTGAAGCCGAATGCGGCCTTGCGGCCTGCATCGCTCGATGATCGATAGATGGCTGCAGATGCGATCGGGCGAGGCGCAGTCGTAGCATCGGCCCGTCTTCGCGCACGGTGTGTCGATGCCGAGCTTCGATGCGAGCGTCGCCGCGGCGACGTTCCTCGCCCGGTCGATTGCCTGTTCCAGGTTGTCGCACAGCTTGTTCCGCCCGATGAACAGATCCACGCGCGCCGGCCCGAAGCTGAGTCCGGCGATGCGGTTGCCGTCCCCGTCGATGTTGACGAGGGCCCCGTCGATCGATACCGCGTTGGCGGACGCGATCATGACGTCGGCGCTCAGGGTCCGGCGGCGGATGTCGAGCTGTTCGGCATACGAGTGGCCGAACCGGCTCCGGTCGAGGAAGCGATGGTCGCCCTCCCGCAGGCGGGCGATGATCCCCAGTTCGCGCGTGGTGTCCGATCCGCCGTAGCCGATCACGTCGCCCTCCGCGAGCCGGGAGAAGAAGAAGTCCGCGGCGTCGGCGCCCGTCTCGAACACGTGGACGTCGAAGCCCCGGCGTTCGAAGGCCTCGCCCGCCCGCTCGAGCCTTCGGCGACCCTCGGTCACGAGGTTGCGCTGGTCGTCCATCGGGAGTCCCCCCTCACTCGTCTCTGCGGATTCGGATCGGCGGACAGTCTATCGCGGTTGCTATGCGGCGCGACACGAGGCGGCCCGCCTACGCCCTCGGCAGCTGCTCGATGGCGAACGACGGCCCGTGTCCCGGGTGAATCGTATTGATGGGAAGCGTCCGGATCTTCTCGATGCTGGCCCGGGCCGTCGGCAGGTCGTCGATGAAGAAGTGAAGGCTGGGACGCCGCCATCCGTTCAGCAGATCGCCGCAGAACAGGTCGCCGTCCCCGGTCAACACGCCGATCGACCCCCTCGAATGCCCCGGAAGGTGAACGACGCGGGCATCGACGCCGTACGCATGGAGATCGTCGCCGTCGCTGAGCAGGACGTTCGGCTTCACCGGCTTCGCTTCGCCGAGCAGCCGCCCGATCGGCATGAGGAGGCGAAGAACCCACGGCAGCCGATCGGCCTTCACCTGCCGATTCGCCCGGGCGTCGCCCGTCTCGAGCATCCGAGCCTCCAGCTCGTGGGACGCGATCGGTGCGCCGAACGCATCCTGCAGAGCTGCAGCGTTCCCGACGTGATCCGCATCACCGTGCGTCAGCACGACCAGTCGCAGATCGTCGGCGCGGCAGCCGGCCCGTTCGAGCTCGCGCAGGAGCCGTCGCCGCCTGGTCGACACGCCCGTATCGATCAGGACACAGCCCTCGGCGCCTCGGATCAGGTAGCAGTTGCAGCCCGCATGGATTCGGTGGATCCTCTCCGACATCACACCTCCCGATCGCCAGATCGTGTGAAGCGATCGATCCGGAGTATACACCGGGCTCGCGTGACGACGCGCCCTCTCGGCGCACGCGGAAGGGCACCTCGTGCATCGGCGGATGCCGGCACCGCCCGAGGTCGACGGCGTGCGAGAGTCGCCGACGCGCTGATGAGACGAAGGAGCTTCATCATGCCGATCATCATGCCGATCACCATGCGCACCTATCGAGGAGACGAAGACATCGAACGAGTCCGGGCGCTTCTTCGCGAGACATTCGAGCTGGACGACCGCCCCGGCGGGAACTGGCACGTCGCCGATTTCGACTACTGGCGCTGGCACTGCCTCGAGAACGTCGTCGAGCGACCGCCCGACGATCTCCTGTTGTGGGAGGATGAGAACGAGCGCCTCGTCGCCGTCGCGCTCCAGGGCGATCCGGGCGTCGTACACTTCCAGATCCACCCCGCGCATCGCACCGCCGCACTCGGAAGAGCGATGATCGACGCCGCCGAGGCGCAGTACGCCGCGCCCATGCCCGATGGCAAACGCCGGGTGTACCTTTGGACCGACGTCGACGACGCGGAACGACAATCACTGCTCCGTGAGCGCGGCTACGAGACGTATCAGAGCCCCCACTCGCGGCAACGGCAGGCGAGGGTCGATCTGGCGCGGCCCCTGCCGGAGGCGCCGGTCCCGGCGGGCTACGTCGTCCGCTCGATGGGTGGTCCCGAGGACCTTCCGGCGCGCAGCCTCGCATCGTGGCGCGCGTTCCATCCCGACGAGCCAGACGACGGATGCGACCCGACTGGATCGTGGTATCGAAGCGTCCAGCGTGCGTCGCTGTACGATCGCGATCTCGACGTGGTGTCCGTGGCGCCTGACGGCGACATCGCCTCGTTCTCGACCGGGTACTACGACGATGCCTCGCGCACTGCGGTGCTGGTGTTGGCCGGCACCGCGCCTCCGCACCAGCGCAAGGGGCTCGCGAAGGCGGTGGTGGTCGAGATGTTGCGCCGGCTTCGCGACAGGGGGGCCGTCGCGGCCTACGTGTCGTCGTACGAGCCCCCGGCGCACGCGCTGTATCGATCCGCCGGGTTCACCGACGTCGTCCTCGCCGAGGCCTGGCGAAAGACCCTTCCTCGCATCTGAACGCATCGGGCAGGCGGCCGCGTCGACCGCCTCCGGCAGATCGACGCGGCTCCGTCGTGGACCCGCGAGAACGCTCGGCTTTGGACCGCCGCGCACCGCGATGGCGCGGTATCATGGGTGCCCCGTCGCATGTTCACCGCACATCCGTATCATGAACTCAAAGGAGGACCTGACATGACACGACGTTTGGGCGGACCGACCCGCGCGGCCTCCGTGTTGGGAATCGTTGGCGTTCTCGGTCTGCTGACCGCTATGGCGGGATGCACGTGGCTCTTCCCCGATCCCGTGCCGACCGGCGATGTCGCCGCGTCGTCGCTGTCACGCGACTCGGACCCTTCCGTATCGGGCGACGACCTCACGACGTTGGTTGCCGGCAACTCGGCGTTCGCGTTCGACCTGCTTCACGAGCTCACGGCCGACGCCGAGAACCTGTTCTATTCGCCGTTCAGCGTCTCGGCCGCGCTGGCCATGCTCTACGCCGGGGCCGAAGTGGATACCGAGCAGCAGATGGCCGACGCGCTCCACTTCGATCTCGGGCACGACGCTCTGCACGCCGGGTTCAATCGGCTCGATCTCGATCTCAATGCGCGCGGCACTATCGAACTGCCGTACGAGGGCGAGGGGTTCGAACTCAACGTCGTGAACGCCGCCTGGGGCCAGCGAGGGTACTCGTTTCTCGGCGACTACCTTGACGTGTTGGCCGTCAACTACGGCGCCGGCCTGCGGCTCCTGGAGTTCGCCGACGATCCCGAGGGCTCCCGCGAGACGATCAACGACTGGGTCGGCGAGCAGACGAACGACCGAATCGTCGACCTCCTTCCCCCCGGCTCGATCGGCCCGTTGACTCGCCTCGTGTTGACGAACGCGGTGTACTTCAACGCGCCGTGGCTGAAGACGTTCGATCCGGCCCAGACCACGCCCGGCGCCTTCCACCTGCTCGACGGCTCGACGGCGACCGTCCCAATGATGCGGCAGCAGAGCACGTTCGCCTACGCGAACTGGGACGGCGGCAAGGCGGTCGAGCTGCCGTACAACGGCAACACGCTGTCCATGGTCGTTCTCGTTCCGGACCGCGGGAGCTTCGACGCGTTCGAGTCGGAGTTGGACGCGGCCCGATTCGAGGGCATCGTGTCGTCGTTCGACGACCGGTGGGTGCACCTTCAGCTGCCGGCGTTCGAAGCCGCGTGCGACCTGTCGTTGGTCGAGCCGCTCACGGCGCTGGGCATGACCGACGCGTTCGACGCCACAGCCGATTTCTCCGGCATCGACGGAACGCACGAGTTGTTCGTCTCGGACGTCCTGCACAAGGCGTGGGTCTCGGTCGATGAGACCGGAACCGAGGCGGCAGCGGCCACCGCGGTGATCGTGGTCGGCGGAGGCGTCTCCACACCGGCGACGCTGACGATCGATCGGCCGTTCCTGTTCGTGATCCGCGACATCCCGACCGGGACGATCCTGTTCGTCGGACGGGTGCTGGACCCGGCCTAACAGATCAGGCCGGGGCCTGCAGGCGAGCGACGATCCGGACGGGCGGTGACCTCCACCGAGGAGCGTTGACCGTCGGTAGGCCGAGCGCTGCTTGCCGGGTCACGCGGGCGAGGCGTTCACCTCGTCGAACTCCTCACGCGTCAGCCCGAACAGGATGTCGTCGTAGAATCGCCCATTGAGAAACAAGTGCCGGCGTCGGCGCCCCTCCTCGACGAAGCCCAGCTTCCGATGAAGCGAGATCGACGCCTCGTTTCCCTCGACGCAGGCCGAGTTGCACTTCTGGTAGCGCCGTTCGTGAAACGCGTACGTCAAGAGGATTCGCACCGCGTCGGCCGCGTACCCGTTCTCACGATGCGCCGCATGCACATTCACGCCGAACCCGAACGTTCCGTTCTTCTCGTTGCGCGAGTGAAGCGAAATGCCGCCGACGTACCGTCCGCTCAACGTCTCGATCGCAAACACGATCACGCCATCGACATCCCTGCAGTGAGCGCGTTTCTCCAGTTCGATCCTCAACGCCTCGATCGACGTCGGCAGCTCGACGCCGAGCTGGAGGACCTGTCGTCCGGGGCTGTCCAGCGAGTTGGCGTACGCCGCCTCGGCGTCTTCGGGTCGGAGGCCTCGAAGCCGCACCTTGCTTCCGGCCCAGAAGTAGTTCGCTTGATTCGGATTCGTCATCTGTCCTCCCGACATCCATCATACCCCAGCCGCGTCACGCCGGGGCGAGGAGGTACACTCTCGGCCATCCGGAGTTCGAGGAGCGTGAAGCGATGTCGCCCGCGACAGCCTTAGCCTTCGCCGCCGCGATATTCGTCCTTGCCGCGACGCCGGGACCGGGCATTCTAGCGACGGTCTCGCGATCGCTCGCGTCGGGAGCGCGACGGTCGCTCCCGCTGATTCTCGGGCTGATCCTCGGAGACCTCATCTATCTCCTCCTCGCGGTCTACGGCCTGTCGTACGCCGCCCGCGCCCTCGGAGGCCTGTTCGTGGTCGTCAAGCTGCTCGGCGGCGCATACCTCGTCTTCCTCGGGGTTCGTCTGTGGCTGACGCGGGCGTCCGGCTCGGCGACGTCGGACCTCGACCCGCCCGGCTCGGCGCTGGCAGGACTCCTGCAGGGGCTCATCACGACATTGGCCAATCCGAAGGTCATCCTGTTCTACGGAGGATTCCTGCCGACGTTCGTCGACCTCCAGGCGCTTGCCTTGCCCGATGTGCTGCTTCTCGCGGGCATCGTCGTGCCCATCCTGTTCGCCGTGTTGACGGGCTATGCCCTCCTCGCCGAGCGTGCCCGCCGGCTCATCCGAAGCCCTGACGGGCGATGTCGACTGAACCGGGTGTCGGGGACGATCCTGATCGTCGCCGGCGTCTGGATCGCAGCGCGATCGTGAGATCGTGCGCGATGCTCTGATCGCGGCGCGGTCCTGAGACGGTCCCCCGATCGCCCCATCGATTGGACCCTCCGGAATCGCGTCCGCCAGCTAGAATGCCTTGAGCCCTGCGCACCGGCGGTTGGCCCAGCCGATCGGAAGGAGATCCACATGAAACGATACCGTATCGCGGTCGCCGCGACGGTGGTCCTCGCCGCTCTCGTCGCGTTCGCCGGACGCGGCGAAGAGCCCGGCGCTCTGACCTTCGAACTCGACCGCACCTACCGCTCCGCCTCGACGTTCCAGATCGGGCTTGCGGACATCGACGCGGACGGGGATCTCGATGCAATCGTCGCCAACATGGCCGGACCGTCCGAGGTGTGGAGAAACGACGGCAGCGGTCGATTCGTTGACACCTTACAGCGACTCGCCTCCGGCGGCCATGGGGTGGGCCTCGGCGACTTCGACGGAGATGGAGATGTCGACGTCTTCCTCGTGCGCGCCTCGATCGGGGAGTCCAGTCGCGTCTATCTCAACGACGGCGCGGGCCGCTTCTCCGACACGGGCCAACAGCTGATCGAGCGACATGACGCGGGGAACTTCGTGTCGATCATTGATGTCGACGGCGATGGCGACCTCGACGCGGCGGTGTACTACTCCGGTCGGTTCAACGTCGTCTACCACAACGATGGCACCGGTCGCTTCGCGGATGCCGGATCGCGTATCCCCGGGTTCGCGGCGTGGGGCGACATCGATGGCGACGGCTGTGCCGACGCCGTCTCCCTCGAGCTGTCGGGCGCCGTCGTCTGCCAGCATTCGAACGGGGACGGAACGTTCTCCGAGATCTGGAGATGGCCGGACGCCGGCGCGAGCTTCCTGCCGGGCAATGCTCGGCTCGGGGACCTCGACGGCGATGGAGACCTCGACCTGCTGTTCTGCCGGGCGGTGTTGTCCGAAGAACCCCTCGTCGTACTCCTCAACGACGGCACCGGCGGGTTCGCGCCTCACGCGGAAGAACAGCTCCGGTCCCGCGCCGCCCGCGTATCCCTCGCCGACGTGAACGGCGACGGATCGCTCGACGTGCTGCTGGCTCGCCTGGAGAGGCCGGTGGCGATCGGCCTCAACGACGGCACCGGGAGGTTCATCGACTCCGGGCTGGAGCTCGGCGGCGACGTGATGAACGGCGTCTCCGCGATCGGCGACCTCGACGGAGACTCCGACCTCGACCTGTTTATCGCCGTCTACGGCTCGTCCGACCCCAACGAAGTGTGGCTGAACGGCACGCGGTGATCGCGTCCGAGCGATTCGCGCGACGCATCGATCCACTCGACCCGGTCGTGTATCCTCCCTCTCGCTGCGGGGATGCCGGATCGCCTCGGCCTCCGGAGGGGAGACTCATGAGCTTCTATACCGTCATCAACTGCATGGACGGGCGCGTTCAGCGCCCGGCACTCGACTACCTGACCGAGCGGTTCGGCGTCGATTACATCGATTCGATTACCGAGCCGGGGCCGAACGGCATCCTGAATCGGCGCGACGATCCGGCCGTCGTCGACTCGATCCTTCGACGGGTCGACGTGTCGGTCGGCCATCACGGCTCGACCGGCATCGCGGTCGTCGGCCACTACGACTGCGCCGGGAATCCCGGCGACAAGGACCATCAGAACGCCGACACGGCCGGGGCCGTTCGCTTCCTTCGCGAGAAACACGCCGGTGTTCCGATCATCGGCCTCTGGATCGACGAGACGTGGGCCGTGGAGGAGATCGACGCCTAGCGCCCGAAGGCAAGATGGAGGCTCGATACCGTAGCTGAAGCCTCGGGCCGGTGAGCCGACGCGCAGTCAGCGGACGTTCTTGACCCACTTTGTCCCTTGATCCGTGGCTCTGCGGATTCGATCGATCAACTGCGCGGCGTGGTGCTGAATGTGCCGCAGGTTGTAGATGTGTCTCCCCACGCGTGAACGGAAGCCAGTGGAACCCCGGCGGCGCGTCGAACCGCGTCGAGGCGACCCGCTCGGCCACGAGGTGGTCGACGAAGTCCAAGTAGTCGAGCACGTCGTGCTTCGCGTAGGCATCGTCGGCGCCCAGCTCGCGCCAGTCGCCGAGGTCGATCCGGCCGAAATCCGGCTTGCCCTCGATCGTTCGCGGCCACGGCTCGAACGCGTCCTCGGACGGCGACAGGTACAGGTGCGCGAAGTAGATCGCGTGGTACGCCAGCATCCAGAAGGCGGTGCGATCGCTCTCCCGGTGCCACAGGTCCTCGGGACACCGCTCGATCGCCGATCGAAGCATCCTCAATGAAGCGCGCATCTGCGACACGACGATGTCATGATCCATTCCGCCTCCCTCGTGCGTCGTCATCGGCCGCCCGCCGGCATCCCCGCCCAGTGCACTTCATGACCGGAAAGCTCGTCATGGCGCCGTGCGTTTGACCTCCTCACGGATTCTCCGTTACAAAAGGATAGAGACACCCAAAGCCGTTCGAGACAAGGAGGCACAATCGTGGTTACGCACATGCATGTCGGGTTCAGGGTCGAAGACTACGAGCGATGGAAGACCGGGTACGACGCCAGCCTCGAGCAACGCAAGGCGTCCGGAGAGGTCTCGTACGCCGTCTATCGAAACGTCGATGATCCCCACGTGGTCACCGTGATCTCGGTGCAGCAGAGCGCCGACAAGGTGCAAGCGTTCATCGACTCGCCGGCTCTGCAGGAGCAGATGAAGCAGGCGGGCATCCTCGAGATGGGCAAGATGGTGATCGTCGAGGAGACGGATCGCGGCACGCATTGACGAACTCGCGCCACCTCAAGGACGAACGCGGCGTCTCGCAATTGACCCCGGCGAGCCATCGGGAGTATGGTACCCTGCAACCCTTGCCCAGCAAGGGGAGAGGAGGTGGCATCATGCGACGCCGTCTCAAAGTTCGCCTTCGCCCAGGCGATG
>Ga0272444_10001903_pt1 | contig 19636 bp, 11 predicted proteins | sample SSMForm13_FD_201033 | JGI IMG/M metagenome (GOLD analysis project Ga0272444, IMG submission 201033) | Marine sediment archaeal communities from Little Sippewissett salt marsh, Falmouth, MA, United States - SSM-Form-13 | ecosystem: Environmental > Aquatic > Marine > Wetlands > Sediment ... | reverse complement strand
GGATCATCTCCAAATTAGTTGGTCGATGATCAGGATTCAAGGATTCCAAGGGTCAAGGGATCGAGTGAAAGACTTAATAATTACGATAATATGAACGTAGCCCAATATTATATTATGTCAAGACTCTATATCGCCCATAGATGGAATATAAGGCCGTTAAAGTAAATAATGCCATCTTTTGAGCTTTTTTTATCTAAGAGTCGTGTGCTTGAGGTAAAAAAGATAATTAGTTCTTGTACTTAAATATCTTTTACTTACAGATAAAACGATTAAAAAAAACAAACACTTGAATCCTAGAACCCTAGAATCCTTGGCCACTTTCTCCCAACTAATTGGGAGAAGAACCAAAAATAGAACCCCAATCAATTTTTCTTTGTTTTTGACTCAGGCACTTGGCCTCTTGACTCCAGGAACACTTGGACCCTCTTCGCCAACTAAGTTGGAGAAGAATTAACGACCCCGGAAGATAAATTAAAGGTGAAAAGGACATGAAAAAGCTCATAAGGATATTACTCCTGATCCTCATAGTGGGCCTTGGGTTCTGGGCATACCACTCCTTTATCAAGGGCCATGGCAGGGATGATTCGTTAACCCTTTCAGGTAATATAGAGGTTACCGAGATTCGACTCGGTTTCAAGGTCTCCGGACGGATGACCGAGCGTCTTGTAGATGAGGGAGACATCGTAAGAAAAGGACAACTCGTGGCCCTGCTTGAAAATACTGATGAAAGAATAGCGGTTTCCGAGGCCGGGGCAAGACTTTCCTACGCAGAGGCGGTTGTCTCGGAGCTAGAGGCGGGCAGTCGAAAGGAGGATATAAGAAAGGCCCTGGCAATGGTGAGGGAGAAAACCGCCAGGCTCCGGGAGCTTCAAAAGGGATTCCGGAGCCAGGAGATAGAGGCGTCACGCGCTGAAGTCGAAAGGGCCAGAGCATTACTTGAAGGGGCCGGGTCTCAGCTTGAACTGGCAAGGGCGGATTATGAACGCTACAAAGACCTCAGAAAGCAGGGGGTTGTCAGCGAAAGCGAATACGATATCGTTTACAGGAGGTTCGAATCCGCTCTCAGTTCTTATGAGGAGGCAGGGGCGGGGCTCAGGAGCGCCGGGGAAAATCTGGATCTCAGACAGGAAGGAACCAGATCCGAACGAATAGCACAGGCTCGTCAGGCCCTTGAGCAGGCAGAGGCAAACTATGAGCTTGTAAAGACCGGCCCCAGGATCGAGACCATTGAACAGGCAAGGGCCCAGGCCGATGTCGCCCGCGAAGCACTTCGCAGCGCTCAACAGAAACTCATCTATACAAAACTCTTTTCCCCTTCAGACGGTATCGTCCTGTCCAAGGCGGCCGAGCCGGGTGAGTACGTCAACCCCGGTTCTCCGGTCATAACCGTGGGCGATCTTGATAATGTGTGGCTCAGGGCCTATGTGAATGAGAAAGACATGGGCCTGGTGACCCTGGGCCGGGAGGTTGAGGTCACGACGGATGCCGGCCCCGGGAAAATCTACAAGGGAAAACTCACTTTCATAAGCAGTGAGGCGGAGTTTACCCCAAAGTCGGTCCAGACCTTTGAGGAGCGTGTGAAATTGATGTACCGGATAAAGGTGAGTATACAAAATCCAAACCGGGAGCTTAAGATAGGGCAGCCTGCCGACGCAAGATTCAGGACCGGAAGGTAGGCCCATGGCCCGCTTTCACACGGCAATAGAGGCCAAAGGCCTTACAAAGCGCTTTAATGAGCTTACCGCGGTTGACGGGCTGTCCTTTGAAGTCGGACCGGGTGAAATCTTCGGACTCGTAGGGCCTGACGGTGCCGGAAAATCCACTACCCTCAGGATGCTGACCGCTATCCTGACACCATCGGAAGGGACCGTACGGGTCGCAGGCTGTGACGTGACCGAAGACCCCCTCGGTGTAAAGGACAGGATCGCATACATGAGCCAGCGCTTTGGCCTGTACATGGACCTCACGGTAAGGGAAAACATAGAATTCTACTCGCGCCTTTACAATGTCCCCAAAAAAGGCAGAAAAAAGCGAATCGAAGAACTCCTTGACTTCAGTTACATGTTACCCTTCAAAAACCGGAGAGCGGGAAACCTTTCAGGGGGAATGAAACAGAAACTTCAACTGATCTGCGCACTTATCCATACCCCGGAGGTCCTGCTGCTGGATGAGCCTACGAACGGGGTCGACCCCGTAAGCAGGAGGGATTTCTGGCGCATCCTTTACCGGTTGTTGAAGCAGGGTGTCGCCATAGTGGTTACTACCGCGTATATGGACGAGGCTGAAAGATGCGGCAGGGTGGGACTGCTGGACCACGGCAGACTCCTGGCTGCAGGGTCCCCATCCGATGTAAGGGGCCTTGTAAAGGGAAAGATAGTCGCCGTTCGAAGCAGTGAGGCGAGAAAGGTGAGCAGGCTGTTTTCCAGGAAAATGAGATCTGAAAGCATCAATGTGTTTGGAGATAATGTCCATGTCTTGACCTCCAATCCGTATGATACGGAAAGACAAGTGAGAGAACTGCTTGAAGCCGGGCGGATTCCATGGAATGAAATCCGAACTCAGGCCCCTTCCATGGAGGATGTCTTTGTCAGTATACTGGGAGGCAACAGTGACAAAAAAGAGATCAGGATGAAAGGAAGGGAAATTGTAAAACAGGAAATAGAAAAAACTTCGAAGGAAAATGACTCACATGCCGTGAGCGTGAGCCGGCTTACAAAGCGCTTCGGTGATTTTACAGCGGTAAACAGCGTGAATTTTGAAGTGGCAAGAGGTGAGATATTCGGATTTCTGGGGCCTAACGGCGCGGGTAAAAGTACCGTGATAAAAATGCTTTGCGGTCTTCTTCCTCCAAGCGAAGGAAGCGGCACGGTTCATGGATTCGATGTCAATACCCAGTCCGAACAGATCAAACGCCACATAGGGTACATGAGTCAGAAGTTTTCCCTATACGAAGACCTTGCGGTCGAGGAAAACATAGATTTCTACGGCGGAATTTACGGGCTCAAAGGAGGTCGTCTTGAACAGCGAAAGGCCTGGGCGGTTGAAACGGCAGGCCTTAAAGGACATGAAAAAGATAAAACCTCGATCCTGAGCGGGGGATGGAAGCAGCGCCTGGCCATGGCCTGCGCCTGCCTGCACCAGCCTCCCGTGATATTTCTCGATGAACCCACAAGCGGGGTGGACCCTCTGAGCCGCAGGCGCTTCTGGGACCTTATCTATGAGATGGCGGAGGCCGGAACTACGATTTTTGTGACCACCCACTACATGGAAGAGGCTGAGTACTGTGACCGGATAGCCCTCATATTCAGAGGCGACATGATCGCTCTCGGAACACCGGCTGATCTGAAGACAAAAAGAATGCGCCATAAGATACTCGATATCAAATGTCCCGATCCTGAAAGGGTGCTCGAAGCTCTGAGTTCCTTGAAATCGGTAAGGGACGCGGCCCTTTTCGGAGCGGGCATTCACGCGGTTGTGACAGATGATGAAAAGGCTCTCAGCGAAATCGGCTGCGAACTCAAAAGACTTGGTTCCGAGCCCTATGAAATTGAAAAACGCTCTCCCACAATGGAAGATCTCTTTGTATCTCTTATCGAAGAGGCATCCAAATGATAAGCCTTAATCGATTTTACGCTATCGCGCAAAAGGAATTCATACATATTGTCAGAGACTGGCGAAGTCTCTTCCTAGCGTTGGCTATCCCCATGGTCCTCATACTTCTTTTCGGTTACGCCCTAACCCTGGATCTCAAAAATGTCCCCACCATAGTGCTTGACAGGTCGGGCTCACCTCAAAGCCGCCGGCTTTTGAGTCTCTTCGACGGATCTCCCTATTTTTCTATAACGCGGTTCTGTTATGATTACAGGGAGATCGAAGATGCCCTTGACAGGGGAAGGGCGATGCTGGCGATTGTCATACCGGGCGATTTCAGCAGAAAGCTTCTTTCCGGTAAGAATGTGAAGATCCAGGTCCTTGCGGATGGAAGCGACGCAAACAGCGCCCGGCTGGCACTGGGCTATGTGAAAAGCCTTGCAATGATATATTCGGAAAAAATCCAGGCCGAAAGGGTCAGCCTGGCAGGTAAAGACAGTGTCGCCACTCCCGTAAGACTCAACTTCAGGGCCATGTACAACCCCGACCTGAGAAGCCAGAACACCATAATCCCCGGAATACTGGCAGTGGTTATGGTCGTAATCGCCGCCATGCTTACGAGTGTTACGGTCGCCAGAGAATGGGAGACGGGCAGCATGGAACAGCTCATAAGCACCCCGGTAAGGGTGCCCGAACTGGTCCTTGGCAAGGTGGGTCCCTACTTCATAATCGGCATGGTCGATGTCGCAATTGCCGTTTTTATGGGACGCTGGCTTTTCGAAGTTCCCCTTAGAGGCAATGCAGGCCTTCTTTTTGCGGTGGCGGCAATATTTTTGACCGGGGCGCTTTTTTTCGGCATGCTTCTCAGTATCGTTCTAAAGACCCAGGTCCTTGCCAACCAGATGGCCATTCTGGGAAGTTATCTTCCTACCCTGCTTTTGAGCGGGTTTGTATTTGCAATAGAAAACATGCCGCACCCCATTCAGATCCTTACATATATAGTGCCTGCAAGGTATTTCATAGCCCTTTTAAGGGGTATTTATCTGAAAGGAATCGGGCTTGAGACATTGTGGTTAAACGTCCTTCTGCTGACCCTCTACGCGCTTATAATGGTCATCCTGGCAAACAGGAAGATGAGACTTTCCCTGGAGTAAAATATGCTGGAACGGATTAAAAGGATGCTGGTTAAGGAGTTCCTTCAGATGCTGAGAGACCCCCGTATGAGGGTGGTGGTATTCGGCGCCCCCGTCATCCAGATGACCGTTCTTGCCTTTGCCCTGACAACTGACGTGGATCGGATAAAGATGGCGCTTATCGATTCGGACAGGAGCCCTGCCTCCAGACAGATCGTCGAGAAAATGACATCAAGCGGCCATTTCGAAATCCATGAACTGCCTGCCAAAGGGGCCGGCGACCGGCTTCTTGATGAGGGATCGGTAAGGGCGCTTATGCATCTGCCCGCGGGCCTTGGAAACGATCTTAAACGGGGAGAAAGCGCAGGCATACAGCTGCTGGTAGACGGAACGGACAGCAACACTACCTCTATCGTACTGGCATATGCCTCTCAGATCATACAGGAATATTCAAACCGGCTGCTTGCCGAAAATCTGGAAAAGGCCCCGGGCCTTTCCGTGGTGCCGGGCCGAATCGAGATAGAGGCGCGCGCCTGGTTTAATCCGAACCTGGAATCCAGGTACTATTATGTGCCCGGACTGATCGCTGTTATGCTGCTTCTCGTCAGCATGATACTTGCCAGCATAGCGATAGTTAAAGAAAAGGAGATCGGGACCATCGAGCAGATAATGGTCACACCCATAAGCCGCCTCGAATTCATACTGGGAAAGACCATTCCCTTCATGATCACCGGTTTTATAACAATGACGATCATGTTTATGGTGGCCATGCTTATATTCGGTATCCAGGTCCAGGGCAGCTGGCTGCTTCTGTATATACTTACCGGAGTTTATCTCGCCGGCAATCTGGGCCTTGCCCTCCTTGTAAGCGCCGGGTCCTCCACACAGCAGCAGGCCCTGTTGACCGCCTTTTTGATCCTTATGCCCTCCATCCTTCTAAGCGGTTTCATGTTCCCCATAAGCAACATGCCTGAGCCCGTGCAGTATGTCACGTTTCTTAATCCGATGAGCTGGTATCTCGAGATATTGAGGGGCGTAGTCATGAAGGGGGTAGGCATAGAGTCCCTGTGGGGCCCTGCAGCCGCGCAGTCGGTCCTGGCATTCCTTGCAATTCTGACCGCCTCTCTGAGATTTAAGAAGACCCTGGAATAGGCAGTAAACCCGTCACCGGGGCCTGTTTTTCCCGCATAGCCCGGGAAAGACTCTCCCTTGCCTGCAGGTAATAGGACTGGAAATGTGAAGGCTTCCGTGGTAATCTCCCTGCATTAATTTGTGCACGCCCGGCCTGGCAGGATGAAATTTTTGCCCCTTGAGTTTTTCCCGGGTGAGCCTTCAAAGGTTCTTTTTGATTAACAATAATTGATGGTATTTCAGATTATGCAGTCAAAGTGGGAAGATATTTATGAAGGCAAAAGGGTCACCCTTGAAAAGGCGCTCCAAGCCGTAAAAAGGGGGGCAAAGGTATTTATCGGGACGGCGTGCGCAGAACCGCAGTTTCTTTTTAACGGTCTCATAGAAAACGCCTCCAACCTGAGAGGGGTGGAACTGCTGCACTTTGTCACCCTCGGGAAAAAGCCCTATAGTGAAAAGAGATTCGACTCAAGGTTCCGCCACAACGCATTTTTTGTGGGACCCAACAGCCGCGATGCCATAAATCAGGCAAGGGCCGATTATACGCCCGTTTTTATCTCCGAGATCCCCGACCTGTTCAGGCGGCGGATCGTATCTCTTGATGTGGCGTTGGTGCAGACTTCCTACCCCGACACCCATGGATTCGTGAGTCTCGGCATATCCGTGGATATTGTAAAGGCTGCGGTCGAATCATCAAAGGTAGTCATTGCCCAGGTAAACAGGCATATGCCCCGGACACTTGGTGAAACATTTATCCATTTAAGCGAACTCGACTTCATAGTCGAGCATGATGACCGGCTGGTTGAATTCGAATATCCCGAACCTGACGAAGTCGGCATGAAGATCGTAGCCAATGCCTCAAAACTCATAAATGACGGGGACACCATCCATGCGGGGTTCGGTCATCTTCCCTATGGCGTGCTGTCCCGTCTCAAGGGCAAAAGAAACCTCGGTATCCATACCGAAGTTATGAGCGACGCCATAATCGATCTTATAGAGTGCGGCGCGGTTACGGGAAAATACAAATCGATCAACCCGGGAAAAGTAGTGTGCAGCTTTTGCATAGGAACGGAGAGGACCTATGAATATGTTAACGATAACCCACGAATTGCCTTTTTCCCTGCCGAGTATGTCTACAATCCGATCATAATAGCAGGAAATGACAGGATGGTTTCCATCGGAAGCGCGCTCGAGGTTGATCTGAGCGGTCAGATCTGCTCCGAGTCTAAGGGCTTTCACTTTTACAGCGGAATAGGGGGAAGACTCGATTTTATAAGAGGCGCGGCCATGTCCAAGGGGGGGAAGTCGATCATAACCCTTCCTTCCTCCACAAAGGACGGCACCCAGTCAAGAATAATGCCGCACCTTCAGGAGGGCTCCAGTGTAGTGGCGACCAGGGGCGATGTCCATTACGTTGTGACCGAATACGGGATAGCCTATCTGCACGGCCGTTCGATAAGGGAAAGGGCCATGGCCCTTATAAATATAGCCCACCCCAAATTCAGAAAAGAACTCCTGGAAGAGGCCAAAAGAAGGGCGTACGTCTACCCTGACCAGATCTTTATCCATACCAGGACCCATCCCTATCCGGAAGAGGAAGAAACGAGTGTGAAACTGATTGACCATACCAAGGTGACCATACGCCCGGTAAAGCCGACGGATGAGCCGCTTCTTCAGGATTTTTTCTACTCGCACTCCGATGAAACCATTTACAGGCGATATTTCCGCTCCGTACGCGCGATGCCTCACGCGACCGCCCAGACGCTTGTTAACGTGGATTACAAGGATACCATGGCACTTGTCGCCACCCTGGGTGCCATAGGTTTTGAAAGGATAATCGGGGTGGGCCGCTATGGGGCTGAATCCGACAGACCTGGCATGGTCGAGGTGGCCTTTACTGTACACGAAGATTACCAGGGCAAGGGCCTTGGCGCCATACTCGTCAAGCGCCTTGAGGACTACGCGCGTCGTAAGGGCTTCAAGGGGGTGTCGGGGTATCTTTTTCAGGACAATACAGCCATGTTGAAGATTTTTGCAAAACAGGGCCCTTATCACGGAGAAGATTTCGAAGACGGTATATTGAGGGTCTGGCACATGTTTGATGAAAGGGAAGAGGCGGATAAGACACAACAGGCCCGGAAGGAACCGACTCCCAAATGACGGCAAAAATCAAATCGGTTTTCATATGTCAGAACTGCGGGTACCAGACTCCCAAGTGGATGGGCAGATGCCCTGACTGCGGTCAGTGGAACTGCATGGTAGAAGAGCTTGAGGAAAATGAAAAGGCCGTCAAAAGGCCGTTTCTTAAGGGCCGTCCAAAGGGTATAAACAATATATCCCTTGTGTCCGAGATGAGGCTCAAGACCGGCATGGATGAATTCGACAGGACCCTGGGCGGGGGAGTAGTCCCCGGCTCCCTTATCCTTATAGGTGGAGATCCGGGCATAGGAAAATCCACCCTGATACTCCAGGCGGCGGAAAGACTGGCACAGAAGGGGCTTGTTTGCCTCTATATCTCAGGAGAGGAATCACCGGCGCAGATCAAGCTCAGGGCTGAAAGGCTGAACGTTAATTCCGAGAACCTCTATGTAATAACCGGAACCTGCATCGAGGCCCTATTTGAGGAGGTGGAACCTCTAAAGCCCGACCTGATGATCATAGATTCGATACAATCGGTCTACACCGATTCCCTGAACTCGGCCCCCGGCAGCGTAGGTCAATTGAGAGAGACCTCATCACGGCTCATGGTCTTTTCAAAGGAGACCGGCATCCCGGTGTTTCTGATAGGCCATGTAACCAAGGAGGGCGCGATCGCAGGTCCCAAGGTGCTCGAACACTTGGTAGACACGGTCCTCTATTTTGAAGGGGAAAGAGGGCATCTTTTCAGGGTCCTGAGGTCCGTGAAAAACCGTTACGGATCAACTAATGAGATAGGCATCTTTGAGATGAAAGACAGCGGCCTTGCCGAGGTCGGAAACCCCTCCAGGCTTTTTCTGGAAGAGAGGCCGCAGGATGTCTCAGGCTCCGTGGTCATCCCATGTATCGAGGGAACCAGGCCCCTGCTGCTGGAGATACAGGCCCTGGTCGGCCCAAGCCCCCTGGGCATGCCCAGAAGGACCACCCTGGGTGTTGATCACAACCGGATATCGCTGCTGGTTGCGGTGCTCGGAAAAAAGATGGGTCTGGAGCTTGGAGATCAGGACATATTCGTCAACGTGGCAGGCGGCCTGAAAGTGGATGAGCCTGCAGCAGATCTGGGTATAATATCGGCCATGATATCCAGTTTCCTGGACAGGCCTGTGGAAAGGCATCTGGTCATGTTCGGTGAGGTCGGTCTTGCAGGAGAGATCCGGGGGGTAAGCCAGCCTGAAATGAGGATCAGGGAGGCGCGGAAACTGGGGTTTTCAAGGTGCGTCCTGGCCAAAAGCAATCTTGAAGGGTCGGCTTCCATCAAGGGTATGACACTTGACGGGGTGGAAACGATAAAGGAACTCTACGACATACTTTTTTAACGGCCCCACCGAACCTGCCGGCCGTTTAAGATCAGGTTTGCCGGTCTTGGGCAGGCACCTGATACGTAACCACCTTTTCGGAAAATCCCTTAATCTCCACAGGCGGTTTTTTTGACAGGGGCCGGGGATTTTACCCTTTTCGATCCTCTCCCTTTCGGAAAGCCCCCTTATCATGCGGTTGCCTGCATCCCCCAGATCCCCGATCTCGTCATTTGAAAAGACCTTTATCCTCGTGGAAAAATCCCCCTCCCTTACCCTGCCGACGACTCCGAGTATCTCATTGAGAGGGTTGAGGATCGATCCCTCCACCAGAGAATTCAATCTCAGCGCGATAAAGAAAAAGACGCCCACCAGAGCGGCGGCGAACATAAGGATCTCTTTTGCCAGTTCATAGGGCGATATGGGAAAGTCTTTGAGCTCCAGGAGTGTCAGAAGCAGGGCCTCTCTGGTTAATCCCTCCATCTTACCAGTTCACCGATGGGGGCGCGTTCAGACCTTGCCATGTTGATTTTTCCTTCAGGGTCGGGGTAGCCTATGGCTATCCCTATTACCACCTCTTTTTCATCAGGAAGGCTTAATTCTTCCTTTATATCCTCGTCAAAGGCTGTGATTATTCCGATCGGGCATGTGCCAAGCCCCTTTGAGTGGCAAACCAGGAGAAGATAGCCCACAAATACCCCCAGATCGGTCAGGCGCGCCTTTGAAAATACCTTGTCAATAGTGACAATTACGGCGGTGGGAGCTCCGTAGAAATTGCAGCTGCCTTCATTGATGAAATCCTGAAACTTCTTCTCAGCCGGCAGATGCGGAAGCATAACCTCCAAAAGCCCCCTCTGCCTGTTTATGAAGTATTGCTGAAGGGGGTTCTTTGCTCCGGGACCGCAGGAGATATTTCTTTCTTTCATTCTTTTTACCAGCAGGCGGCTGAGCCTCTTTTTCTCCTCGCCCGATACCACCGTAAGTTCCCATGGCTGCAGATTAATCGCGGAAGGGGCCCTGGCGGCGATAGTAATAATCTCCTCCAGCCTCTGTCTTTCGACAGGTCTTGCCAAAAAAGCCCTTGTGCTTCTTCTTTCTCTTATCGCACTAATCAGTTCCATATGGTTCCTCCCTGCTCAGCCGGCACAATTTCAACTTGAATTGTCAATGAGACCATCACTGAAATGCGGCCATGTCAAAGGCAACTGCGGCTTTACGGATCAATAGATATCAAAAGGATCTAATCATTGCCGCCGAATATCTACTAAAGGGAAATCTTCAGAAGGGTATAACCCTTTTCCGACAGGACAGCCTTTATCTGCTCCGGGATTTCCAGATCCGTCGCCATGATCCTCTTCCCCTGTTTGTCGGAAAAAACGATTGAAGAGAGACTGATTTTGATGTTTCTTTTCTCTTCTCTTGCCGAAGCCGATATATAATTTGGAGACGGGTCATATTTTACACTTAGAAAATCGAGGGTGCGGGATACCATTTTTATCGGGTCTGTTTCTTCGGCCAGGGTGAGAACCGAAAAACCATGGTCCTTTAAAAGGGCTGTCATTTCATCTGAAAGGCCGCTGAAATCTATGATCGCCTCTGTGCCTTTCAGTTTAAAGAGAATGTCGGCCTTTATTATTACACTGAATCCGGCCTTTTCGCTTTGAACCGCAGGTATATCCTCCCTGGAGGTAAAGGAGTGGCCACTGAGACCAAGGATTGTCTCTATAAGTTCTCTGGCTCCATTGACGGAATCAAGCTGCGTGATCTCCCTATTGTCAGGGGATGTTTCCCCCTCTTCCGGGTAGTCTACTACCCTGACACCCACCTGCTCAAGGTATTCCCTCACTGCGGCGGGAGTCGATGGAGTATCCTTGCCTCTGAGTGTGATTACCGCAACTTCGGGATCAGCTCCGGGGCCCTTTTCAGAGGAGACCACTACCCAGTCTCCCGTCAGGATAAGGGGGATCTCTTTCCCCAGTTTATAGGGCTTACCATTCTTGTAGACCCCGGCATAATTACACGCCGAAAACGCCTTTTCCAAGGCCGCCCTTAAGTCGTCTCCTTGGGCAAGTTTTATGATCCGGTAGTCCTTCCACCTCGATTGGATGAGTTTGGACATCTTCTCAGGGAGAAGACCACCAATGTCGCAAATGACCTGGATGCCGTTTTTCAGATTTATTATGGGAAATGCCTCTGCCTTGAGATTGATCTGCCCCTCTGATTTCAGGGGGACAAAGTGCTCCCCTGAATCCACCCATTGCTCTCCCATCTTGAGAAATATTTGCTTCATGGCCTCAATAACGGCCCCTTTGCCGCTTCCAAGAGGCAGCGAACCCCCCTTTTCTTCCTGAAACGGTCTTTTTTTAATAGGTTTTCTGAGGATTTGAGGGGAATAGATCGGCAGTCTGATAAACTGTCCCGGATATACCCTGTCGAGGTTGTCAATGGACGGATTCAGTTTCTTTACAATCGTAAGGTACTCTTTAAAAGTATCTTCATCGGAGATGTCGTATCTGGCATCTATGACCTTGCTTATGGTGTCGCCCGGTCTTATGGTGTAGCTTTCAAAGCTGGTGTCCTTCAACTCCTTGAGAGGTTTTACTTCCTCTATGGGGGAGATCTCCTCCTGAAATCCCCCGACTGGTAAAATCTTGAGGGGAATGATAATCTTTTCACCCGGGTGCACCAGGTCGAGATTTTCAAAGGAGGCGTTCAGCTCTTTCAGGGTGTGGAGAATCTCGGCGACCTGGCGGTTATCAAGCAGGCCCTTGTTTCTCAGTACCTTATAGATGTATTCTCCCTTCTTAATCGTGTGAACCTCGGTGAGCACCTTCTTGTCGCCCACTTTGCGGATGCTTTTGTCCACCTCCGCGGTCTTGACAAGGGATATGGAATAGGTCTTTTCTTCTTCTGCATTACAGACAGGGCAGGAAAAAAAGGATAACAGCATTACCATCAAGAGGTATACGGGAAACTTTAAAAAGGGGAGGCATGTGTTCAAGTCTTATCCTTTTTGGGAGCAGTGGTGAAATGATAACCGAAGATCCTTGGGTTTAATAATAGATAGGAGCTTCAGAAAATGTCAATATCATTCAAGATCGACCGCTTGTTTCATTATGGAAAACCGTGAGTCATTTTATGTTGTTTTTTTTGAGCGGCAGGGTTCCTTGCTTCAGCCGGCGGAAAAACCCGGCATGGCCGGTCCTGTGGGCCGGGATTCTATGGCTCACTATATATTGATGATTCAGGTACAGGTCGATACATTATGTGGTATTTTAGCTTTACATCCGCATCTTGATATGATAAAAAATATCTGCTTAGCGGTTGCTGGCAGGTCCCTTTCCGGAGGCAGCTACTTATCCTGATCAGGCAGTGAAAATCGCCCGATTTTGACGGATTTTCAGTTCACTGCGGGAAAATTTGAGAGGCAACCAGGGGCATCGGAGGAGGTTATGAGGATCAACAGGCTTTCAATACTCGGTTTCAAGTCGATAATGGACCGGGTTGAAATAAAATTTCCACATGGAATAAGCGGAATAGTAGGCCCCAACGGTTGTGGAAAAAGCAATATCGTCGACGCGATAAGGTGGTGCATGGGCGAGCAGAGTCCCAAGCAACTTCGCGGTCGGCAGATGGAGGATCTCATATTCAGCGGCACCGGGGATTACAAGCCGATGGGCATGGCAGAGGTATCTCTTGCCTTTGCAAACGGCGACGGCTCCTTTCCGGAGGCCTATGCAAACGAGACGGAACTTACGGTAACCAGGCGTTTGTACAGGTCGGGGGAAAGCGAGTACCTTATTAACAGCATGCCTTGCAGACTCAAGGACATAGCCGAGATATTCATGGATACGGGCCTTGGAAACAGGGCCTACTCGATCATAGGCCAGGGTCAGATAGGCACTATCCTGGAACAGAAACCGGAGGAGACCAGGGTAATGCTGGAGGAGGCCGCAGGGATTACCAAATACAGGAAAAAGGTGGAGGCCTCCAGGAAAAAGATAGAACTTACGGAGGCCAACCTGCAGAGAGTCGAAGATATAATGGGAGAGATCGAACGGCAGGTGAGGTCTCTCAAAAGGCAGGCCTCCAAGGCCAGACGCTACAAACAGCTGTCTGAAAAGATAAAGGAACTCGAGCTGATAATGCACGCAAATAACTACAATCAGCTCAAAGAGAAATCGGGCGAAAAACTCAAATCAACTGAAGAACTTGTTCAAAGAGAATTCACTCAGCAGACCGAATTGAGCAAGCACCAGACGGACGTCGAGGGGATGAATCTCAAGCTTGATGAGATGGATTCCTCTCTTTCAGGCCTTAGAAAGGCCCATTTCCGTTTGAATGAAAAGGCGAACAGAAAGTCGTCCGAGCTGGAAGGCCTTCAAAGGGAAATGGGGATGCAGGAAGAACTCGAACGAAAGCTGGTTCAACAAGAGGAGGATCTCAAAAGAAAACTTGTTGAACTTAGATCGGAAAGAGAGAAAATCAAAAAGGAAATTGATGCGAAAGACAAGGCCTGCGATGAACTTGAAGGAGAAATCGAGCTCAAGAAAAACCTGCTTAAAGGACGCAGAGAATACCTCAATTCAGCTAAGGATGAGTATGAAAAGGCAAGAGCGGAGCTTGCGGAGGGGTCCAACAAGGAAATCGGACTTGATCACAAGTCGGGCTATCTAAGGAAGATGATCGACCAGATCAGTGACAACAGATCCAGATTGGAAAATGATCTGGATGAGATCGAGGAAAAAACGGAAAAGATCCTCGCGGCATCGGAAAAAAAAGTCCAGGCAAGAGATTCTACGAATCAAAGACTGTCCGATATAGAGCGGTCCACTGAAGATCACAAGCTCAAGCTGGAAAAGTATGAGGATAAGAAAAACAGCCTTGAGGCCGAGCTGAAAGCAAGGGAAAAGGAACTGAACCTGAGTCAATCCAGGCTCTCAAGCCTTAAGGCCCTGACTGAAAGTTTCGAAGGATACAAGGTCGGAGTCAGAACGATAATGAAGGCCCAGGACTTCCAACCAAAGCAGGAAGGTCGGATTTTGGGAGTGCTGGCGGATCTGATACAGGTGGAACCTGAATATGAACCTGCTGTCGAGGCCGCCCTCACAGACAGACTTCAATATGTAATCGTTGAAACAAAGGAGGATGGGGAAAAGGCTGTAGGCTATTTGAAAAACAAGGAAAAAGGCAGAGGCAGCTTTGCGCCGCTTGATGAACTCAATCTTCCTGTGAAATCTTCAGAGAACTGCAAACTCCCGTTTTTGTGTGACTATGTGTCCATAGACGAACCTCTAAGGCGTCTTGTTGAAAATATACTGGGAAAGACCGTGTTAGTCAAAAGCCTCCATGAGGCCTTTGAGCTGAGAAATGGAGATGAAAACGGTTTTTCTTATGTAACCATGGAGGGTGATTTTGTCGATCAGCATGGAATAATAACCGGGGGAAGAATTTCTCGCAGCTCTCAGGGTATCCTGGCCAGAAAGCGTGAAATCGTACAACTCAAGGAGACATGCGCCGGTCTTGAAAAAGGCGTTGCCAAGCTCGCAGGTGAAATGGAAGAGACCGTCAGCAGGCTTCGGAACAGCAAAAAGCTGCTTGAAGATCTGACTGATAAGAGGTGGGAGTGCCAGGGGGAAATAAATGAGCTGGACAAAATCGTCTTCCGTTTAAGCCAGGAACTGGATCAACTTGAAAGACAATCGGAAAATATAACGCACGACCTCAAGACAAAGGATACGGAAAAAAACAGGCACAGGGAGGAATTGAAAAGGGTCGAAGAAGAACTTCAGATGTGCAGGACAAGGCGCAAGGAGGAATCTGAATATTTTCAGAAAAAAGAAGCGGAACTGAGGGAATGTGAAGAGGAATTTGATAAATTTCGTGAAGAGATAAACAGACTGGAGGGGGATTCCAGGGTGCTGAAAGAGGAACAGCGAGGTCTTAAACGGGAACTGGAACGAATTCAGGACTATGGTAATGAATCAAAAAACAGGCTTGAAAAGATCGGAGACGACATCCTGACGGCCCGCAGGCGTGGCGAGGAATGCGGCGAGGAGGTCGAGATCTTAAAAGAGGCTATTTCATTCCTGTACGATGAGGTCAATGGGGCACAGGAGTCCGTATCTCAGGCCGAAAGGGAGCGGCATTCGTTTCAGGATCTAATAAGGGAACAGGAAGACAGGACCGGGCTTTGCAGAAGCGAGCTGAACGAGACAAAAGAAAAGATAAATATGGCCAGGATGGAGAGCTCGGAGATTCAGTACAGGATGAATACCCTGAAGGATACCGTCAGTGAAAGATTCAATATGGATCTGGCCTCCTGTTACGAAGAATACCTGGATGAGAATTTTTCGGCAGGCGAGATGGAAAAGCAGATCATTCAGGACAAAGACGCGAGACAGAAACTGGGAGAGGTTAATCTTACCGCGATAAAGGAACATGAGGCATTAACGGAACGATATGAATTCATAACAAAGCAGAGAGAAGACCTTGTGGGATCCATCGATTCTCTAAGGGTTGCGATCAACAAGATAAACAAGACCTCTCTTGAAAGATTTAATGAGACCTTTACTGCCGTTGACAGCAAACTTAAGGAGATATTCCCCATACTATTTAACGGCGGAACAGCTGGCCTTGAGTTGACGGACGAGTCCAGACCGCTTGAAAGCGGTGTCCTGGTCACTGTTCAGCCACCAGGCAAGAAACTTGGGCATATGGGGCTGCTTTCAGGAGGGGAGAAGGCCCTGGTGGCGATGGCGCTTCTTTTCGCTATCTACATGATAAAACCGAGCCCTTTTTGTCTTCTTGACGAGGTCGACGCCCCGTTGGATGAAGCCAATGTGGATCGGTTCAATAACCTCCTTAAAAGGATAAAGGGCTCCTCCCAGATTATAATGGTTACGCATAATAGAAGAACGATGGAAATCGCGGACCGTCTCTACGGCATGACCATGGAAAAGGCGGGAGTATCCAAAACCGTATCCGTGGATCTTCAGGTTATAAAGGAAAAGCTCTCAACCGGTGATAAAGCCGAACAGATCACCGTCCATTAGTCCTTCCCCCCCCCATTTGCTGATGAATGAAGCGCCCCGCCGCATCTTGAACGGGGTATCCCGGATTGAAATACCTGTGGCCGGCGTATCGTTTAACCGGCGGCCGCCGGGATTGATATAGGGAGGACACGGATGTTCCGATTGGATATCTTCAATCAGGCGGAGCGGTCCCTGTTTCCAGAAAGGTGTCTATCTCAATATCTCCGTTTTCAACCTTGACGGTTGCTGCGCCTGATTTATCTATCCTTATGACGGCGCATCCGTAACCCTTCAGCCTTTCAACAACCTCTTCGTGGGGGAAACCGAACGGGTTTGCGCGACCGCAGGAAATAATGCATTGTCCGGGCCTTACCATCTCAAGAAAATCAACCGAGCATGAGGTACTGCTTCCATGATGAGGGCAGAGCAAAAAATCGCTTTTAAGGGCCGCACCTGACCTCGATACAAGTATGCGTTCTCCTTCAGCCTGAATATCCCCTGGAAACAGAAATGTTTTACCCATGTAGGAAATCCTGAGCACAAGTGAGTTGTTGTTGAGGTCCCTACCAGACTTATATGGAAAGGGGAGCCTTTTATCGCTTAAAGGATGGAGCAGCCGGACCTCGGCGCCGTTTATGTCTATGGTACCTCTGAGGTGTTCGGGAAGAAGCATGTCGATGCCCTTTTTATCTATTATACCCATAAGCTCTTTAAAGGAATCGGTGTATGACCTGTCGCCGTTACACCAGAATTGAGTGGGGCTGAAGTTTTGGGCGATAAAGCGAAGACCGTTCATATGATCTGTCTGAGGGTGGCTTAAAACCAGATAGTCAACATCCATTATCTTGGATCGCCAGAGAAACGGCGCTATTACCATCCTGCCTGAATCAAAGGTGTCGCCGGGAAATCCACCTCCATCTATTAACATCTTTTTCCCCATTGGAAATTCCACCAGGGCGGAGTTCCCCTGACCAACGTCCAGGTATGTTACCTTAAGGGAATCCCTGAAATGGACATCGTGGATCCAGTAGGCGACATCCGACAGCCAGAAAAGCGTGATAGCAAGGATCGCGGCCCCGGCCCATCTCTTTTTCAAAACAAAGGGGAGAACAATGAGACAGTAAAAAAAAAGGGTCTCGAGCATGTTCGGTTTCGGAAGCCACATGTAAGACCATGAAAAGGAAGAAAAAAATCTGATTATGCCGATCATGATGTCAAGCCCCGCCGCCCCGATATTTATCAGCAGCAAGGCGAGTTGCCCGGAGACGGGCAACAGCAGGGCTGCCATGAATCCGAAAGGGATTACCCATAGCCCAAGGATCGGAACGACGGTTATGTTCGCTGGTATGCCGACGACGGATACCCTGTTGAAATAAAAGGCGATAACCGGCAGAAGAAACAGGGTCGCAGAAACCGTCACCGCGGCAAGGCCGGCAAGGTATTCAAAGACCTTATCCCTCAGGTTTTTTTCAGGCCTCTTTAACCAGCCGAAGAGGATGGGTGAAAGCCATACGATTCCGACCACCGCGCAGAAAGAAAGCTGAAACGATACATCAAACAGGGCAGGGGGGTTGACTGCCAGGATTATGAGTCCTGCAAGGGCAAGTGTGGACCATACGTCCTTTTCCTTACCGAGGATAATGGAAAGGAGATAGACTAGCACCATGATCATGGCCCTCTGGCTGGAGATCTGAAATCCTGCCAGAACCGTGTAGCCTATAACCGGAAGACAGGTGATTGCGGCTGCAGTCTTCCTGATGTCTATGGTCAGCATGAGTCTGTATGATATGGAAAGAAGAGCCCTCACGATGAAGAAGCTTACCCAGGCCACAAGTCCTATGTGAAGGCCGGAGACTGCAAGTATATGCCCCAGGCCTGTTCTGTCAAAAGGCTCTCTGAGATTTCCGTCTATTCCCTGGCGTTCTCCCAGCAGAAGGGCCCTGTAGAGGGCGAAGCCCTGTGAACTGAGTCCCTTTTTCAGGAGGACCCTGACAGGTCTTTGAAACCTTTCAACGGCCGAGTAGGGAAAGGGAAGGAAACCGGGTCCCATAGGCACTATTCCCCTTCCGTCTGATACAGACAAGGCACATGAAACACCCTTTAATTTCATTGCGGATCTGTAGTCGTAACTGCCAGGGTTGTTAAAGTTTTTGAACGGCTTAAGCCTTCCGCGCAGCCTGATTTTATCTCCCGGCTTCAAGTTCGGAATGTCTTTGTAGACCTTTACCAGTAAAATCGCTTTTACTTCTTTTGAACCGCTTTCAGAATAAACGGATTCGGTCCTGAGCCTGAACCTCCCCCTTGCTTGTGAAATCCTGGGAGGTTCGAGCACCGTACCCTGCACCGTTACTTTGGGGTGCGCATCTGCGATATCATCCAGAAGGGTTGAGGTGTCTCTTGAGATATAAAGGGCTATTGCTGCGAGAAAAAATACGCCGATTATCAGAAAGTTTGCGGCCCTGTATGGGATGAAAAGAACGGCCGTCAGCAACAGACAGATAAAAATTGCCGACACAATCGTAATAAAGGGGTTATGGGGGAGAAACCGGTGGGCAAAAAGAACGCCCCCGGCAAATGCCGTGAAGATGGGTATCAGGGGGCGATGGAACATCTTTTATCCTTTAACGGCTTTATCCTGTTTCCCGCCGCATGTTTGCCCCTAGGCTTATGAATTTTTTTTCCAGGGACTCATATCCCCGGTCAAGGTGATAGATCCTTTGAACCTCTGTTTCGCCGCCCTTTGCGACAAGACCTGCCAGGATGAGAGATGCGCTTGCCCTCAGATCGGTTGCCATGACAGGGGCTGCCAGGAGGTGCTCTCTGCCCCTTACCAGCGCCTGATTTCCGTTGATTTCAATATCCGCACCCATCCTCTTGAGCTCGCCTATGTGAATGAACCTGTTTTCAAAGACGGTCTCTCTTATCATGCTCCATCCATCGGCCACGCACATGAGCGCCATGAACTGCGCCTGCAGATCCGTTGGAAAGCCGGGAAAGGGCATTGTCTTTATATCAACGCTTTCTATGGTCTCGGATCCCTTGACTATAAGATCTTCTCCCGATGTCCTTATGTCCGCGCCCGAGGATTCAAGCTTTTCGGTAATGGCTCCAAGGTGTTCGCTTCTGCATCCCTTGAGTCGTATCTCTCCTTTTGTCATTGCGGCGGCTATCATGAAGGTGCCGGCCTCAATCCTGTCGGGAATAACGGTATGAACCGCGGGCCTCAGTTCCTCGACCCCCCTGATTTTGATAGTGT
>Ga0272444_10001902_pt1 | contig 19642 bp, 25 predicted proteins | sample SSMForm13_FD_201033 | JGI IMG/M metagenome (GOLD analysis project Ga0272444, IMG submission 201033) | Marine sediment archaeal communities from Little Sippewissett salt marsh, Falmouth, MA, United States - SSM-Form-13 | ecosystem: Environmental > Aquatic > Marine > Wetlands > Sediment ... | reverse complement strand
ACATTCAATGCCTTTTGAGGGGGATGTGCGATGATAAGCAATGGCCATCCTCTTATGCGGAGTTTGATAAGACATAACGTGCCTCATTTGTGGTGTGACAATGTATTATTTTGGCATCACATGGATATGAGTTCCCCGCCTGCGGGGAGTATACGCGCATGGATAAATGGAGGTGCGCGGCAGGTAGCGTTCACGCATTCCTCAGACTCTGGCGGGAAGAATGTGTATGACGAACGATTGAAGCAGGTTGTAAACGTGAAGCAGAACCGAATCGGGTTCGGGTGCCAAATAGAACCAGCGCGGAAGAACGGGGTTCCGTATAACCGCACATTTACGGATTGGATCAAGAGAGGTGCGGTTACAATTACAACGGACACAGAGACTCGCATAGACGGGTCTGGTCTTGCATCAAAGCTATCGAACCTCGGCGATGCAGGAGCTAATGATTTTTATGCCAATATGATATCTTACACTGCTGATACGCAATTAAGTATGAGCATGTGGATAAAGCGTGTTTCTACAAGTGGTACAATAAAAATCATCGAATCTAGCGGTGGTCCAAATCGGGACGGAGAATGGAATATTGATCTGAGTGTGTTGTCGGATGGGTGGGAGTATTTAACAGATAATCATTCGGCTGTGACAGTTGTGCAGGCATTTAAGAGTGATACGGCATCTGGAGCAATGGGGTTGCAGTTTTACAATGAGAGTGGTGGCCCATTAACATTTTATATGGATTTGTTACAGTTAGAAGAAGGGAAATATCCCACGTCGTCTATTGCAACCGAAGCATCTGCCGTAACGTGGACAGCGGACGCAATGCGACTTATAAACGCGGACGTGTTTGGGCGGATGAGTACAGGTGGAACGCTTTTTTATTGTGGGCAATCAGCCTACGCGCCTGCCAATCATCCCGGCCACAGACAGCCAATCGCAATCAACTACGACAATTCACTGGCGGAATATGCGGGTTTTCAGTTCAACGCCGGGGCGGGAGTTAATGGCGTAATTCGAGCGGATAACGCTACTAAATACGATCAGGCATCAGGTGTGGCGTACAGCCCAAGCAGTCCAAGTGCGGCGGCTCTGGTTTGGGATGGGGCGCGTACAGAACTGTATGTGAATGGCGCGATTGGAAATCAGTCTAGCGCAATCAACGCCTTCCCGGAGTTGGATCGCCTTGAGGTCGGTCGGCGCGTGACTGCAGATGAAAACTTTGGTGGGGATTCATTTGCGATTCTGTGCTTCGACCGCGCATTGACCGAGCGTGAATGTATTCAGCTCACCAAAAATCCGGAGGTGTGGAAATGGGGCGCGTAAGAGCTATCGGGCTGACCGCGATACTTGTTTGGGCCTTACTCGGCGCGGCGGGAATTGGCGTTGACGGTGGGCCGCGCACGAAAGAGCTGGAGTCTTTGAAGGCGAGCACGGTACAAATTATAGTGGATGGGAACGCTGCTGGAAGCGGTGTCGTAATTGGAAAACGGTTGGTGTTGACTGCGGCGCATGTAGTGGAAAATGAGCCGAGCGCAGAACTGAGGGTGCGCCAGGTAATTGACGGCCAAGAGTACAGCGTCAGGGCGGAGTTAGAGCGATTCCACGAAAGCGCGGATATGGCTTGGCTTAAACTCGAGGCTGACATCGGAGTGGTGGCGGACACATACAAAGGGGACTTGCATTTTGGACAGGAGATAGTGATTACTGGAGCGCCATTGTTACACGGGATCATGGCCGTTCGGGGCAGCTACGCTGGCGAACCGGATGCATGGATAGAGGCGCATTATCCTGGGGTGCAGACCATGGAGGCTTGTACGCATCTTGGCATGTCGGGTGGGCCTGTATGGGTGCAGATAGGAAGACGGTGGAAGGTCGCTGGAATTCTCGTCCTGCGTTCGGTGGACTACTGTAATATTTGTTGGATGCAGACGCTAAATGAATGATAGGGGGCGAAGATGGCCTTGACGCTTGCGGATATAAGGCAGCACCTGCGCGACATGGACCACGAAGATGGTTCAGACCGGGCACAGAGGGTGTATGACCAGATCGCAAACGATGCGAATATGGCGCTGCATTCCGCTGGCGATTGGTCGTTTGATCGGACGCCGCATCGGATGGTGTTTCCCGCTGTGAAAAGCGATGGGACGGTCGCGGTGAACGTGGACGCGACGGCGTGGGCTGGAACGGGGACGGCGTTTGCAGATGCGGATGTGGGAAAGCATATTCGCATCGGATCGGAGGATACGCAGTACCTTATCAGCGCGGTGACGGATACGGAGAATTTGACGGGGGAGGCGTATCGGGGCGATGCGGATGCCAGCGGGGAAAGCTATCAGATCACCCAGGACCGTCTGGCGCTTCCAGCGCGGTTCCGTGCGTATGATGCGCCGAGGCTTGCGGGCTGCAATTGGATGTTGGATCAGAAAATTACTTTGGATCAACTGTTGGAATTGCGGATGTTCGGGCAGGCGGTGAGCACGCCGCACAGTTGCGCGGTGGGGCATTACACAAGCAGCGCGATAGGTGGGGCGCCGGCGCCGTATTTGTGGGTGTATCCAAGCCCACTGGAAAAGACGATTATCGAGATGGTGATGTATCAGCACCCGTTTGAGATGACGGACGCCACGCATGGAATCAGCGCGCCGCAGGCAGCGGAGATTGCATATAAGGCGTATTTGCGAGGCTTTTTGTACGAAGTACAGGGATACATGGATAAAGCGAGCGCGGCGCTGATGGCGGCGGACGAGTTTTCACGCCGGAAGCTGCGCGAATACGCACACAAGCGCGATTTGGGAACGCGCGAAATGTGGACGCCGGGCGGCAACAAAGGCCGGCGGTTTCACAATCGAGGCCCGGCGAGTCTGGCATCGGGCGAACCTGTTCACATTTAAGAGAGGGGGCGGCGATGGCGTTTATACCCGTGCCCATTCCTTCCGCGCTAAATCGGCGCGTGGCGCCTGAGGCGCAATCGGACGCGAGCGCGTGCGTGTTGCGCAATGCAGATATTGTGAGCGTGGGAAAAACGATCAGGCGCGGGGCGGGCTTTTGCCGGCCGGATTTCGAAACGGGCGGAGGGCAGGTAACGGAAATGCATGTGTTTCGGCGGCGGGATGGGGTGCAGATTTTGGTGTGGGCGACCACGGCCGGGACCTGGACGGCGCAGGTAAAACCGGAATGCGCGCATTCGGAAGGGGATTATTGATGCCCATCGAATTGATTCCGATTCCGGCGCGGCTGAACGTATCCGATCACCCGATGCATTTGCAGGTATGGGAAACGCCGGAACTTAAAAACGCGGACACCATGCGGATGCCGGGCCGGCTGCGCCGGGGCCGGGGTTACGCGCGAAGCTCGGAAGTGAGCGGGAGCAGCGAGACGATTATTGCGGCGAAGACGTTTCGGCGGCGGGACTGCCGGAAACTGTTGGTGGATGCCTCGACGGGCGGAATTTGGCGGGCGAGCATGAGCGACGCGGGGAACCTTATCGGGCGGCCGTGCGTGGGGCCGGGACCGGATTACATGGACGCGGGGGACGCGGACAATCAGCGAGTGACGACGGTCCCGGCAACAGCGGAAAAAACGACGGTGATTTGGGCGGATGCCCAAAAGGGCCGCAAATATCGCGTGTGGGCAATGGGAAGGTGGCGGCAGGACCCTGACGTTGTGTATGAAGTGGGGCCGCAGGGAAATTTCGGGTTTGTGGATATTCCGGGCGGCAACACGTTTGCAGGGATGCGGTTTGGAGCGTTTGCCGTGAAGGAACCTGGCGGAAACTGGGTGTACGCGGGCAAATACAAGATTGTGACGGCCAGCGCTGATGGGGATTTGCTGGGGAGCTTCGCGGATGCGGATGGAGCTTGGGGCGACAATCACGGATTTTTGACGGTGATCGTCACGGAAGAGGAAAATGCTTGATGGCTGCAACGAGTTATAACCTTGCGACCGGGCTAAGCGCACACCCGCCAAGCATGGCGCAGGTGGGGGACGTTGGGCTTATATGCAATGGATTGGACGCGAACCAGTGTTTGGATTTGCGGACCGGGCAGTTGAAGACCTTTGGCATTGCGAAGCCGGGTAGCGGGACCACGGCAACGCCGGGTGCGGCGGGCAATGTGGACGGGGATGTGGCGTATCGGATTCGGTGGAAGGACGCAAGCACGGGGGCGATCAGCCTGCCGAGCAATGCGGTGTCGGCTTCGCCATCGGATCAAGAGGTGACGATTAACAAGGGCAGTGTGGCGGCGCCGGACAGCCGGGTGACGCATTGGATAGTGGAACGAACAACTGATGGAGGGGAGCATTATCACCGCGTGAACGTGGACGAGAGCAATCCGGACGGCACGGCGATCGGGACGGGTACATATGTGGATGACGTGGCGGACAGCACGCTGCGAAACCGAACGATATACCCGGAGAACCAGGCGCAACCCGATCGGTATCCGCTTTGCGTGGCGAACGATCGGCGGTTTTTTATGTTTGGTTCAACGAAGCATCGGCCTAGTTGCAGCGTGACGAACGGTTCGGCGGCAGTGAGTAGCTCGGATGGGGGCTTTAACTCCAGTCTGGTGGGGAAAGATTTGGCGTTTGACGAGGATACGGACGGCAAGACCTATAAAATTGCATCGGTAACGGACGCAGACAGTTTGACGCTCGCGGAAAATTATGCGGGAGTCACTAAGAGCGCGAAGACGGTGAACATCGCAGGGCCAGGCAATGAGGTGGTCTGGAGTGAAGCCTTTGCGGCGGAAGCGTTTGGGGAAAACGTACTGGGGAAGGTTGGGAACAAGGTAACTGTTGGCGACGCAGGGGAGGATCTGCTTTGCGGGGTGGGGTTGGGGTCCGAAGGCGTGTTGCTGGCAAGCGCGGATCGGCTGTATCTGTTCAGTTATCGGATCAACCCTAAACTGCAGGGGTTGGGTGGGGACGGGCGGATGATTCCGCAGCCCGTATTTCGGGGCGCGGCCGGCCGGAATTGTATGCGCGTTATCGACGCGGTGACTTTTGGCATTGACCGGGAAGGCGTATGGATGCGGGCGCCGGGCGGGCAACCGAAAGAGATAGGTGCGGGAATTGGCGGGGATTGGAGTGCGTTGAACTGGGCCGAAGGTGAGGCGTTCTGGATCGGGTACGACGCAGCCGAAAAGCGAGTGTTGTTTTGGGTGTGCGAGTCGGGCGAAAGCTATCCGAAAAAGGCCTATGTATGGAGCCTGGATGGGAACCGGTGGACGGGCACGGTGGAATTGCCATTGGCAGCGACGGCCGGGTGTGATTTGCCTGACTTGTTGGGGCTTTCGCGGTGCGCGTTTTTCACGGAACCAAGCGGGAACGCGGATGCTTATTTGTGGTTTCTCGGGATCGGGAACAGTTTCGGTGCGGACCCGACGGTGACACCGTTGAAGCTGACGGTGGAGAGCGGGACGGCGACCAGTATCACGCCAACGGCGGGGACATTTCCAACGACGGGCGACAAGCTGAAGGGCGTGCCTGTGACCTTGATTCGTGCGGCGGATGGATCAATGGAAACACAGGTGATCGAAGACAACAGCGCGAGCGCGCTTTCGAATATCAGCACCTTTGCGGGGGATGCGCCGACAAACGGGGACACGGCGATAATCGGGGCGATTCCATGCGGATGGCGAACAAAGCGATTTAACCCGGAGCCGACGCGGAAAAAGAAATTCAAGCGGGTGTATGTGTTGTTGAGCGAGGACGATGACGCGGTGGATTTGATGGTGCGCGTGTATTACGACGGCAAGGCGGCGGCGTGGAATGAGCGGGTGGCGTTGGCGGAAGACGGGGTGAGTATTACTGCGGGGGAAGCGGCGGTGACACTAGACCCTGGCGCGGATCAGAATCGGTATTACGTGCCGTTGGGTGCGAAGTGGGCGGATGATGTGCAGTTGGAGTTTTACAGTTACGAGAGTGGCGCGGCCTGGCAGATTCAGGCGGTGGCGATTGAGTACGAATTGGACGGGAAAAGGGACCCGAGCAAGGCGGCGTGATGGAAGACCTGCTGAGAGAGTTAATTGACGTTATCAAGGGCCAGGGCGGCGGGAGCTTCGTGGGGGCGCCGGCGATAACGATGGTGCCGCAGGTGCGAAACGATCGCACCAATGAACTGGAAGCTCTGCCGATGCGGGCCAGCGTGCAGGGAATCCCGGTGGCGCTTGTACAGCCGCAGCACGCGGTGAGCGGGTGCGGGATTAGCCTTGGCGAGAATCAGAGCTTGATAATGGAGTTAGCGGAAAGCCCGAGCACGCAGCCGGATGTGGTGGTGAGCTACTTGCATACGCGGGTGGATGGGCACAGCAAAACATACACGAAGACATGCACACTGACGGACGGGACGGAGACGACGATTTGCGCGGCGCCGAAAAGTGGCGAGAGCAAAACGGTGCTGCATGTTTCAGTGTTGAATCGGGATGCATCGGCTATCACCGTGACGCCGAAAGTGAACGACAACGGGAGCAAGCGAGAACAAAAAGATTGGGAGTTGGCGAATAACCAGGTCCTTTGGTTTTCGCAGGGGAAATGGTCAGGGCCGATGGAAACGGCGGACCTTGCGGACGATGCGGTAACGACGGCGAAAATTGCCGACGACGCCGTGACAAATGCGAAGATTGCAGGGGGCGCGGTTGATAATGAGCACCTAAATAAAGACATTATCAGCGGTGCGACAGTCATCACGGCTATATCAGACAGCGACAAAATTTTATTGGGCGATGCATCCGATAGCGACGCTTTGAAGGCGATAACGCGGGCTAATTTTTTCGGAGGCGCAAGTAAGAGTCTTCTGCCTGGTGGAAAATATCTTTTTATACAGAATGCAACGCCAACGGCCAATGCAGCTGGCGATCGGTGGTGGGAAACCGACACGAACATTATGTGGTTCTGGGATGGGACCTATTGGTTGACGGAGCAAATGTTTACATTCTTTGAACAATATTCGGGGACAGCAGCAGATGACGCCAGGTATGGGTCTGAAATTGGAGCAGCAGGGCATGACGTTTTCTTAATGAATCATACCGTTAATGTGTTTGTGGCGGGTACAAACGACGGTTCAAACTATTGGGAATTTCGTTTATCAAGATTGAGTTCTTCTGGAGCTGCTTTACTCAGCAGCTTGAATACCAGTGCTCTATCTGTCAACACATGGTGCGACCTATCTAGTCTTGGTATTAACACGCATCTTGACGTCAGCGCATTTGGAACAGGGCTACAGTTTTATTTGCAAGTGCTAAAGACATCGTCACCTGGGAATCTATTTGGTTCCCAAAAAATCCAGTATAGGTGGGCGCATACATGAAAACGGTTGAAAAGAGAAACGGGAAGGTGGTTAATGTCTGGCACAATAAGGAATGTGCTCGGAAATCTAAGGTGCCACCGGACTGCATTGTTGATGTCAAGGATGATGACAAGGATCTGGTTGCCTTCAGGTTGGCCGAAAAGAATAAGCCGAAATCGAAGCCGGAGCGCGAACTAATTGCAGAACTCCGCGCGGAGTTTGACGCATTGCGCGCACGCATCGCCGTTTTGGAAAGCAAACAGGCACGCGCAGAAACCGGAGTCAGTGAGGAGATGAGCCAATGATGGGACCAACATACAACGGATATTATATTTACGACGACACCGGCAAATTGATTGCATCGAATCCGAATCAGGTGCCCATCGGGGCGCCGGGGTACGTGGAGAATCTGCGAAATTATGCGGATGAACTGGGGCACCAAAGCCTTATGAATCGGATGGACAGCATGGTGGTGAATGGGGAATTGACCCGACCGCCGCGAACGCCACAGGAGGCGGCTTACGCGCAAATGATGTTGGAGCGGTACGCGTCGCAACAGTCGCGGAACAATTACGACGAGGCGATGCAGCTTTTGGGCGGCGGCGGAATGAATGATCCTGGGTTTGGTGGCAGTGGCGGGGGCAATTCGGATCGACTGGCCGGGATGCGAGGCATGTTCGAAACGAGTTTGCAGGGCATTCTGAATGACCCTGGCCTTTCAAATGATGCGGTGGAGCGGATCATATCGCGGGGTACGGATGAAATTCGGGCCAGTCAGCGGGATGCAGGGTTGGATATGCGCGACGTGGCGCAGGCGGCGGGCGCTGGAAGTCTGTCGGATCTGGCCGGCGGGTTGAGTGAGATGCGGGATAGTTATGACCGGCAATCCTCGGCGTTGGCGCGAGACGTGCGCCTGGCAGCGGAACAAGATCGGAGCCAGCAGAGGTTGGCCGGGCTGGGTGTAGCGGGCAATTATCTGGGGCGTGTGGAAGACGCGGCAAGGCAGGATCGGAATAAACTCATGGAGCTTTTGCTGTCGCAGAAATTCCAGACGCCGGACATGGGCGGCATGATACAGAATGCCGGCTTGAATGGCGGGACGGGGACATCGGGGCTTTATGGCGGCGGTGCGAATAGCGGGCAGCGATACGCAGGGGATGCGCGCAAGAGACCGGATAAATTTGAAAGCGCCGTGGCATTTCAAACGATCGCGCGGCAGGACAATAACGAGCGGAACGAGGGCCCGGCGGGCGGTGGAGCGCCTGCGCAGGGCGGCGGTAAGGCACCCGAGAAAAAGCCGGCGGAGAAGCCCGGCGAAAATCCGGCGGAGCGGAAAGTGCCGAAGGACGACCCGCTGCCGTTGAGGGAGGGCGTGAAGTATCAGTACGACGAAGCTACCGGGCGGTATGTGCCGGTGTCCTGGGACAAAGTGGGTGGCGGGCATTTGCGCGCTGATCCCAACTGGCAGACGCGGGAACTTTGGGATAAGTATGGGCAGGGATTGAGGGCCGTGGGTGGTAGTTTTGGCGCGGGCCGGATCACTGCGACGAATCAGGGTGGCGGGAATGGGCGGTATGGTGGCGATAAGTTGCTGGCGTTTGGTGGGCAGCGACTTGGTAGCGGTGCCTATATTCTGCCGAGTTTCGGAAGTGGGCGCGCTGGAGCTGGCGGCGGCGGTGGAAGCAAAACGCCGAGGCCGACCTTTGGGGCAGGTACCATCAGCATTTAAACGAACCGGAACCGAGGAGGCGAACAATGGCAATTTTCAGTCCGATGGTGACGAGCTTCGGGGCCGGGGCGGAGCCGCTGGCGAATTTGCACGGGGCGTCAGCGCGGAACGTGGCAACGAAACAGGCGGCGGCGATTGTTGCGGCCGCGAAGATGCGCGCTGCGCGGCAGCAGATGGAAGCGCAGAATCGGCAATTCGAAGAGCAGATGGGATTGCGTTATGACCAGCTTGACGATCAGCGGGCGGCGCGGCAGTCGGCGATGCAGCAGGCGCAGGCTGCAGCGGATGCCAGGCGGCAGGAGGCTGAGTTGCAGCGGCAGCACGAATTAGGCGTGCTGGGGCAGCGTAATGAGTTTGCCGGCGGGCAGGCGGAGTTGCAGCGGCAGCACGCGATGGAGTTGCTTGGGAAAAGGGAAGGTTTCCAAAGCGAGCGGGACGAGGCGGGCCGGCAGCACGCTTTGAATTTACTGGGGCAGCAGCAGGGATTCCAGGCGGAACAAGCGGAGATGTCGAGGGAGGAACAATGGGAGCGGTTCCAGGCCCAACAGGATTTTCAGCGGGAGAAAGCGGAGATCGACCAGGCGCTGGCCGAGCGGCGGATATCGCTTAGTGAAGCGCAGATGGCGCTGCAGGACGCGCATCAGCGAGCGCAACGGAAGGCGGCGGGGGAGCGCCTTGGACTGGAGCGCGAGGGGCTGAATTTAAGGCGTGAGGAGATGGGGCTGAAGCGGAGTCAAAAGAAGGATCCAGCGGAGGAGGCGGCTGTGGCGGCGTATCTGGATGCCTTTCAGACGATGATACGGCAGAATTTTGGTGTGCAGGAGGCGAAGCGGTATGCGGCGGAGGCGGCAAAGGCAGTCAAGGCGCAATACGGGGCGTTTGGTGGGCGGCGTATTGCGGGGGTAGTGGATGCAGGTGGAGAGAGGGGAGGGGTGAGAGAGTTAAAGCCGCAGCGCAAAACGAGGGAGGAAAGGGACGACGAAAGGGTATTAAGGGAAATCCTTTATGGAAAATCTCGGTAGCGAAAAAAGGACGGTGGCGCCGGCGTGGATGGATGTAGTGAATCGACACCGGAGAGAAGCCAGGCGCGATCCGATCGGCGCGAAGCCCCCGGAGGAAATGGGGCTTTTGGCGACGCTGGGGGATATTATTGATCGGCCGGACAATGCGTTGCGCGGGGCTTTTATTGGGCGGTGGGATGCGTTGCGCGGCCTCGTGCCGTTTGGGGAAACGCTGGGGGTATTTGGCGATGAGAATCGGGTAAGTGGGACGGATGTAAACAAGTATTTCTTTGGAATTGAACACGATGAAAATGACGGTTTGCTTTCAGGTAGCGGCATGGCTGGCCTTGGAACGGAGATGGCGCTGTCTGTCTATAACGTGCTGCCTGGGCTGGGGGCGCTTACGAAATCGGGTAAGGCCGCGAAGTTGGTAGGGGGTGGATTAAAGGCTGCTGATCGGGGTATGGATGCGCTGCGGGCCGGGAAACTGGCGTGGAACACATTGCCAGAGGCGGCGCTGGCTGGCGCGCGGCAGGTTGGTCCGGCGGTGGCGTTGGATAGTCCGTTGGCGAAGGCGGGTAAGTATTTGACGGAAAAGGGCGCGCCGTTGGAACTACTGGACGATTGGAAGGCGGCGGCGGAAGCCGGGCAGCGGAATTTGGTGACGCTGGGCGGGGAATTTGCGCCGGTGCCGTTTGCGAAGCCTCTTGCGGAGTTGCCGGAAGTGGCGGTGTTAAGGGCGCCTGGGGTGGTAGGTGGATTGCAGAAACTAGGACAAGGAGTGAAGGCGCTGCCAGGGATTAAGCAGGCGGCGAAGTTGTTTGAATTGGGGGAGACGGGGCTTAAGGGCGCGGATGCGAAGGCATTGGCGGAGGAGCTTGAAGAAGCGCGGAAAATAGAAAGTGCTGGCGTGGAGTGGGCAGGTGAACAGGCGGATTTGGTGGATGCCGCGATTGGTGGCATGGGGCCGTGGGGTGATGATGTGGCCGAGGCCGGTGCGGCGAGGCTGCCGGGCTTATCGGCTGCGAAGCGGGCCGGTGGGGCGGCTGGGGGTTTGCCTGAGGAATTGATTGGACGCGGCGCGGAAAACGTGGGCGGCGTGCGGGTGGGCGGGGAGATAGTGGACCCGAACACTGGAGAGATAATTGAAGCAGCGGGGGAATTGACGCCGGAATTAAAGAAGATTGAGGCGCAGTTGGAAGAGAAGATGCGGAAACGGGATTGGCTTGACGAGAAATATGGGCGAATGGAATTAGATCCGGCGAGCAAGGAATTTCAGGTGTACCAGCATGCGCGGCAGAAGTTGAACCGTGAGATCATTCATTTGGATGCATGGCTGGAGGCGGGGCGGAAGCCGGACATAGGGGCGCACGCGAAAGCACGGGAGATCGAGGCGCATCGTGCCGTTGATCTTGCAGCGGAAACAGGCCGGGACGTGGGGGCTGTGGAGCAATATCTTGAGCGGGCAGGGTACGGGACAAAGGAAGCGGCGGAAGCTGCGGTAAAGATGGTCGGGAAGGAAGTGGATCGGGAAAAGGTTCGGCAGATTGCGAACTACATTGAGCGCGGGGATGACGCGACGGAAGAAGTGAAAGAGTTGGGCGATGCGATTGTGAAGGAATTGGAAAAGATTTACGACGCTGAGCAGGCGTTTGTTGTGCCGACTGCGCGATTACAGGACCCGCGAGTGTCCTATCTGACGCGGGTTGGAACGCGTTATGGGACGAAGTGGTTCAGCAATCTGGACATGCAGCAGCGGGCGGAGATATTCAAGGCGCTGGAGGAAGCCCGGCTGGAAAAAGGAATGGCTGTGGACCCCACGCGTTGGAATCGGCCGTTACGTGAGGGACCTCCGGAGGCGATACGGCGCGAGATACCTCCGCAGTTGCGCGGCGCAGCGAAACAGGCGCGGGATGACCTGGCACCGGAGACGGAGGCGTGGCTGCGTAATCAGGGGCTTATGGCTGAATTTAACGCGTTTGATGCGGTGTTGGCGAATACGCATGGATCGCAGATACAGCGATTAAGGGCGTTCGAAGGGCTTTCCATCACAGAACTGAATGAGGTTTTTGCGCGGGCGGGCGGCGCTAGGGCGGAGGTATTCAACGCACACCCGGCGGCGGCGTTGTTTGCCAGGAAAGCGCGGCACGCTAGAGCGAAGGCGGCGGACCAGTTTTTCCGCTCCACGGCCGCGCGTCTCGGAAAGGAAATAGACGGAGCATCTCGGCGCCAGCCTTTGACGAAAGTCACAGAGGAAACGGTGCGGGGGATGGAACCGGCGACCATGAAGGAGATGCCGGCGGCTCGACGCAGGGGGAATCTGGAGCCGGTGCCCATCGAGGATGCGCAGGGGTTTGAGGAATTAGTAGACATCAAGACGGGTGAGGTGAAGGGGTACGGAATCAGTGCTTTCAACGATCAATTAGAGGCGTTGGGTGTGCAGCCGGTGATGTTCGAAACAATGGATGCGGCGAAGGCCGTGGAAAGGACGGCGCGGAAACTGGCAACCCCGGAGGAAGTGACGCCTTTATTGGATTGGATCGATAAGACGGCGCGCCAGGTGGCGCAGGCTGGGGCGGAGTCGATTATGGGGCAGCCGGAAGTGAAGGCGGCTGTGGGGGCGTTAAAGGATTGGCGAGATTCTACGGGACCGCTTGGATTGCAGGCGGTTTTAGGGCATTGGGATCGGGGGACCAGTGCTATGAAGTCTTATGTAACGCGGCCGTTTGCGGCGTTCCATGTGCGGAACAGGATTTCGAATCGCATTCAATCGTGGTTGGAAGATGTGCCGGTGATCGGGGAGCATTACAAGGCGGCGAATAGGGTTGTTGCTGGGGCGGATGCAAAACTGACGTTGGGTGACGGCACGGTCCTGGGGCGTGACGAGATTGTGAAGGAGTTGCGGCAGCAGGGGCTTTGGGAGGGTGGTTTTTGGGAGAAGGAAGTGGGAGGCGGGAAGCGCGGCGCTCGGTTGGAGGGGCGCGGTGGGCTGAATCTGGATGTTATGGACCCGGAAAATGTGATGATTTCGGCGCCGGAAAAGGTGTCATCGGGAATTGCGGTGATGCCAGGGCAGTTTGTATCCGGGGTTGGAAAGAAGTCGCTGGGGAAAATAGACAGTAGCATGGTGGAGAACATAGATCGGTTTGGGCATTATTTGTACAAGCGGCGGCAGGGCTACAGCCCGGCCGATGCGGCGCTGTCGGTAAAGAGATCGTTGTTTGATTATTCGGAACTGAGTTCGTTCGAAAAGGAAGTGCTTAATCGGGTGTTTTTCTTTTATCAGTATCAGCGGAAGGTGATGCCGTTGGTGCTGAGCAGTCTGTGGGAAGCGCCGAATAAGGTGAAAAAGATTATGCAGGTCGGCGGCGGAGCCGGCGGCAAGCGTGAGGGGATGCCTGCGAAAACTCCGCAGTGGATGCGCGAGGGTTTGCCGGTGCCGATTGGCACGGATGCGGCCGGCAATGCACTTGTAATTTATGGGTTTGGTACGCCGGTTGAGGGCGCGTTGGAGCCAGTGACGGGCTTCTGGGAGAGTGGGGCCAGGGGCGCGGAGGTATTGGCAAGCCGGTTGAATCCGGCGCTGAGGATTCCGGCGGAGTTGGCGACAGGTCGTTCCTTTTTTCTTGGGCGCGGTATTGAGCATGCGGACAAAGCGCCGAACTGGGTAGGTAGGCTGCCTGAGTCAGTGCAGGGGAGCCTTGGGGTAAAGGCGAAACGGAATCGCAAGGGGCAGGTGAAGCGATGGGAGGCAGACCCGTACGCGCTGTATATGTTGGGGGCAAGCCCCTGGGGACGATATTCGTCCACGGCTTCTAAGGGGCTGGACCCGCGCAAGGATTTGGATAAGCGACTGCTCAATATTTTAAGTGGAATGAAGATCGTGTCGGTGGACCCGGAAACTGGCCGGTAGAGACGCGGGGCAGGTGTGTTTGAATACCTGGAATATGCGCGCGCGGGCTTATAGTTGCGAAAGCATATCGGTAAATCTGCAGTGGTCGTTTTTCCGCGAAGCGGAAAATTTTTCGATATGCACATATGTGCATTATATAGCGATAACGATACAATTAAAATTGAAAATAAGGTGAATTATGCTTGCAAAAATATCCCGATAGGGATATATTGAAGGTATGAAAACAAACACAGAAAACCAATCCAGCGAAAACGCTTATACTGATCTTGATGAGGATTTGGTAGCGCGGATTCAAGCGCGGCTGCAGGCGTGGGCCGTGGCGGCTGGGTTGGATGTGGATGGAGTTACGGAGAGAATTGAGGTGCTGACCGCTGGGGTTGGCGCGTTTGAGGTGGGGGAGTAACGAAAGGGGAAAGACGATGGAATGGATCATACCGAGCGAGTGGGTGGCTGACGATGACGACTGTTTGGAGGCTGCTAAGCAGCGTGTGGCCCATGACGAGGGTCTGGATGTCGCAGACCTGATGGCGCGATGGGATGACGACCAGCGCGAAAACGTGATTGTGGTATTGAAATAGATAACTCGCTCCGCCCGGTGCGCGAACACCGGGACGGAGCACAAGCGGAGAATAAGACGATGAGCATTCAATCTACCTGTGTTTTTAGTCCTTCGCAAGTGCGCATCATCGAAATTGTGGTAGATGGGCGCGGGCGTTACGGGGGCGAGACGCTTGCGGATTTGCGGGCGAACGGCTACTCGGACGCCGAAGAGATCAGCATTGACGAGGCCGTGGCGCGCGTCGAGGCGAAGTGGATTACCGAGCCTGTAAAGATCACTGACGGCGTTTTCTTGGAAGCTCTAAGCGTGCTGCCTCCTATGGATTGGGTGCGCATGGAATCTGAAGAGAGCTTTAAAATGTGCGAGATGCTGAGCGGCAGGATCACGGGAATTTACTGTCGCCTTGGCGATGAATACTTTGTGATGAACGACCGGTGCACATTGTCACATCAGGAAATTGTGGAGCGATGCAAAAAAGCGGAGGCATGGAAATGACACGCAAGAAGCAGCGGGAATCCCGCGCAAACATTGCGCGGGCAGAGCAGGCGGAGTGCGCGATTATTTTGGCGGCATGCGTCGCCGGTTGCGTTCTCTTGGCGATTCTGGGCTGGATCATTGGAGGGTAGCGCGATGAGTAAGGAAACACCAGGGCGGGCAGGGCACGCGGTGCAGTGGGACGGCTCGAACCCGGTGGGGCGCTTGAATGACGACGCATCTCTTGCGGCGCAGAGTATCGAAGCGCACATAGAGTCTCTGGACTCTGAAATGCAGGTGCAGGTCTGGGATGCCGGCGACTGGCTTGGCGGGAGTTTATATTCGTCCGAGCAGGCGGCGGAGTACGGCATTACAGCCGGCACATCGGATGAGATGTTGGAGGAAATTGCAAGAGGGATTGAGGATGACGCCAAGCACGAGGGCGTTGACGTGCTGGAGAATATTGTGGAGTACTGCCAAGAACTGCGGCAGCACTTGATTGATGAGGCTGAGTAATTCCGCTCCGCTCGGTGCGCGAACACCGGGGCGGAGCACAACTCCACGAGGGGAGATGTTAGCGATGAATAAAGTGTACAGTGTAGTTACCGATCAGGTAGTGAAAATCATTGAAGGCGGTGTGGTGCCGTGGCGTAAGCCGTGGGCATCGCATATGCCGATGAATCTGATTAGCAAGCGGGAATATAGGGGTATCAATCGGTTTTTGCTTGGGTGTGCGGGGCATTCGTCTCCGTGGTGGGTGACGTTTCGGCAGGCGAAAGGGCTTGGCGGGAATATCAGGAAGAGCGAAAAGGGTTCCATTGTGGTGTTTTGGAAAATGGGCGATGAAGAGGTAGACAAAGAGACAGGGAAAAAGCGCCGGGCCTTTATCCTGCGCTATTATAAGGTGTTTAACCTGGACCAGTGCGAAAACATTGACGCAGGCAAAGTGCCGGAATTGCCAGGTACAGCACACGTACATGATCCGATCGGGGATTGTGAAGACGTGGTGCGATGGATGCCAAAAGCGCCGCCGATCAAAAGCGCCTGCCAAGCTTTCTATTCGTTCAAAGAGGATTGTGTGGGAATGCCTCCATTGTCGGCGTTCGAAAAGCCGGAGGCGTATTATAGTACGTTGTTTCATGAGTTGACGCATAGCACCGGGCACGCTTCGCGCGTCGATCGCCAGTTCGGGGCGAAGGTGGCGGGGTTTGGAAGTAAGGACTACAGTAAAGAAGAACTGGTGGCGGAAATGGGCGCGGCGTTTTTGTGTGGGGTGACGGGTATCGAAACCGCCACGATTGAGAACAGCGCGGCGTATGTGGCGTCGTGGCTTAAGGCTCTGCGGGATGATGTGACGTTGGTTGTCAAAGCAGCTGGGCAGGCGCAAGCGGCGGTGGATTTCATTCTCGGCATCAAGAAAGGTGAGGTGTAAAATGAGGGCTGTAACGAATGAAGATAGGACACCGTGTGAAGGTTTCGGAAGTTAATGCACAACGAAAGGGAAAGACCGATGATAAACATGACCGAAACCGAGGAACTCAGCCTAGAGGCACAATGCTACCGGGCCGATGACGAAAAACCATACTGGTGCTTTCGGTGCCTCAGGCAATACGATAGAGTTTCCAGCTTGACCTGGAACCCGGAAACCGACCAAACCGAGTGCCGGGGCGGTTGTCAACCTAGGCAGAAGGGACCGAAATCGGAGAGGCGTGGGAGGCAAGCGAGGGTGCGAGCCATGAAACGGTTTAGATTGAGGCGGATACGGGACCGAGACGGTGGCGGGTTGTGGCGGCTTGAATTTGAGGGCGGGGAAATGCATGGGCGGTATGGGCAGGGATATAACCGCGCGGAATTGGTGAAGTGGGCGCGGGGGTTGGGATACACGAAGGGAGGCGGGAGCGATGAAAAAGGAATGTAATAGGTGCGGGTGGAAATGGTGGGCGCGGTCGGCGAAGCGTCCGAGGGTGTGTCCGGCGTGCAACAGTCCCTACTGGGACAAGCGGCGCAAGTACCATTTGAAAAAGGGACCGAAGGCGAAACCGCGTTATCGGGGGGTTGGCGAGGCGGAGGAATGAGGGAGGTGGGAGTGGTCCGGCAGGCGATGCCGGGCCTTTCCGCCAGGGGGTGAGTCCCGCAGTTCTCCCGCAGTTGTGAATTAAAACTGAACCCAATGGTTCACCGAACCATTGGGGACATTAGCGCAAAGAGACCGACAGGAGAACAAAGTCAATGGTGGAGCGCAGAGGAATTTCTTGTTTTTTTCGGCAGTATGAAAAAAAAAGACAATTCATCGAGAACACATTGACTTTGTTATTGTCGGGCTAGAAACGCGTGCGGATGGGAAAGAAATGGACGTGGATAAAAAAAGTAATGCAAAAAAAATGTTTTAAGGGTTGCGTGTTATGTAATGCGTGGTATGTAATTACATGGAGCGCAATGGAAGTGAGAAACGCGGTGGAATGGAGGCGGTATGAGTATTCAGGAATTGATTAAAAGGCGAGGCATGCGCAACGTGGAATTGGCGCGGATGTTGAATATTACGGAGGCGTCAGCGAGTCGAATTTTAGCGGGAAAGCAGGCATTGACCGCAAAGAATGCGGCGCGGTTGGCGTGTCGTTTAAATGTTAAGGTTGTGTTAAGCCGCGCGGGGGACTTTTGTTTTATTGGTAAGGGATTCGCATTATGAGTTTAGAAAAAGAAAAAGATTTGAAGGAATGGGATACGGAATGCCGGGAGTATTTTAAGTGGCAGGTGCTGTGTATATGGGGCTGCTTGGATGGGCAGATGGTAAAACGGCGAGCGGGAATGGAGAGGCGGTTTTTTTTCGCAACGATGGAGGGGGAGGACTATTCGGAAGAGGAGCGCGAAGAAGTGTGCGAGGAATGCGGAAAAAGATACCACGTATATCAGGAGGTTGGGGTGGAAACACACACTCGCCCGGACTGTGAATTGAACGACGAACGGCACGATTGGGAAAAGGTGAATCGTTTTTCAGGGCTGCTGTTTTGCAGGGTTTGCGGAAAGTGGGAAGAGGATAGAAAGGCGGCGGGCATGAAAAAAGCACGACCTGGGGCCGGCATAGCGTCGGTCGGTTAGTACCGAAACCCGGACGCGTATGCGGCTGCGCTTCCGAGCGCAAGCGATACGGGGTGTGGACCCGCCTTTTAGAGAAATATAAACGGGGTGCGGCATGGCCTTGAAATACAAGCTATTACGCGAGCAGACGGCGGCGGTACTCAATGGATCGGTGGAAAAACATTTAGGCGATGGATGGGATTTGTATTTCGGGCCGGTGTTGTATCCGCAGGAAAACTGTATGTGGATGGCACAGGCCGTGGTGAAGGACCCGGAGGTGCAGGTGACGGACAAAAAAGAAGAGGTGGCTTTAGGGAATGGGAAATGCTGACACCGGCATTGACGCAGGCAAACGATGCATGGCAGAAGAAGCGGCTTGCGGCGTGCAGGGAGCCGGCATGCAGACACCCGGTTACGACGGAAGAGGACTGCGATACGTGCGGGGCTTCGGGGTGGGTAGATGAACACGACGAAGACCCCAGGAAGCCGCCGGGGTCGATGCTGATATGCCCGGATTGTAAGGGGCGTGGGGTTTATAGGGTTTGTCGGGGTTGCGGGGTGATGCAATGAAACTGACGAAAAAAGACGTGGCCGGGCTACGGGAGTATTTTAACGCGCCGATGCGGAGGATGCCGGACGGCATTGCGGCATTGGCTCTGAAGGTGCGCGGTGCGCAAATCTGGCAACAAACGGTGAATCCGCACTTTCGAGAGGTGGAGTTAAGCCCCTATATGCAAGTGTTGTTGCGTAGTGAGGAGGTAGTGGAGGAGTGTGTGCGACAAGTGAGGGGGGGCAAAAAGGTGACTTTTAAAGAGGCGAGTTTATTTGCGATGCCGTTTGGGAAGCACAAAGGCAAGCCGCTTTATCAGGTGCCGCTTGATTATATGGACTGGCTCGTGGGGAAAATGGAGGAAGGGAAACAGGCGAACACCCGCACCTACAAAGCGATGGTTTGTTATTTGCGGGACCCGGCCGTGAGCAAGGAACTGGATGAAGTGTTGATGGAGAGGCGAGGGCGGTAAGAGTGATGAATGACGCGATTCGACTACATCAGCCGGGGCTGTACCATAAACAGCAGCGCCAAGGAAAAAAGCAGCAGGGAAAAAGGCCGGCAGGCAGGGAGGAGCGTGCGGAGAAAAAGGTGGCTACGAGCACGCGAGAGACAGAAGGGCTTCGGACAGACAAACCGGGGGAAACGGCGAGGAGGCTGGAGAAGGCTGCGGTGTTTTTAGAGGAATACAAAGAGGCGTTGGAAGCAAGTCGGGCGCCGGAAGGATACAAGGGCCGGAAAATGGCCGAGATTAACGAGCACGTGGCGGCGTGCAGGGAGGGGGCGGCGGTATGTCGAGGGATTTAATAAAAGGCGGACAAGGCAGGACGGGAAAAGAAACGATGCATTCAGCCCTGGCGATCTGCGTAGCACTGTTACTTGCCCTTGCAGTAGCGATCTGCGCGGTAGCGCGCGCATTAAGCCTGATATCCCCGAAGTTTCTCGTTCATACGGAGCGCCAAGGCTGGGTGATGGTAGCGGGGTGTTGCGCGGCTGGGGCGCTTGTGGGGATGGCGTGCTACTGGGTGGGGTGGCGAATGCGGGGAGGCGATGAAGGGG
>Ga0272444_10001901_pt1 | contig 19644 bp, 21 predicted proteins | sample SSMForm13_FD_201033 | JGI IMG/M metagenome (GOLD analysis project Ga0272444, IMG submission 201033) | Marine sediment archaeal communities from Little Sippewissett salt marsh, Falmouth, MA, United States - SSM-Form-13 | ecosystem: Environmental > Aquatic > Marine > Wetlands > Sediment ... | reverse complement strand
GTCGAGAACTCCGGGGGAACCCCCGCGCGCCCTCGAGCGCAAGGCGCGCTCGGCGACCTGCGCGACTGGGTCGCTGGGTACATCGAAGGAGCGACAGCCGGGATGACCCCGCGTGAGGCCGCTCGATTCGAGAAAGCGGTACACGAGATGATCCGTTCTCTGGCACAACGTCTCGCCGATATGGGCCACCGGGTTCAAACCCCCGACCGCGGGCGGCCGGTTCTCGCCCGACTCGTCGAACAGCTGGAGGATCTGCTCTTCCGGCTCGACGGGTTCATCCTGCAGCAGGTTCCGCAGCCGCCTCCACAGGAGTAGCTCGAAACGGCTCTCGAGACCGACGCGCTCGCCCCCCCGCCGGGCGCGTCTCGATTCTCTCCGATCGTTCCGCAAGCGTAGAATGATCACCGGAGATACTGGAGGGTCACGACGATCTACCGGTCCCCGGGGACTGGGAGCCTACTCGTTGACGCCCGGACAGGGCACTGGGCTCCGAGCTGGTGTTCCCGACTCACTGAACGATCGGGGAGGACTCGCGGTCAAACGGGTTCGTCCGGATCGCCAATGAGAACAGATACGGGTACGCCTTCTTGATGAACCAGATGTACTCGAACCACTGTCGAACGAGGACCGCGTATACCCGCCTGAAGTCGCCGGCGAGATGCTTCACGTCCGCTTCTGGTAGACCCTCGAGCGACTCACGGTAGTCAAGCTCCTCCGCAGCATGAAGGACGGCCCGAAGCAACGCGGTGAACGCCTCGTGCTCCAACAGGTTCGGGTTCTCCAAGAGGCGGAGAAGGAACGTCCGACGGGAGCTCAGGGACTCCTTTGCCAGGGCAAGATCCAATCGCTCGGGGCTGACGTCATAGGCGTGTGTGGACAGCTTGCGGGTGCTCCATGTGTACTCCTTCTCCTCCCAATCGCCGTGGATCGTCAGCAGCATCCTGAGCGCGTGGATGTCCTCATCCCACTCGGTGAGCATCGCCAGGAGCTCGTTCCCGACTTCGCTGAAGAACGCCCCGATCACCATGTTCATCTTCTGCAGCCGCACCCTGCGTTCTCTGTCGGTGAGAAGGCGATTGATGATCAGGGTCACAAACAGGACCGAGATCGGAAGAAACGCGAGGCTCGTTAGGCTCCAGAGGAAGATGTGGCGCGAGTCCTTGAAGATCACGTAGTGAACCACGTACAAGACAAGAGAAACGCTGATCAACCAGACCGCCGCGATCCACTGCCATCTAACTTCCCTCAACCGAACCTCCTGTGAGCCTCAGCCTCACCGCTCTTCCATTCTAGGCCCGTTCGGCCGTTGTATGAAGCCAATCGAACAGGCCAACTGCCATGATTCGCAAAGGGGCAGGTCCACCCAGCGACTGGAGGCGGTGGGCGCGGGAGGATCCTAGAGTACGAGGATCATGTGGATGTCCTCGGGTTCCTCAGCCAGGAGTTCCGGGTGGGGCGTTGCCGTTGGAACGAACCCACAGCTGAGGTGGAAGCCGACGGCCGACTGGGTGGGCGTCGCGGAGACGTAGAGGGCTGTTGCACCGTCCTCGCGAGCGAGACGAAGAACCTCCTCGTAGAGGCATGACGCGACGCCCTGCCTGCGATGGCCGTCACTGACGTGAAGCAGCCCAAGTTGGCCCATCGACTCGGTCAGTCGAGGCCGGTAGATGGCGAGTCCCACGAGACGGTCGCCGTCGAAGGCGCCGATTGCCGTGCCATCGAGTTCGAGCAGTTCCTCGGCCCCTCGGATCATCCGGCCGAAGCTGTGTTCCCCGTCTCCTTCACGCCACCCGGCATCGTCCCAGTTCACGACCTCCATGATGAGATTGGTCCCCATTTGCCTGTATCCGACACGAATGATCTCGGCCCGATCGATGTCGCACAGCTTGTTCAGTTCTTCGATTCCCAGGCAACGAATCTCGATCAACGGATCGGCCTTCCCAGCCCCCTACAGCACATCCCGATTCGGCCGTGAAGGGGTTTCTTCGCCCAAACGATCGACGATCGACTCGGTCCAGGACGCGGACAATCCCGTTGAGATGATCCGATTAGAATTCGCGCCACTCGATAAGCTGCAGGATCTCGTCCTCCGAGACGGGCAGGACCTCCTCGGCCTTCGCCAGTGTCAGCAGCTTCGGAAGCTCCTCCCCGCAGTCGTGAATCATGTCGGTCGCTTCGCTCCCTTACACACGCTCTGGGATGCGAATGCACGCTTTGCGAGATGAGGCGAATGCAGCTCCAATACTCGGTCTTCCTGCATGCGAGATCGCAAGGTTCTCATCCGGTATTATGCCTGGGTTTACCGATCCACAAGGGTAGACTACGATGTTGAGATCTCCTTGTATAGCACGTTCTTTGAATCCTGGGGAGGCATGAGATGCGTCAGCACAAACGCACAGGCAGAGGCGTTTTTCCCATCGCCTATCGAAGTTCCACTGACAGTGTCAACAGCGACAAGACTACGAATTGCCACACGGAGGTGGTGCGCATGAAATCGGTGACCACTCGGAGACGCATCCGCGCTGTGCTCACTGGAGCTTTGATCCTATCCGTGGCTGTTCTGCTAACCGGGGCAGGCTCTCAGGAAGAAGACGTGTGGACCGACCAACTGATCGTGGGACAACAAGCCGGCGTTCGCCTGGACGTCAACGTGGCTCCGTTCGCCGAGAGATGGACGGACAGCTTCCTTGGATTGGGAGTCGGGACCGATCTGCACCTGTTCGGAGGCGATCTCGTCATCCACGCATTCCCCGCCGTCACAAGCTATTGCAGCTATGAAGACGTTCTCCCGCGAGGAGCAACAATCCCCCTGCTGGTCTATGAGGAGGAGATGGATGATCTACGACCGATCTGCTACGTCATCACGGCGTACGTTGAAGGAAACGAGTACCTGATCTGGCGGAACGCCGTCTACGCCGAGCTCAACCAGGACGACGAATGGTGGATTGAGCTGGAATGGAGCGTCGACCCGCTGCTTGCGAACCTGACGAGCTTCGACGTTCCTGTTGGCTACCGAGTGTATCGACGCTTCGTTCCCGAAGACGTCATCGGGGTCGTATGCAATGAGGATTTCGAAGATCTCGTGTTGATCGAAGACTTCCCGGTCGAACTGGGGATGTCGACGATTGTCTTCGCCGACCAAGGAACATTCAGACAGAAGGATGAAGGACGACCCGGCATTGCTCCGCCCGGGCAGGTTGTCGTCAACGATCCTCTCGGGAACCTCTCGGTTGCGGGCAATGCTCACTTTGCGGGCAACGTGGGAATCGGTGGAGCTCCGGTTCACGCAGCGAACCTGAACATCGTGGATAACTCTGGTGCCAGCATCCGCCTGGATGCCACACCCTCGCCGGGCAGTACAACTACAGCCGGCAAGACCTGGACCATTCAATCCACGCAGAACGGATCCCTCACCATCACGGACAGCGCTGCCCTGGGGATCTTCTGCACAGGTGGCAATCCCCGGTTCGAGATCGACAGCAGCGGTAGAGTTGGCCTCGGCGTCAGCCCGGTGGGTGGTGCCGCCGGTTCCCTTGAAGTGGCTCATAGCCTGGGTGTCGGGATGGCAAGTCCAGCTAGTTGCGGTGACGCCGCCTTTGCGGGAACTCTCAACGCAGGTGCGGCCACCATTGCGTTCGATCTCACTGTCGGAGGCGACCTCGATGTGACGAACCTCCTTGTGATGAACGATGCTGACATCTTGAACAACCTCTTCGTGGTAGGGGATGCGGATGTCTTCAACCTGAACGTGGCCGGAAACCAAGACGTAGCTGGCGATCTGGTCGTAGCTGGGAATCTGGATGTTACTGGGAATCTAGACGTCGACGGCGCGAAATTCTTCGTCCAGGAGCACCCGACGGATCCGACGAAGGAGATTGCCTACGCCGCGCTTGAGGGGCCCGAGGCCGGGACCTACGTGCGAGGGACCGCGCGCCTCACCGATGGGGAGGCAGTGATTGACCTGCCCGAGTCGTTCGCTCTCGTGACAGCAAAGGGAGGGTTGACCGTCCAAGTGACGCTCCTTGAAGCGTGCAACGGCCTCTACGTCGCCGAGAAGACGACGGAGCGAATCGTCATTCGCGAACTCATGGACGGAACCAGCGACGCGGAGTTCGACTACCTCGTCCAGGGTGTCCGCGTGGGCTACGAGGACTACGACCCGATTCGGCGGACTGGCGAGGATGAATAGACGAGCAGAGAGAGGGAGGTAGTGAGATGAGCGGAACGCGCTCTTCAAAGGTCTTGGGAAGCATTCTGGCATGTCTCCTGGCAATCATTGCGGTCATGACGGAGGCCTCTGAAGGAACGGATGTTGATAGGTGCATCCTTGTTGGCCACAACGCTGATGTGACCGCTGTAGCCTTCAGTGGGGATGGTTCTCTTCTTGTCTCGGCGTCGTTGGGCGATACTGTGAGGGTCTGGAATGTTGAGACAGGACAGATGCTGCAAGTGTTTGGCGACTTCCAAGGCTATCTGAGCGACGTTGCATGCAGCCCGGATCGCCCGCTGCTGGCAGTCTTCGACTGGAACATCTACATATACGACCTTGCTACCTTTGAGTTGTGCGACTATTGGGGCGCAGGGGACGTGATGTCCGCCTTCCATCCGGATGGACACACTCTAGCGTTTGGCACCGTCGATGGCGGAATCATCCTGTGGGATGCCGAGACATATGAGACGGTACACAGCGATCGGACGGCGCATGGGGATCAGGTATCAGCAGTGGCATTCAGCCCAAGCGGGAAGTTGCTTGCCTCAGCAGCATTCGACGGGACAATCCGGCTGTGGGAGATGGAGACGGGAGACGCCCTCAAGTTCGTCGGGCCAGAGATCGGTGTCTTTTCCCTCTCGCTCACCCCAGATGAGTCAACACTCATCACCGGCTCGTTCGACGGGATCGTTCAGTTCTGGGATGCCGGGACCGGAGAGGAACTCGATACTCTCTCGGATCCCGCGGTCGCTGGAGAGACTATTACGGCGATAGCTCTCAGCGCAGATGGACATTCGCTTGCACTCGGATCTGTAAGCGGATCCGTCTACCTGTGGGACATGACAGCGCAAGAAGTGATTTGCTCCCTCGAAGCGCATACCGACGTGGTACACTCGCTTGCCTTCAGTTCGGATGGTCGGAAGCTTGCGTCAGGCTCTCGAGACAACATGGCAATCCTCTGGGATGTTGCGTTTCTTGTCTCCGTAGCTCCGACGATCAGAGCGATCATCTTTCCGTCATCGATTGCAGCAGATCAGCCACAGAACGGCCTCGTGCGGTTCGAGGATCCAGAGGGCGACATCGTCGAGGCGCGGTTCGAGATGATCGAAGGGGACTCGTCGATGATCGAGATCGACCCAGGGCTGACCTTCGATTCGGAGGTGGCAGGCGAGACCAACGGCGCATTCCGGTTCTCGGTGCGCGTGACACGGGCGCAGACCGTGACGCTTCGGCTGACGCTCATCGACGCTGCAGGCCTGGAGAGCGAGCCGTTCGAGTTCACGTTCACCGTGGAGTAGCAAAGGAGACTCCAATGCAACAGACGACGCAGAGGATGGCAACTGCAGCTTTGGCAATGCTTCTGCTTGTCAGTGTGGTTCTGTCGGGGGCCTCGGAAACCTCTCTGCCTGAAGGCGCCATTGTCCAACTCCCGGGACTGCAAGAGAGCTGGGCTCACAATGATTTCCCGTCGCCTTCCCCGGTCGAGTTCAGCCCCGACGGCACGTTACTGATTACCTATGGACGGCTGTACGACATGCGAACCTTCAGCGAGCTTGAGATTCCTGCCAACCACCACCCTGGTCTTCCGGACACGCAGGATGGGGGTATCTTGCGTTTCTTCGAAAACGGGGAGCGGGCCATCTCCTGCTATCAAGACATTGTCGCTTGGGACATCGAGTCAGGACTCGAATTGTTCCGGGTTCCAAACTTGGCCCTGGATGGAAGCTACATACCACCTGTGGACTTGGTCATCCCGCCCGAAACGGGCGCCTACGTCAGGATCTACAACTTCACCATGACAACGGCCGACCTGTCCTCTGGCGCATCCATCGGTATCCCGGTGTTCAGGACCTCGCTTCTGCCTGCTCCCTACCGTTATCTGCTCGCTTTCGCGGGGGCTGCGGTGAGCTCGCGGGGAGACCTGCTGGCGACAGCTCACTACGATGGCGCAATCAGGCTGTGGAATGTCGCATCGCTTCTTGGTGTGACTGACGAGTACGGGTGGATTGGGACTCAGAGCTACTCGTTTGATGAAGAGGGGCCCTCCGTCGAGGACAAGTATCTGGCTGCGATTCCGGTTGAGATGGAGGTTCTCTCGAGACCGCTGACAAGTGAACCCGCCACCTTGCTTGCAGGACGGAAGGCACTCGCCTTCAGTGCTGATGGGGTACTCCTTGCTGGTCTCTCCTCTCAGGGAGTCGTTTCGATCTGGGATGTTGACGTACGGAGCCAGGTTGCCTCTCTGTCGGCTGATCCGAGTTCCGTTAGGGCACTCTCATTCTCGGCTGACGGCAACACTCTTGCTGTAGGGCAAGGTGACGGGTCTATCTCGTTGTGGGATGTGGGATCCACGGACCTTCTCAAGTGCTATCAGGCTCATCCGAATTCAGTCAGCGCACTGTGTTTCTCTCCGACCGAGCCGATCCTTGCGTCCACGTCTCGCGACGGCGTGACGATCCTGTGGGATATGGAGTATCTCATTCCGGGACCTCCGCACATCGGTTCTGTCTGTGCCCCCACGCGACTTGCCGTCACGAGTGAACTCAACGTGTTGGTCTGCTTCCAGGACAAGAACACCGACATCACAGAAGCCAATTGCTCCGTGCTGCAAGGTCCGCTCGACGACTTCACCCTCGATCTCACGGAGGCCCCGTACGTGGAGCAGGTGGTCGACCAGGCCGAGGGGCAGTTCTCGTTTGAGATTGTCCCGCCGGAGCCCGGCTCCTACCGCATTCAGCTGGCGCTGGTCGACGCAGCGGGACTGGAGAGCGAGCCGTTCGAGTTTACGTTCGAGGCGTACACGCCGACACCGCCTGTAATCGACCGAATGACGTTCCCCGGATCGATCGGCGTGAACGACGACCAGAACGGCCTGGTGCGGTTCGAGGACGCAGAAGGCGACATCATCGAGGCACGGTTCGAGGCCATCGAAGGCGATCCGTCCACGATCGAGATCGAACCGGGATTCAGCTTCGGTCCCGAGGTCGCAGGCGAGACCGACGGTGCGTTCCGGTTCTCGGTTCGCGTGACCGAGCCACAGACCGTAACACTTCAGCTGACGCTCGTCGACGCCGCTGGCTTGGAGAGCGAGCCGTTCGAGTTCACGTTCGAGGTGAGGTGATCCACGTGGCAACCGTTCGAAGCGGATCTGGTTCGAGGCTTGGGGAACGTTGGGCTGTCCTTCCTCTGATCGCCATCCTTTGCCTGGGTCTCTTCTCCATCGCGGCGTCCGCGGGCTGGGCGGAGTGCATTCGAGCGTGGCTGGACGGTGAGAACGCAGTCCGCCTTCTCGTGACCGCAGACGAGAAGGGAACGGTGAAGTTCACGATCGGAAGGAACGTGATTCGCTTCGCCGTCACTGCGAACGTGCCGCTCGATACCGGACGGCTCCGGCTCGACAAGGCAGCGTCGGTGGTCGTCGAGCTGTTCAACGCCGACGGCGTTGTAACCGTGAAGTGCGAGTTTCCGGTCGCTCAGCTCACGAAGCAGCCCGCCGACTTCTGCTGTGACAGGGAGGGACCAGATGTGAGGGTGGCGATCGAACCGGAACACGGGCAGAGCGGATGGATTAACACGGAAGTCACCCTCCGAATCACGGCGGAAGATGAGTCGGGCGTCGCGGAGATCGCCTATCAGTCACCCGTGATCTCGGACGGTGACGTCGTTCGAGTCGGTCCCGATCGCCTCGAACTGAGTGACGGCGGCTGTAGGGCGGAGACGAGGCGTGAGCTGTACCCACAATACACGCCGGGTGGACGCCATGAGGTGGAGTGCTGGGCAATCGATACGGCGGGCAATGTAAGCGAGCGCGTCGGGGTTGAGCTGCAGCTGGATTTCGACGCACCTCGGATAGAGATGAGTGTTTTCCCCAGCGGAGATGCAGCCCTCGTTTCGTGGGCGGTCTCGGATGGGCTCTCGGGTGTTCGCGAGTGCCGAGTGACTCTCATCGTAGGCGGCGCAGAACACGTTTTTTCCACAAGCTTCTCAGGGGAGCGCACGCTCACCACGAGTGAATTTGGCGCCGGATCGCATGAGATCCGCGTTTGGGCCATCGATCAGGCCGGCAACGAATTCAGTGACTCGCAGCCCGTTACACTTGTGGCGCAAACCTGTTCGATCTCTGGCCAGGTCGTTGACTCGGTTACCCAACAGCCGGTGGTCGGCGCAATCGTGACACTTGATGCAGAGGAGACTCGCGTAACCGACGCGCAGGGACGTTTCTCCTTCACAAATCTCGAGCCGCGCAAGCACTACCTCTCCTTCGAGAAGGATGGAGTGTACGAGTTTCGATCCGAGGGAGTGACGTGCCGCGGCGGCGAGACTAGGTCGATTACCGTGTCTCTCGTTCCTGTTCCGGTCCCTCCAGTCTCCTTGTCATGGAGTGAAGACTTCGATTCGACGGACTTCGTGAAGACAGCATCCCGAGGAGAGACCGTCTACCTGCACTTGCGTGCTGAAGCAGGGAGTCAGTGGTATCTTGGTTGTGATCTGGGGCAGAACTCAGGAGAACCACGCGCTTGGTTTATGGGAGTACAGCTTGAACTGAGCCAATACATGCAGACGGTGGCAAGTGGGGACTCCACTGGGAAGTGCCTGTGGATCGAGATTCCTGTCTCAACCTTCTCGGACAGCGTCGTGTACTTTCAAGCGTTCGTCATCACGGACGGGGTCTTGGAGATCTCGGAGGTGCTCACGCTCCGGATTCGGGACTAGGGAAGCTGACACGAGGAGTGGTAGTACTCGTTGGGTGACGCCCTCTGTTGCTGCATTCTGTGGGAGCTTCACGTGTACGCAGAACGATCGTGGCGCGAAGCTTCACAGCGCTTGGATCTCCTCTTCGCGGACGCAGCCCGAGACCAAGACTGCTCGTCGCTATTCGCAGTCACGGTTGTGCCGTGATAGGGTCTTCTCTCCCAGCCGATCGGCAATCGACTCGGTCAGTACGTGGACGATGCCGTTGATGCGCATCGTAGAAGCGGTTCGATCATCGATCCAACGACGGACTGTCGGGGTATCGGTCCCGAGGACCTCAGCCGCCCGGTCGACCGTCAGCAGCTTCGGCAGTTCGACCCCATCGTGGATCATCTCGTCTCCGCCTTCGGCGGAGCCGGAGGAGAAGAAACGGTGTTTCTTCTCCTGCGGATGACGTTACGGAATCCGCATCCGCCAGGCCCTGCATCCGCCCAGATCACTTCCGGCGAAGAAACACAGTTTCTTCGCTCCTGGATCGAGCTTCCGGATTGGTGCCTGGCGAAGGGCCGCTAGGCTCTTCGCCTACGTGTCAGCCGGAAGCTGACACGCCGTCTTCCGCGGAGCCGCGGGAGAAGGCGCCCTTGTTCCTCCTTTCCGTCTGGATCTCATCAGTTCGTCCATAGCGAATCGGTGTCTTCAGAATCGCTCTTGCGTCGGTGTCGCCGATGGGTCCTGCCCCCCCCCTATGCTCTGCGACGTGATGTCACGCGGCGATGGCATGGTATCCCGCATCCACGTGGTGCGTCTCGCCGGTGACGGCGGAGGAGAGGTCACTGAGCAGGTAAACGGCGGCCTTGCCGACCTCGTCGGTCTCGATGTTTCGCCGGAGCGGCGCTGTGGTCTCGACCTTCTCAAGCATCCGCTCGACGCCGCCGACGACCATCGCGGACAGCGTGCGACACGGGCCGGCCGACAGGCAGTTGATGCGAATCCCGGATTCCCCAAGCTCGGCAGCCAGATACCGGGCCGTCGATTCGAGCGCCGACTTGGCGACACCCATCACGTTGTATCCCGGCGCCGCCTTCTCCGCGCCGTAATAGGACAAGGCGAGGATCGATCCACCTGTTGTCATCAAAGCTCGAGCGCGGCGGGCGATCGCGATCAGCGTGTACGCACTGATGTCCAGCGCTTGCGCGAACACATCACGCGGCGTCTCGGTGAAGGTCCCCGCTTTGAGATACTCGCGATTGGCATAGGCAACCGAATGGACGACGAAGTCGAGCGTCTCGAAGTCTCTCTTCAGCGCCGTGAACAAGCCATCGAGATCGTCATCGCTGCCCACGTCACACGGATGCAACCACGCGTCCCCGAGCCCTTCACTCTCCAACGTCCTTCGGACGCGCCACTCCATCTTCTCACTGGGCAGATACGAGAATGCGCAGGTCGCGCCGTGCCCAGCAGCGTTCTTCGCGATGTGCCAGGCGATGCTCCTCTCGTTCGCGACACCGAAGATCAACCCCGTCTTCCCATCGAGCAAGCCCATGTCGCTACCTCCTCCGTCGACTGGTACGGTACCCCTGGCGGCGTCCGCCTGCAACGAACAGGCGCCGCGTCGAGAGGGATCTCACTGAATGGCTCATTCCCGCTCGAAACCGTATCCTTTGGACATCGATCGTCACGAGTAGAGGAGGGTGAGATGTTCAGGACTCTGATGGGCCTGGTTGGCATCGTGGGATTGGTCGTCGCAGCGTCGCTCCTGTTAGGCGGAGGAAGCCTGCTCCTGTTCGAAGCCACGCTGGCTGATGAGGATGGATTCATCAACAGCGTTCCATTCGAGATCGAGGTCGATGGGTACGCAGTCGTCGCAGGGCCAGCGGAGATCGATCTAACGCCCAAGATGCCGTTCGATCTCGGCGAGATCGTGACGCTGCGCATTCGCGCCGTCCGCAAGGACCCTGCACAGGGGATCTTCGTCGGAGTCGCCGACCCAGCCGACGTTGACACGTACCTGGGAGGAGTGCCGTACGCGATCGTCGAGGATCTCGACGACGAGTCGTTCTCGCTGACCTACCGCGTCGACGTGTCCGGAGAGGCGCCGGGATCACCGGGAGGGCAGGCGTTCTGGATCGACTCGACCCACGGAGAAGGATCGCAAACGATCGAGTGGGAGATCGAAAGCGGCGACGTCTCGTTCGTCGTGATGAACGAGGACGCGGTGGACGGCATCTCGTTCGAGGCCGTCATCGGGGCCCGGGTCCCGCTGATCCGTCCCGTTGGAACGGCATTGCTCATCGGGGGAGGGGCCGCGCTCGCCGTCGGGACAATCCTTCTCGCCCTGGCGCTGTAACGCCGCACGTCGACTCCGCGATCAGCTATCCAGCGGCGTGGACCGACTGGTCGATCCGACGGAACTCAGCCCGGTCGTACCCCTTCTCCTCCAGCCGCTCGAAGATCCCATCCAGCGTCTCTTCGGGAAGAGCCGGTGAGCGACTGAGGATCCAGCCGTACTTGCGTAGTGGGTGTCCGACGACGGCATACCGGTAATCGGGAGCGAGATCGATGATCCAGTAGTCACCGGGGAAAAGCCAGCGATTGGAGAATCGCACGAAACTGACCTTCAGCTTCGCCGGCTCCGCTGGATCGGAGGCCCAAGCCCGGCCGACGATGTTGAATTCGGAGCCGTCGGCACGAAGGCAGCTGTTTGTCACTTCAATCCGACCGTCCGTCAGCAAGTGGTATTCGGCCGTCGTTCCCTGAACACACGCCCGCTCGAACGTCGTCGGGATGCTCGCCACGGCGTACCACAACCCCATGTACCGCTCGACCTCGACGTCTTCGACCACCGTCGGCCGCTCGTCCAGCCTACCCATGAACGCCATTGCCCCGATGGCGAAGATCGCCAGGAGTCCCGCCACGATCCTCATCGCCTTCCTCCTCTCTCTTCCGACGAACCGCGCCAACGTACTCCGCTCGGGCGGAAGAAGGCAAGAGCTCGGAGGTAGAGATGCTACGACGGGGCGGGAAGCTCCGCCGCATTGAGAAGCTCAAGCAGAGGGACCACCCGCTCGCGGATCGACTCGCAGCTCCAGGACGCATCGACCCGTCTCATGATGAAACGATGGGCCGTCGGGTCCGGATCGACGCTCTGGGTGTACGGCATCATCAGCAACGCATCGGTCGCCCAAAGGATGACCTGCTCGGTCGACCACTCAACGACGCCGACGATTGTGTCGGGATCGACGAGTGCTCCGTCGAGGCGATAACAGAACCGCTGCACGACGTAGGTGTCTCCTCCGAACATCCCAACGATCGCCGCCGTGATCGTGAACCCGATCTGGCCGTCCTCGTCCATGTCGATCACCCGAGGATCGCTCCGGTAGTTGGGGAGTTCATCGGTCGCCGGATCATCGAGCACCGCACCACGGACCTCGGTGTGCCAGTCGTGGACGAGCCGGATCTCCCCCTCGACAATCTGTACCTCCGCGATGCGAGGATCGGATCGGACTGAACGCATCGTCGCGTCTGGAATGTCAGTTACGAACAGCTCGGTCGATATGTCAATGTCGGCGAAGCAGTACGCGTCCTCCAAGGTCAGACACGAACCAGCTTGGGTGACCTCGGAGAACAGCCCGATCGTGGTGACAAGCCTCACCTCGCCGATGAATGGCAACTCGGCGATCGCAACCAGCCGTTGGACCGTAACCCACCGCCCCGACAGGTCGGGAAGCGTCTCTGCGGCTGACGCCGCATCGGCCGCGCAGCAACAGGTCGAGGCGAGCAGCAAGATGGGCACCAGCGCGACACGAACACCCCCCATAAGTCCCAGAACTCCCACAGCCACCTCCTTACCCGTCGTCATCGTAGCCAGGCTCGCGCAGAGTTCAACCCCCGAGGGATCGAAATGGTCGTCAAGGAATCGGTTGTGACATGAGGGGATCCATCCTACAGTGACGCCACCATGGGCGGAGCAACCAGTGGGAGACGCGCAGTTGAAGACAGGAGGAACCTACTTCCTGATAGCGACGTCTTGTATCAACCGCTCCTCGATCGGAGCAGCCGGTTCGAGGGGCTGTTCGTCGTCGGGGCGAAGACGACGGGGATCTTCTGCCGACCGACGTGGCGTGCCCGCAAGCCGAATCAGGAGAACGTCGAGTTCTTCGCCACGCCCCGTGACGCGCTACTCAACGGCTACCGCCCCGCGAGCTCTGCCAACCGATGGAGCTTCCGGACGAAATGCCCGAGTGGTTGCAGCCACTCCTCGATGAGGTCCACGCGCATTCGGAGCGCCGACTCTCCGATCGGGATCTCCGGCAGCGCGGACCCCTCTCCGTCCTTGGCGAATGACTGGCTGAGTACTTCGACGGAACACGAACGACCTTCGACGTACCGAAGGAGGCGGCGCGCCGCATCAAGCGCTACACCAAGGTGGACTGGAAGAGGATCCGCAACGGGAGCACTGCCGGCCTGGTGAGGATGGTCGAGCCGTTCGACCAGAGGGTGGGGTCGGGCGATCGATCGCGACTTCTGTCCGTGTTCGCACCGGATACACATCGCCGCCGGTGAGGCATACGTCACCGGCCCGCTGCGGTCCACCGCGTTCTACGACGAGCAGCGTGCAGGGCTCGCGAGATGGCTCCAGGCCACGATCTAGGCGAATGCTGCGGCCACTCACCCGGCCAGGAGACGCAAGGACATCTGCCAATCCAGGAGGACGCCAGGACCAAGGAACGATCGGCAGTGATGCGTCAAGCTCGCGTGGGGTGGGCGTCAAAACGACGCACGTCTAGTCCCCCGCTTCTTCGTACTTCAGGTAGTCGAAGATCGCCTCGATGGCGAGGTAGCTCAGCGATCGATCCCGCTTCTCGCCCAACTCAATCAGGCGCTCGATCGGTTGCAGCTGCAGCTTCCCCCGCGGAATGGAAACGCTCAACTTGTCGTACACCTGCTTTCTAGACATCGCGGTCTCCTTCTTCTCTGCAGTCATCGGTTGATATCACGTCCTGCCTGTGGAGCGAAACGCATGCGATCTGTCTTGCGTCGTGCGGTTTGCGACGCAGGTCGGGGGACGGCTGGTTCTTCCGTCCCCCGAAGCCGACCTGCGCAGGAGACTGCGGTGCAAGGAGGTTGTAGTGCGTTTCCCGTCTCACCCACTCACTCTTCCCGAAGAGAACACTGACTGACCTTCTGCTAGTCCCCCTCCTCAATGGCAACACTCGTATTGCACTCTCCTCATCGAACGAAAGGGCACACCAGGTGCAAACTGTGAAGGACGCGCTGACACGCGAAGCGTCGTGCATGAAGAGCCTTCGGCAGCCCGGCGACCATGAGATCCCTCCGTTAGGCCCGTGGCTTTGCGTCCCTGGCTTTCACCAGCTTTGCCCTTTCGGATAGATCGACTATACATTCCATCATAGCCAAAATCAAATCGCCCTCATGCTAGCGGCATCAAATACTGTAAAAAGATTGATCGGATGAGCACTTCGGCGCTGCTGATCCTCTGGCGGACGGCCACGCGAGCAAGATCCAACAACCCTGTCCGGTCTCTCACCACGCGGATGGGTGGCTCAAATCTGTTGACCCCAACCCTGGCGCGTCGAAGCCTCCGCGATACAATTCGTGACAATCCGAATAATGTCCAGATCCGTCGATGGATCGCTGACGAACACGAATGGAGAAAGACATGGCGACAAGGGCTTCTGCACGACACATTCTGGTCGAGTCGGAAGAGGTGTGCGAAGACCTGAAACGACAGATCGAGAACGGAGCCGACTTCGCTCAACTGGCGGCCGAGCACTCGACCTGCCCCTCCGGATCGTCGGGTGGCGATCTGGGCGAGTTCGAGCCGGGGCAGATGGTTCCCGAATTCGATCAAGTCGTGTTCCACGAGACTGTTGGTGAGGTGCACGGTCCCGTGGCGACGCAGTTTGGCTACCACCTGATCGAGATCACCGATCGAAGCAAGTAGCACCCTGGCGATCGAGCTCTCGAAAGAGACAAAGGATCGGTTGATCGCATCGATCAAGCGTCGCAGCGGAGTTGCGAAGCAACTCCCAAGCTGCTCAGCCTGCGGCTGCGCAGCCGGACCATCTTGCAAGCAGACGGTCGGCGAGCTCGGTGGAACCTGCTACGAGCCCAAGTCCCGATACTAAGATAAGCCATGAGCCGTGCGGACCTTTTGGAGACGGAGCGCCTGCGGCTGCGACGAGCCCGGTCCGACGACATCCCCGCCCTGATGGACCTCTGGTCAGATCCCGACGTCACGCGCTTCATGGGCGGACCCCGGAAGGCCGCCGAGTTGAGGGTCAGTTTCGAAGAAGACGTGGCCGATTCAGCCTCACATCGGTTCGACCTGTGGCCGGTCGAGGAGAAGGCGACGGGCGAGATCGTCGGACATTGCGGGTTGATCGACAAGGTTGTCGACGGAAAGGCGGAGATCGAGTTGGTCTACGTTTTCGCCAAGAGGACGTGGGGGCAGGGGTACGCGACGGAGATCACCCACGCGCTCAGAGACCATGCCTTCGGGCCGATGGTGCTCCCTCGGCTCATTTCGCTGATCGAGCCGGAGAACGTGGCTTCCGAACGGGTGGCACTCAAGGTTGGAATGAGCCTCGAGAAAGAGGTCGTCGGTCCGGGTGGTGCGATTCGACGAGTCCACGCGATGGAACGTGAAGCGGAGCGAAGCGCTGCGGCGGTCTAGGCTCTCGGCTCATGCCCCGCTCGTGAAGGACGACTGGGACGTCGTCTTCGCTACGTCAACGATCGCGGTCCCTGGTACATCCTGCCCGGAGGCGAGTAGCGAGTCGCAGACACGCTGTTGGCCTGCCTCCTGCGCGAGGTGAAGGAGGAAACAGGCGCCGAGCTCTCGATCGGTCGGCTGTGCTGGGTGCGGGAGTTCGTCTCGGTGAATCACGAGTACTCCTGGCTGAATTCGGATTCCCACCAGGTCGAGGTATTCTTCAAGTGCGAGCTTGCCGATGACTCCGAGGTCGGGATGGGCGATCGGCCGGCCGAGAACGTGCATGTGCTGTGGCTCCCGGAGGCAGGGGGGAGAATGGCGTTCAGCGGACGCTTGGTCGAGTAGCGCCGGCGCAAGGGGAGAAAACGCAATGGAGATCCTGTACCGACAAGCAACCGAAGACGACGCGGGGCCGCTCGCGGAGCTGCGCTGGACATTCCGCGCCGAGGACGAGCCGTCGCATTACGATCGAGCAACGTTCATCGACGCCTGCGCAGATTTCTTCCGTCGAGAGATCTCGGAGGGCCGAGGTGCAAACTGGATCGCGACGTCAAACGACGAGATTGTGGCTCACATCAGCGTGCATCGAGTCCCGTTGGTGCCGCGCCCTTGCCACCTTGGCGATGCGTTCGGTGTCGTAACGAACAACTACACCCTTCCGATGCACCGCGGGTACGGCATCGGAACGCGGTTGCTCGAACTGGCGTCCGAGTGGGCGAAGGCGGAAGATCTTGAGCTGTTGATCGTCTGGCCGAGCGAGCGCGCTTCCTCGCTCTACCGGCGGGCTGGGTTCAGCGAGGAACACAACATCCTCCAACTCGAGCTGCGCCCGTACGTATCGTGAGGCTAGCAGTGAACCATGCACTGCGAGAACGGATGAGAGCGGCCTACCACTCGATGGCCACGGAGCGGGAGGCACGCATTCTGCCCGAGTGGAAACTGGCGGAGCGTCGGCGTTTCCTCAAGCAGCTGCAGGGCGCAGGCGCGACCTCGCTGCTCGAAGTCGGCTCCGGGCCTGGTGTTGATGCCGCCTACTACCGAGATCACGGGTTCGATGTCGTCTGCGTCGACCTCTCCCCGGAGATGGTCGCCCGGTGCCGAGACAAGGGATTGACCGCACTTGAGATGGACCTTGCGGATCTACGGCTCCCACCTGATTTGTTCGACGCGGTCTACGCGTTCAATTGCCTACTGCACGTGCCGAAGGCCGAGCTGTCGGCCGCGCTTGACGAGATACGGAGGGTTCTCACGCCTGGCGGTCTGTTCTACCTCGGCGTCTATGGTGGCTACAACCACGAGGGCGTGTGGTCGCAAGACCGCTATGAACCGAAGCGATTCTTCTCATTCCATACCGACGAGGGGCTGCGGGCCAGGGTTGGGAGAACTTTCGAGGTGGTCTCGTTCCGGCGTGTCGATATCGGCGCATCGGACCCGGACTTCCATTTCCAGGCCGCCGTCCTGAGAAACCCGATGGGTGCTGCCAACCCGCATGAGAGAAGGAGGGACACGGATGGCATTTGAAGAACTCCTCGAGACGCACAACCAAGGAGATGTCGCGGTGGTGAAGTCGTTGCTCGAATCCGAAGGAATTCCCTTCTTCGTTCAGGGAGAGCAGTTCAGCATTCTGCGGCCGTTCGCCGGGGCGGCGCGGGTCATGGTCCCCAAGGAACGACTGGAGGAGGCGCGTGAGCTGATCGGAGGACTTCGATTCGTACGCGGACCGGGAAGCTCGAAGAGCAGCAAGGGCGACGAGGCAGCTCTCGATGACTGAGCGCGACACAATCGAGCGAACCTCCGAGCCGATCACGACAGCTTCTCTGGCCGGCGACCTCCGTGCGCTCGGCGTCGAACCGCGGATGACGCTTCTCGTGCACGCCTCACTCAGCGCGCTCGGCTGGGTCTGCGGCGGGCCGGTCGCCGTCATCCTGGCGCTCGAGGAGGTTCTCGGCAAGCGTGGAACGCTCGTGATGCCAACGATGTCGGGCGACCTCACCGACCCGAGGGACTGGCAGCACCCGCCGGTCCCCGAGGCGTGGAAGGACACCATCCGCGCCACGATGCCCGCCTTCGACCCCGATCTCACCCCGACCCGGAGAATGGGAGCGATCGCCGAGACGTTTCGCAAGCAGCCCGGTGCTCTGAGAAGCGCTCATCCTCACGCATCGTTCGCCGCCCGCGGCGCACGTGCCGCACAGATCACAGCCAACCATGTGCTCGACCACGCGCTCGGCGAAGGATCACCTCTGGCAAGAATCTACGAACTCGACGGGTGGGTGCTCCTCCTTGGCGTCAGCCACGCGAGCAACAGCTCGCTTCACCTCGCTGAGTATCGCGCCGACTACTCGGGGAAACGCAAGCGCCCGAACGGGGCACCGCTGATGATCGACGGCGTCCGCCGGTGGGTCGACGTTCTCGACCTTGACGTCGACGCGTCGGACTTCGCACAGATCGGCGCCGCATTTGCACGGGAGACTGACCTGGTAAGGACGCAGCGCGTCGGGAATGCGGACGCGCTCCTGATGCCGCAGCGCCCGATGGTCGATTTCGCCGTCCAGTGGATGGAGGCTTGCCGGGGGAGATCCGACACACCGCCGTCTACCACCATCCGTCCGCTTCGCGAGGACGATCACGGTGAATGGACACGTCTCCGCCGTGCCCTGTGGCCGCATCACAGCTCGGATGAGCTCGAGGCCGAGGCAAACGAGTTGGCAGGTAGGTTGAAGACGGCTCCCGTGTTCGTCGCGCAGTGCCCCGGCGGGCAGTTGTGCGGGATGATCGAGGTCGCGATCCGGGATGATGCCGTGGGATGCTCGACCGATCGCGTTGGATACCTCGAGGCCTGGTACGTCGAACCGGACTGGCGGCGACAGGGAATCGGCAGCCGGTTGGCCGAGCGGGCTGAGGAATGGGCCCGCACCCAGGGCTGTACCGAGATGGCGTCCGACACCACTCCGCGCTATTCATTGAGCCCCGCGGCACACGGAGCGCTCGGCTACCGCGAGGTAGAACGGAAGATTCACTACCGCAAGCCGCTCTCGTAGGGCGCCGCATCAGCGGATCGTCTCGGTGAGTTCGGCGAGGTCCGGTCGCTCCGCAACGTCCGCGACGGCCGTCCTCCAACGGACCGCAAGATTCCCGAGATCGACCGAGCCGATCGCACTCACGAAGATCGGGATCACGTGAAGCGGCACCTCAACGCGCACGACGACCGGGCCATCGAAGGTTCGTCCGGTCCACGCGTCGATCCACGTTCCCTCAGGAAGGTGCACCTCGACGGAGTCGACTCCGGGTTCCCAGACGGGACGAACGAGGACGTTCGGTCCGTAGAGGTACTGCTCCCACAGGTCGACGTACTCCGGTTGGCCCGGATAGGCGACGAACATCGGGCGGACAATCGGGGTTCCCAGCACGTGTGCACGCTCGGCGAGCGCGTAGGTATAATCGATCAGCTCGGCATGAATCCGCGCGTAGAGGACCCAGACGGCAAGGAGCTCCTCATCGTAGACGGCGTCGAAAGCGTAGCCTTCCTCGGTCAGTCTGTCCTCTGAGTCGTCGGGAAGCCAGGACCAGGGCGCGAGATTCGCCGTCGGGCCAACCTCCATGATCGGGCAGAACGCCGAGAACGCCAGCCACCGCGCGAGGACCTCTCGCGGCGGGCGGGTGTTGTACCCGCCGGTGTCCGATCCCCAAATCGGCACGTTCAGAATCGCCGCGCGTTGCAGCGCGATGATCGCCGAGCGGAGGCCCCACGCCGACGGGTCGGTGTCACCGCCCCATGCAACAGCGACCTGCGACATCCCAGGCCAGCCGGCGCGATAGAACGACACAAACTCGTCGATTCCCGCCCCCTGTGCAGCCTCGTAGGCCGCCTCGGCGAACCACAACGGATACGCGTTGTGTCCCTCGCGGTAGTCGGTCCCGTCGTGATAGGTCCCGCGGAACAGCTGCCCGTCGGGCGGCTTCTCCTCGCCGCGGTCGAGCTTGAACCCGGCGATTCCCGCTTCAA
>Ga0272444_10001900_pt1 | contig 19651 bp, 15 predicted proteins | sample SSMForm13_FD_201033 | JGI IMG/M metagenome (GOLD analysis project Ga0272444, IMG submission 201033) | Marine sediment archaeal communities from Little Sippewissett salt marsh, Falmouth, MA, United States - SSM-Form-13 | ecosystem: Environmental > Aquatic > Marine > Wetlands > Sediment ... | reverse complement strand
ATATATATATGAATATTGGCTTTATAAAATACTTCCGATTGCTTAATATACGGCTTGTAAATAAATTCCATTGGTATCGGGACTTTGGATGAAAAGAAAGAAAATATGGTCAAAAAGTTATGCGTTTTCTGTGCTTTAGCGGGAGGGGAGAACGTAAAGGATACATCATATCACCTTTCCGTTTTTCCAGAGGAAATGAAGGGGGGAGGGAAATGACTTACATGAATCACCAACGTAAAGGTTATATCCTGAAATACTCACCGCTCCCTCTTTTTACGTATCAATGTTTCGAACATAGCGATAAGATCATTGTTAATGCTTTCCCATGTTCTGTTCTGTGTCCACTCTATACATTTTGATCTCTGGGTTTCGTAAAGGGCCTTATTCTCGATCAATGCAGAACAGGCTTTATAGAATGAATTCACATTCTTGGCTTTGCATACCAAACCTGCGGACGAATCTTCGATAATCTCTTGACACCCGCCGATATCGGATACAACCGAAGGAAGACCAGAGGACATGGCTTCAAGAACAACATTCCCAAATGTTTCCGTGGTTGATGGAAAAAGAAAGATATCGCCACTTGCGTATGCTTTATACAATGCTTCATCATGGAGATATCCTGGAAAGATTGCATCTTTCATTGTTTCCTTGAGCTCACCTTCCATGGGCCCGGACCCGAGAAGAACAAAAAGAACATCATTTCTGTTCATATCCTTGAACTTCTCGTACACAAGTGCGACCATATCAAGGTCCTTGTATTTGACTAACCTTCCGGAGAAAAGTATCACCTTTTTCCCCTCGGCTCCCCAGGCTCTTCTGAGGTTCAACGATCGTTTCCTGTGATTGAATTTATCCACCCTGATTCCCCTTGACCAGAGGGATACGTTTCTAGCACCCTTTTCTTCAAGCTGTTTTTTCATCTCTCTTGTGGGGGTGAACACCATATCACATTTGTTGTAGAACCGGACCATTTCCCTCCATACGGTACCCTCGAAAATATCCAGTTTGTAATAGCTCAGGTAGGACGGAAAATCCGTATGATAGATGGATATCACGGGTATCCTCTTCTCCTTTCCATACTTAAGGAACTTCAATGCGATCAGATCGGGGGTGGAGATCTGTATGATATCCGGTTCGAATTCGTCGAGCTCGTGGAATATATCCTTGAGGTATATTGTCATCCTGTAATCCGGGTAAAGTGGTATCGGAACCGACGGGAGATGATATGTTTTTATACCTGTGTCCGGGGTCGGAGTGATCTCAGGGGACCATATTCCGACCTCATGCCCCAAAACCCGGAGGGTTCTGACAAGTTCATAGAGACTGCGGGCAACCCCATCCTTGTTCTCCTTGAACGTCCCCGTGAAAATGGCAACCCTCATGTGCGTGCACCCTGATGTGACATCACATATGGTCTGATGTTATAAAAATCATCATCGGATGTCATACATCATTGATCGGTGATCAATGGGGGATGGGATGGTTGCATTTCCTGAAACATGAGTGATTTTACGAATTTTCATGTCAAGATAATAATTGGATAACGTCTTAAACATGAAAGTGCGGATGCCGGGATTTGATATAGCAACAATTTCTTGGTAGGTGAGATAGTCCATGGCAAAATTGTGCGTACTTTGGTGTTTTCATCTCGTCGCTTTTTGAAACGAAAACACCAAAGACCCGAGGATTCAAATCCCTCCCGTCAATATTTAGCACCATTGTTTGGATAGGTGAGAAATTAAAAAACAATGGTGCGGATGCCGGGATTTGAACCCGGGCAAGTAGCTTGGGAAGCTACGGTCCTACCGAGCTAGACCACATCCGCTTGGATTGGTGAGCTGGAAAAGCAGTGGGCAATATTAACCTTTTCTTGATATTCGGGAAGTTCAGAGATCTCCTTTCTTGGCCTTGTTCTTTAGTCTTTTTAGTCTCTGTTTGGAAGTGAAACCCGTTGCTGTCTCCAGAAATAGGTTTCTCTTCTTCATGGTGTCGAGTACCTGCTCGGGCGGGATCTGAACGGTGTTGATCTCGATGGCCATTTCCGATCGTGAGAGAACCTTGACCCTTATCGGCTTCATAGCGCCGTATTCCGAGACGCACCAGTCACCATCCTTTTCGCAGTCGCCGAATATTTCCGTCATCAATTCGAAAAGACGGTCCCCTTCTACCTGTTCGAAGTTGCCCTTTTTGATATCCAGTACTTCCATTTCTTGCCCCACCTTTCATTCCCTATAGGCAGGTGTGGGTAAAAAAACTTTCAGTTAATCCCTGACCCCGTCCTCTGAGATGGTGATCACAGCCTCTCCTTCGGGAAGGTTCGGCGAATCTATCAGGCGAGCAATTCTCCTGTTACCCTTGGATTTCCGGAGGTACAATCTGAATGTCGATGTATGTCCCAGCACATGACCGCCTATTGCCCTTGTCGGGTCCCCGAAGAACGCGTCGGGCTTGGCCGCTACCTGGTTTGTGACCGCCACTGCTGCCTTGTTGAGGTCGGAGAATTGAAGTATGGCATGCAGATGCTTGTTAAGTTTCTGCTGTCTTTCAGCAAGGGAGCCCCTGCCAATGTATTCAGCCCTGAAATGTGCCGTTAGAGAATCCACGATCATGAGGCGGATGGGGAATTCCTTCGCAATTTCCTTCGCTTTCTCCACAAGGAGCATCTGATGGTGGGAGTTGAATGCCCGGGCGACGTGTATGGTCTGCAGAACCTCTGTGGGTTCCATGTCGTAGGCCATGGCCATCTGGACGATCCTTTCCGGTCTGAAGGTATTTTCGGTGTCGATGAACACCGAATGACCCTCCAGTCCGCCATCCTCTATTGATCTGGAAACGTTTACACAGAGCTGATGTGTGATCTGCGTCTTTCCCGAACCGAATTCCCCGAAGAATTCGGTTATGGCGCAGGTCTCAACCCCGCCCCCTAAAAGCTCGTCAAGAGCCTTTGAACCGGTAAGGAGCTTGTTGATGGTTCTCCTCTTCTCCATGATCACATCACCCGTGACAAAACCCCCGATGTTCGCAAGCTTTTTGGCTGCAGCGATGATCTTCGCCGCAGTTGCCTCGCCGATTTCAGCCGCTTCGACCAGTGCCGAAGGGGAAGAAACGGCAATGGACATGAGGTCGTCATATCCCGCCTCCTTCAATTTTTCCGCCGTTGCCGGACCTACGCCCGGAAGGTCTTCCACCGTTCTCTCCTCGTCCATGAGTTCACCTGTAAAACATCACTTGAATATCTCCATTATAAAGGTATGGCACGGGAGGGAGTGCACTGAAAGTGTATAATCAACTCTGGTTCAGGAACTCCTCCACAAGGGGAAGGTACTCCTGGTGCTTTAATGTGATAGTGTGCCTCGGAGAGTAGAGATTGATATGCGGGTCGGCCTTCATGTCGCAGAACCTCTTCATGGCCCCGAGATAGACCTCCTTGCTCTGGGTGAACTGTTCAAAGTCCTTGAAGAGAGAGAGCGAGACGGTCTCCGAATTTCCGTAGATCGCAAAGAAGCTCGGAAGATGGAACTTTCTGACATCTGGCCCTCCCCGTTCCTCGTCCCCTATCTTGTTGTAATGACCCTCCACCAGGCAGAGGATCTGGAATCCCAGCTTGGCATAGTCGATAACACGGGTCTTCTTGATCACACCCAGTTCAAGGAGCTCCTTCTTGTGCCTTGCGACCGCCTGCCTTGTTGTGTCCAGCATTGTCGCGATCTTGTTATCGGGCATGTCCGGGGCTTCGAGGATGCCCTTGAGGATGGTCTTCTCCTTCCTTGTAAGATGATAGACCTTTTCCCTTGCCTTCTTCATATCGAACCTGCCGAAATCATCGGTTTCCTGTCCGTCGGGTTCGATGTCGAACGCCCTCTCCAGAACCGCCGTGTAATCGAAGTTCTTGCTGATCTGGGAGATGGAGAGCGGATATAGGGTCGTATGGATGTTCTCGGATGGTATGAGGTCCCGGGTATTGAGCTCCTTGACGATCCTGTACTCTGCCCGTCTGTATTCGGTGTAGTTACTGTAAAGTGAAAGTGAGAGGAGCGTATCCCCGAACACCATTGCAGAGTATGTGTTGGGATGGTTTGAGAACAGATCTCTCAGGAATCCAACATCGTCCTTGTCGGTCATGGACCTGGAAAGTGAGGTCCAGCTCACGGCAAGTATTTCGTAGTCCATTATCTCGACGTTGGGAACGATCCGGTCAAATATCAGGCCGCTTCTTTTCATCTTGTTCTTTATGGCGTTCAGGGTGGACATCCGGACGCCGATCTTATCGCTGAGCTGTCTGTCATTAAGCATGGGGTATTTCACAAGACCCCAAAGGATCAACTTCTCGTTCTTTGATAGCTTCATGTGAGCATCCTCCAAGGAAAGGGTGTTCTTGATGGCATCCCGATAACTGCAATGGTAATAAAACTTACCGATTTGTTGCCATGAATCCATAGATAACAGGTAAAATATGGGAAATGCCTTTACATTAAATTAAAAATAACCCGGCCATTATCGAAAACCTTTATTTCGGATAATTGGGTGGCCGGGGGGCAAAATGAAGGGTGTGGACTTGTACAGGTCCCTGACACAGGGGGGCCATCTTTCATACTATTCCGTCGATCTCATCCATTCCTCTCTCGAAACGTTCCATGCGCTCCTCCACGCCGGTATCCCCCTCCTGCATGATACGGATCCCTTCCTCCCCTTTAAGTGTCCCATCAATGATGGTGTCGGATGTTGTGACTATGTTGTTCGCACGGATGTTCCCGGAGATCCTCGCGGCATGATGGATCGTCACATCACCCTCCGAGCGGATGCTCCCGTTTATGACGACGTTCTCGCCGATCATCACATTTCCGGTGGTGATGAGGTCTCCGAAGATCTGGATCTCGCTGTCAAGGTCAAGGTCCCCGTTCACCTTCAGGTCCCCGGCGATCCGGGAATTGTGTCCGATCTTCATATCTCCCGGGATCTCAACCGATTCCCTGTCTATCCTCGAGCCTCTGGGAAAGTATGTGAAGTGCTGCGAGACCAGGATCGTCTCTTCTTCCCCTTCCTCCAGCTCCCGAAAGAAGTTCTCCACCTCTTTCGAGTCGTTCCTCCTCAGGAGCTCGAGAAGATATAGCAGCAGGTAGACTATCACGGATATGGGGTTCCTTATGTTTATCCGACCCCTTGAATCGATGGCCTTGGGATCGAGTTCCACACCTTCTCCTATCTCCAGGTTCTTTCCGACAACGATCTCACCTGCAATGATGGACCTTTCACCAATGAAAATATCGGAATCGCCGGTTATGTTCCCATGGACCCGGGATCCCTTGTCGACCCTGATATCACCGATGGATGTGATATCACCCTCCATGTCGACGAACTCTCCCAGAAAAACGCGCCCCTCGGTCATGATGCCCCTTCTAAGCTGGGACTTGTCAGAAAAAATAATATCCCCCTTGCATCGGATATTCTTCTCCTCGATGACCGTTTCCTCCGGGAGATGACATATCGATCGATCAAAGACCATGCAGTTCCCATTCCCCTTTATGGTACCTGATTGGGGTTCAAAGTATATTATATTATGACATGGGAGCTCCCCGGGTGCCCCTGTCAAATGACATGGGCTGCTACAGATCAAGGAGCACCCGGGTCTTCCAGAGCCCCCCATCTTTCTTCAATGACGCCTCGTGATAGGTCGCGGCCTTCACTTCCATTCCCCTCTTGCCTTCAACCATTGTAAACGGTGTTTCGATGTAATCCATTCTAAGGGTCACCCTGCCGTTCTCCTCATTCAGCAGGATCTTTGGATCAAGAGCGAGGGAGGCCCTCGCATCGAAGATGAACAGAAGCTCCGACAGAAGCTCCACAAGTACAACCTCCAGACCTTCGGCTTCCAATGTAAGGTCAGCGGGGTGGCCGCCTGAAACGTTGAATTCCTCGGCCATGACGTTGTACATGCCGGAGATGGTTCTCTCGATACACTCCTCCGGGCTTACACCGGAGGCTGTCAACCACAGGTCAGCGGTGTGCTCCTCGAGGACCACACCGTCCCCGCAAGGAATGTGAATACGTTCCATGCCCTTGCCATTTCCGTATTCCATTTAAATCCTCGCATATGTTTAATATCGGTACACTCGTTCAACATCGATGCGTCTGATGGAAAAGGGTGATGGAAAATGTTCCATCAGGGTCAGGGTCGATTCCATCGATGATCTCTGGTATCTCGACCGTGCGATCATTTCGGGGACACGAGTGGCCGGTTACACCTTCCGGAAGCTCGAGGCCAAGGATGATCAGGTAAGACCCGATAGTCAGCCAAGGGTCAGGGTCTATCTGAGGATCGAGGTTGAATCAACGGAGTTCCATCCATTCACGGATTCGCTCAGGATAAAGGGCAGGGTGATCGAGGGCCCTCAGGACATTTCCGGGCACCATACGTTCAACGTGGACCCCGGTACGGTTCTCGATCTTGAGATGGACGATGATCATCCCGATCTCCTGTCCGTTCTCGAAGAGGCGCAGGAGAGTTCAGAAAAAGCCCGTGCGATCGCGGTTTCTCTAGATGACGAAACCGCTGCTGTTTTCAGGTTGAGAGATTATGGACTCGAGAACATGGGCACGGTCAGGACCGGTTCGGGGGGTAAACGTTACCTCTCCGGTTCCAAGTGGGAGGCATATTATACCGAGATATGCGACCTCCTGATGCCGTACCTTTCAGAGGACAACCAGCTGCTTATTGTGGGCCCCGGTTTTTTTAAAGAGGTCCTCTCGAAGAAACTCAGGGAGGAAAGATCGGTTGATCCGGGTAGGATACACGTAGTTCCCGCATCCACGGGGGGGATGTCAGGGATCAAGGAGGCCCTCTCGGGGGCCACGGGTCTTTCCGGTATGATCGAGGAACTGAGATTTGCAAGGGAGAGCGGCCTTCTGAACACCCTCATGGAAGGGATCGGAAAAGGACGAGGCTCCGCATACGGCGAGTCGGAGGTAAGGAAAGCCCTGGAGATAGGGGCCGTTGAGACCCTGCTCGTCACGGATGAGGTGTTCAAGGAAGGAAAGGGGAGGGACCTCATAACCCTCGCTCATAAAATGGGTTCGGGTTCCATGGTAATCTCGTCCATTCATGATCAGGGGTCGATGTTCCAGAAGATGGGGGGAATAGGTGCGATCCTGAGGTTCGAGATATGAATCGAAGTAATGGCAACCCCCCCCATCCAAAAGGGTTTTTACAGTTCGACACATCAAGATGGGCAAAGGACAATTTAAAAACGCCCCACTGGTCGGGCCTTCCACTTTACATCATAATGCTTTTTGTGTTCACATCATTCATCATATCGCCATATTTCGCGGAAAGCGGGACCGTCGACCTTGGTGATGAGGGTATCGTAGGCGGCGAGGAGCACGAGGATACCATCGAAGGGATAGAAAACCCATATGCAGAAATGGTCTACCGGTTCGGGGACCGGTTCTGTCATCAGAAACATTCAAGATCATGGGAGCTGAACGGGAATCAGATGCCGGTATGTGCCAGGGATGTGGGTTTGTTCCTTGGCCTTGCCCTTGGCTGCTTGATGGGTGCTTCCCTCGGGAAGAGCATCCACATAGTTGCATTGCTACTGCTGATTGCTCCAATGCTGATAGACGGAGGGTTACAGGCACTTACCGGATATGAATCATTGAACCTTCTCAGGGTTGTCACAGGCATTCTGGGAGGCATCGGGATCGGTGGCTACATCAATGGATCGATAGTATACGTTGTGAGGGCGGTCCTGGTGAAAAGAGAGAAAAAGGGATAGGTTAATATCGGTTCATACGATACATGAAAAAAGGGGCGGATAAGATGAAGATACTCGTTACGGACGGATTGGCCGGAGAGGCCGTCAAAAAGCTCGAAGAGGCTGGACACGAGGTCGTTCTCGATGAGGCAAGTCCCGAGAGGCTTCTGGAGATCATCGGGGATTTCGACGGATTGATCGTCAGGTCCAGGACCAAGGTAAGGTCGGATGCACTGGAGAAAGCTTCCAGGCTGAAGGTCATCGGAAGAGCAGGCATCGGGGTTGACAATATAGATATCAACGATGCGAAAGGGCGAGGTATCAAGGTGGTGAACGCACCCATGGGAAGCACGCTTTCCGTTGCCGAGCTTGCATTCGGCCACATGCTTGCCCACGCAAGAGGCATCGTCAAGGGGACCATCGGGATGAAGAACCAGCAGTGGTTGAAAAAGCAGCTCAAGGGAATGGAGCTTGACGGCAAGACCGTGGGGATAATCGGCTGCGGAAGGATCGGGCAGGCACTGGCTCATCGGTGCCAGGCATTCGGTATGACCACTATAGGTTTTGACCCCTACCTTCCCGGGGAAGTTGCTGACGAGGCAGGGATCGAACTCGTGGAACTCGATGAGCTATATCGGAGATCGGACATCATATCGCTCCACGTGGCACTCAACGATGAGACCAAGCATATGATCTCCACAAAGGAGCTTGAGATCATGAAGGACAGCGCGATCCTTGTGAACTGCGCCAGAGGCGGGGTTGTCGACGAGGAGGCCCTTTACATCGCTCTCAAGGAGGGAAAGGTGGGGGGGGCCGCACTCGACGTTTTCGAGACGGAGCCGCCGGGGGCCCTCAAGCTGGCAGAACTTGATAACGTGACGCTGACACCGCACATAGGTGCGAATACCAGGGATGCGCAGCTAAAGGCGGGTGTCATGGTGTCGGAACAGGTATTGTTGGCGCTCAAGGGGGAGACGCCAACATACTGGGTCAACAAGTGATCGTATGGTCGAGAGGTGTCGTTCGGGCCCCGTCAATTCTATTTACCATAACCTCTTTAGGGCGTGTGATGGCAGCTGATATTGAGATAAAACTTTACGATGATTCTGATAAGGAAAGATGGGACGCGTTTGTTGGCTCCTCAAACAACGGAACAATATTCCATCTCCAGAAGTTCCTAGATTATCACGATTCTGGTAAATTCGATTTCCACCATCTGATATTCGAGAAGGACCATAACATATTTGCGGTGCTTCCCGGGCAATTGAAGGACGGTGTGTTCAAATCGCCCATGGGAGCAAGTTTCGGCGGTTTCGTGATCAAGGATATTTCTTACGATACCGTAACGGAGATAGTTGACCTTTTTCTGAAGTATGCAAGGGATAACAATTTCCGGGAGATTTACCTCACACATCCCCTGATCGTATACAACCGAATACTGACTCAGAACATAGAGTATGCATTGCTTCACAGGGGTTTCGAACATCATGTTGACCTTTATTCGAGTGTTATCGATCTTAAGGCCCATTTCGATCTTGAGCATTATGACAAGAAAGCAAGGAATGCAGTGCGCAAGGCCATACGTTCCGGAATAGGGGTTGAGATAGGGAACGATTTTGAAAAGTTCTATCCGATCCTGTTGGAGAATAAGAGGAAGTTCAACTTGGGCCCAACCCATACCCTGGAAGAGCTTGAAAGGATCGATAAACTGCTGCCAGGTAAATTGAAACTGTTCCTTGCCAAAAAGGACGGCAAGATGATCGGAGGGAGCCTCATTTTTATCTGCAATGATAATACGCTCATCGATTTCTACATCGCGCAGGATTATTCATATCAGGAGTTCAGACCCATTAATCTCGTACTTCATGAGATTATAAGGTGGGGTCATGATAACGGGTACAGGTATTTCGATATTGGAGTAAATCAGGATACGGCATCGGACAACCCAATGGACTTGAATGAATCTCTTATTGCGTTCAAGTTTAGATTGGGTGCCAGGTGTATTCTCCGTACCACTCTCCATTTTAAAATATAATGAAGGGAGTTGATGAAGACCGTATTGATCTCAATGGACTGTGTGAGGTCCGATTACCTTGACCAGCCTAGTTTCAGGCCTCTGGTTGAGGAAGGTTTCCTTTTTCCAACCTGCATCACATCAGCTTCTCACACATCTACGAGCCATACTACAATGCTCACCGGAACCTATCCGTTTAATCACGGGGTCAGATGGCTTGTCAAGTATAAAATCAAGGGAAGGATGATTCAGGAGTTCCTTCGGTCAAGGGGTTTCAGAACCGGTGCATTCATCGGAGGATTCCCGCTGACCCAGGGGGATCTACATCGAGGTTTTGATGTCTTTGAACATGAGCCCCTTATAGAGGACCGGTACGAGGGCCGCAGCCACTTTGTCCCTTCCAATATTCTTGTCCAGCAAGCTGCGGACATGCTCAACAGCAGCGAGGATGACGCATTCGTCTTCATACACATGTTCGATGCTCATCTGACCTTGAGGTCCGAATTCGACGCGAGGCATCTTCCCCCTCCAAAGGGCGATGACGGAAGATACATCGATATCGAGACCCACCTGGGTAGAAGGGAGAGGCGATACCGTCAGGAGATAGACCTAATGGGGGCCCAGATAAGAAGGCTAACCGAGATAGCCGACATCGATCTTCTTGTAGTTACGGCGGACCATGGAGAGAAGATGCAGGGAGAGAAGGGATATCCATGGGTATACAATCATGAAGGTGAACCCGTCGGGAGCCATTTCCATGAGGTTGAGCTTTTCGAGCAGCAGATCAAAGTCCCGCTGCTTTTCTGGGGAAAAGGCATACCCACAGGGAAGGACGACCGCATGGTAAGGACGATTGATATCGCTCCTACCATTCTGGAGTATTCAGGCTTGGAAACGGATGACATCAGTCTGGATGGCTCCTCCCTCCTGCCTTCGATCAGGGAGAATGCATCCCCAGATGCCAAATACGCATATTCCGAAACATATTTTGCCCAGATGCACGCGGAGAACCAGCATGCTGCGGACATGAACAGGAAGTTCGAGTGGGGATGGAACAGGATCGACAATCTGGTGTCCTTGAGGACCAATGATTCAAAGCTGATATGCCTTGCCAACGGCAACCTCGAACCTCACCTTTTTTATGAACTGAAGTCAGACCCCCGGGAGAGGAAAAACCTCATTGATTCCCCTTCCCGTTCGGGCCGGATCAACAAAATGTTCTCTGTTTTGAAGGATATGGTCAAGGACGACCCCCAGTATCTGCTCGGCACCAAGGAGGAGGAGGGCGGAAGGATAAGGTCCATCGCAAAGAAGTTCGGCTCCAAGCGCATGACATGATTTACCTGTGGTAGAAAATTGATATATCAACAGATGTTCTTGGTTTACTTGGCTGATTCAAAATGGAAAAGCTCAGCATCCTCATGAACTCGTACAACAGACACGATATCGTGCGCCCAGCAATTGACTCCATACTGAGTTCCAACATGCCCGGGGGTCTCGAACTCGAACTTGTGATCATTGACGACCATTCCAATGAAAAAACTTGGAACGTTCTGAAAAGCTACATGAACGATCCCAGGATAAGAATTCACAGGAACGACAAGAATGTGGGTTCGGGCTCCATCAACTGGAACAGAAGCTTCAAAATGGCAACGGGCGACATCATAATGGTCACGGCTGATGACATGGTCTGGGACCCTGACTGCATCCGATACATGTACGAGACTCTAAAGAAACACGACAGGTACACCTGCGTGCTCGGCATCTACGTTAACACCGACAGTCTGGAAAACCTGCCGCCACCCAAGCTCAAGACAAAGGAATGGCGGGTCGACATACATCCACTAACCGGAATGCCGAGCATCCCCACGGATGGTACAAATGAGCATGTTACGAGGAACCTATCTTTCGCCTACAGGGAATTCTTTGAGGGCCTGGACGAGTTCTTCCACCACTTTCCTGTTAACGGGATGAGGGAAGAAACAGACCAGTACATGCGTATAATGACACTAGAGCCCAGGAGAAAGATCGTGGTAGATTACCGCGCCGTAAGGTATCACGTTCACAACCGTACCGGCGGATACCGGATGAACATCAGGAGGTACAAGAAGTGGACGAGGAAGAACCACCGCACCTTCCTCAGGAGGAACTTCGGCTGGAAAGCGGCTTATATGATCCCATTCTTTCAAATCTATCTCGTTCAGAAATGGTTCAGGGACCTCATCGGTAAGAATCTGATAGAGCCGTATCAAAAAAAGTCGTGCAATTGAGGTATCTTCTCCGACATCGTTCTGAACAAATTATATAACCCTCTCCACAATACGAACGTTGTGAGCGATATAAGCAGACCAAAGGTCGTTGTTCTCGGTCTTGACGGTGCCGATTGGAATATCATCGATCATATGATCCAAATTGGTAAGATGCCGACCCTTGCATCGATGAAAGAGAAGGGCGCATGGGGCCCCCTTAACAGCACGATACCCCCCATAACATGCCCCGCCTGGCTTGTTTTTGGAACAGGTAAGAATCCCGGAAAACTCGGGGTCTATTACTTTCTCGTCAGGGAGGGGCACGGTTATCACACGGTCCCCTTCTACTTCGAACACGATGTCTCGGGTGAAAACTTCTGGGACCTTCTCTCCATGAACGGCTTCAATGTTGGAATAGTGAACGTTCCCACCGTTAACAAACCATACAGGATCAACGGGTTCATCATTGCAGGTTTCATGTCAAAGAGCAGAAAGAGATGGCTCGGGGAGGGAGAGGGCGACGCTTTGACCTATCCCGAAGATCTCGGAAATGAGATAGCTGAAAAGGTAGGGGAATACAACATCGATTTTCCGAAGACCACATCCCCCAAGGCTCATCTTCTTACTCTGGGGGAGGAGATCGACGACTACGAGACCGTCGCCCTTCAGAGAGCCCGGGCCCTGGAATATCTCATGAAGGAGAAGGAATGGGACCTGATGGTCATCGACATCATGGCCACGGACAGGATAGGCCACTCCATGGTGCAGCTGGTCTCTCCAAGCGGCTCCAAATACGATTCCAAACAGGGAATGGAACTCCGACCAAGGATCGAGAAGTTCTATTCCAATATCGATTCCATCGTTGCCCGGATCAAGGAAGCTGCAGGGGAGGGTGCATATATCTTCATCATCTCCGATCACGGAATGGGCCCCCAGAAGGGCAAGTTCGCTGTCAACGACTGGCTCTTGAAGAACGGATATATGCATTTGAAGACCCTGGGTAAACAGGAGACGGTCAAGGGAAAACCCTCTTTCAAGAACAGGTTGTATCATAGGTTATCCTGGATCAGCAAAGCCTTGCACCTCTCTCCCATCATAGAAAGGGTCGTAAAGCTGCTCCCCCAGAAGCTTCAGGGTTCTGTTCCATACCCGCTGCGCGTCATCAAGGACGACGAGGTTGATTGGTCAAGTACAAAGGTGTTTTACAAGGAATACGGCCATCTTTTCATCAATCAGAAAGGCAGGGAGCCAGAAGGGATCGTGGAACCGGACAGGTCAGATGCCCTCCTTGATGAACTCATTGAAAAGCTGAAGAAGGAAACCTCAGCACATTTCGGGAACCATAAAAGATTGAGGTATTTTCGTGGAAGTGACATCTATTCAGGCAGGTTCAGGGAATACGCACCGGACCTCTACTTCGACATCGGGGGTGTCTACTACAACATCGATGCCCGCATCGGCCATGAGAATCTGTTCGAGAGGGCCGATGATTCGATCAGGGGCAACCACAGGCAGAACGGTATCTTCATGATCGAACACAGGAATGTGAAGAAGGGGAGGTTCGACGATCTGAACCTGATCGATATCGGGCCCACCGTGCTCCACATCTTCGACCAGAAGCTTCCGGACGGGGTGGACGGGAAGGTGCTCAGGGAGATATTCAGGGAGGGTTTGGAGCTGTCCAAGAGATCTACAAGAACGGGCGGGTCCATGGAAAAATTAAGGCTTTCAAAAGCAATTTCGAAACTGAAGCTGTGAATCAGTAGAACTCATCCAGGATGGAGTCCATCTCGGTCCTGATCCTCGAAGACACCACTTTCGTGTCAAACCGTTTTGCCGTATCGATACAGCTATTCTTCATTCCGGAAAGGTCTTTGTCCTTTACATCTTTCAGCAGCTTTGCAAGGCCTTCCACATCATCGAAGAGCATGGAGTTGGATGGGTCGAGATATTCCAGGGGCCCCCCCTCGTTCACGCAGAGGACCGGTTTCCCCGAAGCCATCGCTTCGAGCGGGACCATCCCGAAATCCTCGTCCCTTGCCGTGAATATGAAAGCCTTGCACCTTGAATAGAGGTCCACTAGCTCATTGTCTCCGACCCTTCCAGCGAACTCGACATTGGCGTGGAGCTTCCCGGCAAGCTTTTCGAGTTCCCGCCGCTCATCTCCATCCCCGGCAACGACTAGTTTCACATCGGATTCAGCCGCAGCCCTGATCTGCCAGTCGATGCGCTTGTTGAACCTCAGACCGCTTGCTGTGAAGAAGAAGTCCTCGCTCTCCCTGTGGCGGAACTTGTCGGTATCTATCGGGGCCCCTACCGCAGCGCGGGGCCTCTTGCCGTAAGCCTTCTCGTATCTGTCCATTATCCATCTTGAATTGGTGACAACCTGTTTTGGGTTCACCACATTGGTGAAGAGGTCAATGTCCATCTTCCTCCGCTTCTCGAAGAACCTCTTTGCAACCCTATATTTTACCGGGCCCCATGTCCTCATCTTCCTTTCAAGCTCTTCCCTGAGATCGAAGAAACCCCTTTCTGGGGTGTGGCAGAAGTAGATGTAAGGGGTAGGATATTTCCTGACCCTGAAGACTGGAAGGTTCCCCGAATAGAATATGAAGTCGGCATCGATGTCTTCCCTTTCGGTCATGATCTCCATTATCTCAAAGCTCTTTCTTGTGAAAGACCCCGGGTGTGATATTTTCTTCACTTCAATCATCTTTGAAATATTGGGGTAGACGCAACTCACTTTCGGATCGTAAATGCACGTGTAGAGTTTGGACCCCCACTCCCTTGCCATTTCATAGGAAAGCCTCTCGGCCCCGTTGTTGCCTTCCGTGAAGCTTGAGTGAAGTATTGCTATCCTCATTTTCGGTCCCCGCCCTCAGTTCTCGTGCTTGTTCCTTATCAGTTCGTCCCAGATGTATCTCAGCATGGTGAATGGGTTTAGAACGTTCTTGAAGAGTTCCTTGTCCTCCCTGTCCATGGAGCGAAATATGAAAAGAAGTCCAATATAGAGCAGGAGTCCGGCAGTCCCGTAAATGACCAGCAGGAAGAAGTTATCTGCAGGAAAATAGTAATTCAAAGCGAAGAGCGCCCCCCCCATCAGGAAAGAGGGGAGCAGTACCTTGAATATCCTGAAGTTGAGGAAAACCCTCTCGTATCTGTATGTGAATATCCTGAAGAGAAGGAAGGATATCAGGGCTGCGATCAGAGACGCTATCGCGGCTCCCCGGGCCCCCAATCCAAGGAGTGGAAGGTCCAGAAGCTGGAGGTCCTTTGGGATGAAGACAAGGTTCAGAAGAACGATGGCAGCCAGGCTTATGGCGGATATCAAGGCCAGTATCACCGGTTTTCCGATACCCATTATGAGGTTCCGATAAGGGGCGGAAAGGGCTTTGAGGAAGCTCCATGCCGCCAAAGGCTGAAGGACCAGATACGAGGCAGAGTAGGATGCATCACCAAGGAGAGTCACGATTGGAAGTGAGAGAACGAAAACAATCACGCAGAGGGGGGAGACTATCAGCGTGATCAATCTCTCGGTTAAATGGACAAGTCCCTTGATCTCATTGTCTTTTCCCTTTGCTTTCATGGATGAGAAAGTGGGGAAGAGTATCATTCCGAGTCCCGTGGATATCATGATGAGATAATTCGAGAACTTCTGACCGCCAACGTATATGGCGACTTCTGATGATTCCCAGAACAGCTGGATCATCACCCTGTCGATGTTCATTGTAAGCTGGGCCATGGCGGTAACAACGAACATGGGAACAGAGAACACAAAATAGCTCTTCATCATGGTCCATGTCGGTCTTCTGATCGGAAGTCTGAGCAGGTAGAAATAGGAAACGCTCAGGTTCACGAAAGCCCCGATAACGAAGGTCAGAGCATAGAGGTACATGTCGTTCGTGTTCACTACCACAATAATGGTAACAACAAGCTGGACGGCAGCTCCTGCAAGGACCACGAGCTGGTTCTTTGCGATCTCTATCCTTCCAATGAAGGTCTGGAGCCCCACGTTGGCAAGATTGTTTGCAGCAAAATATCCCAAGATGATGTAGATCGTGTACTCATGCTGGGGGGATTCGAAACCCTTGCCTATTATATTCTTCCAGACGAAAATGGATGCCAGGACCGTTCCAACAAAAATTAGGACCGTTACCACCTGAATGGTGAAATAGGTCCCGATGCATTCACCGAGGTTCTTCCCTTCGGAGACCCTTTTAATATGAGCTGACCCGAAACCCAGGTTGGTGAGGAATGAGAACATGCCAGCGAATCCAATGGCAAAATTGACGACCCCAACTTCGGAGAGGACCCCTTCCTGGGGTGCGGTAAGATAGGTAGCGACGAACTTCCAGCTGATCACACCGATCAGTCCGGTTATGACGAAGTTGAGAAGGATCAGCAAGGTCTTTCTCGTGATCCCGGTGAAAATGGAAGTTTCGCCCCCTGCATCACCACTCATTGCGTCACCTTTTTCCTGCCGTTAAGTCATTTGAAATATAATAGTTTGCTTTCATATGCCTCTCCAATGGTGAGCCCAGATCTTCAGGAACCAACAAGATTTATATGTTCCAACAATTTTATGGTAAATAGTGTTCCTAAAGTGTTGGAGGAGTAGAAGTGAAAGGTCATCTCATTGGACATCTCTTTATCATTGCAATGTTATTTGCAGTTAATTTTTCCATCTTGAACCTTGATAACAATGTTATCTCGTCATATTCGGGTTCCCGTCAGGAGGAACTCCCTTCAAGGATTATTATCGTGTCCGATCATGGGGGCGGGTTCTGGTATGATGATTTCGAGAATACACTTGGGATACAGGAGATCTCTAACGTTCAGAAATATCCTGAAGGTTATTCTCTCAACAGAGAATACTTACATGAAGATTTCGAATCCTATTACAACTCCCAGGATCTATTTGCAACCGCAAATTGGACAAGGCACACCCTATTTAACGCGGGAACTTTCATGGGCGATACAACCAGACCAAACGGTGCATTGACACAAACGATCGGCAACCATTACAATCCTAGCACCGATACACATTCTGTCGCTCTATCAAAAAAATTTCTTGCACAAAGTGGAATTTTCGAGATTTGGACCGGAACCAACAAGATCGACCCCGATCATGCCTCTACGACAGGTTTTTGGTTGATGGGAGTCGACAGAGATGACCCCACAGGATCAGATAGGATTTTTGCTACATCCTTCACAAGTGGGGGGTATGATGTATATAACGGAATCTGGAGAGATGTTGTGGAGGATCTATCAATAAACACATGGTATCGAATAGTTGTTCATTTTAACTGTACGGTCGAGAAAGGGAGTATCTATGTTTACGATTCCTCCGACACTCTTCTGGGCTCACTGCTGGATTTCGATTACTTCCAGTCCTTTCCAAGTGTGAAACGTGTTAGATTGATGTGCGGATATCGAAACCAGGGCACATATATGAATTCCTTCTGGGATGACATGACCCTGGTGGATAAGGAGCCAGATCAGGAAGGACATGTAATTTCAGCCCCTATCAATTTACCCGTAAACAGTAGATGGTCGTGCTTGAAGATCGACAAGGTGGATATCCTTGGCGCCCCCATCTCTTTAGAGATACTGGACCAGAACATGAACTCAATTGATGGCATAAATTATGATCCTCTTGGCCATGAGGTGGATATATCCAGATTGAATGAATTGGGATTGAGGACGATCAGATTGAAGGCAAATTTCATATCCAATGGATTAAGGTCACCTATTTTAAAAGGGTGGGGAGTGGAGTGGAATGAAACAGGGTCGTGGTCCGATCAATATCTGACATCATTGAAAACAAGTTCATCTTCGAATATCGAATTCAAAGGAAGGAATGCACATTTGATCGATCAAAGTGTTGATGGAACTGTAGAATCAGTTCAGATTTCATGTCCGCGGGGGAACAACTGGAACAAGCTCTATGTGTCGAAGAGTTGCGAACCTCCGTCATCGATTACCATATCGGTCCTTGATGCGGTTACGACCCTTCCCATATCCGGTTTCACCGCACTCCAGAGTGATATCACTGACCTTTCCGGGATCGACCCCATTTCCTATCCCTCCATCATTCTGAGGGCGGAGATCAATGATCGCACATCAACAGAGGTTTGCCTGAATTCATGGTCTGTTGATTGGTTCAATAATATACCCCCAAAACTTCTTGGAATGAACGGACCCCATACAGTGTCCAATATTTCCAGAGTGGAATTTCTCATTGACATTCAATATTCTGAACGTTTTCTATACCTGTTGGATATGTCCGTTTACGTGAATAAAAGTGATGGTCCGATCTGGGAGACCGATAAAGTCGAGGATATATACTACAACCATACAGAAGGAAAATGGTGTTTCATATTCGATCCCGATTCCACTCCCGAGCTTGGAGAATATTCAGTAAAGATCCAAATATCAGATAGCTGGGGAAACACGGATGAGGCCGTATTTACCAATATAATTACTGTTTTCAACATCAATGATCCTCCATTGATAAAGGGTAATCCCCTCATGAATTGTCTTGAAGACCAATATTTTCTTGTAGATTTCCGCGTATACGACCCGGACCCCGATGATGTACACACATGGATACTGGATACTGATGCTCATTTCCTGCGTATTGATGGGAATAACGGCAGTCTTTCCGGAACTCCAAAAAATTGTGATGTCGGATCATATGATGTCAACATAACGGTAACGGATCAGGGTGGATTAATTGATCATTTCAACTTCATATTGACAGTGGTGAACACAAATGATCCACCGATGATAATCAGCATCATGCCAGGATCCATAAAAGAAGATGAAGAATTTATGCTTGATCTTGAGGCAGTTGATAACGATCCAACAAATGACATCCTTTTCTGGTCAATGGAAACGAACTGTACCTTTCTAATCTTGGATAGACCGACCGGGGTTCTTCAGGGAACCCCCGGGAACGATGATGTTGGCCTGTATTACATCGTTATAAATGTATCCGATGGAAGGGAAGGGTTTGACGAGGTGGAATTCGAATTCGAGGTTGAAAATACGAACGATCCACCTGTAATTTGGGATCCGAGAAGCAAGATCGAGTTGAAAGAGGATCAGGAGCATCATGAAAGGAGTTTCGGAAATTGGTTCGCCGACGAGGATGGGGACAGATTGGATATCAATTATTCCCCGACAGAATTTATTACGATAGAAATTACAAATGACCAGGAATTGATCATCAAACCGGATAGCAACTGGAGCGGAAAAGAAACCGTAACTTTTCTGGTTGCAGACAAGGAGTACAATTTGATCTGGGATCTGGAGATAATAGTACTACCCGTTAATGATGCCCCTGTGAACCCCGCCATCACTGTCAGCAAATACAGGTTCAGGGAAGGCGAAAAGATCACATTGGGTGGTTATGCAGAAGATCCGGATATCATCTATGGAGATGAGCTTGAATACACATGGTTTACAACAAACAGGATGCCTCTTGGATATGGAAAGATCATTGAAATAGGGTTGGAAAAGGGAGATTACAAAATAACATTGAACGTAACAGATAAGGCAGGATCAGGGGTTGAAACAAACCTACTCCTCGAGGTATATCATGAAGATAATTTCATCGAAAAATATGGTAC
>Ga0272444_10001898_pt1 | contig 19668 bp, 9 predicted proteins | sample SSMForm13_FD_201033 | JGI IMG/M metagenome (GOLD analysis project Ga0272444, IMG submission 201033) | Marine sediment archaeal communities from Little Sippewissett salt marsh, Falmouth, MA, United States - SSM-Form-13 | ecosystem: Environmental > Aquatic > Marine > Wetlands > Sediment ... | reverse complement strand
TTCCAGATCTTCGCCAAGATCTTCATTATGACCAACGGCGGGCCGGGGTACGCCACCAACGTGCTGGTGCTGTCCATCTATAACCGGGCCTTCCGCGATCTGCAGTTCGGGGTGGCCGCCTCCCAGGCCCTGGTGCTGTTCGCCATCGTGGCTGGTTTTGCGATTATCCAGTTCAAATACCTGAGTACCGATGTAGAGTATTAGCGTTCGCGCGCGGCGCCTCACGCCCCTGCCTCGTCGCCCCCGGCCGCCCCGCGTTTCATCAAGGAGACCGGCCTTGTCGGATAAACTCTTCGCCCGCACCCCGTTCACCGAGAAGATCTTCGGCAGCTTCGCCTACCTCATGCTGATCTTCTGGGCGGTGCTGTCCTTCATCCCCCTGACCTGGCTGTTCATCACCGCCTTCACCCCCCAGGACTTCATCGTCCGCATGCCGCCGAAGATCAACCTGACCCTGATGTCGCTGGAGAACTTCATCAACCTGTTCGAGCGCGGGCAGATTGTCCGCTGGTTCTTCAACAGCTTCTACATCGCCTGTTTCGTCACCGTGTTCAACCTGTTCTTCAGCTCCCTGGCCGGCTACACCCTGGCCAAGAAGATGTTCCCCGGGCGGCGAGCCATTTTCTGGATGATCATCTCGACCATGATGATCCCCGGCCAGGTGACCCTGGTGCCCATCTTCATCATGATGACCAAGATGCGCCTGCTGGACACCCATGCCGCCCTGATCCTGCCCCAGGTGGTCAGTGTGTTCAGCATCTTTTTGATGAAGCAGTACATCCAGACCCTGCCCTCGGAGCTGGAGGACGCCGCCCGGATCGACGGCTGCAGCGAGTTCAGCGTCTTCTGGCGGATCATCCTGCCGCTGTGCCGGCCGGTGCTGGCCGTGCTGGGCATCTTCATCTTCGTGGCCAACTGGAACAATTTCCTCTGGCCCCTGATCATGCTCAACACCCCGGCCAAGTTCACCATGCAGGTCGGTCTGGCCACGCTGCAGGAGCAGTTTGCCACCGATTACGGCATCCTTATGGCCGGGGCGGCCTTCGCCGCGGTGCCCATGATCGCCGTTTTTCTGGCCTTCCAGAAGCATTTCATCAAGGGGCTGACCATCGGGGGGGTCAAGGGGTAGAGGCCCACAGACATCTTCCGACGGCGCAGAAAAAGGCCGCAGGATCTCACCATCCTGCGGCCTTTTGTGTATCCGATAGAGATTGAGGTTACTTCACATTGGACAAATCGACGTCCACCTCGCCCACCTGGTTGGAGAAATCACCCTTCAGGCCGACATTGTCCACCGCCTGAACCTCGTAGTAGTAGTCGCTGCCCACGGCGCCAAGGTCCAGATACTCGCCGGTCAGCGCCTCGCCGAGGGAGTCGCCGGGGGTGGGGGTGAATTCTGGAGTGGCGCTGCGAAAGACGATGTAGTAATCGACGCCCATGTAGGTGTCGCTGACCTCCGTCCAGCTGAGAGAGATGTCGTCGCCCGACTTCTCGATGGTCAGATCATCCACCGTCTCCGGCGGGATGGTGTCACCCTTGGCCTGAACGAACTTGAAGGCGTCGGCACGAACCACCGGACCGTTATCGAAGGCGGTGGTGTCGGCGACGATCTGAACGTAGCCTGTGTCATCGGTGTCGAAGTACCAGGTGCCCAGATATTTCCACACGTTGCCGGTTAACACCTGATTGATCCTGGTGGAGTAGTCCGGGCCGATGGAGGGATGGACTCTGTACTCGACGCTGCCGGAGACCCAGGTGGTGCTGACGATATACCACCAGACGTCGTAGCCGTCGGCCACCGGGATGTCCGGGGTGAAGGTGGCATACTCCGAGGAGCCGTCCCACAGCGAGTCGTCGGCGGCATCGTTATACCGGCTCAGGCCCAGCCAGCCGGAGCCGCTGTTGTGCCAATGATTACCGGTTAGGCTGTCGGGCTGTTCGGTATAGGGCGGCGCACCGTCCTCGTTATCGACGATGACCAGAGCGCCGGTTCCGTTGCCGATCAGGTACACGAAGGGAGCCAGTTCTCCGTCGTCGCTGTACACGGTGACCCGCTCGTTGTATTCCTCCTGCACCGAGGGGGAGAAGCGCACGGTGATGGTCTCGGTGACTCCCGCCGCGATGGTGTCCGGAGCGCTGACCACGGTGAAGTCTGTATGGCTGGTCCTCACGTTGTCGATGGTGACGGTGGAATCGCCGATGTTGTGGGCCATGAAGGACCAGTCGGCGTACAGGCCCTGGGTAACGTCGCCGTAATCGTGTCTATAATCGATGACGTAGAGATCCGGGCCTGCGGTCGGGGGCTCCAGCTTGATGGCGTCGCATCGGAGGGCATATCCGCCCCATCCCGGTGCATTGGGGTCGTTAATGATCTCGACCTTGCCCGAGGTGCCGGTATTGAACGGATGCTGCCCGAGGAACTGCCAGTACTCATTGCTGCGCAGATTCATATCCCGGTACACGGAGTCGGCGCCGGAGGCATGGTGTATCTTAAACTTGGCTGCTGTGGCCGCATTGTCACTGCCCGTCACGCCGTAGAAGTAGAAGGCATTATAGGTGTCCGCGGCCGGGACGTTGAAGACGTATTCGGCCGTCGCCCCGGGATCGGTGGAGACATAAGCCCAGCGGCAGTCGCCCTCATAGCCGCCGCCGTCGGTCCAGGTGGTGCCGGCTGTCTCGGTGTAGCCGGCATCGCCGTCGTCCACCACCAGGATGCCCGAGCGGCCCTCCAGCTGGACCTTTCGGACCCACTCTGATGTATCCGGATCGTCACTGGCGATCTGGACGCTGTCGAGAAAGGTGCCGCCGGCCAGAGGCTGGAATCTGACCGTCACATCGACGGTGGCGCCGGGCTGTACCTCCAGCGGAAAGGAGGTCGGTTCGGTGACCGTGTAGTGGGGACCTGTGGCGCTGATATCGCTGACCGTCAGAGGATCGCCGCCCACGTTGCTGAAGTCGAAGGTCCAGAACAGCGAATCGGCCGTTTCCAGGATGCCGAAATCGTGATAGTAGTGCACCAGGTGAATGTCCTGGGTGTCGCCCACCGCCTCCCAGAGCATGGCGTCGGTCCGGAAGGCAAATCCGGCGGAGGTCACGCTGGTGTCGTTGATCGCCTGGACGTACCCGGAGCTGTCCCCGGGCATATCGTACGCTCCCAGAAAGACCCACACGCCGCTGGGCTCGTTCTGGTTCTTATAGACCGAATCGTCGCCGGTGGAATGATGGATGAAATACAGGGCGCTGTCTGAGGAATTTTCGGTGCTCGGCAGATAGTAATAGATGTTGTAGGTGTCCGCCGTGGAGCAGGGCGGGGTCCACTGAGCGGCGGCCATGGGGCAGGTGTCGCGGACACAAAACCGGCTGGTGGTGTCGTCCGGGCTGGGCCAGCCGACGGAGCTGGTGAACCAGTCGTGGCCGGTGTCGATCTCCTGATAGCCGGGGTCGACATTATCGACCAGCAGGCTGTCAGCGGCAAAGGCGCTGACCGGCAAGAGCAGTGCGAGGGCAAGAGCTGCCCAGAGCAGTCTTCTCATATTCACATCCTCCAGGAAAAAGAAAAAACCGACTGTCGATAAGAGTATACCTCGCCTTCATCACCTCCTCGAAAAAAGAAGCGTTCTTGAGCGAAAGAATAGATAATAGCCTTATAACCATTCTATCAAAAATCGTGAATGTTGTCAAGGGAATTTTACAGTATAAAAAACCGCCGGGGCTCGTGCCCCGGCGGTTTTGGTCATGCGAGATGTGCCGTCTGAGTTATCTCAGGAAGGACATCTTCTTGGTCTCGGCGAACGTGCCGCTGGACAGGCGATAGAAGTACACGCCGCTGGCGACCATCTCGCCGTACGCGTTGCGGCCGTCCCAGCGGACCTCATGGGTCCTGGCATCCATATGGCCGTCCACCAGAGTGGCGACCAGCTGGCCGGTGGTGTTGTAAATCTTCAGGGTGGTCTGTCCCGCCTCGGCCAGGGTGAAGCGGATGTGGGTGTCGGCATTGAACGGATTGGGATAGTTCTGATACAGGGCGTAACTGGTCGGCACCTGTCCGCTGGCCGCCGGCTTGGGCGTGGCTTCGACGACGAAGTCATGCACTGTCTCGTTGCCGTTCACGTCCACATCGGCGATGCGGTAACGGTAGGTCGTTCCGGCGGTGACGTCCTTGTCGATCCAGGTGTAGGTGAGAGGAGAGTCGCTGTTGCCGCGGCCCTCGACGAAGGTGACCGGCTCGCCGTCGCGGTAGATGCGATAGCCGGCGTTGTCCGCCTCGCTCTCCACCCGCCAGGTCAGCTCCACCTGCTCCTCGGCGCCGATGGCCTCAAACGAGCTCATGGTCACCGCGGTGGGCGGCTCCTCGTGCAGCTTGGAGGTTCTCCACCAGTCTCTGTCGGCCACGTAGAGGTCTCCGCCTTGCTTGCTATCGCCGGGGTGGTACTCGACATCATAGGGACTGTAGTAGCCGGTGATTCCCTCATAATCGATCGTCTCGATCACCGCGCCGGTGAGGGCATCGGCCACCACGATGTAGTTGCTGGGGGAGGTCGCACGATGGATGACGAAGATCCGGCCGTTGGGGCCATAGCTTTCATCCAGATCCACGCCGCTGACATAGCCGTCGATGTCCAGGGTGCCGTCGCCGGCGAAGAGCAGATCCTGCGTCCAGGGGCCGGCCGGGCCCGGAGCCGTGAACCGCTTGCACCATCCGTTGGTGCCGGGTGCGCTCCGGTTGGTGGCATACAGCACGGTGCCGGCCTGGTTGACGCAGACGCCCTCGGCGACATAGGCTCCCGTGGCCACCGTGGCCACCGGGCTCTCGATGTGATTGGTGTCGTACCACGGCATCGGCGGGTAGATGGCCACCTCAGCTCCAGAGGCGATATACCAGGTCAGGTACACGTAACCGTTGCCGTCGACGTCCAGAGCGGTGCCATACTCGGATCCGCTGGGATCCACACCGGTCTCGAAGCGGTCGACCTCATTGCAGTTGTAGTCCCACACCAGCACGCTGGCCTGGGGGTCCTGATGCCACAGGTAGACGTTGTCATCGCCATCGATGCCCATGCCCCAGTTGGAGGCGATGGTAATCGTCTCGCCGACATGATGAGGGCATTCCCACACCGTGTCGGCGCAATCGAAGGCGGCCGGGGCATTGTGGAACCACATCATATGCTTCGGAGTACTGGAGCGCTGGGTGGCGAAGTCGTCTTCAGCAGAGACGGCCACGCCTCTATTCCAGCCGTTGACGCCCACGTGATATTCCTTGACCCAGTCACCATAGGCGGCGCCGGCGATCAGCAGGGCGAACAGAACGAACACAAAACATTTCCTCATGATAAAACCCTCCTTTCCACGAGGACGTTGAATAATTGTACTTCCAGACGTGTAGCTCTCCGTTCATCACCCCCTTTAAAAGAGAAAGAATGATTCGGTGACCTGCTCTACGATCTTTCAGGGACGGACTCACCCCTTATTACCACTTTACCATAAACAGGGGATTTTGTCAAGCCCCTTTTTCATTTTTTTTCAGCCGGAGGAAACAGGAGTGGGGGAGCCGTCCCTTCGGGGCGGCTCCCCCCATGAGATCATCTCTCCTTGCGGCTCTTGGAGCTCTGTGCTTTGGGCACCGCCATGCTCTCGGTCTGGTTGAATATCCGGCGGTTATCCGGTTTTCCGGTCCCTTCGGACCGCCTGCGGATGATCAGCTCCCTGTCCGGATGGTCCTCCACAGAGCCCTTCTTGACGTTTTGCAGGGCCCGGTCGAAATCACCGACGATATTCGACGTGTTGGAGATATATCCGGGCGTGCCTTTGGCCTTGACGATATAGTAGTAGTTCAGGCCGGTGTCGCCCACTCCGCTGAGATCGTCGAGGTAGTCACTGCTGGAGGTGGTGTCAAGCAAGGTCGCCGGTCCGGGGGTGAAATCGTGCAGTGTGTCGCGATAGACCTCATAGCTGGTGACGCCCTTTGCTTCCGGGCCCTGCCACTTGGCCACCCGGTAGCCGTGCTTGTGAGTCACGTAGAAGGCCGACGAGGTGGGCACCGACCAGGACAGATAGGCATCCTCTGCGGCCTTCTGGACCATCAGATCGACCTCGCCGGAGAAGCTGAATTCTATATCATAGGGCGATTCGTGGGTGGAACCCGGTGAATTGATGTCGATCACAGATTCGAGCTCCCCGGTGGTCCCGTCGACGACGAACACCTTCTCGGTGTCGAAGACATTATCGGCATCGCTGCACACGTAGACGTTGCCATCGGGCCCCAGATCGATGCCCCTGACATAGCCGGGGACGTCGGCCGTTCCATCTACCGAGAAGGTGGTATCCTGGGTATAGCCCAGGGTCGGGCCTCCGGTCCAGCGGGTGACATCGCCAAGGTACCCGGGCCCCGACCGGTCGGTGATCCACATCACCGAGCCGTCGGAGTTGACGCACAGCCCCTCGACCACGAAGGCTCCGGGCTCGAAGCCGCCCTGCTTGGTGGCCTGGTTATTGGTCCAGGTGTTGATCGGCGAATAGACCTCGATCTGGTCGTGAATGGTGCCCTCTTCGACGTACCAGGCCACGTAGACGTATCCGTTCGCATCGACGTCGACGGCCGAGGGGTAGGTGGTGCCCTTCACCTCGCCTTTGGCGATCATGGCCATCAGCTCATCATAGGACACCTCATCGTCGCCGTCCGGCCCGATCTTTTTGTCGCTATAGCCCAGATCGAACCAATTCACCTCGTTGCCGTCGTAATCCCAGACCAGGATCTCGGCGGTGCTGTCCGGATTTTGGTTGGCCAGATAGACGTTGTTGTCGGCGTCGAGACCGATGCCCCAGTTGTAAGACAGGGCGATGGTGGTGTCGCCGTCGCTCCACTCGGTGACGGTGACGTCAGGAGGGTTGGGTGCGTCGTGATAGTATTCCAGCTGGAATGTGGGCTGGGTGATGCCCACCACGTAATCATCTCTGCCGAACACACCGATGCCTCTGGTCTGTGTGGCCGACACGGTGCGATAGCTGTATGAATATTGTCCCGACGTCGGAGGGTAGCTGTAGATGCCCTGAGTGAGCGTGTCGTTGCTGGTATTGGTATCGGCGGGCAGCGCCGTCCAGACGGTCATCGAGTACAGGCCGATGGTGTCGGGGATATCCCAGCTGAGGGCCAGATCGTCCTCGCTCTGCTTGTCCAGCGTGCCGGTAAAGGTGTCGCTGGAGGAGTCGCCGTTGTCCACTTTCCAGTAGACCTCGAAGCCGGTCTCATCATTGCTCCCGAAGTTTCCGATGGTGGCATCGATGCTGCCCGCGCCCATGGTGGCATAAGAGGTCAGGGCCACCACGCCCAGGTCGTGCGGCGGGAAATCGGACCACTCGAAAACCCGGAACCAGCTGCGGTCGGAGGGAACGGCGTCGCCGTATCCGACCACCAGCTCCAGCTTGCCGTCGGCGTCCATATCGACGGGGGAGGTGCAGATCGGTACGGGAACGCCGGAGCCGCTGTAATCGTCGATGATGGTGTACTTGGTCCAATTGGCCGGATTGGTGGGATCTGTGCCGGTCAGCTCGTAATCGTACACATCGCCGGTGGCATTCCAGTCGGTGACATAAAGATCGGGGCCGTCCGTCCCGCCGCCGTGATCCTGGTCGCCGATGGCCACGACGCCCCAGTTGCCGCCCCCGGCGCCACTGTCGATGATGAATACGTTGCTGGCCGGCGTGATCAGGCTGACGTCCGTGCCGCCGGTGACGACGGCCACCTCACCGTCGTTGTACATATTGACGTAGATCTCATCGCCGCCGTCGCTGTTCAGGTCAGCGACGGCGAAGTCGATCAATGGAGCTCCGTCGTCATTGGGATCTGTTAGAATGTAAGTTTGGTATGCATAAGTATTCGTATCGGTCGCCTCGACGATGTAGAAGGCGCAGTAATCCCAGATTCCAAAGACCGCTTCCTTGAGGCCGTCTCCGTCCATGTCGGCGATGTGGGCATTGAGCGGGCTGCCGCCGAATCCGTTGACATCGGAACGCAGGTATTGGGCCTCCTCGACCCAGGTATGGGTGGTCTCGAAGGTGCCGTCCACGGAGAGAATGAACAGGCCGTCCTGATCGTTGGGAGAGGTGTTGTCGACGGTGATCAGCTCGTTCTCTCCGTCACCGTCCAGGTCCCCGATGTCGAAATCCTCGGCGCGAAAGGCCGCCTCATGGGTGGGATGGGGTTTGTAGATGGAGACCGGCGCACTGCCGTATCCATTGTCGGTGACGCCATCCCACTCATATACATGGACACCGCCCTCATAGGTCGAATCATAGGTGCCGTCATCGATGACGAAGATAATCTCGCCGATGCCGTCATTATCCATATCGCCGGTATGCACGGCCCGGCAGGTGGCGTTGGTCAGATTGGTGCCGGGCGAGCTCCACACCCACTCCAGGCTGTCGTCGGCGGCCACCTCGTATACGTGAACCCGGCCGCCATCATCATGATCGGTGACGATGATCTCATACAGGCCGTCCTCATCCACATCCGAGCCGGCATTCACATCGCGGGTGTTGTTGTTGGCCAGAGAATCATCGTTGGCCGGACCATAGCCGTAGAGAAAATAATTGTCGCCGTCATCGGCCCAAACCAGAGGCGCCGCGGCCAGGACGACCAGGGCCAGCAGGCAAACGATCGCTTTTCCCTTCATCTCGATTCCTCCCCTTAGTGCTCAGGGTACCGAAACAGGATATATCGTTCACCATCCCGTTCGTCTCTTGAACGGGACAGGTGAAAAAAGAGTATAGCTCTCTACCGATCACCTCCTCAAAAAAGCCTCATGATGGTGATAAAAAAGATTTGTGAATAGATAAAACTAGCCAATTACCACTGTATCATAAAACGATAATTTTGTCAAGAACTTTTTGGGCCGATAATCATCATTGGTTAAAAAGAATACCGCCGGCTGATCGACGCCGGCGGCATTCGGTGAGTTTCATTCTTCAGGGCCATCGGTTCTTTAGAAGGCCTCCAGCTCCCGGGGGAATGAGCCGACCGGCGCCGACGGCTTCGATGTGTGGCCGGCCGTGTCCACCGCCCGGATGGTATAATAGAAAGCGGAAGAATCGCCGGCCGCCCCCGGGTCGAGATAGCAGGTATCGGTCACCGCCGCCAGTGAGTCCGGCGACGATCCCTGGCCGACGGTGTCGCGGTAAATGATGTAGAACCCGATCTCCTCCGGTCCTCCGCTGGTGTCGGTGACCACCGACGGCCAGTCCACAAGGATATCGGCGCCTGACAGGATGGCTCTCAGCTCCTCGGCCGTCGCCGGCGGGGTCTGGTCGATGTCGGGTTCGATGCCGAAGAACTCCCGCACCCGGCTCATCAGACTGTCACATGAGGATTGTGGATAGACCGTCTCGAGGGGAAAGCCCAGATTGACCAGCTTGCAGCCTGCGTCATACTGGATGCCGGCCTTATAAGAGGTGCCATCATACGTCAGGTTGACGGTGCTTCCGCCGGAGGTGGTCAGGCAGTCGGGATAGCGGACGTCGTAAGTGCCGTGGGAGCCGTCGTCGAAGGTGATGCCGGATAGGCCATCGAAGATCGTCCCGCCCACGCCGCTGACCGCGTACACGCCGGCGTCATCCCTGACATAGTCGGCGCGGAGATAGTCATTGTAGAACGCTTGGTCTATGGCATGGCCTTTATAGTCCAGGTCCCAGCCGGTCTCCGCACCGGAGACGAGCAGGCATCCACCGGCGGCCAGAAAGGCCGCCACCGAGTCCTGCTCGGAATAATTGAAGGACTCGTTCTGGGTGGACTCCTCACCCAGGATCCAGTCGACCATCTGATAATCGGCCAGCCGCACCTGGCCCCGCTCGACGGCCTCGTTGGAAGAGGCGTCGAAAGCCACCCCGGCGGCGTCCAGCGAGGCGGCGTGCTGGATGATAAAATCCCGTGAGTTGGTCGTCTTGGGCCTGTCGTAGCCGTTGACCACCAGCACCGGCGGCGCCCCGCTGGTGCGCGCGGCCAGCAACTCTCCGGCCGGGGTCTCGCCGGTGGCGGTTACGGCCGAGACCTTGAAGTGGTAAACCGTCCGGAGATTGAGGTCGGAGACGACCACGGTGGTGTCGCTGGTCTCGAGGTAATCGGGGAAATTAATGCCGTCGGAGCTACGGTAGACTTTGTAGCCGGTGGCCCCCAGCGACGGGCCCCAGGAGATCCGCAGGCCGCCGTCGCCGGTATTCTCCACCCGAGGGCGGTTGGGCACCGTCCCGAAATGCTCCTCCAGCTCATTCCACAGGGCGATGTGCCCGGCGTCATAGCGCAGGGCCCAGATGCCCATGCCGGCCAGGTCCTGCTGATTGATGTAGTTCTCCTTGACCCCCAGGGAGACCTCGTCGTCGTACCAGCCTTGGTTCCACGAGCCATAGACGTACCAGGGGGTGTAGGCCGTCATCTCGCGCTGTTTCCCGTACGTGCGGGCGTCCGGCTCAGCGTTGTAGTAAAATATGGATGTTCCGGTGCTGGTTGTGCTGGCCCCCGGATCCGGGCCGTCGCAGGGCCAGTCGAATCCGTAATAGGGCAGGCCGAGGATGATTTTGTCGCGGTCGTAGCCGGTCTTGATCAGGTAATCGTCGACCGTCCAGGTGACGTTCCGGGAGCCCCAGTTGGTCAGAGGAGAGACCGGACCTGTATCGGGACTGCTCTTCCAGTGGTAGTTGTAGCCCATGATCATCAGCCCGTCGGAGGAGTCGGCCAGGGCGTCGTAGTCCCAGGCGCTGGACCAATCCACCGCCGGTGAGGCCATGGTGATGTGCGAGCCGGGGATGGAGTCGTGAAAGGCCCGGGTCAGCTCGCCCATGAAGGTGACCAGGTTGGTCCGCTGGGTGCCGGAGACGCCCTCGAAATCGATGTTTACTCCGTCGGCGCCGCCGGCGGTGACCTGAGTGAGCAGGTTGTCGATCAGGTTCTGGCGGTTGGCCGCGCTGCTCAGGATGGAGGTGATGTCATCGCGTTCGAAGCAGACCACCGTGACCACCACCCTTACCCCGTTGGCATGGGCCAGATCGACCAGACCGGTGGCCGGCCAGCCGTGCGCATTGGTGATGTCGCCGTCCCCGTCCACGTCCAGGCTGAAGAAGGCGAAGATGGTCAACAGGTCCCAGCGCATGTACTCGTATCCGCTGACCCAGTAAGGGTAGTAACCGAGGACCTCGCGGCCCAGGGCCGGGGCCTTTTCTTTGGCCAGCGGGCGGACCGTCCGGACTTGGGGGAAGGAGACCGGCGGATCGTCCCGGTGGGCCTCCCACTCGAGCTGGTGGATACCCTTGTAGTGCTCCGGCGGGACCGTTTCCCGGGACCGGGCGGCCGCCTGTTCAGCTTGGGCCGGTTGTTCGATTGCTGCGGCATCTATAGTCCGTAACGCGATAATGGCCGGTACGATGATCAGCAGCAAACAGATGACGGTGATGGGAAGTTTCAACAGATCTCCTTTGGTCGAATGATCGATAACAGAGTTCCGGCGTCCGTCGCGGCTATGGAGCGGTCAGAAGGTGGATATCGTACTCGCCGACCTGTTCCGAGTTTTTCGATTCGTTGCCGCTGTCGTCGGCCGCCCGGACGACGTAGAAATAGTCGGTGCCGGTGGCGCCGGCCGCGCCGGCGTCGAGATAGGTGGTGTCGGTTGTGCCGGCGATGGAGTCGCCGGGGATCGTCTCCGGATCGGTGCTGCGATAGATCACGTAATGGGAGAGGGTCTCCGGATTGCCGCTGGTGTCCTGGGTGACCGAAGACCAGGAGAGGTGAATGTCGGAAGAGGATGTCACAGCGACCACATCCTCGACGGTCTGCGGAGGCGTATGATCGGAGATGTTGATGAACATGATGGCATCAGCCACCACGTAGGTTCCCTGACCCCGAATGGTGTCGGTGACGGTCACCGAGGCCACCGAGGAGAAGTCCCACTGGCCCAGATGGTGCCAGCCGGTGGTGACGTTATATTGACTGGCACAGACCGTATCGGTGCCCCCGCTGTGCTCGATGATATACTCTGCCGAGTCCGCATACGCACCATAGTTGACATAAAAATGGACATGGCACCGGGCGTTCTCCGGCACGGGGGCTGTCCAGGTGGCCGAGGCGGAACCGTCGCCGGGGCTTTTGTAGTGTTTTTCGCCGTCGTAGTTCTCGCCCCAGGTGCTGATCGCCCAGGTGCCCACGAAATCGGCGTTGTCGTCGTCGACGATGGTGGTGTCAGGATAGATGCCGCCGTAGGGTGGAGCCGGCAGGCCCAGGTGATCGCAGAAGCCTTTGCAATAAGCGTAGCCCTCGCGGCCGGCATGATCCTCCCAATCGGTGGCGAAGCGCCAGGATTCGTCGAAGCCGTTCTTGTAATCGATGAAAGAGCCCTCGCCTAAAATGGAGGGCATATTGGTGAGTCGCAGAACGTAGAAATCGGCCGTCTTGGTCCCCCGGTCGTTGTAGCCGAAAGCCCAGATGATCTCCGGGTGGACCTCGTCACGCAGATCTTGCGACGGACCGCCCAGGGAATCGCTGTGACAGTAGGTCTCGGTGCCCTGCACCGTTTCATTGAACGCATTGTGATGCTGGGACATGAACCGGTCGTACCCGCCGCTGTTGGCGAAGTCGCAACGGTCGGCCAGGCTGACGGTGACGTCGGTGGTCCGGGTCATGCCCACCACCACCCCGCTGACCAGCTCCAGGTAATCCTTGGCCGCGAAGGAGACGTCCAGGTTGGCCGCCTTCTCCTGGTAGTAATCGCCCACCGCCCCGGGATCGGTGCCGCCGTGGCCGGGATCCAGACAGACGGTGACCCCTGAGGCTCCGGAGAAGCACAGGATGAGAGCGAGCAGCGTCGCGGCGGCGAGGGCCAGCCTTTTCTTCAGCAGGTGATTCATGAGTGTATGACCTCCGATTCTTTATTGGTAGAGACTGTTCCTCGCCTTGTTATTGGATGGCAAGCTGTGCGGTGAAGCTGTTTCCATCCGGCTCGCTGAAGACGATCCGGTCGAAGACCGACCAGGAGGGATACATCTCCAGCCGGTCCTCTGTGGCGGTCAGGGCTGTCCGGCCGGTGCCGTCGGGCAGGATGGTGTAGATCTCGGCCGCCGTGATGCGATAACCGTCATCCGCGGTGAGATCGTAGATGATCCTCTGACCGTCGGGGGACCAGGTGTAGTGATTGCCGTCATCCAGCTCGGTCAGGGCGCCGGAGATGATATCCAGCAGATAGAAAGGGCCGCCCAGCTCGTTGATCACGGCCACCGCCTCGGTGGGCGACCAGACCGGATTGAAGAAGCGCTGTCCATCGGGAGTGGCCTGGAGTCGCTCTCCATCGGTCAGGTGACAGGTCCACATCCGGTCTTCGCCATCGTTGTACAGCAGCCACTGGCCGTCGGAGGAGACCGCGGCCACGTTGCTGCCGATCCCGGAGATGGTCTCCAGGACCGCTCCGGACCGGTCGGTGATCAGGAAATCGCCCTGGTAGGTGAATCCCAATCGGCCGTCCGGAAACCAGGTCGGCACGCCGACATCGTTGGCCACACCGCTGACGGTCTGAACCTGTCCGCTCTCTATATCGGCCAGCCTGACAACCTTGGTCATCATCTGCTCGTCCACCAGGGCTTTATAGGCGATCTGCCGCCCGTCGGGCGACCAGGAGAAACGATAGCCGGCCTGGGCCTCATCGGTCAGAGTGGTCATCCGGCCGGTGGCCATATCCAGCAGATAAATGCCGGCAAATTTCGCTCCGGTCAGGGCCAGAGCGGCGCCGTCGGGAGACCAGACGGCGGCCAGCATATCCAGATCGCCGGCGGGCATCGGACGGACGGCCTCCAGTTTCAAGGACTGGTCCCCCCCGGCCGGGCCGGCCGATAGGGCCAGGACCATGATGAGGATGAACGGTTTGAACCTCATGGTGACACTCCTTTCGCAGTGAAGGAAGATTCTTGAGGAATGGTCCATAACGGATATCGAATTTCACGCCACAGGAACACGACTCACGGCCATGCTCATGACTCATGACGATGGGTACACATGGCGATACGGTCACTTACTGGCTTCCAGCCCGACGTCGAACTCTCCCACGGTGGCCGAGTTTCCCGACTTCAGTCCGGCATGATCGACGGCCCGGACGATGTAATAGTAGTTCGTCCCCACACCGCCGGCCGCGCCGTCGTCCTGGTAGTGGGTCTCGGTCACCGCCGCCAGGGAGTCGGCCGGATCGGCCGTGCAGCCGGGATCTGTGCTGCGGTAGACCACATAGTGGGAGATGCCCTCCTTGGCCCCGGCCGTATCGACGGTCACCGCCGACCACTGCAGCCGGATGTCCGCATCGACCAGATGGGAGCTGAGGTCGGCCACGGCATCCGGCGGGGTCTGGTCGGCGCCGAGGCAGAGGAACCTGACGGCGTCGGCCACCACGGCGGATCCGCCGGAGTAATCGTCGGTCACCCGCACCGCGGCGGTGTCCCCGAAGGCGTACTGGCCGATATGATGCCAGCCGTCGCCGGCGTTGTTCTGGCTGGCCCAGGTCTCAGTGGGGCCGTCCAGGTCGTAGATGATGTACCGGGCGGTATCGGCGTAGCCGGCGTCGTTGACCCAGAAATAGACCGCATAGGTACCCGGGACCGGCAGAGCCGTACTCCAGGTGACATGCTCATCACCTGATCCGGCCTGGTTGTTATACAGCTTATTCTCGCCGTAGTTGTCGCCCCAGGTGCTCTCGAACCAGTCGCCCATCGTCTGGCATCCCGGATCGACGTTATCAACGATCAGCTGGATGACGGTGTCGGCCGGCAGGGCGAAGAAGTCCAGCACCCGGGCCATCAGGCTGTCCCGGGAGGCGGCGGAGTAGACGGTCTCGAAGGGAAAGCCGAGATAGACCAGCCGGCCGGGGCTCGATCCGGAGCCGAACACCCCCTCGTACTGGATGCCGGCCTGGGAGCTGGTGCCGTCGTAAGACAGGCACACCGTGCTGCCTTCTCGGGAATTGATCCGGTCGGGATAGTCGACGTCGTAGGTTCCATGATCACCGTCGTCGAAGGTGATCCCCGTCAGGCCCTCGAAGATCGAGCCGCTCACGCCGGAGACGGAATAGACGCCGGCGTCGTCGCCCACATAGGTGGCTTTCAGATAATCCTGGTAGAAGGGGGTGTCGTTGGAGCTCCCGTTGGACCAGTCGTTATCCTCGTCGCCCTCGGCCACCAGATCCCAGCCGATCTCAGCCCCGGTGACGAACAGCTGCCCGCCGTTCTGCAGATAACTCTGCACCTTCATCTGCTCGGTCTCGCTGAAGGATTCGTCCTCCGTGGATTCCTCGCCCAGGATCCAGACGGCCGCCTGGTAGTCGTTCAGATCGACGATGCCCCGGGCCACCAGCTCGTTGCTGCAGGCGTCGAAGGCGTATCCGGCGTTGAGGACGGCCTCGGCGTGCTGGCGGATGAAATCGAACGTGTTGCCGTCGGAGAGGCGGTCGAAACCGTCGACCAGCAGCAGGCTGACCGATTTGGCCGGCTTCGATCCGGCCGAGACATCTTCAGCAGAAGCTTTATTAGCAGAAACATTTTTAGCAGAAGCCTTGGCGGCTGTCACCTCGCTGAACGCCGCCGCATCGGTCGTTTCCGGAAAGGAGACCTTGAAATAGTGGACCAGCTCCGGGGCCAGGTCGGTGAAGACCACCGAGGTGTCGGTGGTGGTGGCGCTGTCGGTGAAGGTCACCCCGTCCAGGCTGTGATAATAGGTGAAGAAAGGCGCCACCGTGTTGGCCGCCCAGGACAGCCGGATCTGCCCGCCGCCGACGTTCTGCGTGTAAACCAGCGGCGGATCGACCCACAGCTCGTGCTTCACGCGGGGCTGATAGCTGCCCCAGTCGACGACCCGGTGGACCACTTTGGCGGCGCTGCCGGAGGCCTCATAAACGATCGGCCGTCCGTCGCCGGCCCGTTCCTCATAGAGCCGCACGTGACTGTAAGGAATGTTCAGGATGTCACCGGATTGCAGCCGCTGGTGGGGAATGGCGTAGGACCAGTAGGGCAGGGTGGAGGTGCTCTGCCGGGAGATCTCCCAGCACCTCGAGGCGAAGGCCGAGCAGTCGATGCCGGTGGCCCAGGGGGGGACGCCCTCCCAGTACTGGTAGTGGCAGAGGTGTGAGCCGGGGCCGTCGTCGGCCGCCAGACGGGTCAGGAATCCTGAATAGGTATCGTTTCCACCGTAACTGTATGCCTCCCCGGTATGCCAGCCGATGCCGAAGTCACAGGGCGAACAGCCGCCCTCGGTGTAGGGATGGTTCAGGTTCTCCGACCGGCACTGCCAGGAGACATCGACATACGGCTGGGCATTGTCGATGATCTCCTCCCGGGTGACGGCCCCCCCGCGGCAGGGAAGCAGCAGGACGGCCAGGATCGGCAGGATGATCAGGTTGGCTCTCATCTCCGGCCTTCCCCGGCGCCTGGTTCCGCCGTCCAGCGCAGCACCCGGACCCCCTCGGGCTCGGTGAGCAGCTGGTAGATGTCACCGTTGGGGGCAAGATAGAGGTTGCGGTAGATGAAGGTGAAATCGCCGACCGGCAGGTTGAACTCGGCCAGCAGATCGCCTCCGGGTCCGATCTTGAAGATCCGCAGCCGGTCCACCCGGGGAACTCCCAGCAGTTCGGCCCGAAGGTAGATGTTCCCCTCCTCGTCCTCGCCGATATAGACCAGCGAACCCAGCTCTTCGGCGGTGGACAGCCGGATCTCCCGGACCGGCCGGCCCTCTTCGCCCAGGATGCGGAGTGAGCCGGTATGATCGTCGATCCACCGGGTGCCGTATCTCCGGCCGGACCATCGTCCGCCGAGGCCGCTGCGGGCCTTCTCCAGCTGCTGCTTGGGCTCCAGGGCCCGGCCCTGCTCGGCCACGGTGTACTCGGTCTGCATGACCGTGCGCAGGACGATGCGGTCGCCGAAAATGCGCAAACCGTCGATGAGCCAGATATCCGGGGAGACGGGCCAGCCGGCCAGCAGGTTCCCCTGGGCGTCATACTGCTCCACCAAACCATGGTAGGGGGCCAGCAGATACATCTCGCCGCCGGGACCCAGGCGCAGGTCATGAGCCAGGATACCGCAGGCCGTCTGGCGGATGAACTCGCCCCGGGTCGAGAAGACCTGCACCCGGCGGTTGACCAGATCGAGGATATAGATGTTCTCCGCCTGATCGAGGCACAGGCTCTGAGGACCGACGCCCTCGGCCTGCTCCAGCAGGCCGAGCTGCCCCTGATCGCGGCCCCAGGGGGCGTTCAGCACCTCGTGGAAGCGATAGGTCTCCAGCGCCCGGGTCCCGGCGGCCGACAGAAGGATGGCGGCGGCCAGACCGATGGCGCCCGATATGATCGCTCGTCTGTTCACCAACACGGCCCTCCCTTTTGTTCGCGGGAAGAGGATGAACGGCATGGATCAGGGGCCGGTCCGCAGGATGGCGTCGAACTCGCCGACCCGGTTGGAGAGCTCCGACCGGTTGCCGGAACCGTCCACCGCCCGAACGAGATAGAGATAATTCGTCAGGGTGTCGCCCGCGGCCCCGGCGTCGAGGTAGTATTCGCCGGCTGGACCGGCGATGGAATCTCCGTCGGAGGCCGGGTCCTGAGAACGGTAGATGACATAATAGGAGATGCTTTCCGGTGATCCGGCGCTATCGACGGTGACCGCCGACCAGGACAGAGCGACGTCGCTCCCCGAGAGGGCGGCCCGGAGGTCTTCGACCGCTGCCGGCGGCGTCTCATCCGGCGGCAGGGCGTGGTGGAACAGAAAGCGAACCGCATCGGCCACCACCATGCTGCCCTGCGTGCCGGTGGATTCGTTGCTCACCGTCACCGTGGCGGTGCCGATGAAGGGGAAGATGCCCAGCTCGTGCCAGCCGTCCCCCGCCTTGTGCTGACTGGCCACGGTATCGGTGCTGCCCTGGGCATGCTCGATGGTATAGTGGGCCTCGTCGGTATAGGTGCCGTTGTTGACCCAGAACGAGACCTGGTAATAGGCTGGGTAGTTGATAACGGTCGTCCAGGTGGCCGTGCAGCTGCCATCTCCCAGATCGGTATAGAACTTGTCCGCCCCGTAGTTGGTGCCCCAGGTGCTGACGTTCCAGGCGCAGACGGTGTCGCAGCCGGGATCGGAGTTGTCCACGATGAAGTCGATGATGGTATCGCCGGTGACGGCGAAGAAGTCCATCACCCGGGACATGACCGTGTCCCGGTCGGCCTGGGTCAGCAGGGCCTCGAAAGGGAAGCCCAGGTTGACCACTTTGAAGGTGCCCGAGTACTGCACCCCGGCGTTGTAACTGGTGCCGTCGTAGGTCATGTTCACCTGGCCGCCGCCGGAGGAATTGATACAGTCGGGGTACTCCACGTTATAGGGTCCGTTGGTGCCATCGTCATAGCCGATGCCGCTGATGCCGTTGAAAATCGTGCCGGCCGAGCCGCTGACCGCATAGACGCCGGCGTCGTCGGCGTCGTAGTCGGCTTTCAGATAGTTATTGTAGAACAGTTTATCGGAGCTTGAGCCCAGGTAGTCCAGGTCCCAGCCGATCTCGGCACCGGAGACGAACAGCATTCCTCCGGCGTCCAGATAGCTCTGCACCAGGCTCTGCTCGGTCGAGCTGAAGGTCTCATCGGCGGAGGATTCCTCGCCCAGCATCCAGTCGACCACCTCATATCCGGTCAGGCTGACCGCTCCGCCGGCCACAGCCTCGTTGCTGGCCGCGTCGAAGGCATAGCCCAGGTTGGTCAGAGAGCCGCCGTGCCGGATGATGAAGTTGCGGGTGTTGCCGCCCTCCTCGTGCTGCCGGTCGACACCGTCCACCACCAGCACCTCGGTGGCCCCGCCGGAGGTCCGGGCTCCCAGCACCCCGCCGGGGAAGCCCTCGCTGCGCGGCGAGCTGCCGTTGACCGCGGCCACCTGGAAGTAAGTGGCCTGTCCCGGGGTGATGTCGGTGAAGGTCACCGTCGTGCCGGTCACCAGGGTGTCGGCGTCGAACTCCTGCCCGTCGGTGGAGCGATAAACGCGGTAGCCGCTGGCCCCGGAGGCGGCCGACCAGGAGACGGCCAGATCGCCGGCCGAGTTGATCACCCGTAGATTGGCGGGGGTGCCCGGGCAGGTGCTGCTGTAATGATCGCACAGGCCGGCGTAGATGTCCCAGCCCTTCAGCCGGTGGTAGTTGAGGTCGTACATGCGGTACTCCTCGGCCCAGTTGGACATGAAGGAGCACTCGGTGAGAATGGCCGGCATGGTCGGCTCGCGGACCATGTGGAAGTCGTCCTCGTGGACGCCCTCCCGGCCACAGTTGGAGGAGACGTAACCGATGTGCAGGTGGTCCTCCAGGCGGTGAACCGTGTCGTAGGCCAGATCCCCGTCTGTGGCCGAGCAGTCGCCGGGATAGACGTGCACGCCGGTGTAATTGGCGCTGTGGTTGGTGGAGCCGTTATGATGCACAGAGATGGCCCGATCGACCGGGATGGAGTTGAAATAGCCGGACCGGTCGGGGAGGGACAACGTGATGTCGGTCGTCCGGGTCAGGTAGGCGGTGGCCCCGTCGGCCTGCACGTAATCGCGCAGGAACAGGGAGGTGTGCAGGTTGACCGCCTTCTCGGTCATTCCGGTGGGCCCCACGGCCCCGGGTTCGGTGCCGCCGTGCCCGGGGTCGATGCCGATCTTCAG